>Ga0190360_1000548_pt1 | contig 20852 bp, 20 predicted proteins | sample 48721834_MG_FD_161271 | JGI IMG/M metagenome (GOLD analysis project Ga0190360, IMG submission 161271) | Hydrothermal vent microbial mat bacterial communities from Southern Trench, Guaymas Basin, Mexico - 4872-18-3-4_MG | ecosystem: Environmental > Aquatic > Marine > Hydrothermal vents >... | reverse complement strand
GCCTTATTTCGTTTATTCTCGATCCCGGAAGATATTTTTTCAGCAGAAGAAGAAAGGGGGAGCTTCTCTCGCTTTTCTCCGGCTCCCTTTCAGCGAGGAAGATACCGGGCATTTTGGGGGAGAGGTCGAAGATAAAGACCGCTTCTTCTCCTTCTCCTCTAAGGGAGAGGGAGAATCCATTGTCGAGCGGTTCGAATCGCGAGATGTGCCACCCAACAACCCTTTCTCTTAGTTCGGTGAGAAGGAAGCTCAAGGTTATCGCATCCATCTTTTTACCTCAGGTGGTTCAATTCTAATGCCGGCTTTGATTATTGTCAATTTTATCGAGGGTTTTGGTATGGCTTTTATTGATACAGTCAGTCTCCTCGATTTTGGATGTCTGTCAGTCTGCCTATTTTTATGCGTTTAGATGTCTATGAGGCGGAAAAGCGAGGAAGGTTCTGCTTCTTATAGGGGACGCCTCCTTCACTTAAAAAAATATCCGCTCCCCTTAAGGGCTTGAGAAGCGGAAGAAATTTTTCTCCTTTTTATTAACAAAACCATTAATTCCGGGGGAGTGAGGCAGGAAAGAAGGTTGAAGCTACCTCCCCATCCCAGCGTTACTTCTTGAACCAGTAGTAAAAGAGGCTGAGAAGCGCAAAGGAGCCGATTATCGCTGGGATGATGCAGACCTTACCACACATCCAACCCCATTTACCGAATACTGGGGTGCCGAGCCAGCCTCCAAGCCAACCAAGGACCCAACCATAGAAGAAGCCGCATATACCATCTGCTAACTTCTTCTTAAACACATAGTACTTTAAAAAGGTAACCACCAGGCTGATGATCAAAAGGGTCAAAAACGAGGTAAACGTCATATATAGCATCGCTCATCCCTCCCCAAATTTAAAACCTGCCTCCTCCCCGTTTTGAATTAGGCCTTCCGGAAAACACTATTATGAATATCTGTGATAGCAATTCCCTCCTTTATAAATTAGCATACTCTCACATTTGAATACCTGTCAAGAGTAAAAAACATAAAATAGGAGGAATGAGAGAAAGGCGCCCACAACGGTGTTGAGGAAATTTAGACCTTCATTACTCATTTCTTTCTTCCCTTTCAAAATCGCCCCAAGGAAGCTTTCAGTAAGGTTCCCAAAGAAGGCTGCGGTTACCGCCACCGGGACGAGTTTAAGAGAGATTAGATGCAAGGCATAGCCTATTAAGGAGATTACCACCGCCCCGAGAACGCCGGACAGGGTTCCGGCAAAGGAGATCGCTCCCTCGGTTCCCGGTGGTACCCGGCGGAGGGTGGTTATGAGGATTGGGTTCTTCCCGTAAAGTCCCCCCATTTCGGTGGAGAGGGTATCAGCGGTAGCGGTGGCAAAGGCAGTGATGAAAGCGAGAAGAAGAAGTTGGTTATCCTTGGAGATAAAGGCGAAGAAAGCGAGAAGGGAGGGAAGGGCACAGTTTCCCAGTGCATGGACTGCCCCTCGAGCTCCACCTTTTGCCTCAGCCATCCCCAGTCTCTCTTTCCTTCGGTAGCCCATTTTGGTTGCCCCTGAGCCTAAAAGGAAGAAGGAAAAAAGGATAACAAAGCCCGGAAGTGAGGTAAATGCGTAGATGGTAGTTCCGATCCCCACCCCGGCGAGAAAGCCGGATAGATCGACAAACCCCATCAAGATGGCTATTCCACCAACGATCAGGCTTATGAGCGCACCCCAACCCAAGTTTTTGAGGAGGAGCTCTTTTTTAACCAAGAGCAAGCCGAAATCTGCTCTTAGGAGAAGGAAGAGAAAACCAGCCCCAAGCAAGGGAACGATGAAGTTATCGTTCAAACCGAAGGGAATTGTCTCAACTATGGCGGAAAAAAGGGTGGTGGCGAAGGATATAAGAAGTATGGTGGAGAGAGAAAAAAGCCCTTTGGGCGCGGTCCACCAGAGGAGAAATGATGCCCCGAGTGTTCCGAAGATGAGGTAGGAGAAAAAGCCGACATAACTTTTGTCCCTGCTCCAGGGGAGTTTCTTTTTCCCATAGGTAGCTCCGAAGATAGTAGCAAATCCATCCCCGAAAGCCATAATTCCCCAGATAAGAGCTGCGAGGTAAAGCCTCCCCCAGAAGAGCAAGATCAATATCAATACGGATAAGGGGTAAACGAGGATTCCAGTGGGGACCCCTTTGATTATCTCCTCTTTTCGATAGATCCTTTTTCCTAAGGTGCGAGGGAGGATAAAGTAATTGTGGAGGAAGGCAGCGATGGCGCAGAGGGAAGCCTGAAAGGGCGTTAGCCAGCGGAGGAGAAGGGCGAACCCTCCCATTGCCACATGGATCGTTTTTCTTAGGTTCTCTTGCGACATTCCTTTGTCAGACATACCCCTCCTCCCTGAGCCAGGTTATGGTGCGGGAAAGCCCCTCGCGAAGAGGGGTTATGGAATAGGAGAGCTCGGAGATCGCTTTTTTGCTTGAGTATGCCCAATCGTGCATATAGGTTTTCACCACGCCATGGGTGAGGTTGGGGTATCTACCAAAGAGTAGCGCCAACATCTCCTCAAAATAACCCATCATCGATGCCAGAAAATAGGGAATGCTTCTTTTTGGGGGCTCGATGCCGGTAAGCTCACTTAAGAGGGCGAAGAACTCATTGGCGCTCCTATTCTCTCCACCAAGGATGTATCCCCCGCCTGGCTTGCCCTTTTTCAACGCCGAGATATGACCCGAGACGACATCGTCGATGAAGGCATAGCACCACTTCTTATCCCCTTTCCCCAATTTTCCCGGTAGCTTACGGTTGATAAAATCCCGGATGATGCCAGCGACCAGGTTGCCCTCGGTCAGCTCCCCTGGTCCATATATCACCCCGGGATAAAGGATAACGATGGGAAACCCTTCTTCCGCCGCCTCCTTTGCCACTTTATGAGCGAAGTATTTCGTCCGTTCGTAATCGGTGTAGAACCTATCGCGCTCGATTACGCTTTTCTCGTCGAGGACCTTACCATCGCTCGGACCCAAAGCAATGAACGATGAGGTATAGATGAACTTCGAGATCCCCTCCTCTTTTGCCGCTCGAATGAGGTTCTTAAATCCCGCGACATTTACCAACTCATATAACGAACGGGGTCTTACCCACATCTTGACCAATGCCGCCATATGGAGCACCCGGTCGCATCCCCTCATCGCCTCCCTTACCGAGTGGTAGTCGGTGATATCTCCGTAAATCCTTCTTATATCCGAAGGTAGATGGGTAAGGTTGGAGCTTCTCCGCACAAGGAGGACCACCTCTTCTCCCTCCTCGACCAACCTTTTGACCACCCTTTTTCCCAGATAGCCGGTTCCTCCGGTGACCAGGATAGCCATCTTTAATCTTCCCCTTTCTTCTTAACCCTCTCTCGCCAGTAAGAGAGGATGTCAGCAAGCGTTTCTCTCAATGATATTTTTGTCTTCCAACCGAGCTCACGGTTGGCTTTGTCGGCATCTCCCAATATTAAAGGGATATCTGCGGGGCGATATCTTGAAGGATCTTGCCGTACCTCTATCCTTTCTTTTGAGAGGGATAAGAGTATATCGAGGATCTCACTGATGGGATAAGCTTTCCCGGAGGCTAAGTTGTAAGCCTCGCCTTCCTTCCCCCGATTCACTATGCTTAGATACCCCCGAACAATGTCCCTCACATCGGAATAGTCCCTTCTTGCTTCGAGGTTTCCCACATCTATTATCGGCTCCTTTAACCCCGCCTCGATCTCGGCGATCTGCTTGGCAAATGAGGAGCAGACGAAGTTCTCCCGTTGTCTCGGTCCTGTGTGATTGAAAGGCCGGGCAATGGATACGGGGAGCTTCTCCACCTTGAGGAATTGGTAAGCGAGGAGTTCCAGAGAAGCTTTGCTTACCGCATAGGGGCTTAGAGGATGAAGGGGAAGGCTTTCGTCAATGGGCTGTTTCTCCTCAGGTACTTCCCCGTATACCTCAGCTGAGCTCACCAGAAGCACCTTGGGATGTGGGGAAAGAGAGGACGCCGCCTTCAGAAGGTTGAAGGTGCCGGTTATATTCACCTCGAAGGTCTTGATAGGGGAGGACCAGGAGGAGGAGACATTGCTGATACCGGCGAGATGGAAGATAATATCGGGAGAGATTTCAGCTACCGTATTTCTTATTCCCTCGCCATCGGTGATATCTACCTGATATATCTTAATCCTCTCTCCCAGATGAGTGAGATTGGTTAGTGGCACACCAGGGCAATCTACCCCTCCTACCTCATAGCCGAGGGATGCGAGAAGATCGGCAAGATGGCTGCCGGCAAACCCAGCGATGCCGGTTATTAAAGCACGCATTGCTATCTTATCTTTTCGCGCCAGTAGTTCAGAATATCCCTGAGCGTCTGTTCGAATGGGATCTCCGGCTTCCAACCGGTCTTTTTCCGGAATTTGGTGCTATCGCCTATCAAAACCGGAACATCGGATGGACGGAGCCGGGAGGGGTCTTTCTTTATCTCTATCTTGACATCGGTTAGCGAAAGTAGCATATCTATCACTTCCTTTATGGAGTAAGCTACTCCACTGGCGATGTTATATACCTCGCCGGGATCGCAATACTCAAGGGCGAGCCAGTAAGCCCGTACCATATCCCGCACATCGGTGAAGTCGCGCCGGGCATCGAGGTTTCCTACATAAAGAACCGGCTCCCTCTTCCCCTTCTCTATCTCCACTATCTGCCTGGCGAAGTTGGAACATACAAAGACATCTCCTCTTCGTGGTCCCGTGTGATTAAAACCCCGTGTTCTTACGATCTTCATCTTGTAACTCATATAGTACTGATAGGCTAAATAGTCCTGGCCTATTTTACTCACTGCATAGGGGCTCAATGGGCGAAGAGGGTTCGTCTCCTTGATGGGAAGCTCATCTTCGTAGACCAAGCCATATTGCTCACTGGAACAGGCTACTTGGATCCAAGGATCGATCTTCAACTGTTTTACCGCCTCGAAGATGTTAAGTTCGCCGAGTATGTTGGTGGTGAGCGATTCCGCGGGAGCGTTCCACGAGGTGGGCACGAAACTCTGAGCAGCCAGATGGAATATCTTGTCCGGGTGGATCGCTTCAAGGAGGCTCCTCACTGAATAACCATCCCTGAGATCGCACTCGAGGATCTTGATCTTGTCCTTGATATGCTCGATGTTCTCGGTACGGCTACGCCATCTCTTTGTCCCGTATATCTCCACTTCGGGGTGGTTTTTCAAGATATAATCAGCCAAATGACTTCCTACAAATCCCGTTATCCCTGTGATGAGAACCCTCATTTCCACTTCCTCCACTCGATAGTATTAGACATTAATGCGCCACTTTTTGGGGTATTCCCAAGAGATTATACATTTTACCCTGAAAAGTAGGTGCTTGGCAACTTTTTTCAACAGCTAACCTCCCCTCTTTTTTTCTGGTAGCTATTCAAGAACTCGGCTAACGCCTCTTCAAACCTCCGGGGGCGGTCTCCCAGAAGGTGGCTCGTTTTGGTAAGATCGAGAACAGAATACTTGGGGCGGATTGCCTTTCTGCCCGCCTCCTCAGTGGTTATGGGGATTATGTTGAGCCCGTTGATCCCAGCGAGCTCGATGATCTTCAGGGCAAATTCATACCAGCTTACCTCTCCAGAATTGGTGAAGTGGTAGATGCCCGAGGCATTCTTTTCTACCAGAGAGACTATCCCATAAGCGAGATCATAGGCATAGGTGGGAGCGCCTACCTGATCTGCCACCACCTGAAGGGATGGTTCCTCCCCTGCCTTCTTGAGGATGGTTAATACGAAGTTCGGCTCCTTTCTTCCATAGAGCCAGCTTGTTCTTACTATCAGATGATCCTCGTTTTCCTCCATCACCGCCCGCTCCCCCTCCGCTTTGGAGCGTCCGTAGATGGAGAGGGGATTTATCTCATCGTCCTCGCGGTAGGGGGTGTTTTTTCTTCCGTCGAAGACATAATCGGTGCTTATATAGACGATCTTCGCCCCCGCCTCCTTCGCCGCCCGGGCGACGTTTCTAGCGCCATCCCGATTTACGAGAAAGGCGAGCTCCGGTTCATCTTCCGCTTTATCCACCTTGGTGTAGGCGGCGCAGTTTATCACCACCTCGGGTTCGACCCCCACGATCTTTTTAAGAGAAGCTTGGGGGTCGGTGATGTCGAGATCGGCTCGGGAGAAGCCGATAACAGGGTTCCCCCTCTTTTTGAGAAGAAAGAGGAGCTCCGAGCCAAGAAGTCCCGAGCTCCCTAAGACAAGGACCCTACTTCCTCTCTCCATACCACCTCTGATAGAACTCTTTGAAGGCGGGGCTATTCTCCTTTATCTTCCGCCACCAGGGTTCATTTTCCTGATACCAGCGGACCGTTGCCTTGAGTGCTTCGTCGAAAGAGTGAGCGGGTTCCCAGCCGAGTTTCTTTATCTTGGTCGTATCGAGAGCATACCTCCTGTCGTGTCCCGGACGATCAGCGACATACCTGATGAGTGTTTCCGGTTTCCCCAGGATGGCGAGTATCCTCCTGGTGAGCTCTATGTTTGGGAGGAGATTTCCCCCACCTACATTGTACACCTCCCCCTCTTTCCCCTTTTCTATAAGGAGGTCGATCGCTCGGCAATGATCCTCCACATAGAGCCAATCGCGTATATTCTTTCCATCCCCATAGAGGGGCAGGATGAGATCATCTATGGCATTGGTGATGAAAAGGGGGATGATCTTCTCCGGATACTGGTAGGGTCCGAAGTTGTTCGAGGCACGGACGATGATCACCGGAAGATGGTAGGTGACAAAAAAGGAATAGGCGAGCCGGTCTGCTCCTGCCTTGCTCGCTGAGTAGGGATTGCTTGGCTTAAGGGGATCGTCCTCCCGGGAGAAGCCCTCCTCCACACTGCCGTAGACCTCATCGGTGGAGATGTGGATGAATCGCTTAACCCTTGCCTTCTTCGCCTCCTCGAGGAGGACATAGGTGCCGTAGACATCGGTGGTGATGAAGGAGCCTGCCTCGAGGATCGAGCGATCTACATGGGTCTCGGCAGCGAAGTGCACCACCAGCTCACATCCGGAGATGACCTCGGAGACGATCTTGCGGTCGCAGATATCCCCCTTGACGAAGCGGTAGCGAGGATCATCTGCTACATCCTTCAGATTGTCGAGGTTGCCGGCGTAGGTGAGTTTGTCCAGGTTCACCACCTCGATATCCTTATACCGGCTGAGGAGGTAATGGATGAAGTTGCTTCCAATAAACCCCGCCCCTCCGGTGATCAATATCTTCCTCATCGCCTATCGATCCTTTCTCGCCCAGTCGTAGGGGATCTCCCCGCTGTGGGGGTCGATGTTTATCTGATCCGGGTTCTCGTGGTTGTATGGTTCGGTGGGACAGTTGATCACTATCGCCTCGCTCTCACTGATGCACTTCCAGCCGTGGAATACCCCCTTCGGTATCTGAACGAGCACTGGGTTGTAGTCCCCGATGAATAGCTCGTTTATCTCCCCCTTGGTTGGCGAATCCCCCCTTGGATCGTAGATCACCAGCTTCAGCATCCCCTTGACACAACATACATTGTCCACCTGGTTCCGATGCATATGCCATCCTTTCACTACCCCCGGGTAGGTGGTGGTGAAGTAGACCTGTCCAAATTTTATGAATTCAGGGTCATCGCTCCGGAGTATCTCGGCGAGCCTCCCCCGTTCGTCGGGGATAACCTTTAGTTTCTTTATCTTTACTCCTTCGATGAGCTTCATCTTCGCCTCCTTAACCCTCAATCAATCCTACCTCGGAGTTATCACCGAGCATAAACTTCATCGCCTTTGGTCTTTTATCCCTCTGCATTATCTTCACATATTTACCGATAAGGCTTCCATCGATCCTTGCTTTTATCTTGTTGATGGAGCTTCCTTCAAGGATGATGCTATTTTCCACCTCTGCCTCTTTGATCTTCACTCGATGGTGGATCGAGGTGAAGGGACCGATGAAAGAATCGATTATTTCGCATTCATCGCCGATGATCACCGGTCCTCTGATAACGCTTCTTACCACCCGGCTGCCCTTACCTATCGCTACCCTTCCCTCTAAATGGGAGAACTCCACCTCTCCCTCTACCGTTGGTTCCAGCTCCTCGAGCATCATCCGGTTGGCTTCAATTAAATCCTCGAGTTTTCCCGTATCCTTCCACCACCCCTTGACGATATGGGGTTTCACCTGGTAGCCGGCGTCGATCAGATATTGGATGGCATCGGTTATCTCGAGCTCGTTTCTCCACGAGGGCTTTATGTTCTTCGCCGCCTCGAATATGTGATGGTCGAACATATACACCCCGACCAGTGCCAGGTTGCTCTTCGGCTCTTTCGGCTTTTCCACCAATCTTACCACCTTCCCATCCTTGAGCTCAGCCACCCCGAACTGCTCCGGGTGTTCTACCTCAGCGAGGAGTATTTGGGAGTTCGGTTTCTCCTTCTCAAATTCCCGGACGAGCTCAGTGATCCCTCCCCTGATTATGTTGTCGCCAAGGTACATCACGAACGGTTCTTCACCTAAAAACTCCTCGGCAACGAGGACCGCATGGGCAAGCCCGAGCGGTTCCGGTTGATCGATGTAGGTTATCTTCGCCCCAAAGCGAGAGCCATCTCCCACCGCCTTTTTTATTTCGTCCTTGGTGTAGCCGACTACGATCCCGATATCGGTAATCCCTGCCGCCACAATAGCCTCAAGCCCATAGAAGAGAACCGGTTTGTTCGCCACCGGGACCAACTGTTTCGCCTGGGTGAAGGTTATGGGACGAAGCCTCACCCCCTTTCCGCCACTCAATATCAGTCCTTTCATCGCCCTTCCTCTTGCCTTTAGAAGTGGGAACCGAAACTTCCCACCGTCTTGAGTTCTATATTAAAGAGAAACTGGCGCTCCATCCTTCCAGGGAAGTTGAAGCGTTTGTATCCCAAAACGAAACCAACACACTGGGTATTATACCGAAGCCCTACCCCCCCGAGAAGGAGCCTGTTTCTATAGAAATCATAGTTTAAGGTGTAATTCCAGTTGATCCTGTTGCCCAGGATGCGCCCCCCACCGTTGGCGATTAGAGTATTCCCTACCACCCTTCCCAGCCCTTTGGACACGCTTTTGTTATAACTGAGATCGGTATAGAAGATGTCCCTGTTTCGAATGCTCCCGTGGAGACCGATGTTGAGGAGGGTACCACTGGTGAAGTCATATTCCGCCCTCGCCCCTATGCGGTAGCTTGGATTTGGATTGAAGGTAGCTATGAGAACCATCGGCGAAAATCGGGAGGGGGGAGCGGAGAGATAGGCGGAGGAGAAACGATTGTATTGCCTACCGTAGGTGGTGCGAAGTTTTGGATCGAGCGATATATGCTGGGAGAGGGAGATAGTGAGGAATTCCCGTGGATTTCCCTTCCCCCTTTTGATGTAGAAATGGTTTATCAGGGAATAAACCAGCTCATTCGCCTCAGCCACATAATCGAGGCCGTCGAATCGGGGGACCTGCTCCTGGTTCTTCACCGCGGAGATGTAGCGGTAGTCGATCCGCGGTTCAATTAGGTGTTTTATTTTGCTTTCTTCGTCCTTTCCTCCAAGGGTGAATATTCGGTTAAACAGGGGACCAGTGAGGGATAGATCAAAATGATAATAGGTTCTGAGTAGAGATTCGTCCACCAGGGCGTTTCCTTCGCTGAGGCTCTTCGAGTATAGGGTGCCCCGGATTCCGAAACGGGGCATTATTTTCAACCAGGAGAGCCCTCGGATAGGAACACTGAATCTCGGGTGAAGGTCGAAACGGGAAAGGGAGAATTCGTTTTTTCCCGTTTCTTGCTCGGTGATACGTGAGGGAAGGTCCCATTGACTCTCGAGGGAGAAGTAGATGGGCGAGCCGAATAACCGGTTGTTCCTTATCCTGAAGTTCACTTTGGGAAGGGAGCGGAGGGTTACCTTGCTCCCCTGAGGGAAGTAGGTCGTATTACTGCTCGCAAGAAGGGTGAGGGAGTAGTATGATTTGCTCCAGGCGAGATAGCCTGAGGACCTTATCGACCGCTGACTGTTCAGATTGAAGTTTTCCTCGTAATTCTTCAGGTATTGGAAATCACTCAAATAATTTATGCGGAGACTTCCCCTGATCCTTCCGGGAAGGAGCTGGTTGTGGGTTAAACTGAGTTTGTAATTTTTGCTGTTCCTTAATCTATCCCTTAAGAAGTAGAAGTGGACCCTTCCTCCTGTATTTCTGGAGAGTAGATAGCGGTACTCGGCACCGGTTCCCCAGCCCATCTTGGTGTAGTAATCAAGGTAGAAGGTGGCGTCCATATTCCGGGCAATAGCCCAGAAGAAGGCGTTGCTTATTACCTTGCCCTTTAGATTCGAGGCTCCAAAATTGGGAAGGAGAAAACCGGTTGATCGCTCGGACTTGAGGGGCCAGTAGAGATAGGGGATGTAGAACACGGGGATATTCATTACCCGGAAGGTGGTTGACTTGGCTTTTACATAATGGTTGAGATGAACGGTGGCGCTCTTCACCTTCATACTCCAATAAGGGTTCGGCTGATTGCAGATGGTGAAGGTGGCGTCCTTTATCCTGAATTCATCATCTCCGATTCGCTCCACTTCTTTGGCGTAGATCCTCGCTTCGGGCTCGGCGTAGATCACTGCGTTGTAGAAGGTGCCCCTTTTTGTCTTCAGGTTCATCTCCATCCGCTCGCCCGCTATCTTGAACCCTGGTTCTGAGAAGACTACATTCCCCTCAGCATAGACCATCTTTTCCTCAATCTTGTAGATCACCTTCTCCGCCTGGAGATGCTGATTGCCGTAGATTATATCTACATACCCGGTGGCGATACGGGTGTTTTTATCTATCTGCTCCAGTTTCTCGGCATAGACGATGAGTTCTTGCGAGAGAAGACCACTCGAGATCGAAAGAATGGATAGAAAAAAGCACCCGAGGAGGAAGTTTCTCAACATAGTATGAATCCCATTTTCTTAGTGTAAGAGAGGAAGGGTAGGTTGTCAATAACGGGAAGAGACGAACTCCTTCACCTCGCCCACTAAGTAGAGGGAGCCAGCGGCGACAATTGTTTCCCCCTTTCGGTATTCCTTTTCGGCGGTTTTTACCGCCTCGCCCACATTTGAAGCGGTTATCGCCTTCGCGTAGCGCTCGGCGATGGTTTTTATCGATGCTGGCTCTGCCGCCCTCGCCTCCCTCAGTTTGGGGAGGATGATCAATCGGGCGAGGGGGAAAAGTATCTCCCCCATCTTCTCTATCTCCTTGTCCCCCATTGCAGCGAAGATGAGGATGACCCGCTTTCCTATTTCATCGCGGATGAACGAGGCGAGGGCGGCAGAGCCAGCAGGATTGTGGGCACCGTCCACGATGATTCGGGGCTCTTTGACCACTTCCTCGAGCCTTCCCTCCCAGTGAACAGAGCTAAGCCCCCTTTTTATTGCCCCTTCCCCCAAGGGGAGCCCCTTTTTCTCGAGAAGCTCAGCGGTTAATATCGCGGTCCGTGCGTTCTCCCATTGATGCTTCCCCAAAAGCCCGAGCCTTAGACGAGAATATGTCCTCTTTCTGGTCGAGATCTCCCCCATATCCCCGGTTAGCCTGAGGGAGGTCTCCTCGGAAACAAGATGGGGCTTTGCCCCCCTTTCCCGAGCTACCTCCTTGATGACCTCGATAGCCTGAGGAGGCGAGGGTGATATCACCACCTCTCCCTGCTCTTTGATTATCCCCGCCTTCTCGAAGGCGATATCCGCTATGCTCTCCCCGAGATACTCCATATGGTCGCGACTTATCTGGGTGATCACCGAGATCAATGGGGAAACGACATTGGTCGCATCGAACCTCCCTCCCATTCCCACCTCTAAGATGGCGAGATCGACCTTCCTCTCGGCAAAGTAGAGGAAGCCAGCTGCGGTGAGGAGTTCGAAATAGGTAAGAGGATGCTCCAGCTCTCCCCTTGCTGTGAGGGAATCGTTCTTCGCCTTTATTCGCTCGATCACCGAGGCGAACTCCCCCTCACTTATCATCTCTCCTGAGACGGTGATCCGTTCCTCGATTCTTATGAGATGAGGAGAGGTGTAAAAGCCCACTTTGAGCCCTGCGTGAGAGCAGATGGAAGCGAGCATCGCCCCAGTAGAGCCCTTTCCGTTTGTCCCTCCTATGAGGAGGGAAGGGTAAGTTTTTTCTGGATGTCCCAGTGAGGAAAGGAGGGTATTGATTGGTCCTAAACCAAGCTTAATCCCTAAGTGAGCCCTGCTTAATAGGAAACTTACCGCCTCGTTATAGTCCATTTGAGGGGGTTAGCCCACCATAAACCGGAGGCACTTTATTAGTACATCCTTTAGGTCTTTCCTTTTTACCACCATATCCACCATCCCGTGTTCAAGGAGGAACTCGGAACGCTGGAACCCCTCAGGGAGATCCTGACGGATGGTCTGCTTTATCACCCGGGGACCGGCAAAGCCAATGAGCGCCTTCGGTTCAGCTATATTCAGATCGCCGAGCATAGCATAGCTTGCAGTGACCCCTCCGGTGGTGGGATCGGTGAGCACAGAGATGTAAGGTATCCCCGCCTCGTCCAGCCTAGCCAAAGCAGCACTTACCTTAGCCATTTGCATCAGGGAAAGGATGCCCTCTTGCATCCTTGCACCTCCAGAGGCGGAGACGATGATCAGAGGGAGCCTTTCAGCAAGGGCTTTTTCCGCTGCCCGGGTTACCTTTTCCCCCACCACCGAACCCATACTCCCCCCCATAAATTTGTATTCCATAGCGGCAATTATCGCTTTTATTCCACCTATTTTTCCTACCGCACAGATTATCGCCTCATTTTCCCCAGAGACTTTGGAGTATTTCGTTAACCGCTCCGGATAAGGGAGGGAATCTACAAAGTTGAGTGGATCGTTAGAGCGAAGCCCGGTTTCAAATTCGGTGTACTCCCCGTTATCGAAAAGGGAAGCGAGCCTTTCCCTGGCACTTATTCGGAAGTGATAGTTACACTTAGGACAGACATTGGCATTCCTTATTACCTCTTTCTTATAGATTATCGCTTTGCAGTTATCGCACTTTACCCACAACCCATCCGGAAGATCGAGTTTCTTTTCCGGAGGGTTTAATTTTCTCTTTTTAAATCTGTTGAACCATTCCATTCCCTTTTAACCCTACCCCCTTCCTATTTTGAGGAGAATTATAGCCCAGCTTTATCCCATTTGGCAATTGTTTCCTTAATCAGCTTAGTCAGTTTGTCAGCCACCTTGCTCAAATATTTTCTCGCCCGTTCCAGGTTGAACTCAGGATATCCTTCCCCCGGTGTATAAAGGAGGATAGAAGAAGGTGATGGATAGGCGGAGTAACTCGGATCGATGGGGGTGGCAGTGACCTTGTCCGGGGAGTAGAGCTCAGGATAAACCAGTTTCGGGTTCACCGCCATCACTGCTGCGTTTTCGTTGATCCCTGCATGTCCTCCGTCCTGATTGAATACCTCCTTGGTGATATCAGCGGTATAGCTCCACCAATCGATTACCATCCCCCGTACTTTCCTCTTCATCGCCACCTCGTACATCGCCCGATCGCAGGGTCCTCGATTCGGTCCGTGTCCATTAATGATGATTATGTTCTTGAACCCGATATCCGCCAACCCATAAAGTATCTCCTTTACATACTGTTCAAATGTTTTTTCGGAGATGGCGATCCCACCAGGATAAGGAGTGAGGGTTCGGGTTACCCCATAGGTGATGTGGGGCGCGATCAGAGCGTTGATCCTGGGGGCGATCATCTCAGCAAGTTTGTCTGGAACGATGAAATCGGCGCCATTGCAAGTAACTCCGTGAGCTTCCAAGGTACCAGCTACCAATAGAACAGTGTTTATCTTTGAGGGGACCATCTTACCCACCTGCATCCAGTTGAGGTCGGCGAGATAGCGTGAGGGGATAGTTTCCTCTTTCTTTGGCAAAACTCCCCCGACAAGGTTTAAAGCAAGGAATGTAAAAATTAAGGAGAAGATGATACCCTTCTTCCACATAATAATCCCTCCCCTCTCGGTTTTTCTGGATTATATTCAGAAATTTAAGGCTTTTCTTTTTTCCTCAGCTCTCCAGGAAGTACCCCGTGCTTTTTGGCTTCGGTGCCTAAGTTATTGAGCTCATTTCTATATTTTTCTACCGCCTTCTCAAGCTGGTTTATCTGTTTAACAAGAGCCCCTCTCTCTTGGGGAAGAACTGAAAACCTCAAGCGGCGTCTTGCTTCGCTAAGCTGGGCTTCCGCTTTCTGAAGCGATTCCGTTATCTGCTCCCTTCGTTTTATCCAGTAGGTAGCCTGTTTCTTCTGTGCCTCTGGGTTGTCGGTTCCTACACTCGGAGGAGCCTTCTCCTCTTTTGTCTCCGGGGGGGTCCCCTCTTGTCCCAGCTTTGTCGGTGGTGGTGGAGCAGCACTGGTCTCTGATTTCGGGGGGAGAGTATAAGCATCCTTCACGATCTTCTCCACCAAGGAGAGCGGTAACATCACCTCTCCACCCCGGATAATGAAGCGGACCTTATTCCCCACCACCTCAGAGAAAGGGGTGCGAATAATCCGCCCGCTCTTGAGGTAGATGGTGTCGGAAAGAGCAAGGAGGCTGAGGAAAAGGAGAACCACCATCCCAAAAGTTATTTTCTTCATAGCTAATGAGCCTCCTTTTTTATTATATCACACTTAACTTAAAAAAACGATCGATAGAAGGAAATGAGCTCTTCCCCATAAAAGAGGGAGAAGATAGAAGCGATACCGAGGAAACTGCCGAAAGGCAAGGGGAAACGGAGGTCCCCCTTTTCCTTTGCGATGATGATTATCCCCACTACCGAGCCCAAGAATGAGCCAATAACCAGGGTGAGGAGGGCTCTTTCCCAGCCGAGAAAGGCGCCGATCATTGCCATTAACTTAACATCACCCAGCCCCATCCCTTCCTCTCCCCGCAGGCGGAAGTAAAGTTCCCTAATGGCGAGCACTATCCCGGCGCCGAGCCCTGCCCCGATCAGTGAACTGCCAATGGTGGTAAGACCACCATTTAGACTGAAAAGGAGCCCCCCTATCGTTCCTGGTATGGTGATCACATCCGGAAGGAGCTGATGGTTCAGGTCGGTGAAAATGAGGACGATGATCAAGGCGCTGAATACCGTCTCGGTGATGAAGACAAGCGATAATCCCGATTTTAGGTAGAATATCACGAAGAGAGCCCCGGTGATCCCTTCAACCAGAGGATACTGATACGATATAGATGATTTACAATTCCTGCATTTTCCCCGAAGGATGAGGTAGCTGATCAGGGGTATGTTGTCGTAGAAGGCTATAGGAGCACCGCAGTTGGGGCAATGGGAGCCGGGCTTTATTATCGATTTTCCTTGAGGAAGGCGATGGATGAGGACATTGAGGAAGCTTCCAATAACGATCCCGTAGAGGAAGGCAAAAAAAACTTTTAGGAGAAGAAGGTTCATCCTTTACCGTTTTAGTCTGAAGGGGGTTCGTGATTTCACCTCGCCAGTTCGAGGGTTATAGAGATAGTTGTTCCCCTCGGGGTCCTTCGGGAGCTGATATAGGAAGCCCGCTTTTATCAACTCCCTCAAGGAGCGAGGAAGCCTTTTCTTCTGATCCTTGAATAGCTCAATGGCAACCCTCAGCTGTTCTAAGTCTATCTTTATTTTGAGATCATAGATGTGATTGTAAGCGATTGTCTTTACCCAATCCTCCTTGGCTGTTCGGTAGATCTCGGTCCAAAAGGCGAGTGCGGTTTGATTCTCGTTTTTCCGCTCGTAGATGCCGGCGATAAGCCGCTTTATAAACGGAGGGGAGCCCTTGATCTCTGCCGCTTTCTTGAAATAGTAAAGGGCAAGCTCATAATCCTTGAGATCCTGAAAGGCATAGAAGCCGGCATCCACCGGTAGGATCCAGGCATCAGGGTTATTCTTCATCCCCTTTTCTAAAAGGCGGAAAGCCATCTGATAGAAGCCTCCCTCCTTAGCCATTATCAAAGCGCCTATGAGATAGGGGTCAAGATAGTGAGGGTCGAGGTCGGTTATCATATTATAGACATGCTCCAGATAGCGGAAGCGGTGTTCCTTGATGGTATAAATGCTGTAATGCTGGATGCTCCAGAGATAGAGAATGTCAGCCATCAGGGTATCATTACCGAGAGCGATCGCCCTAAGATATTTACCAGAGGGAAGGTAGATTGGCTCTTTGGGGACTGTTTTCAGCTTTAGCTCATCGAGCTTTAGCTGGAGCCCGGAAAAGAGGGCTATTCCGATAAGTAGGATAACCGTCTTCTCAAAAAGGCTCTTTTTCATCGCTTAAACGAAACTTCTCCGTTGGAAGATGAGGGTGGCGATGAACAATACCATCGCGGCGTAGGTTACACTGTAAGCAATGGCGAACGGTATGAATTCTGGAGGAATGGGAAGATGATGGACCAGCTGGGTTTTTATGTTCAGGTTCTCTAAGTTTGGAAGAAGGTAGTAGAGGATGGTGAACAACCATTTTGCGATGGGACTTGTTACCCGATCCCTCAGGATGAGAAAGTTTCGCGAGAGATGGCCTACCACAAATATCGAAAGGGTGAACACAGAGCTCAATATCGGGGTGGTGAAGACGGAGAATAGGATGGCGAAGGCGGTTATGATGACTACCTCGAAGAAGATGAGCACCACTCCCCAGATCAGGGAGAACTCCCAGCTCCCCGTTTTAAGATAGACCAAGGGGAGGAACTCCGCTGCCATTATCCCGATGGTGATCAGTATGGTGAGAAGGAGACCGAGATATTTCCCGAAGAGGAATTGGTGACGGTATATCGGCTTCGAGAGGATGTTGTAGATGGTACGTCGTTCTATCTCCTGAGAGACAAGGCCTACCCCGATGAAGACGGCGAGGAGCACCCCGAATAGGGAGATGGAGAAAAGCCCTAAATCTTTTATTATCTTGCTTTCATCTCCCACAGTGAGCATACTGAGGATGCGGGAGCTACCTATCATAATGAGGGCGAAGATGAGAAGGAGATATAATACCCTGTTCCTTATCGCCTCACGAAAGGTGTTCATTGCGATGGAGAAGACCTTCATTTTTTCTTCCCTCCCAACTCGGCAAAGAGGATATCCTCAAGCGATTTTTTTGCCGGGGTTATGGCGATGATCTTCCCCTTCTTTTCCTTTATTAGATCAATGGTGCGGTTTAGTCCCCGCTCACCCCGGGTGCGAACGAGGATCTTATCCTCCTCAACCGAGACCTTTTCACAGGAAGAAGGTAGCTCTTTTTCCTCTATTCCAGATAGGGTGATCTCGTAATAATCTATCTTCTCCTTTATCAGTTTGGCTATCTTGCCCTCCCTGATTATCTCCCCGTCCACAATTATCGCCACTCGGTCGCAGATCAGCTCCACATCGGGTAGGATGTGGGTGCTGAAGAAGATCGTTTTGCCCTCTTCCTTCAGTTTGAGGATAAGGTCGCGGAATTCCCTCCTTCCCACCGGGTCAAGGCTTGACATCGGCTCGTCGAGGATAAGGAGTTCGGGGTCGTTTATAAGTGCCTGTGCCATCCCGATCCGCTGGAGCATCCCTCGGGAGTACTTCCTCATCTGGAGGTCCGCCGCCTGCTCAAGTTTAACCAAGCTCAATAGATATTTGATCCGTTCCCTTCTCTTTTTTCGGGGGATGCCAAAGAGCTGGGCGTAGAACTCAAGGAGCTCCCAGCCGGTGAGATAGTTGTAGAAATAGGGTGCCTCGGGGAGAAAACCGATCTTCGCCTTTATCGAAACCTCGGTGCTCGGTTGACCGAATATGAGGACCTGTCCCCTATCGGGAAAGGTCAGGTTGTTGATGATCTTCATTGTGGTCGTCTTCCCCGCTCCATTGGGACCGAGGAAGCCGAGTATCTCCCCCGGATAGACGGAAAGGTTTATGCTTTTCAAGACGCGTTTTTTCCTCATTAAGAAGCCCGTATGATAACTCTTGCTCACCTCACGGAGCTCAACTACCGGAGGAGGGGGTATGGTAAAATCTTTTTTTGCTGACATCGCTTACTACCTTTGGCTTTTTTAGAATAAAACCTTCCCTTTTAAAATATTAGCCTTTTCCTCCGCTTTGGTCAAGAAAAAGCCTTCTTTTCCCCTGATTTTTATAGATCTTGAGGTAAAAAGCCCTCTGTTTTTCGATCATTTTCTTTATATCGTATCTTTGAGCGAGCTTTCTTCCTTTTTCTCCCATATCCTTCGCTTTTCCCGGATGGGAAAGGAGGAAGGAGACCTTCTCTGCTAAACCGGCTACATCGTGTGGTGGTACCAGGAAACCGGTTTCCCCGGGGATTACGACCTCCTTGCTTCCATCGACCTCGGTTGCCACCACCGGTTTTCCCGCAGCATAAGCCATCGGGATCACCGTGGGAAGCCCTTCCCAGAGCGAGGTCAGGACGAATACATCGGCAATGGTAAGGAGGGGGAGGACATCCCACTGCCATCCGAGCAGAAGCACCTTCCCCTCGAGATCAAGTTCCCTTATGAGCCTCTCCACTTCCGGACGAAGCTCGCCGTCCCCCACGAGGAGGAATTTCGCCTTTGCCCTCTTTTCTGCCACTAAAGCCGCCATTTTGACGAAGTCCTGGGGCGCCTTCTGGGGCTTGAGGCAGGATATGGTGAGAACTACCTCATCCCCAGGGGACAATCCCAGTCTCTCCCGCTCCGATACCGGGTTTATCCTCCGCTTACGGAAGGGTTCGAGCTCTATCCCTGGGGGAAGCTGGGAATAGCTCCTTCCGGTGAGGATCCGGAAACGGAGCCCCCGCTCGATGTTCCCTTTGGAATCGAGGAAGAAGTGATCGGTAAAGAAGGAGCAGAGCCATTCAATTATGATGTAAAACCACCTTCTAAGAAAAGGGATATGTTCGTTGAAGGAGAAGCCGTGCACCGAATGGATGGCGATCGGCACCCGGGCGAGAAAAGCGGCGATCCGCCCCAAAACCCCTCCTTTTGAGCCGTGGGTGTGGACGATATCCACCCTCTCTTTCTTCAGGATGCGGTATATGTGGTAGAAGGCGGTGATGTCCTTTATAATCGATATCTCGCGGATGAACGAGGGGATGAGGTAACATTTTAATCCCGGTATCTTCTTGGCTTCTGGGACCAGCATCCCCTGGATTCCGGTTATCAGGCCCGGCTCGAACATCTTTCGATCGAGCCCGGCTAAGGTGGCTAAGGTCACCCGCTGGGCACCGCCAAGTTCCAGCTTCGCTATGATGTGGAATACCTTTATCTTTCTCATCTATTAGAGTGATACATCTATCCTTTTAAGCCACCAGGCAAGGGTGAGCGCAGCAAGGATGATGCCCCCGATGATCCCAAGGGCGATTAGGTTAGACCTCGTTCTCATTATAAAGAGAGAAGCAACCCCGAGGATGGTAGCGATGAGATAGCTCACCGCTACCGTCTGTTTTATGCTGAACCGCCACTTCCTGAGGCGAAGGGCGAAGTGGTCCGGGCTACCGAAGAATATCGGCTGTTTCCGCTTCCACCTGATGTAGGATACGAAGAAGGTGTCGAAGATGGGCACCCCGAGGATTATCACCGGGGTAAGAGCGGCAACCAGGTTGTGCTCGGTGTAGCTTCCCTTCATCGCTAAGGTCCCTAAAAGAAGGCCAATGAATAGGCTCCCCGTATCCCCCATATAGATCTCCGCAGGATGGAAATTATATCTTAGGAAACCGAGCAAGGAACCAGCGAGAGCGATGGTGAGGGCGGCGATGACCGGTCTCCCATTTATGAAGGCAACGATGAAGAGGAAGACGGAACTCACGAAACCGACGCCAGCAGCGAGCCCGTCCATCACATCGATGATGTTGAAGGCGTTAGACAAGCCGACGAGCCAAATGATGGAAAGAGGGATAGCGATATAGGGGGGAAGGAAGTAGAGCTTTATATAGATCCCGCATTTTACCAGGACCAAGGCGGCAAGTAGCTGTCCTAAAGCCTTTACCTTGGGCTCGAGCACCCCAAAGTCGTCCACCAAACCGAGAAGAAGCACTAAGGTGCCCCCGAGGAGAATGCCCAAAACCTCACGGCTGAAGCTGAAGGTGAGGGCAAGGGCGATGAGGAAGGCGAGGTAGATCGCTACCCCCCCAAGGTAGGGGACCGGCTCTTTCTGTTTCTTCAGTCTTCCATCCGGCTTATCCACAATGCCGAATTTGAGTGCCGCCTTTTTCATAATTGGTGTCAGATAGAGAGCGAGGGAGAAGGAAAGAAGAAAGGTGAAAAAATAGCCGAAAGCAAGCATAGGTTCAACCTCTCTTTTTCGGAGGATATCCGCCGAGCCTTCTCAGCCCGGGGTTTCTCCCCGCTATTTCCTTTATCCTTTTCCGCTTCTTGAAGGCGGTTTTTATCAAGGGAAATCCCTCTTTTATCAATCTCAAGAGGACCTTGGGATCAAAGACAAGAAGAGCGAAAAAGATAGCCACATCCCTTATCAGGATGAAGGGAAGGTCGCGTGAGAAGTCGATCAGGCGATCGTTCTTGATGATGGTGAGCCAACGGTTCTTCACGATGTGATATTTAAGCTCGCTCTCCCGCCCCATAAGGAGGGAGCGCCTTCCGAGGAACGATCTTTCCCTCACCTCGCCCCCCCGGAAGTGGTAGCAGATGGCATCCGGGGTGTAATAGCCGCGGAAACCGAAAAGGTTTGCTCGCCAGCCGAGATCGAGATCCTCAAAGAATGAGAAGAAGTCCTCATCGAACACCTCACCAAAGACCTTTACCCGTTCCAGCACCTCCCGCCGGTAGAGGGCGCAGGCGCCGCAAACGGAGAAGATATAGCCAGATTCATCGTAAGAGCCCTCGTCCCTTTTCCCATAGCCCCGCTCCACCACCTTCCTGCTTCTTCCCAC
>Ga0190360_1000547_pt1 | contig 20863 bp, 18 predicted proteins | sample 48721834_MG_FD_161271 | JGI IMG/M metagenome (GOLD analysis project Ga0190360, IMG submission 161271) | Hydrothermal vent microbial mat bacterial communities from Southern Trench, Guaymas Basin, Mexico - 4872-18-3-4_MG | ecosystem: Environmental > Aquatic > Marine > Hydrothermal vents >... | reverse complement strand
GTGCTTCCGTCGGCGACCTGGCTCGAGATGGACTACATAGCCGACTACTGGAAGCGGCACGGCTACATCCTGCCCCGCAGAAAGGTCATCCAGGTGGGGGAGTGTCGCTCGGATCACGAGATGCTCAACGACCTGGCCAAGAGGGTCGGCCTCGCCGAGCACTGGTGGGATCGATTCGAGGATGCCCTGGACTGGATCCTGGAGCCCTTGGGGATCACCTGGCAGGAGTTCAAACAGATGGATTACATCCGGGCCGAGGTGCGCTACAGAAAGTACCGTGAGCGGGGCTTTTCCACCCCCACGGGGAAGTTCGAGCTGTACTCAACGCTCTTGGAGAAGTGGGGCTACGACCCCCTGCCCCAGTACCGCGAGCCCCCGGAGAGCCCCTACAGTACCCCGGAGCTCCACGCGCAATACCCCTACATCCTCATCACCGGGGCCAGGCTACCCGGGCTCTTCCACTCCGAGGGGCGCCAGATACCCTGGCTGAGGAGACTCCACCCCGAGCCCGTGGTGGAGATCCACCCCGAGACCGCGAAGAAGGAGGGGATCGAGGAGGGGGACTGGGTGGTGATCGAGTCCCCCCGGGGGAAGGTTCGCCAGCGCGCCAAGCTCTTCAGCGGGATGGACCCTCGCGTGGTGGCGGCTCAGCACGCTTGGTGGTTCCCGGAGAGGGAGGAACCGGGCATGGGCTGGGATGAATCCAACGTCAACATTCTCACCTCAAACGCCTATGAGGATTGCGATCCCGCCATGGGGGCCACAAGCGTCAGGGTCCTGCTCTGCAGGATCTACCCGGAAAGGAGGCCGAGATGAAGCGTTATCGCCTCGTCATAGACGAAGAGGCCTGCTGGGGATGCAGGGCCTGTGAGGTGGCATGTCTGCAGGAGAACGACCCCCCACAGGGGGCCAGGCTCATCCACGTCTCGGAGGACGGCCCTAAGGCGGTGGGAGGTAAGCTCCAGATGTTCTTTCGCATAAGGGTCTGTCAGCACTGCGATGACCCACCGTGCCTTGAGGTCTGCCCCGAGGAGGCCATCACCAGGAGGCCCGATGGAGTGGTGATCCTCGACTCGGGACGGTGTACCGGCTGTGGCGCCTGCCGGGATGCCTGTCCCTACGGGGCCATCTCCTTTGACGAGGGAGGCACGGCCTACAAGTGCAACCTCTGCTACCAGAGGATCGACCGGGGGCTGCTGCCGGTCTGCGCCGACGGCATATGTCTCTCCCACGCCATCAGGCTTCAAGAGGCCGAAGGGAGGTGAAAGGATGTTCTGGAACGAACGGATAGAGAGGCTCCCCAGGGATGAGATGGCGCGCCTCCAGTCCGAGAGGCTCAAGGGGATCGTCAGGTACGCCTACGAACGGGTCCCCTTCTACAGGAGGCGCTTCGACGAGGCGGGGGTCCACCCCGATCAGATCAAGTCCATCGAGGACATAGAGCGTCTGCCCTTCATGACCAAGTCCGACCTGAGGGAGAACTACCCCTGGGGCCTCTGCGCGGTGGAGCCATCAGAGATCGTGAGGCTCCACGCCTCCTCTGGGACCACGGGCAAGCCCACTCCCACCTTCTACACCCGCAGGGACATGGAGAATTGGGCCGAGTGCATGGCCCGAAACCTCTACACCGCCGGGGTCCGCAGGACCGACGTCTGCCAGATCGCCTTCAGGTACAGCCTCTTCACAGGGGCCTTCGGCCACCACCTGGGGGCCGAGCGGATAGGCGCCATGGTGATCCCCACCAGCTCTGGTCAGACCGAGCGCCAGATCATGATGATGCAGGACTTCGGGACCACGGTGCTGCACTGCACCCCCTCTTACGCCATCGTCGTGGCGGAGAAGGTCCAGGAGATGGGCATCCCGCGGGAGTCCCTCTCCTTGAGGCTCGGGATCCACGGGGCCGAGCCCATGTCCGAGGAGCTGCGCAAGGAGGTCGAGGAGAAGCTCGGCATCACCGCCCTGCGGGACTACGGCCTCACCGAGCTGGGAGGCCCCGGGGTCTCCATCGAGTGCCCGGAGAAGGCGGGGTTCCATATAAACGAGGACTACTTCTACCCCGAGGTCATCGACCCCGAGACCCTGAAACCCCTTCCCCTGGGCGAGGTGGGAGAGCTCGTCTTCACGACCCTCACCCGGGAGGCTGTGCCCATCATCCGCTTCAGGACGAGGGACATAACCTACCTCGAGGCCGCCGAGTGCGGCTGCGGCAGGACCCTGATCAGGCATGGTCCCATCCTGGGCCGGACCGACGACATGCTGATCGTGAGCGGGGTCAACTTCTTCCCCTCGCAGTTGGAGAGCGTGCTGCTGAGCTTCAAGGAGGTGGAGCCCCATTACTTGATCCGCCTCACCAAGAGGGACAGGCGCGATCACGTCTCGGCCCAGGTGGAAACGAGGCCCGACTTCTGGAGGGAAGCCCCCGAGGAGAAGAAGGAGGAGCTCTGCAGGCGCATCGAGGCGAAGGTGAAGGACCTTATAGGCTTCAGGATGGAGGTAGAGGTAGTCGAGCCTTATTCCATCCCCCGCTCCGAGGGCAAGTCCAAGAGGGTGATAGACGAGAGGTCGAGAGATGCCTAAGGGAGATGTGAAGATCGTACGGACCACTTCTTGGTCCGCTGGACCCGGTTGTCACGGTGGCTGTGGGCTCCTGGCCCATGTGAAGGACGGCAAGCTCGTAAAGATCGAGGGGGATCGGGACCATCCCTGGAACCAGGGACGCCTCTGTGCCCGCGTCCTAGCCATGACCCAGTACGTGGAGCACCCCCAGCGGTTGAGGCGCCCCCTGAAGAGGGTCGGGGAACGGGGCGAGGACCGCTGGGAGGAGATCTCCTGGGAGGAGGCCTTCGACTTCATAGAGCGCGAGATGAAGGCCCTGAGGGACCGATACGGCCCCCAGAGCGTGGTCTTCGCCATGGGGACGGGCCGGGACATAGGGCCCTGGATATGCATGCTGGCCTACGCCTTCGGCAGCCCCAACGTGATGTTCGCCTTGAGCGGCAACGCCTGCTACAGCCCCCGCATCGCCGCCCTGGAGACGGTACAGGGGGACTTCTGCGTGTTTGACGCAGGCCAGTGGTTCCCCGATCGCTACGACGACCCCCGCTTCGAGGTGCCCCGGTGCATGATCGTCTGGGGCTACAACATCTCGGCCACCTGCCCCGACAACCTCTTCGGCCATTGGATCGTCGACCTGATGAAGAGGGGCACGGAGATCATCGCCATCGACCCGAGGCTGAGCTGGTTCGCCTCAAGGGCCAAGCACTGGCTCAGGCTGAGGTCCGGCACCGACGCGGCCCTGGCCATGGGCCTCCTCAACGTCATCATAACAGAGGGGCTCTACGACCGGGACTTCCTCCAAAGGTGGACCAACGCTGCCCACCTCATAAGGGAGGACACGGGGAAGCTGCTGCGGGAGGCAGACCTCTACGAAGGGGGCTCGGAGGAGAACTTCGCCGTCTGGGACGAGGGCCGGGCGAAGGTGGCTATCTGGGAGGCCGACAAGGTTCATTTCAAGGAAGAGGGCGTGAAGGCGGCCCTTTCGGGCAGATGGGAGGTGACCTTGAAAGACGGCAAAAGGGTCCCCTGCCACACGGTCTGGGACGCCTTCTCGAGGGAGGTGGAGAAGTATCCGCCGGAGAGGGTCGCCGAGATCACCTGGGTTCCGGCCGAGGAGATCAGGGAGGCCGCGCGCTTTTACGCCACGAGCAAACCCGCCTCCATCCACTGGGGGGTCCCCATCGACATGACCCCTGCGGTGACGCCGCTGTGCCATGCCATCGCCTCGCTGTGGGCCCTCACCGGGAACCTGGACGTGCCCGGAGGGAACGTGATCGCCAGGCACGCCTTCGACGCCGTGGCCTACGCCCTGCCAGGGGCAGAGGGGGTCATAAAGCTCAAGAGCAAGGAGCAGGACAGGTTCCGCATCGGGGCCGACCGCTACGGGCCCTTCGCCCGCTTCATCTGGCGCTGTCAGACCGACCTGACCCTGGAGCAGATCTTCACCGAGGACCCCTATCCCATAAAGGGCATGTGGATTCAGGCCTGTAACCCTCTGGGCGGCATAGGGATGGACCCCAAGAGATGGAGGGACGCCCTGAAGAAGCTCGACTTCGTCGTGGTGGTGGATCTCTTCATGACCCCCACGGCCCAATACGCGGACGTGGTACTGCCAGCGGCCACCTTCCTCGAGAAGGCCGGGGTGAGGAGCTGGTGGGTACCCCTTCAGACCATAAACAGGGCCATCAGGGTCGAGGACTGCAGGCCCGACGTGGAGATAAACTTCGAGCTGGCCAAGCGCTTCGACCCGGACTTCAAGTGGAAGACCATCGAGGAGCTCTTCGACGACATCCTCAAGCCCTCAGGGTTCACCTTCAGGGAGCTCCAGCAGAGGGTATGGGCCTTTCCTCCTGAGGGGCATCCGAGCTGCCCTTACCGCTGCCATGAGAAGGGCCTCCTGAGGTCAGATGGAAGGCCCGGCTTTCAGACCCCTTCGGGCCTCTTCGAGCTCTACTCCACCCTCAGGGAGGGGTGGGGGCTTTCGCCCCTGCCGCACCATGAGGAGCCGCCCTTCACCCCGGTGAGCCGACCGGACCTGGCCAAGGACTACCCCTTGATTCTCTCAACGGGCAGGAGATCGCCGGCGTACTTCCACTCGGAGCACCGGATGATCCCCTGGCTGAGGAGGATAGATCCAGAACCGGTGGTGGAGATCCACCCCGAGACCGCCGCCAGGTACGGCATCACGGATGGGGAGTGGGTCTGGGTGGAGAACTGGATGGGCCGGGCCCGCTTCAGGGCCAAGGTCACCCCGGTGGTGCCGCCCCGGATGGTCATGGCCACCCACGGGTGGTGGTTCCCGGAGAGGAAAGGGGCGGAACCCGAGCTTTACGGGGTGTGGGAGCACAACGTCAACCAGCTCATCCCCATGGGGGCCCAGGGCGAGGATGGACTCGGAGCACCGATAAAGCACCTGCTCTGCAGGATCTACAGGGCAACGGAAGGAGGGCCGCAAGATGCCTAAGAAACCCCAATACGGCCTCTTGATCGACTACGAATACTGCACGGGCTGCTACACTTGCCAAGTCGCCTGCCAGCAGGAGTACCGATGGCCGGAGGGGACCTCCGGGATGAGGGTCCTGGAGATCGTCCAGGAGCTCCCCAAGGGCAGGGCCTACCTCACCTTCCTGCCCTTCCCCACGGAGCTCTGCATCCTCTGCGCCCCGCGCACCAAGAAAGGGCTTGAGCCGGCCTGCGTCAGCCACTGCATGGCCGGATGCATGAAGTTCGGACCTCTGGAGGAGCTTTCAAAGGAGCTGGGCAGGAAACCCAGGATGGTGCTCTGGTCGCCAAGGTAGGACCTTCGTGCCGGCGCTGAGCTGGGGGGAGAGGGGTGGCAGAGGATCTTCTCGAGGGAAGGGGTAGCCCTCCTCTTAGGCGATGGGTCGTATTCTGCCTCTGTGCAGTGCTGTTCATCTGTTCGCAGTTCTACAGGGTCTCCAACGCCATCATCGCCCCTCAGCTCCAGCGCGATCTGGGCCTCTCCCCTGAGTCCTTGGGACTCCTTACAGCCCTCTTCTTCTACACCTTCGCCCTGGTGCAACTGCCCCTGGGGCCGTGTCTGGACAGGATAGGGGCACGCCGCAGCATGGCGGCCTTGACCATCGTCGGCTCCGTGGGGGCCTGGATCTTCGCCTCGGCCAGGGGGTTGGAGGGGGCGGCCTTGGGGCGGGTGCTGCTCGGTGCTGGGATGGCGGCCAACCTCATGGGCTCCATGAAGCTCTTCACCACCTGGTTCTCACCGAGGGAGTTCGCCACGCTGTCCGGGCTGATCATCGCCTTCGGGACCGTCGGGAATATGGTGGCAGCAACCCCCTTGGCCCTGCTGGTGGAGGCCTTGGGATGGCGGTGGTCCTTCGCCACCATCGGGGGCTTCACCGCCCTCCTGGCCGTCCTCTTTTACGTCCTCGTGCGCGAGGGCCCTTACGGCATAAGCCGACAGGAGGAGATGGCCCCCTCCCTCGGCGAGATGGCCAGGACGCTGCTCGGCCGGAGGGAGTACTGGATCATCTCCTTGAGCACCTTTCTGCGCTACGGAATCTTCGTGGCCATCCAGGGGCTATGGGTAGGCCCCTACCTGATGGAGGTGGTGGGGCTCTCGGCGGTCCAGGCGGGCAACCTCCTCCTGATACTGAACGTGGGCCTCATCATCGGTTCACCCCTGAGCGGATGGATCTCGGATCGGGTCCTCTCCTCACGCAAGAAGGTCGTGATGGCTGGACTGGCGGGGATGGCGCTGTCGCTTCTGGTCCTGGCCATGGGCTGGGCCACCGGCAGCACCCCTCTCTTGGCGGGGGTCCTCTTCACCTTCGGCCTCTCCTCAGGGGCCGGCATCGTGATGTACGCCCACATCAAGGAACTCATGCCTGGGGCGATGACGGGGGTGGCCTTGACGGGGGTCAACCTCTTCACCATGTTGGGCGGCGGCTTCTTCCTGCACCTGATGGGGTGGGTCCTAGAGCGCCTGAGCGGAGGCGGCCCCGTGGGTCCTGAGGCCTACAGGGCCGCCTTCCTCATCGGGGTGGCGGGCCTCGTGGTCGCCTTCTCCCTTTACATCAGGACGAGGGAGGAATACCCCTGATCCCCCTGCTTGACGCCCCTTGGCTTCCTTGACATATTAGGGCCGGATGGCCGAGGGGCTCGGCAAACTGCAGCAACGGATAGGCTATCCCTTCCGCCAATTGGGGCTCCTGGAAGAGGCCCTGACCCATCGTTCCTATGGCCGCCCTGACAACGAGCGGCTGGAGTTCCTGGGGGACTCGGTAATAGAGCTGGTGGTGAGCCAACTCCTCTTCGAGACCTTCCCCAAGTTGCGCGAAGGGGAGCTGTCCAAGATGAGATCGTCCCTGGTGAAAGAAGAGAGCCTCGCGGAGATCGCCCGAGGGATCGAGCTCGGCCGCCATCTGAAGCTGGGCAAGGGCGAAGAGGCCACGGGGGGGAGGGAGAAGGCCTCCATCCTGGCCGGGGCCCTTGAGGCCGTGGTGGCGGCTGTGTACATAGATGGGGGCTTTGAGGAGGCTTTCAGGGTGGTCGAGGGGCTCTTTCGAGGGAGGATAAGGCAGATGGAGGAGGCCTGGAGGGATCGAGACTACAAGACTCAGCTCCAGGAATACACCCAGGCCCGCTTCAAGGAGGTCCCCCGTTACACCGTGGTGGCCGAACGGGGACCTGAGCACTCCAAGACCTTTGAGGTGGTGGTCTCGGTAGGGGGGAGGATATGGGGCCGGGGCTCCGGCAGGAGCAAGAAGGAGGCCGAACAACGCGCTGCCGAGGAGGCCTTACGGAGGCTCGATGAGGAGGCGTAGAACGATCATCCCCATCTTCATCTCCCATCAGGGCTGTCCCCACAGGTGCGTCTTCTGCGATCAGCACCGGACCGCCCGCATGGTCAAGGGTCTCCCCTCGGCCGCGGAGCTCCAGGAGGAGGTGAGGATCTGGCTCGATGGACGGCGGCGCAGGGGTAGCTCTGAGGTCCAGGTCGCCTTCTACGGGGGGAGCTTCACGGCCTTGCCCTTGGAGGTCCAAGAGGGACTCCTGGGGGCCCTCAAACCCTTCCTGGAGGACGGCGAGGTGGACTCCCTGCGGCTCTCCACCAGGCCCGACGCCGTGGATGAGGAGGTCGTCGAGCTCCTGCGCTCGAGCGGGGTGAGGACGGTGGAGCTCGGGGTCCAATCCATGGACCCTGAGGTCCTGAGGTTGAGCAGCAGGGGGTATGGTCCTGAAGTGGTGCCTGAGGCCCTGAAGCTGCTGAAGGAGGGGGGGTTCGAGGTGGGAGTCCAGCTCATGCTGGGCCTCCCGGGGGACACGCCCGAGAGGTTCCTCCGGACAGTAGAGGAGACAGTGAAGCTCAAGCCCCATTTCGTTCGCCTCTACCCCACGCTGGTGATAAAGGGGACGGCGCTCGAGGCGTGGTTCCACAGGGGCTTCTACAGGCCCCTTGACCTTGAGGAGGCCGTGGAGCTGGCCGCAGAGGCGGTGAAGGCCCTCGAGGGGGTTGGAATCGAGGTGGTGAGGATGGGCCTTCAGCCCACCGAGGAGCTGCAGAGGGCCTTGGTCGCCGGTCCTTACCACCCCGCCTTCGGCCAACTGGTCAGGTCGAGGCTGCTTTACGAGCGGGCCCGCTCCCTGCTCGAGGGGAAGGGGCTGAGAAAGGCCCTCTTCGAGGTGGCCCCCGAGGACCTCTCGGATTTCTACGGACAGCATCGCGAGAACTGGCGGAGGCTCAAGGAGGAGTTCGAGCTGGAGGAACTCTCCGTGCTGCCTGAGCACGGATTGGGGCGGGGAGAATTGAGGTTGGTGGAGGCGGTATGAGGATAACCATAGCCCTCCTGGCCCTTCTGCTCTTCTGCTGTGCCCCACCGAGGAGGGCGACCATCCCACCCCCGACGGTACCGCCGCCGAAACCCCCTCCCCTGGTCAAGAGGGTCCAGTACGGTTGGGCCTCCTGGTACGGTAGGGAGTTCCACGGTAGAAGGACCGCCAGCGGCCAGATCTACAACATGTACGACCTGACCGCTGCCCACCCCACCCTGCCCCTGGGGACCCGGGTGATGGTGACCCACCTGAAGAAGGAACGTTCGGTGGTGGTGACCGTGAACGACCGGGGGCCCTTCGTAAAGGACCGGATCATCGACCTCTCCTACGCCGCCGCCAGGATGCTCGACATGGTCCAGGAGGGGGTGGCCTGGGTGAGGGTCGAGGTCCTCTCTTGGCCTGGCCAGCCCTTGAGGGCCCAAGGAAGGGGTTTTACCGTCCAGGTAGGGGCCTTCTCGAGGAAGGTCAACGCCCTGAAGCTCAAGGAGGAGTTGAGCAGGGTCTGTGAAGGCGTCTACATAACGGTCCTCGACACCGGCCAGGGGCGGTACTGGAGGGTGCGAGTCGGCTCCTTCCCCACGAGGGAGGAAGCCCAGGTCATGGCCGAACGCTTGAGCAGCAGCGGTTACGATGTCCTCATTATGCCCCAATAGTCCATGAAGACCTTTTAAAGGAGGGATAAATAAGCTCCAACTTGACAAAAGCCCCTCTTTACCAGTAGATATTGCCAAATTCAAAAATGCCAAGGTTCGGGGGCGCTATGAGGAAGGTGCTTTATATGATTGTGGCCTTTTCCCTATTGTTGGCCTTCTCAGCGGAGACCCCTACAGCCAGTCCACGGGTCGTCACCATCGACGTCAAGCTGGAAAAGCCCATCCTCGCCGTGGAGTGCCTCGAGTGTCACAGCGAGGACGTCGACCCGGCCGAGTTTGCCGACTCCGTCCACGGGGCCAACGCCTGCACGAGCTGCCACGAGGACATCGTCGACCTCGAGAAACACGCCGAGGGGAAGTACGTCCCGCTGCCGGTCAGTTGTGGCAAGTGCCACAAGAAGGAGACCAAGGAGTACCATTCGAGCGTCCACTTCATAAGGGAGAACTTCACCTGCACCGACTGTCATTCCGACATCCATTACCTTCAGCCCTGGCGAGGGATGAAGGTGAAGATCATAGAAAAGTGCACCTCCTGCCACGAGGAGGAGAATTACGTAGTGAGCGGCCACGCCCGGGCGGTCCTGCACGGGAACAACGATTCGGCAGTCTGCTCCGACTGCCACGGGCTCCATGACACGAGGGTGCTCCACACCGCAGGGCGGAAGTACCCCGTAGAAGCAAGGCAGTTTTACACCAGGGCCTGCTACAAGTGCCACGCCGACGAGGACCTCATGAGGCGCAACAACTTCAGCACCATAGCGGTGAGGACCTACGAGGAGAGCGTCCATGGCAAGGTCCAGAAACTCGGTTACCCGGCTGCCGGCTGCGCCGACTGCCATACATCCCACAACATCCTCCCGAGGGACAACCCCAAGTCGACCATCCACCCACAGAACCTCAAGGAGGTCTGTTCCCGCTGTCATACAGGGGTCAACGAGAACTTCATAAAGTTCATCGCCCATCCGGACCTGCACAACTGGAGGAAGTACCCCCAACTCTTCTGGGCCACGGTGCTGATGACGGCCCTGTTGATCGTGGTGCTGCTCTTCTTCTGGGGGCACACCTTCCTATGGTGGAGGAAGGTCTATTGGGAGAAACAACGGCTGTTGGCCGAAGGCCATCTCATATCCGATAAATTAGCCCACGTCGAGAACCCCGGAGAGACCTACGTCCGCTTCAAGCTGAGGGACCGTGTGCTGCACCTTTTGGTGATCTTCTGCTTCTTCGGCTTGGCGGCCACGGGTCTACCCCTGAAGTTCCCTGACGCCCCGTGGGCCGCATTCCTCCTCAACTACATCGGGGGGGTACCCTCAGCGGCCCTCATCCACCGAATCTGCGCCCTTGTACTGATCGTGGCCTTCATGATCGTCCTCGGCTATTGCTTCCACTTTATCTTCTTCAACAAGCGAGCGGGCCGCAACTGGCGGGAAAGGCTCTTTGGGCCCTATTCCCTCTTGCCCCGGAGGAAGGACTGGGAGGACTTCGTGACGATGGTGAAGTGGTTCGTGGATCAGGGTCCGCCCCCAAAGTTCGACCACTGGACCTATTGGGAGAAGTTCGACTTCCTGGCGGTCTTCTGGGGGATGGGAGCCATAGGGATAACGGGCCTCATGATGTGGTGGCCCCAGATCACCGCCAAATTCCTGCCGGCCTGGGTCATAAACGTGGCCAGGGTCGTCCACTCCGAGGAGGCCCTCTTGGCCGTGGGCTTCATCTTCACCGTGCACTTCTTCAACACCCACTGGATCCCGACCAAATGGCCCATGAACTACTCCATCTTCACCGGCAGGATATACAAGTGGGAGTTCATCGAAGACAGGCCCCTCGAATATGAAAGGCTCGTCAAGACCGGGGAGCTAGAGAAGCTGAAGGCCCCCTTCCCCAACATCCTGGCCAACTTCTTCTCAGGGGCGGTGGGCCTTGGGGCCCTCATCCTGGGGCTCTTCACGGTGATCCTCATCATATGGGCCTTCTTCGCCTGAGGATCAGCCCCTTTAAGGCGAAGGAGCCCCCCTCAGACTGAAGCCCCCCTTGGGGGCCTCAATCCTCATAGCCGACGATCATGGCCTTGAAGTGGGAGAAGAAGGTGTGCCCCAGGGTGGCCAGGTAGAGATGCACGAGCAGGAAGGCGCAGAAGACGTAGGCCAAGATGATGTGAAGGGCGTCTACCACCCTCACCCCGCCGACGGCCTCGATGATGGGGCGGAAGGTCTTGATGTCCCAGAGGAGCAAGCCGGTTATCACCTGCAGAGGCACCATTATGAACATGATGCCGAAGTAGGTAGTCTTCTGCAGGGGATTGAACTTGACCTCCGGGGTGGGTTCAAAGGGATGGGGATCTCCGAGGAAGTACCTTATGAAGTAATAGTTGGCGTAAAAGGGCATGCCCAAGATGATCTCGTCCTTTGAGGGCACGTACTGCTTCACAAGGGTCCTCTTTGCCGCATAGTAGGCGAACCAGGCGAAGAAGGTGAAGAGCACCACGAAGCCGAAGAAGTTGTGCAAGCTCACGGCCCTCTTCAAGTTGGGGAAGATGACGAAGACGTCGGGGAAACGGATCTGAAGGCCGGTCAGAATGAGCATCACTATGGATATCCCGTGGACCCAATGGCACAACCTGATCCAGAGGGGATGAAGTAGCTCCCGCGGCCTTTGCTCCATCAGTCCTCCCTCCTTTCCCTCGATTGGCGATGCCTCCTGAGGCGCAGGGTGAGCAGTCTGAGGAATCCGTGCAGGGCCACGAAGGCCACCGCCCCCAGGACGAAGAAGACCCCGATGATATCGAGCCACTTGTAGCCTATCTTCCTGACCACGTAGACGAGCTCCGCTATGTCCTTCTTCGATATGCGAATCTCACCCAAGAGGTAGAAGTCGCTGGTCACCGGTATGGGGTGGATCCCCACCAGGATCTCCCTGTCGACCTTCGCCGTGCTAATGGTGCCCCCCGGTTCGGGTATCTCCAAGACCACCTTGGAGTAGAACTCCGCCCTTGAGGAGTGGCAGACCGCACATTCCTTCGCCTTGGTGCCCTTATCGGTGTAGTTGTGGGAGGGCCTGAGAACCAATACATTCACCCCGAAGTCGATCCTCTCCCACTTCTTGCCCCTTTTGGAGTTGAGGAAATTGAGGAGCTTGAGGAATTGGAGGCACTCCCCGACCTCGAGCCTACCGTCGCCGTTTCTGTCTATGGCGGCCATCACATCGGGGTTGTCCACGTCCATCAGCTCCCCTATCTCCCTGTTGCTCAACCTCTCTTCCTCCCCCTTTTTGCCCAGGCCGCGGATGTAGAAGACGATCCCCTTCTCCGCCCCCGGGGAGTGACACATGGTGCACTCCAGGTATTTGAAATGGATCTCCTTCTGGGGCAACCAGTCGTGGGCCCTCTCCGGATGGCAGTGACACTTGGTGCAGATGGCCCTGCGTTCGGAGGCCGTCAGCTGGGCGAAGGGGACGGCCGAATGCGGGTCGTGGCAACCGAAGCAGATCTTCTTGCTGACCTTGTAATGGAGGCTGTTCTTGTACTCCTCCATGATGTCCTCGTGGCACTCCTCACAGACGGGCTCCCCCAGTTCCTTCACTTGGAAGCCCTCTTCGGTCCTGAGGACCCTCAGATCGGCGTGACAATCTATGCACTCGACGCCGTTCTTCCCGTGGACCGTACCGTAGTAGTAGTCCTTGGCCGGGATGGAGGGTATCTTGGCGAGGATGGCCCTGTCCATGGACAAGGATACCCATCCCTCCGCCTTAGGCACCTTCAACATGACGTGGGCGTAAAAGGGCGCCTCGGAGGTGTGGCACATGGTGCAGTCCTTGATGTGCTCGACCTCATCGGTGTAGTTGTGGTAAGGCTCGATCACCAGGACCTGCTCGAGCAGGGAAGGCCTCAGCCCTCCCTCCTTCAGGTGGGAGAGGAATCTATTTATCTCGTAGACTTGAACCACACCGTCGTTATTGAAGTCTATGGCCCTCTCCACCTGCCCCTTGTGCTCCCTGGCGAAGGGCCTCAACTCCTCATATCTGAGGGGCCTCCTGTTGCCCCTTTCGTCCTCGGCCGTGATGGAGAAGACGATGGCTTTCTTCGCCCTGGGAGAGTGACATACGGTGCACTCGAGGTACTTGAAATGGTGTTCCTGCTGGGGAAGCCAGTCGTGTTCGACATCCTTGTGGCACTGGATACATATCCCCATGCGCTGATCAAGGCTCATGCGCTCAAAGGGCAAGGCGTAGTGGGGATTATGACACTCATAGCAGAGGCGCTCGCTCACCCTGGCGTGCTTGCTGCCCTGGTACTGTTCCACCACCTCCTCATGGCAGACGCCGCAGTCCACCACCTCCATCCTCTGGGGATGGGGGATCTCCTCTATCTCGGTGTGGCAGTCCACGCACTCGAGCTCCCCGTGCACAGAGGAGCTGAACCTCTCGGGGTCCACGAATAAGGTGATGTTCCCCTTGCGGACCACCTTCCTCTCGGGGGTGGGAACGACCAACTCCAGCCGCTCCTCCTCCGACATCTGGAGGATCTCCTTGCTGCCGTGGCACTCGAAACACTCGTCCTTCTCCACCGCACGGAGCCCTCCGCGAGGGCAGAAGATGAAACAGAGGACAGCGAAAAAAAACAACCCTTTCGCGACCCTTTCCATGTCTCCCTCCTTGTGATTTTTGTAACATAGTGCTCGCTTATTGTCAAGCTATTGGCTATTTTGTATCCTTTCGAGGCATTGCCTTGAGGAGGAGCCTTGAAGTTAAGGGGGGCAGGGGTTATCCTTAAGATACCCCTCCGCGAGGAGGGGGTTTTTGTAAGCATCATGGGGCGATTGACCAGGAGAACCCTTGAGAGGTTGGAGAGCCGGTTCCTGGAGGGGATTGGGGAACCGGAACAGAAGGGCTTTGAGCCCTCGCCCTTCCAGAGGAAGGCCCTGGCAGCCCTCCTCCAGTACAGGGACGTGATCGTGGTGGCCCCTACCGGCAGTGGCAAGACGTGGATCGCCATCGAGGCCATGGACCGCTTCCTCGCCGAGGGGCGAAGGTGTTGGTACACCACCCCCCTGAAGGCCCTCTCGAATCAGAAGTTCGACGACTTCCGGCGATGCTTCGGCCCCGAACGGGTCGGCCTCCTCACGGGGGAAAGGCGTGAAAACCCCTCGGCCCCCCTCATAGTGGCCACCACGGAGGTGCTGCGCAACGTCCTGTATCGGGGCGAGGGGGGGCCGGACTTCGTGGTCCTGGACGAGGCCCACTACCTGGGCGATGAGGACCGGGGGACCACATGGGAGGAGGTGATCATCCTTTCGCCTCCCGAGAGCCAACTGCTGCTGCTGTCTGCCACCATCTCCAACGTAAGGGAGCTGGCCGGCTGGATGCGGGAGGTGAGGGGGGAGGAGCCGCAGGTGGTGAAGGCCGATGAGCGGCCTGTGCCCCTCCGTTACGGCTTCCTCGCCCCCAGGGGAAGGGTCCTGCCCCTTGAGCCGAAGCTGGTCTCGAAGGTGCGGCGCTCGGGCAAGCGCCCCTCGCCCGAAGGGGTCCTCGACCTACTGGAGGAAAAGGGGCTCCTTCCGGCCATTTGGTTCCTCCCCAGAAGGAGGGACTGCGACCTGGTGGCCTCCCGTTTCGCACGCCTCCGCTGGAGGGGAAGGGAGGAGAGGCGCAGGGTCTTCGAGGAGGTGGCCCGGGAAGATCCCTATCTCTGGAGCCATCCGCTCCTGGAGACCCTCATCGGTGCGGGGGTGGCCTCCCATCACGCCGGGCACCTCACCGGCTGGAAGGTGGCCGTGGAGAGGATGCTGGCCCGGGGACTTCTGCGGGCGGTCTTCGCCACCACCACCTTGGCGGCCGGCCTCGATGTACCGGCCCGCACGGTGGTCTTGACGGCCTTGGGCAATGGCGGAGACCACCCCTTGACCGCCCTCGAGTTCCAGCAGATGACCGGGCGGGCAGGCCGCAGGGGCAAGGACAGGGTGGGGTTCGTACTGCTGATCGGCCGCTCGCGGCGGGACCTCTTCGAGGGGATGGAGCTGGCGGAGGTGGAGCCTGAACCCCTCAGGTCTTCCTTTCGCCTCCAGTACTACCAGATCCTAAACCTCCTGGACCGCTATGACCTCGAGGAGGCCACCGGGGTCCTCCAGGAGAGCTTCCTGCTGTATCAGATCCGCTCAGGCCGTAAGAGGGAGAGGGTCCAGAGGGGGCTCCTCAGGCAGTTCCGGCGGCGGGCCGACCTGCTGAAGGGGTTGGGGTACCTCGACGAGGATTACGGTGTTACCAAGGCGGGGCGATGGTGCCTGCTGCTCAGGCACGAGTACTCCCTCGTCTTGGCGGAGTTGATCAGGCGGGACCTCTACCGAGACCTGAGCGCTGCAGCCCTGGCCGCCTGGGTGGGGTCCTTGTCCACGGAACGGGCCCCGAGGCGGCTTATAGAACCCGTGGACCTCAGGCCCCTGGCAGGGGTGATCTTCGAACTCGAGGGCCTGGAGCGGAAGATGAGGATACCGCCCATGGGCCTGACCGAGCTCTTCCAACCCCATGGGGCGCCATCTGAGGCCAAACGACGAGCGGCAGCCGTCAGGGCCTGGGCCGAAGGGGCGGATTGGAGGGAGCTGGCCTACGAGGCAGAGATGGAGGAGGGGGATCTGCAGCGTCTGATGCTACAGACCGCGGAACTCCTCAGGGAGATGGAGGACCTTCCCTTAGGGATAAGCACCTTGGCCAGGGAGGCCCGTCTGAGCCTGCTGCGCTCCCCCATCCTATGATGGCAGCCTCAGGCGGGGTACAGGTCATCGAGGAGGCCCTTGACCTTCTCCGCCGAGGAGAGCAAGGCCTCGGTTTCGTCCGGAGGGAGGAACGTCTCCAGGACCCTCTCCACCCCCTTAGCCCCCACCACACAGGGGACGCTTACCGAAAGGCCCTCAAGGCCGTACTCGCCTTGCAGCAGGGTCGAGACCGTGAGGACGCTCTTTTCGTCCCTGAGCACAGCCCCCGCTATCCTCGTCACCGCGAGGCTCACCCCGTAGTTGGTGTAGCCCTTGGCCTCTATTATGTGGTAGGCAGAACGCCTCACCGCCTCCTCGATCTCACCCCTGGCCTCAGGCATGCATCCCTTGGGGCAGCCCCTGCAGAAGGTCTCAAGGGGGACCCCGCCTATGTTGACGTGGCTCCATAGGAAGACCTCGCTGTCGCCGTGCTCTCCTATCACATAGGCGTGGACGCTCTTCGGGTCTACTCCGCAGCAACGGCTCAGCTCGTAGCGAAACCTGGCCGAGTCGAGCACGGTGCCCGAGCCGAAGACCCTCCCGGGGGGACCTCCCAACTCCTTGAGGACCACGTAAGTCATCACGTCCACCGGGTTGGTGATCATCAGGACCTTGGCCTCCGCCACCCAGGGCCTCAGGGCCCTGATGATGCTCCTGCATATCTCAGCGTTACGGGCGCTGAGCTCCGTCCTCGACTCCCCAGGCCTCTGTCTCGCCCCTGCGGTGACGACGATGAGGTCAGACCCCGCGCAGTCCTCATACCCCCCTGCTGCAATCCTGGCCGGTGGCGTGAAGAACAGGCCGTGTCCCATATCCATGGCCTGCCCCTTCGCCCTCTCCTGATCCAGATCGACGAGCACTATCTCGGTAGCGAGGCCCGAGAGCTGAAGGGTATAGGCTATGGTGGCCCCCACATCGCCGACCCCGATGATGCTCACCTTGGGCATGGCCTCTCCTCTTTGACCAATCCTTCGATTTGACGATATATACAATCTTGACGTAAGTCAAAGCCTTTTCCCTCCGAGGGGGAAAATCTCTTCGATCGGGACGATGGCCATCCTCCAAGAGGCAGCGGAGATACTGAAGGGGCGGCTCGGCGACGAGTACTTTAGGCTCACCTTAGAGCGCCTCGTCGCAGGCCTCTTCTTCACAGGGGTGAAGCTCTCTGACGGCTCCGGTGGCCTTTGTTTCACCCCGATTAGGGACATCCCGGAAGCGGTCTGCTGCCCCAGCTCCGCCGGCAGGGTCTTTGACCCGCGGCGGACTAAGGGCATGGGAGTCGAGGAGGTCTTAAGGGCCCTGTCCTCCCCCGAGCCCATAAAGGTGGCCGTGGCCCTGGCTTCACTCAACGCCCTTCACGCCTCCTGTCTCCAGAGGGGACTCAAGGGGGATTACCATCTGGAGCTTGGGGTCGACGCCCAGGACAGGATCACCCTCCCTTATGGTGCCTCCGTGGCCGTGGTGGGGGCCTTGGTGCCGGTGCTGAGGATGCTCAAGGCGAGGGGCGGCAGGTGGTGGGTGATCGAGCAGGACCCCCGGACCCTGAAGGGGGAGGAGCTGGAGCACTTCGTGCCGGCGGAGCAGGCCTCTGGGGCGATCTCCCAGGCCGATGTCCTGATCGTCACCGGTGCTACGTTGGTGAACCATACCCTGGAGGGCATCCTACAGAGAGCGAAACCGGGGGCAGAGATAGCCGTCATAGGCCCTACCGTCAGCTTCAGCCCCGAACCCCTCTTCGAGCGAGGGGTCAGGATCGCAGGCGGTATCTTGGTCAAGGACGCCGACGGGCTGCTCGATGTCCTCGCCGCCGGGGGCTCGGGCTACCACTTCTACGGGGAGCTGGCCGAGCGGATGGTCATGAGGAGGTGAGGGAGCCACCCCCTCGTACCTTACCCCAGGGCCACATCCAGGGCCATCATCACGGCGAATCCCACCATGGCCCCGGTGGTGGCGAGGTCTGCGTTGCCCCCTCGCTGGGCCTCAGGGATCACCTCCTCCACCACCACGAAGATCATCGCCCCGGCGGCAAAGCTCAGGGCGTAGGGCAAGAGGGGAAGGGCCATCATCACGAGGGCGGCCCCTATCACCCCCGCTGCAGGCTCCACGGCCCCGGAGAGCTGGCCCAAGAAGAAACTCTTTGCCCGCGACAACCCCTCCCTCCTCAGGGGCATGGACACCGCCACCCCTTCGGGAAGGTTCTGGATGGCGATCCCCAGGGCTAAGGCCACAGCTCCACTGAAGGTGGCCGTGGGCAGCCCCGCGGCCAGGGCCCCAAAGGCCACCCCCACGGCGAGCCCCTCCGGGATGTTGTGCAGCGTCACGGCCAGCACCAGGAGGACCGTCTTGTGAAGGGAGGTCCTGGGACCCTCTGCCTCCTCCATGGGGAAGCCCAGGTGCAGATGGGGGAGGACCCTGTCCAGGAGCCTCAGGAAGGCACCCCCTGTCAGAAACCCCACCACCGCTGGAAGCCATCCTCCCGCCATCTCGATGGCCGGGGCCAAAAGGGACCAGAAGCTCGCCGCTATCATCACCCCTGCGGCAAAGCCCAGCATGGCGTCGAGCAACCTCCTGGAGGGCTCCCTCCTGAGGAAGACCGCTGCAGCCCCAAGGGCCGTCAGCGCCCAGGTGAAGAGGGTGGCCAGAAGGGCCTGGAGGACGGGGTGGATATGGCGAAGGCTCTCCAGCATCGGTACACCCTCAGATGAGGACCGCCAGCCAGAGGTTCAGGTAGAGGGCCGCCCCCACGGACGAGACCAGGATCAAGGAGGCCACCGTCTCCTCCTGAAAGCCGTAACGCTGGCTCAGCACGATCATCGATATGGCCAAAGGCATGCTCAACATGAGCACTATCACAGCCCGCTCCATCCCCTCAAGGCCCAAGAGCCTCGTGGAGAGGACCCCCAGCAAGGGCAGCAAGACCATCCTTAAGATGCTCAACTTGAGGGCCTTAAGGAGGGACTTATAACGCCTGCCGTAAAGGAAGACCCCGAGCATGAAGAGGGCCACCGTGGCCGTGGTGCGGCCGAGCATGTGGAGGAAGGTCGAGAGGACCCCGGGGATCCGCAGTCCTGACAGCGACAGGAAGGCCCCTACGGATATGGAGAGGATCAGGGGATTGCGTACGAGCCTCCCCGCGACCCTCCTCGATCCCTCCCAGAGGGAGGCCCGCCCCAACCCATAGAGTTCCAGGACCGTCAGTGATACGAAGACGCTGCCCATGGAGATGAAGCTCGCTGCCAAGATGGCCAGGCGCTCCCCTTCAGGGGTGGGGAAGGCGAAGATCACAAAGGGGATGCCGAAGAAGGCATGGCTGCCAAAGACGGTGCTGAGGATGAGCAGATAGAGGGTGTCTATCCTGAGCCGCAGGAGGAAGAAGAGGCCGAGGTAGAGCCCCACCGACAGGAATCCCGGGATCAGGCCAGCGAGGATGAACCTCAAAGTCCTGGAGGTGAACTCCGTCTCGGCCATGTTCACCAGGAAGAGGGCCGGCAGGGCGAAGAAGTAGAGGTAGGCGCTGAGGACCCGTTCATCCCCCGCCCTCAAGATGCCCCCCTTCCTGGCGAGGAAGCCCGTGCCGATCAGCAGGAAGATGGGCAGGATGGTCCTCAGGGCGATATCAGCCACGGCGCCCCCTCTTCTCACAGCCCTAAGGCCTTCCTCCTCTGTTCTATGTGGTCCAACATCCCCTCCACCGCCGCGACGGGATCGGTCTCGAGGGCGAGCCTGCCCCCTGTGAGGTCACGGTACCCCTCAGCGAGGAGCTTCACCAGGTTGGGGGCCCCTGTCACAGGGGGGACGGGGTTCACATAGGTGTAGAGCCCCAGGGCCAGGGCGAAGATGGCGTCGATAGTGGCCTTCTGTTCCATGTACTCGGGGGCCACGGCCACCACCGGTAGCTCCGGGATGCCACCCCCAAGGCACCGGCCACTGCAGCCAAGAGGTCGGCCAAACGCCCGGTGTCGGTACAGGTACCGAAGCTCAAAACCGGCGGTACCCCCAGGGCCTCGCAGAGTCCCCTGAGGCCCTCTCCGGCCTGTTCTCGCGCCTCAGGCCTCTCCAGCCCCGCCACCTGAAGGGCCGCGTTGCCACAACCCATGGCGAGCACCAACACGTCCCTGGCGATCAACTCCTCCGCCACCCGGACGATGTGAACATCCTGGCCCGTGTCCCTCAGGCTGGTACAGGAGATGAGCCCTGCCACCCCCCGGATCTTGCCCTCCTTGACGGCCTCAAGGAGCGGGGCCAGGCTCCCTCCCAGGGCCTCAAGGATGCTCTCGGTGGACAACCCCACCACCGCCTCCCCTATGGGGAGGCCCCTCAGGGGCTCCACCTCCTGGGACCGTCGACGGAAGTTCTCGACGGCCATCCCGAGCAGCTCTGAGGCCTGTTCCTGGGCCCTTTCGGGGTGGTAAACGTAGGACTGGCACCTATACTGGCACCTGGGCGTTCCACGAATCGAATGGAACGCTTCCTCTCAGCAAGTGTCCTGTACAAGGGACGTGCGAAAAATCGGACTACTTCCGAAGAACCAGGATTACCTTGTCCAGCTTGACGGCCTCGTTGATCCTGCGGCGGATGGGAGGGCGGAGCTGACCCAGACAGCGAAAAACGACCTCGTCACCCATGACGTCGACCTTCCTCTCCTCGGTCATGCCTTCCCTCCCACGAGGAGCTTGGGATCGGGGCTGACGAGGTGCCTGCGGAGCCACCCTTCGGCCCCCTTGAGGCCCATGGCCAGCCCCAGGAGTTCGGTGAAGTAGTAGATGGGGATGCGGTACCCACCCTGATGGGCCTCGAGGTTTGAATGGCAAAGGGGACAGGCCGTCACGATCCCCTCGGCCCCCGCCTCCCTGGCCCTCAGGCAGAGCCCCCCGGAGAGGCGCTCCACCACCTCCGGCCTCAAAAGGGCATGGGCCCCGCCGCAGCAGTCGACCCTCCAGGACCAGTCCAGGATCTCCGCCCCGGTGAGTCCCACCAGGCCCTCCATCACGTGGGGGTCCTCCGGGTCGTCGAGCTCCGTCACCTGGGGCGGCCTGACCAGATAGCAGCCGTAGTAGCAGACCACCCGGAGGCCCTCGAGGGGACGGACCACCTTGC
>Ga0190360_1000546_pt1 | contig 20878 bp, 21 predicted proteins | sample 48721834_MG_FD_161271 | JGI IMG/M metagenome (GOLD analysis project Ga0190360, IMG submission 161271) | Hydrothermal vent microbial mat bacterial communities from Southern Trench, Guaymas Basin, Mexico - 4872-18-3-4_MG | ecosystem: Environmental > Aquatic > Marine > Hydrothermal vents >... | reverse complement strand
CCACGCCCTCACCGACCGCCTTCCAGCCACTGGAGCCAACCTCAGCTCCCTTGGAGTGGGCACTGTGGGTATCCCCCGCCGTGCCGCGAACCTTGCTGGAGGCCGTCGAGCAGGCGGTGGCGGAATCCTCCGGGCGGTTCTGCGTGTCTGAGACGGCTGAAGCTGCGGATGTGCGCATCGAGCCTTATCCGGAGCGGCCGCTGGCCCGCTGGATCTACGCCGTTGTGGCGCCCTTCCCATCGCTTCAAGAAGGTTTGGGCTTCGGCGATCTTCAGGCTCGCTGGGCGTCCGGGGGGCAGGAGTCGATCCTTGTGGCGCCCGAGGTCGCCGCGCTGCTGAATTCGGTCTTGAATGCGCCGCCGGGCGATCATGTGCAGATCGTCCCCAGCGGGGAACTCTTGGATCGTGCCTGGGAGACGCGGCCGGCTCTGGCGGTTGTGCCATTTGAGATGCTGGAGCCGCGCTGGAAGGTGCTCTCCCTGGATGGCGCCTCGCCCATCTGGAGATCGTTTGACCCGGCGTCGTACGCTTTGGCGGTTCCCTTTGGAATCAGCGGCGACCCTGAAGGGGGCGAGGCCCTCGCGAAGCTGTTGGACTGGCCTGCGAGCAACCGGGATCCCGGGCGGATGACCGTGGTGGTGATGACGGGGGTCACGGCGCTGACGCGGGCGACCGCCTGGCGAATGGAACGCAAGGGGTTGGCCTACCCCGCCGCCCGGATCGGGGATTGGCTGCGGGAGGCCGATTGGACCCATATCAGCAACGAAGTTTCCTTCATGCAAACCTGCCCCTATCCCGATCCGACACAAGAAGGCCTGAAATTCTGTGCCCGTCCCGAATACATCGCACTGCTGGAGACCATCGGTACCGACATCGTCGAGCTGACCGGGAACCATGGCAAGGATTTCGGCCCAGAGCCGTTCCTGGAGACTCTGGAGGCCTATCAATCGCGGGGCTGGTTGACATTTGGTGGTGGCGCGAATCTGGCCAGGGCCTATGAGCCGGCCCGGATCGAGCACAACGGAAACAAGATCGCGTTCCTGGGATGCAATTGGGCGGGCCCGAAATATGCCTGGGCCGGTACGGATGAGCCCGGATCGGCTCCATGCGATTACGAGCTGTTATTCCAAGAGGTGAGGGATCTGCGCGATGCCGGCTACCTGCCCATCTTCACCTTCCAATGGGCCGAGCTCTCAAAGCCCTCCTCGGAGCAGCAGGAGGCCTTCCGGGCCGCGGCCGAGGCGGGGGCAGTTATCGTAAGCGGCAGCCAGGCACATCAACCCCAGGGACTGGAATTCCATGCCGGGGCCTTGATCCATTACGGCCTGGGCAATCTCTTCTTCGACCAGATGCAATCCCTGCCGCTGCGGCAAGAGTTCATCGACCGCCATATTTTCTACGATGATCGGCATATCAGCACGGAGTTGCTCACCGCCATGCTGGAGGACTACGCGCAGCCGCGGCCGATGACGCCACCGGAGCGCACCGCGCTTCTCGAGCGGATCTTCGCCGCTAGCGGCTGGTGAGATCGAAGGCTAGGGCGATCTGTTGAGAAGAAAGAAGCCCCGTGGCGCATGTGCCGGGGCCTGAGGTCAGGCCCGGCTAGGATGGATTGAGCGCCTGGTCCAGTGTGGCTCGGACTCTCTTGCCCTGCTCAGCAACTTCGGCTTCGAGGTGCTCCAGCTCCTCGAGCCATCGTTGCGCCGCCTTACGATCGCTGACACTGGTCGCGTTGATGCGCACGTTATAAGCCGCCGCCTGGAAGCCGGCGCCTGCCATCGCCGCGCCGGAACCCGCATCGCTGACGGCGTTGCGGTTCCCCAATGCGGCCGCGTCGGCTGCCATCGCGACCACCTCCGCGCACCAGCGGCAGACTTGCAAGGGGACTTCGGCGGCCTTGTGCGTGGCTTGCTCGATGGCCTCGCGGCGGGCCTGCTTCTCAGCCTCTGTCCCCTTGGGCATCCGGAAGGCCTGCATCACCCCTTCGAATGCCTGCGCATCGAGTTCCACGGCCTCCTGCAGGTGCCTGCGAAGTGCCTCGGCCCGCTGAACAAGCTGCTCCATCTGCTCTTGGACCTCGGCGTATTTCTTCTTCCCCAGCGTGAGCCGGCCGACCATGGCGACAAGCGCGGCCCCCATGGCGCCGGCGTGAGCCGCCGCGGAGCCTCCCCCGGGTGTGGGTGTCCCCTCGGCTAGGCGGTCGAGGAATCCGGCCTCCGGCTCGCCGGCCCGCATGGCTGCATACAGGCGTGTCTCGAGGATTTGATCGCGTTCGAATTCGTCCAATTGCAGATACCACTGCGCCGCATCCACGATGGCCGCCTGCGGTATGAGCCCAACCAGCTCGGTGTGGTGGATGGATACGCCGTAGCGATCAGCTTCGCGCCGGATCAGCTCGACCACGCGGGCGACCGGGGTGCGCTCGTAATCTGTGAGGTTCATCGAGACCTGGGCACGGCCTTCGACCAGCATGCCCAGCGCCTTCACGTAGCGCAGACCCCCCGAGGAATGGCGCACGGCGCGGGCGATACGGCGGGCGATATCCACCTCACTGGTGGTCAGGTAGACATTGAAAGCGATCAGGGGTGTCCGGGCGCCGATCACCGTCGCGCCGGCAGAACCCAGTTTGGGGGGGCCGAAGTCGGGCGCCCGCTCGGGATCACGCTCGATCGACTCCTTGAGTCCTTCGTATTCGCCGCGCCGGATGTTCTCCAAGTTCACCCGATCCGGCCGGGTGGCCGCCTTCTCGTAGAGGTAGACCGGGATCTCAAGCTGCTCGCCTACGCGCCGGCCCAGCTCGCGGGCCATATCGATGCATTCCTCCATCGTGATGCCGGCGATGGGGACGAAGGGCACCACATCGGTGGCGCCGATGCGAGGGTGCTCACCCTCATGCTCCTCGAGATTGATGAGTTGGGCCGCCCTGGCGATGGCTTGGAAGGCCGCCTCTGCAACTCTATCCGGAGGTCCGGCAAATGTGATCACCGTACGGTTATGATCGTAATCCGAGTGCCTGTCGAGCACATGGATCTGGGACATTTGCTGAATGGCTGCCTGGATTTCGTCGATGACCTCGACACGGCGCCCTTCCGAAAAATTAGGGATGCATTCGACGATGGGTTGGGTCATGGTGCCACTCCATTGCTGTTAGGTCCCGATTATAGTCCAATCCTCCTGCATGTCCCTACTGAGGGCAGGCATCCGGTGACCGGCCTGCCAGCGGATAGCGCCCATCGTGCCTGGGCTCGAGGCAGAGTACACAGGACAGGTCCGGTTCGTCTATCTGGATATCGATGATCCTGCCACCACGCCGTTCAAGCAGGCGCTGGGCCACCGGTATCAGCCGCATATTTTCGTGATCGATGCCGCCGGGGAGATCGCGGCCCAATGGGTGGGCCCAGTCACGGCGCAAGAGGTGCGCCCGGCGTTGGATCAAGTTGCGCAGTGGCAGCGCAAGGAAACAAGGAGGCCCCTGACGGTTGGGGGCCTTTCTTGATTAGCAATGGGCCTACTCTTGGCTGAGCTCGCGCTTGGCGATCACCATGCGCTGCACCTCGCTGGTTCCTTCGCCGATGGTCATCAGGCGGGCGTCGCGGTAGATTCGCTCGACGGGATACTCCTGGCTGTAGCCGTAGCTGCCCAGGATCTGGATGGCGTTGCGGGCCACCCGCTCGGCCATCTCGGTGGCGAAGAGTTTGGCGATGGCGGCCTCTCGGTTGTAGAAAGCGCCTTGATCCTTGAGCCAGGCGGCCCGGTAGACGAGCAGGCGGGCGGCTTCGATCTGCATGGCCGCGTCGGCGATCATCCATTGGATGGCTTGATGCTCTGCGAGTGTCTTACCGAAGGCCTTTCGCTCCTTCGCATAGCGGGTCGATTCCTCGTGCGCAGCCTGCGCCAACCCCACTGCCAAGGCGCCGATGCCGACGCGCCCGCCGTCCAGAACCTGCAGCGTTTGATAGAGTCCTTGGCCGGGCTCGCCAAGGAGGTGGTCCTTGGGGACGCGCACGTTCTCGTAGGTCAGCGCATGCGTCGGGGAGGCGCGCACGCCCATCTTCTTCTCAGGAGGGTGGATGTGCAGGCCAGGGGTATCGCGAGGCACCACGAGCAAGCTCAGGGAGCGTGAACCGCCGGCCGGATCGGCGCGGCAGAGGGTGACGATGATGGAGGCCACACCGCCGTTCGTGATCCAGGCCTTGCTGCCGTTGATCACCCAATCATCGCCTTCCAACTCCGCGCGGGTCCGGACTCCTCCCACAAGGTCGGAGCCTGCGCCCGGCTCCGTCAGTGCCAGGGCGCCCAAGCCTCCCTCACCGGTGGCGAGAGCGGGGAGCCAGCGTTGTTTTTGCTCCTCGCTGCCGAAGAGGGCAATCGCCGCGCATCCCAAGCTGTTGTGAGCGGCAAGCGAAAGCGCTGTTCCGCCGTCTGCCCAACCACAGGCTTCGATCGCCAGAGCCGCGCTGATGGCATCCACCCCTGCACCGCCGTAGGCCTCGGGGATATTGAGACCTAGCAGTCCGAGGGCGGCCATCTTGCGGAAGGCTTCCTCGTTCAACTCTGCCCGGCTATCGAACTCAGCCGCATAGGGCTTGATCTCACGCGCACAGAATTCCTGCACGCTAGCGCGCCACATGCGCTGTTCTTCCGTCAGCTCAAAATCCATCTTCGCCTCGCTTTCGAAGGTTGGCATCGTTTGAATGGGGAAGGGAAAGAAAGCAGAACTTCGTTTGGTGATAGAAGCCCGTGGATGGCGATCTGGAAGGGATGGGCTTCATGGGTCAATCCTTGCGCGGCCGGGCGGATGACTCCTGCGTCCTCCAAGAATATAGCATTAAGGCGCTGCGGTGGCTTGCGCAAACCAGGCCCGCAACAAGGCCTCCGCCGCCTTGCCCCGCACGGAGGCGGAGCCATCCAATACACCGAGCGCCGGATCGTACCGGCGGGCCAGGAAGCCCACCACATCGGCTCGCGGCCCGATCGCCTCCAACAGTGCGGCGTAGACCCGGAGCTGAGCCTCGGAATCGGGTGCGAAACCGAGATCTGTGCCAAATCCAGCCTCAAGGTCGGAGGCGGGGCGGCATTCGCCCCCCGGACCAGGCGTGCAGGCCCTTGCGCTGCCTGGGATCGAAAGGTACTCCACACTGAGCACCACAGGGAGACCGGCAAGATCCCCGCTGGCGATCAAACTGTCCAGGAGGAGGCCGGCGGTGCGGGCCATCTCCTCAAGAGTCGGGGCATCCGAGTCGCTCAGAGGTGCATGCCAGTAGAGATGCACCTGGTCCACCGCATCAAGCAAGGGCGGGGGAAAGACAGGATCCCCAGAAACTTCGATCTCAAGCGCGATGCGGCCGTCGAAAACCTCGCGCACATCTTGGATCATCTCCCTCCAGCGCGCCTCGGCGTTCTCAGGAACATCCGACCAGCCACCCTCTGGGAGATGGCCGCCTGGCAAGGCCGGTTGGGCCCATGCATCGCCGATCACAAGCTCGGATGCGCCTGCCATTTGGGCGTAGTGGGCGTAGGTCAGGAGGAGCGAGCGATATTCGCTGAACCAATGGTCCCACCAAGTCGGATCGCGGGTGGCCTCCGCCCACCAGCTTTGCCGCGCCTCATCTGCTCCCAGCGTGGGATGAATCACGACCTGCAGACCCTGAGCCTGAGCCAATGCTGCCATCGTCTGGAGCTCGGCCTTGAAAGGCGCCCTGGCGGGGTCGAACTCGAGGCGGGGAAAGGGGTTATTCGCCTGCCAGATCCAACGCGGTGAAAGCACCAGCGTATTGGCATGCATGCTGGACAGGTCCTCGAGCGCTTGCGGGAAGGTGGTCTTCCAGGAGGCGTCATAGGCAGGGAGCAGCTCGGCACCGGCCTCTTCGAGCGCCCGGGAGGAGGCGACGGCGGCGTGTTGGGAGAAATCCTGGTCTGGGGAGGGAGGCCAGGGCCATTCGGAGAGCCCGTCGTCATGTGTGGTGCCGGAGAAAGGAGCCTGAAGCGATTGGCGTGTATCGCCCGTACGCTCGCAGGCAAGATTGAGGCAGTAACGATAGGACAGCGAACCCTGAGCGGGCAGGGGGTTATAGAGAGCGAAGGTCCGCCGATTTTCACCGGCGTGCCACATTGGAATGGGCTCGTACCAGGTGTTGGGCGAGAACTGAATCCCGACCAGGGCGCGATCAGGGGTGCCGGGCGGCGCCGAGAAATGGAAGGTGGCAGGCTCGTCGGCGCCGCTCCTCCAGGTCGTGACCACATCCCGCACGATCGGCTCGCCCTTGGGGATTATGAGCTGCCGCGTGACCAGGCCGCCGTCGGCGCTTCGTTCAGCGTTCCAGATCCCATCGCCCAGAGTATAGCGGTAACGCAGATCGGAGCCTTCGTAGAATTGGAGCACGGCCAGGAAGTGGCTGGGATCGACGCGCACCATGGCGGGCATGTCGACTGCGGTCGACTGGAGGCCGCCCCGCAACTCGGCGAAGCGCCGGCCGGCACCTGCAAGGCTGCCGGCCAGGCGCAATTCCGCCTCCGCGGGAGTATCCGGCGGAACGGTCACCTGGAAGGTCACATGGACAGGGATGGCAGGTTGAAGCGCCAATTCGACTGGGGTGGTTGCCGCGGCGGAGACGACGGCTCCCTGCTGCTGGGGCTTGTAGGATCCATCGGGGCCGAAGGCCACCAGCAGATGCTCGCCCGGTACGAGGCCATCCAGGCGGAACGCGCCCTCCGCATCTGTGAAGGTGACGGCCCCTCCGGCGGCGACGAGGATCTCGGCAAGGCCCTCCCCTGTCTCCAAATCGGTGATGTGGCCCAGAATCCGGCCCGTGGCATCCGCATAGGGCTCATCGGACCAGCCAGCGACCGTCTCCTTAATGGTGAGCGGGCCGGGAACATGGGCGGCCCGGAAAGGAACTGTCCGGAACTCGCCGGTCACTTCAACGGCCGGGGAAGGACTCAGACGTTCATAGCGGTAGTAGAGCATGGACCCCACGGGCGCGATTGCGGTCGCAACCCAGCGGCCATCCTCCCGCCTCTGCATGGGGACCCGGCTGGCATGGTAATCCAGCCCGGTGATGGGATCGAGGAAGAGAACTGAGAGTTGAGCATCGGCGGGGGTAGAGGCCGGGGCCTGGATTAGAAACGTGACCTCTGTCGCAGGCAAGCCAGTGGGTTCGGCCTCGGGCGAAGGCAAGGGTATCAAGCCGGGCGAGCACGAGGCCAGCCCAAGGCTTAGGAGCAGCAAGGAGAGCCAGGCAAGCTTGGACATGTCAGTATTCCATGTTCTTGAGCAGTTGATGGCAGATGTCGGCGTTCGGAACCCGCCCAAGGGTAACACGCCTCCGCAAGATCCGCCCCTTATCTTGAAAGTGGACTTCGAGGCGGCCTTTGCGGATGGAAACGTCACTCAATTGGCTCCATGCGAAGGACCGCGAACCTAGTCGAATGGCTTCGCCGCTCAATTTGAGGGGGCCGAAATCCAGGCTCTCGCCTCGCCGCAGCCGCTCCCGATAGCGGTCCAGGATATGCGGGTAGGCATGCTCCTTCACGTTCCGGACTAATTCTGAGAAGCCCTCCAGCGTGTGATCCAGATGAAAGGTCTCCCCCCCGGCAGTTTCAAGGCGCATGCTGGCCTGTTGGCGTGAGGGTTGGGCCGTCAGACCATAGCGGATGCTCGAGAGCCAGATGCGCTCGACCTCATCCCAGCGGGCATGGACGTTCCGGCCTCGGGCGGCAACAAGGATGCCGGCTGGATGGAGGCTGACCCGCAGTCCGCGGCGCCGGAGCAGCCAGAAGCCGCTATAGGCGGCGATGGCCAAGCCTGCGAGCGCAAAGGGCAGCGGCCTGCTGGCCCACCTCCGGACGATCGCCGGGCCAAACATTTGATAGGCAAAAAGGGCGTTGTAGAGCGACCATAATATTGAGAGGAGCAGTAGAGCGAGGCCTCCGGCGAGGAGCACGGTGTGGAGTAGTCGCAAATCCCTGCGCAGGCCATAGTGGCGGGCGCGAGGTTTGGGATGGGAAGCGCCTGGAACGGCGGCGGCGATGCTCATGGCTCAGAGGCCCGTCCTCCCAGCGTGGTCAAGCAGGAAGCCAGCCATGTCAAGGGCGATCCCCGTAAGTGCCGTCATGCGGCGGTCTGTAGGCGAGGAGGCGGCGCTTGCGCCCAAGCCGCCCCGGCTGCGAGAGCGGCCCAGATCCATTGGGTTCTTCTCAGCCGCTGCCCGGCCTGCAACAAGTTGGGGTCGTCCATTAGCAGAGGCTCGGTCATCATGAATCCCGACGGATGGCTTCGTGTACGGAGATTGGCTGGGTCAGCCTGCCGCCTTGCCATTGTACACCCGTCATCCGCCAGATGCGTGGAGGGCATGGCGGGTGGCTACTCTCTGGAGGAAACCGGCTTGGCGTGAGCCAGCTCGCGCGCTTCGGCACGCCGTCGGCCGCGCCCCGCCATGGCGGCCAGCCCGATGCTTAGGAAATAGAGCACCACCATAGGGAGCATTACCAGACCCATGTTCACCGGGTCTATCGTGGGGGTAGCGGCGGCGGCGATCACTGCGATGCCTACCACGGCGAAACGCCAACCTTGCAACAGGCTGCGGGCGCGGACCACCCCGAGAGTGGCCAGTGCATAGATGACCAGCGGAAACTGGAAGGCCAATCCGATCCAGAACATCAGGCCGGTGACGAAGCGAATGTAATTCGCGGGGCGAATGGCAGCGCTGATGCCCAGGAAGTTGAGCAGGAAGGGCAGCGCTGCAGGCAGCATGATGTAGTAGGAAAAGGCCATGCCGGCGATGAAGAGCACCGTTGCGGCCGGGATCATCGACAGCAACAATATGCGTTCCCGCCTGCGAAGCCCCGGGTTCAAGAAGGCAAAGATCTCCAGCCCGATGTAGGGCAAAGCCATCGCGAACCCGGTCAGGAGCGTGACCCGCATGAAGGCGCCGATGTTCTCCGTGACCTCAATGGCCTGGAGCTTCTGGAGCCCCCCAATAGGCGCGGCCAACCAGGCGAGCACATCCTGGGCGAAGAGGGTACTCACGCCGATAGTGATCACCAAGACGATGATCGACCGCAGCAGGTGGCGCCGCAGGGCTTCTAAGTGATCCAGGAGGAGCGAGGGCTGTTCCACCGTTCGGGAGAAAACATCGCCGATGGGCGCATCCTCAGGCTCATAGTTGATGAAATTGCGGATGGGCCGCGTAATGAAACGGAAGGGTGCGGCGAGTAGATGGAGCAACCGGCGCAGGAACCGACGCATGGACTAGCCTCCGCCCGAGGATGTTTCTGCGGCTGACGGATCCTCCGCCTCTGGCTCTGCACCGGCGGCTGGCGATGACTCGCCGTCCGCCGGGGTTTGCGGGGGAATCTCGGTCCAGGCGCGCAGGCTTTGGTCGGCGTCCCTGACTTCCGTGCGCAGCTCCTTGCCGGCATCTTCTACTTCCCGTCGGACGCTATCCAGTTCTTCCAGGGCGGCTTCACGCGCCAGCCGATTGGGAAGTGTCCGCAGCGTGCGGGAGGCTTCATTTAATACCCGCCAGCTCTCAGACCGGTACATTCGGTTGAGAAAGCGGCCCAAGGACCGGCCAAAGCGGCGCATATCCCGCGGCCCGACCAGGACCAGCGCAAGCAACAGAATGAAGAGCAGTTCGAGGGGTCCAATCCCCAGAATATCCATGGAATTATTCAGAGATTCTCAATTTCGCCCGGATCTCGCGCTCCTGCTTGGACAGCGTGCCCAGGACGCCGTTGATGAAGCGGGGTGAGCTATCTGAGCCGAAGCGTTTGGCGAGTTCGATGGCCTCGTTGATGGCCACTTTCATAGGGGTTTCATCGGAAAGTGTCATTTCCCATAACGCCATGCGAAGGATGTTTCGATCCAGAACAGCCAATTGGTCCACAGGCCATTCGGGCGCGCAGCTGGCGATCCAGGCATCGAGCTGCGGTGCCAAGGATACAACCCCCATCACCAGCTTTTGCAAGAATCTGGCGCTCTCCTCCGAAAGGGCGCTATTCTGCTCCAGGTAGCGCGCCAGCACCTCATGGGGAGGATGGGCGACGGTATCGATCTCGTAAAGTGCCTGAAGCGCAAAGGTACGTACGCGGCTTCGTTCGTGTTTCATGAATCCTGGGATTCGGCGTAGCGAATGTCCTCGATATGCACGTTCACCTGGACTACATCCATGCCGACCATCTCTTCGATAGCGCGTGTCACTTCCGCCTGAACCTTGCGGCTCACATCGCGCACATTCGTGTCCTGTGCCAGGATCAGATGCAAATCAATCCGGACACTTCCATCCTGGACTTCGATGCGAACGCCCTCGCTCGATCCTGGACGGAAGATCCGATTCACGCCTCCGGGCAGGGGCGCCATGGCGACCACGCCCGGCACGCGCAACGCGGTATGCTTGGCCAATGTCACCAGCACACCAGGGGCTATACTGGTTGTGCCAGGGGCTCGATCTGCCTGTTCCTTGTTTGAGTCCATGGTTCCCTCACTCTGCCTCATATCGCCATCCCGCCGTCCACGACGAGCACATGGCCTGTGATGTAGCTGGCTCCATCGGAGGCCAGAAAGGCCACCGCCTTCGCAACCTCCTCGGCCTGTCCAATGCGTCCCAGGGGGATCAATCCCATCAAGCCTTCCCGGGCGGTCTCGGGCACGGTATCCCAGATGTCGGTTTCAATGAAGCCTGGCGCCACGGCGTTGACAGTGATGTTGCGCGAGGCCACCTCGCGAGCCAGCGCCTTGGTGAAACCAATCTGGCCGGCTTTGGAGGCGGAATAATTGCTCTGCCCTGCGTTTCCCATGATGCCCGCGATCGAGGTGATGTTGACGATTCGGCCGTAGCGCCGGCGCATCATATAGCGAACCGCAGGCTTGGAGCAATTGAAGGTGGACTTGAGATTGGTACGCATAACGGCGTCCCAATCCTCCTCGGCCATGGTCATGATCAGGCCGTCGCGCGTGATGCCGGCGTTGTTGACGAGGATATGCAGATCGCCGAAGGTATCCAGCCCGGCCTTGATGAGGCCCTGGGCCTGATCGAACTCGCTCACATCCGCCTGGTGGGTTATGGCCGTGCCGCCGGCCTCCCGGATGGCCGCGGCCACCTCTTCGGCGGCGGTTTCGCTCTGGCGGTAGTTGACCACCACGCTTGCGCCGCGGCTTGCCAGCTCCATGGCAATCGCCCGGCCGATGCCGCGAGATGCGCCCGTGATGATGGCGACCTTGCCTTCAAACTCCATGCGGCCCTCTACCTTCCTCCCATGGCGATGTGCTCTACCGGCTTGTGATTATACCTGGATTTGCAGGACCGCCTGCCTGACGCGAGGCATCGCCGGCCGAGGCTTGCGGGTCATGCCAGGTGCCAACCATAAGCTGCGGCCTGCGCAAGAAGCTTATCAGGCCGGTTCAGGTACATTTCCGGGTTCACCTCGCCGTGGACCAAGCTAAGCAGCGTATCGGTTAGCGCGGCGTTGACCGGCGTTGGCACCCCCAGTTCCCTTCCAGACGAAACCACCGCGCCGTTGAGCCAGCGGACCTCTGATCGTCCGCGTCCGATATCGTAATGGAAGGAGGGTTTCTTCTCACCCCGTCCCCGTCCCACGATGAGACCCAGGATGGGCCGCGTGAGCGCGTGCGGCAGGAAGATAGCCCGCCCGAGCACGGCCACGGGCACATGGGGCAGGTTTTGCGGGCGGATCCCCATCGCCGCCATCACCCGCACCGCCTCCCGCAGTGCCTCGATCTCGAGGGCTGCCACTTTGGGATGTGTGAAGATCTGCGAGGGCATCCAACCCAAGATGGCGGAGGTGGCGTTGGTCACAATATTCGTCAGGAGTTTGGACCATTTCATGCGGGCCGGATCGGGATAGCGGTGGGCTTCCAGTCCGGCAGCTTGAAAGTCGCTCAGGAGGGCTGGGAGGCTGGCATGGCCGTCGGCGAAGCCGACCCCGCGCAGCCGCTCCACACGCAGCACGCCGGGCTCGATCATCTGAACCGCAGTGGTCAGCGTGGCCGGAATCACCCGGCCCTCGCCCAGACTCGCGGCCAGGGTTTGCTCATTGTTGATGCCGTTCAGCAGCGATACGACTGGAAATTCTTTGGCTGGCAGCGCCTGCAGCGCGTCGGCCGCCGCCCCGCAATCGTACGCTTTCACGCAGAGAAGCACGACATCGGGCGCCTCGCCCTCCCAGGCCTGCTCAAGTGTTGTGGTCACCTGGGGCGCCTCGAGATGGCCCGCCGGGCCTTCGCCCCCCTGCCGCAGCCCGCCAGCCTGCATGGCCTCGGCGATGTGAGCGCGGGCCAAGAACGTGACAGGGTTTCCGGCGAGTGCTAGAGCACATCCCAGGTATCCCCCGACGGCGCCTGTGCCGTAAATGAGGTAATGCATCAGTCCTTCTTGGCCTGGGCGAGCAACTGCTCTACCAGTGCGTTGAGCTCCTCGTCGGAATAGAAATGCAGGACCAGGCGGCCGCCGCGGCGCCCCCGCCGGAGCGTAACCTTCGTGCCCAGCGCCTGGCGGAGTTCCTCCTCGAGTGCCACCTCCTCGGCCGAGCGGTCGGGGACTTTCTTCTTCCGCCGAGGACGCTCTCCTAGCATGCTGCGCACCAATTCCTCGGTCTGACGCACGTTGAGCTCGCGAGAGAGGATGCCTTGCAGGGCAGCGGATTGGGCTTGGGCAGTTGGGAGCGCAAGGAGCGCTCGCGCGTGTCCTTCCGAGATCTGGCCCGCCATCAGCGCCTTGCGGACTGCAGCGGAGAGCTTGAGGAGCCGGAGCGTGTTGGTCACCGCTGTGCGGCTCTTGCCCACGCGGGTCGCGATCTCCTCGTGTGAAAGGCCGAAATCTTCTGCGAGCTGGCGGTATCCCTCCGCGGCTTCCAGCGGATTCAAGTCGCTTCGCTGCAAATTCTCAATCAGGGCCAGCTCGAGGCGTTGGGCCTCGGTGGCTTCCCGGATGATGGCCGGAACTTCTTTCAACCCCGCCATAGCGGCGGCGCGCAGGCGGCGCTCACCTGCGATGAGCGTGTAGCTCCCCTGGGCGTCCGCCGGGAGGACGATGAGCGGTTGCAGCACGCCGTGCTCGCGGATGGATTGGGCAAGGTCCTCAAGGGCCTGAGTGTCCATGGATTCGCGTGGCTGGCGGGGGTTGGGCCGGATGGCCTCCACCGGCACTTGAGCGACGCCCTCGCCGGGCATGGCTGCACCGGTCCCCGCGGGGATCAGCGCGTCGAGTCCCTTTCCCAAACCGCGTTTCTTGCTCATAAACACCTTTCGTTAGCTGGTGATCTCCGAGATGCTCACGCCATCAGCCTGCAAGATCTCCCGCGCAAAGGCCTCGTAGGCTTTCGCCCCTGGCGAGGCCGGAGCGTAGGCGGAAATCGGGAGCCCATAGGAGGGCGCCTCGGCCAGCCGAACGCTTCTAGGGATGATCGCATGAAACACCTGGCCGGGAAAGTGGCGGCGGACTTCCGCGACCACATCCCGGGAAAGGTTCGTGCGGCCATCGAACATCGTCAGGAGCAAGCCTCGGATCCGCAGGTCCGGAAAGAGCCCGCTGCGCACCCGGTTCAGCGTGTTCATCAGCTGTGTCAAACCTTCCAGCGCCAGGTACTCGCATTGGACCGGGATGATCACTCCATCGTGGGCCGCGACCAGACCGTTTACGGTGAGAAGCCCGAGCGAAGGAGGGCAGTCGACCAGGATGTAATCGTAGCTGGCATGGGTGCCGGTCAACGCATTCACGAGCAGGCGCTCGCGATCAGATAGGGAAACCATCTCCACCTGTGCGCCAGCGAGAGCTGCGGAAGCGGGGAGAAGCGAAAGCCCTAGCTTGCGATTGTGGAGGATAACCTCTCCAGCGAGTGCTCCCCCGATCAAGACATCATAGGTCCCGCGGCGCAGAGACTTATGGTCCACACCCAGGCATGCCGTGGCATTGGCCTGTGGGTCGATATCGACCAGGAGCACACGCATGCCCAATTGCGCCATGTAAGCGCCCAGGTTGATGGCGGTGGTGGTCTTGCCCACGCCGCCCTTCTGGTTAACGAGGGCGTAAATCTTTGTCATGGCTGGGCGGTTTCCTTGGCGTGCCTCAACTCCTCCAGACGTGGAACGCCATCTAGGCCGCGGCGCTGAACGGATCGGGCGGCAATGGCGTTGGCCATTTCGCAGGCCTGGCGCGGATCCTGACCGGCCTGAAGGGCGTGGAGGAAGACGGCCGCGAATATATCACCCGCGCCGGTTGGGTCCACCTCTTCTGCCTCAGGCGCAGGGATCCTTCGCTCAATTCCACCCACGAAGAGGCGGGCTCCTGCCCGGCCGTTGGTCACCACCAGCAGCTCACAATGGCGGGCGATGGCGGCTGGGGCGGTTTCATCCCCTGCCAGGTCCTCCATACTAAGGATCACAGCCTTTGCTTTTGGAAGGTGCCTGGCGATTTCCACCCAGGGCGCCAAGCTGACCTTTCCCTGCTCGTCCATGCGCCGCAACCAACCCTGCGGGGTCAGGACCACAAACGACTGAGGGAAGGCCTCCAGAAGGCCGGGGTCGACCTCGTCGAGCACCGGCCCCAAGAGCACCACGGGCGCCTGGCGCCAGGCTGGCGGGATATCCTCCAGGGTCAGTGGCATGGCCTGGGCCCAAACGCGCTGGCTGCGTGAACCGGCTCGGTAGAGATTGACGAAGGTGGTGGTTTGATCGGACGGCTTGCATTGCAAGGTGACTTCGGACAGCGGCGACAAATCCAGATCCTCGTCGCAGGAGGTGACCAACGCCACTCGGTGACCCATGCGGGCAGCCGTCAGCCCGGCATACGCCGCCGTGCCCCCCAGGCGGTAGCCATCCGAGGTGAGGTCCTTGGTGAGATGACCAAGGATCAGGAAGTCGATGGGCTGCGATGCGCCGTGCATGGAGGCGATTCTACGTGTGTGCTCAGGGGAGACAACCGCCGTGGCCTAGCGGCGGGGAATGATCGTCACCTTGCGGTGACGGCCCTCGCCCACGCTGAGCGTATCGACATTAGGGTCATCGCGCAGTTCGAGGTGGATGATGCGGCGCTCGTAGGCCGGCATCGGTTCGAGGGTCATCGTGCGCGAGGTCTCCACCGCCTGGCTGGCCATACGGCGGGCCAGGCGTCGGAGCTGTTGTTCGCGCCGAGCCCGGTAGCCTTCAACGTCGATCAACACAGAAATGGGTCGCCTGAGCTCTTTTCCAACGATCAAGCGGGTGATGTACTGCAAGGCGGAGAGTGTTTCTCCGCGGCGGCCGATCAACAGGCTCAAATCATCGCCGTTGATATCGACATGCAGGGGGCGGATCTTCCCGGGCGCGTCTGGCTCGCCCCAAGTGGCATGGATCTCGGCCTCGACACCCATCCGCTGCAGGAGTTCCTGAACGGTATCCCTGGTGACACGCAGGGCTTCCTCGTCGGATTCCTCCTCGCCCAGATCCGTGGCTGCCTGCACAGCCGGCTCGGGTGCCTCGGCGGTGGAGGGTGCTTCACCAGCCCGCACCGTCAGGCGCACCCGCGCCTGGCGGCTGCCAAGCCCGAAGAGCCCCTTTCCGCCCTTGTCGAGGACCTCGACCTCGAAAGCATCTTCGGGAAGCCCCAACTCGTCGGCGCCACGCTGGATGGCCTCTTCGACCGTTGGGGCGATGATTTCCAAACTGGTTCGCGTCTCGTTCATCGGTGTCACCTTCTAAGAACGGGGCTGGAGGCCCCGTAGGGTCTAGGTCGCTTGGGATTGGCGGAGCCTGCGCATGATGAGGCCCTGGAGAATGCCGAGCAGGTTGGATACGACAAAGTAGAGCGCAAGGCCTGATGCCAGTGTATAGGCGAAGTATCCCAGAAGGAGGGGCATATAAAGACTCATCATCTGTGTCATGGCGGCACCCTGAGAATCGGGCGTCGTCGGGGTGGTCAGTTTGGTCTGCAAGTATGTGCTGATGACCACGAAGATGGTGAGGACCGGGATCTCAAAGGGCAGGAAGGAAAGCGAGAGGCGCTCCGGCTGGCTCAGGTTCATCCACAGAAAATGGCTGTTGAGTGGGATCAGGCCGGCAGGGATGAAGTCGTAGATATGCTTTGAAAGATCAAAGAGCTGCGCCGGGGTCGAGGCCAGGCTGCGGATGAGTGCTTGATACAGGCCGATGATGATGGGGAATTGGATGATGAGGCCCAGGCAGCCACTCATCGGGTTATAGCCGACCTCACGGAAGAGCTTCATCTGCTCCTCAGCCAGCTTCTGGCGGTCGTCCTTGTATTTCTTTTGCATCTTCTGATATTTCTCGGACTTCTGGATCTCCGCCATGACCATCGAACTGCGCATTTGCTGGTAGGTGAGGGGGAGCGTGATCAGGCGCACCAGTGCCGTGAAGATGATGATCGCCCAGCCGAAATTCTGCCCCAACAGGCTGTAGATGTAGATCAGGGCATTGATCATCGGTTCGAGAATCAGGGTGTTCCACATATGTTTAACCTTTGCACATCATTTAAGGCTTAAAAGGCAGCGCATGCTACCGCTATCTGCATCAACCATATAGAGCAAGCACTCGCTCTCCATGGCGGGCACGAGCAGGCCATACTCGGTGAGGATTGGATCGGCCAGCAGCCGGCCGGTGACCTTCGTGCTGGAGGGCCAAGCGGGGTCGCCGCTGGCCTTGTCGAAAGCATCCACGGCGCCGGCCTCGCTTACGAAGTAGACACGCTCACCGGCGGTTGCAGGTGAGGCCGACGCAGAGCTCTCGAGCGTCTGGCGCCAGGCCTCCTTGCCCGTCGCCAACTTCACGGCATAGGCGGTGCCAGAGACATCGCCGAAGAAGGCCAACTCTTCATTGACCGCCGGGTTGCCCCAGATGGCGTCCTCGGCCTCGAAGGTCCAGCGGATGCCGCCGGTTTGCGAATCCACGGCATAGAGCTCTCCGCCAAAAGTGCCGCAGAGCAGCAGGCCATCCGCCAGGGTGGGGGTGTCAGAGATGGCGGTGCCGAGATCCAGCTCCCACGCCACCGCGCCGCTCTCGGCGTCGAGGGCGTAGAGGTGGTGATCGAGCGAGGCAACGTAGATATGCCCGTTGTCTGTCAGCGGGGCCGACCAGATTGCATGCTTGGCTTCGAAGGGTTGCCGCCAGGCGGGCTCGCCGGTGCGCAGGTCAAGCGCCCACAGCCGCCCGAGAGCGGTTGGCACGTAGGCGCGTCCGCCGCTGATGAGGGCGCCTCCGATCACGCGGTCCTCGGGCTCCTCGAAGGTCCAGAGCGGGGAGCCGGCGGGGTTGGAGGCCCGCAGCCCATAAACCGCCTGGCTGTAGCTGCCCACCACGAGGACGTCGTCCTCTTGGCTTACGGCGGGGGGAGCAAAGAAAGTAACGCCTCGCTGCTCTTCCTGTGGGTAGGTCCAGAGCGCCTTGCCATCCGGCAGGCTGATGGCCCGGACAAACGGCCCGAAGGAAACATAGGCGACCTCATCCTGGACGGCGACGCCGGGCCAACTGGAAGCCTGCATGACGCTGCTGGAGCCGCAGGCGGTCAGGAGCACGGCAAGCAAGATCAGGGGCAGGAAACGGAGCGTGTGCAGTTTGCTTAGTTTCATACTACTCCTATGGGACCGGATCGTACCCGCCCGGATGCAACGGCTGGCAGCGGAGAATCCGCCATATGGACAGCGCTCCCCCCTTCAGCAGGCCGTACTTTGCGATGGCCTGGTAACTGTAATGGGAGCAGGTGGGGTAGAAGCGACATGTCCCGGCCGGCAGTGCGGGCGAGATCCATCTTTGGTAGAGCCGGATCAGAGCCAGGACCGGAAGCCGCGGAAGCGTTCCCAGGGTGATGGGCATCTCGCGCAGAGAAGGCTCCTGGGACTTCTGATGGCTATGTTCACTGATCTCCATTATCAAGTCCATTATCAAGCCTCAGGCCAGCCCGAGCGAGCAAATCCAGCAAGGCATGCTCAATCTGCGGCCAGGACGCGCTCAGCAGTTCCGGGCGGGCAATGAGCACGATATCCCACCCGGGCCGGATCCGATTCAAGTTGCGGCGTAGGGCCTCGCGTAGCAAACGCTTGGCGCGATTGCGCTGCACTGCCCCGCCCATGGCCCGCCCTGCGGTGATGCCCACGCGCACATGCTCTCGATCGTTCGGGCATGCCGCCAGAATGGCAAGCGGGTGGGCATAGGAACGTCCTGTGCGCCGCACCCGCTTGAAGTCGGACGAGCTGGTGAGCCGATGTCTGCGGTTCATCCACCTGGCCGGTTGAGGGCAGGCATGCTCCAACTGGGCGGCGGTTGCTAGGCCTTCCAGTTGATCTTCTTCACATGTCGATTCATGCGCGCCGACAGGCGGAGGCGACCCTTCTGGCGTCGTCGCTGCAGGACGGCCCGGCCGCCGCGTGTCTTCATCCGGGCTCGAAATCCATGAACTCGGACTCTGCGGCGAATCTTCGGTTGATACGTGCGTTTTGGCATGACACGAACCCTATGATAAATCTCACGTCGGCGACTTCACATCTCATAACCACGCGGCCAGCGATTATACCGCGCCCCCTGAGGGGGGTCAACGCGCGAGCGCCCCCTGTTTCTCAAGCGGGATTAGGAATGACAAAGCCTACTCGTTGATGCGCTCGATGCGCGCGCCCAGCGACCGCAGTTTCTCATCGATGCGCTCGTAGCCGCGGTCGATTTGCCCGATATTGCCGATGCGCGAAGTGCCCTGGGCTGCGAGCGCAGCGAGTGTCAGGGCCAGACCAGCGCGGATGTCTGGACTCTCGAGCTGCTCACTATAGAGGCGCGAAGGCCCTTGGACGATGGCGCGATGGGGATCGCAGAGGACGATGCGAGCCCCCATCGATACCAGCTTGTCGATGAAGAACATACGGGTCTCATACATCCAATCGTGGAATAGCACCGTTCCGTTGGATTGAGTGGCAATCACAATGGCGATGCTCATCAGGTCGGTCGGGAAGGCCGGCCAGGGCATGACGCTGATCTGGGGGATCTTGCCACCTACGTCCGGGTGAACCTGCAGGGGTTGATCGGATGGGACCAGGATGTCTTCCCCCTCGACCTCCCACCGGGCGCCCAGCCTCCCTAAGACCAGGCGCGTCATGTCCAGGTATTCTGGGCCAGCCCGGCGGATGCGGATCTCGCCCCGGGTGACCACCGCCGCGCCGATGAGGCTCACGACCTCCAGGTAATCGGGGCCAATCGAGAACTCGCCCCCATGCAGGCGCTCGACTCCGACGATATGGAGCGTGTTCGATCCAATGTTCTCGATCTTGGCGCCCAGGTGGTTCAGGAAGTGGCAAAGCTCCTGGACATGTGGTTCGGAGGCCGCGTTACGGATCACGCTCTCGCCCGGCGCGGTGACAGCTGCCATGATGGCGTTCTCTGTGGCCGTGACGCTGGCTTCGTCCAGCAATACTTGTCCACCCTGCAGACCGCCCACGGGTGCCTGCATGTGGAACTCTCGCTCCCCGTAGCGCACGTTGGCACCCAGGCGCTCCAGGGCCAGCAGATGGGTGTCGACCCTCCGGCGGCCGATGACATCTCCGCCGGGCGGGGGCAGGGTGATGCCGCCCACGCGTCCAAGCATTGGCCCGGCGAGAAGGATCGAAGCCCGGATCCGCCGACAAAGATCGGGGTCCAGATCAGCCTGGCGTACATCGCAGGCCTGGATGCGCCAGGTGTGCGGCTGCTTGCGTTCGATGGAAACCCCTAGGCTTTCCAATAGCTGCCCCATAATCTGCACATCACCGATGTCAGGCAGATTGCGCAAGACGACAGGTTCATCAGTCAGCAGGCACGCCGCCAGAAGCGGAAGCGCGGCGTTCTTGTTCCCGGAGGGTGTGACCTCCCCCCGCAATGGGTGGCCGCCCTCGATGATGAATGCAGGCATGGGCTATCCTTTTTGGGCCAGCCAGACGGGCTGCCCATTAGCGGCGCCGAGTCTCTCGGCGGCGCTTCCGTCCCGAACGGCAATCTCCAGCAGGCCATCGCTGCCGACATAGCAGACCAGCTCTCCTCGGCTAACGTCCCCGAAGGTGCGGCCCATTGGAATGGTTGGGCCTGATCCCAACCGGGCTTCAAAGCGGGTGCCCGGCAGGCTGCGCCCTTCTCTTCCGGGGATCCAGGGCGTGAGTGCCAGGCCCTCGGCCCGGTGTTTGAGCAGGCCGATGCTGGTCACCAGGTTGCCGAAGCGGTCGATGTGGATCACTTCGCCAGCGAGGGTGGAGGCATCGGGGGAATCCAGATGTGGCCATGGCAATCGCAGCAGGTCCCCGACAGCAGGCCCTAACGCATCCGGCGGAACACCCGTGGCCAGATGTGCGCCCGCGGGGGCGAAGATGTCGCGACCGTGGAAGGTCGTGCTCACCGGCTCGAGGCGGTAGGCTGGGTTCTCCAGGGCGTAGGCCTGGATGCCCCCAACGTCCGCAAGCAGGTAGCTGAAGAGTCCGTTGTCAGGGCCCACAAGCAACAATTCCGGCGTCGCGATCACGATCGGTGTTCGCTGTGTGCCGACACCGGGGTCCACGACCCCAACGACGACCGAGCCAGACGGCAGGGCGAGGCGGACGCGCCAGAGTTCGAACGCGCCGCGCCGGATGTCACCCTGTGGGATGGCGTGGGTGAGATCGAATACCGGGGCCTGAGGGGCAATCCCGGCGATCACGGCCTTCATGGCCCCCACATAGGTGTCCTGGAGGCCGAAATCCGTGAGCAGGGCGATCGGGCGCGGCTTGGACATAGGCGTGGCGCAATTCTAACGAAAGGACCGAGGGGGGTCAATCGGCGCGGACGGCAGGGCAATCGCGTTTTCATAAACGGATCACTTTGAGCAGATATTCGTTATCCATAGCGCAGATCAGGCGCTTACCCTTCGTTCCGCACTTTTTGCTT
>Ga0190360_1000543_pt1 | contig 20917 bp, 19 predicted proteins | sample 48721834_MG_FD_161271 | JGI IMG/M metagenome (GOLD analysis project Ga0190360, IMG submission 161271) | Hydrothermal vent microbial mat bacterial communities from Southern Trench, Guaymas Basin, Mexico - 4872-18-3-4_MG | ecosystem: Environmental > Aquatic > Marine > Hydrothermal vents >... | reverse complement strand
GAGTTTGAAACCTCAGGTTTTACTGAAACTTTTACTAAAATGATAGTGAAAGTTTGTAGAAATTTAATTCTAACTGTGTCTCTTGAACGAAATCCGAACTTACTTTAAGAAAAATCCCGACGCTGATTTCTGATTGCCGCCCGCAGGGCGGGAATCCCACCCAGCGTCTCCGCCCGCCTCCGCTTCACTACGGCGGAGCAAAACAGAAAAATTTTCTAAACATTTTTTAAGAGGGCGGGCGACAAAAATTTTTTCAATTAAGGAAAAGAAAATTTTTCTGTTTTGCTATTCTGCTAACGCAGAATTGCGGAGACGCTGCCCACCCTTCAGTCCGCCTTCGGCGGACAGAATTCTTCAGGAGGCAGGATTAAAAAATTTTAATATTCGATGTCGACATAGACGAATAACCTCGGTTTTCAATATTAATCTTAAGAAATACAGGGTCAGCATTATCAGAAACTATACCGATAAAATAAGTATGACTTTCGTTAATAGCCAAGCGTATTTTTTGATTGTTAGGTATTAAATTTGTGGTAAGCTCAAAAATGTCATTCCTGGAATCACTATGTCCAATGTTAAACGCCTCGCTTTCTCCAACTGCAAGCAAGTGGATGAAAATTTTATCCTCTCTCATTCCAGCAAAGGGACGTAAAAGATTAATCCAACTTTTATGTTCCTCATCTCTAATTTTAACTCGAATATTTCTGGCAACACTATATCCGTTATTTTCAATGACCAAATTATACCACTTTTCTTGCCAGCCTCCGTTTGTAGTAGTTAAAACCTCCTCAACCTTAAAATTGAATAATGGGGGGAAGAAAAATTTTTTGATTTGAGTTTGTAAAATCGCCAAAATTCCAATGAACCACGCAATAATAACACTGACCACGCCTACCGAAACAATGTCTTTTAATAAAACAACTATTATGGTGAAAGATATGATTAGTAAGCCAATTATTAATACAGCCGGTTGTCTCAAAGTTAAAGATTTTTTCATTTATGTCACTAATCAATTAATGTAATGGTTTAATAATCAGATAATAATTTTAGTAAAAATGGTTGAACTATCTGCTGGTGTGCTTGCCAAATTCTGGTACCGAGAAATAATGCTTTTTTATCGTTAGAACTCACTTCTTTTTTCCATATTTTATGTAATAACTCTGCTCCGAGAGTTTTATAATCTCTACTTGTTAATTCAAGAATCTTTTCTATATCTCCAGATTTTGAATATCCTTTCTCGGTATCCTCTTTTAGTCCGGCGGCATAATGGTTTATATCATCTATCGTTATATTCTCGTCAAAAATTTTATTATAAGAATTAAACATTCTATGCCAGTACGCCTCATAAGAAAATTGAGCAAATGAAGATTTTTCCTCTACCAAAAAGAAATAATAAGAATATGCAACAAGTGCTAGGGATACTTTGCGAAGCCAAAAATCAATTTCTTCTTTCGTTAATTCTCTCTTAAAATTGAATTCTTCTGGGTCCATAAATAAAATACCCCTTAAAGATCTTTCTGTGGCATCCAAAATTACTTTAAAAAAATCTCTAACCTCTTTTTCTCCAATCTCATCTATTTTATCAATTAAAGGATTAGAAACCTTTGCCAGAGTTATTTTATACTCTATTTCTTCTTTACTTCCAAAAATTTTATCAAAAAATCCCATAGTTATATTTTATTTACTAAACCACTTCATATTTTGATAATACTTCGTCTAGAAATTTTTTGGTTTCTATCATTTCATTAAGAAAAGTCACTCCTATAAATGTCATTATTGCTAAATGGCTTCCGTCCTCTTTCTTTCCAAAAAAATGGGTGCAAAAGATTTGACCAAATTGAATGCCCAAATCCTTATTTTCAGGATTTAAGATTTTAGAATATTCATCACACCTTTCCCAAAATAATTCTTCAAATTGTTTTCTTTCTTTTGTGTCTGCAAAATACTTATTAAAAATATCATGCTGGAATCTACCAATAATATTTTTAGTTTTTGATGTATCCCCAAAAGCACTAAGAACTGCTCGTATAATTGCTAACATAGGAACAAATAATAATTCTTTATTTTGTTCTTTATTGATCGATTCTTGTTCTTTTCCAAGCAAATCTTTAAATCCATTAACTAACGAATTATAACCAACATCAAGAAATCCCACTAAAGATTCCGTAATTTTATCAGTTGTTATCTTTTTAGAAAAAAATCCCATAGTTTTTTATCTAACTTCCGATATAAGGAATCCAATTATAAATAAATTCCATAATTCTAAGAACGAAGACAAAAACAAAAAATCTAATTAACGATAAGAAAAATGTTATGTGCAAGGCTTCAGTAATGATAAATTCTTCTTTAATTATTTTTATGCTATCAGTATATTTTTTCTTCCATAGCTATTTGTGTCTGCTCAAAATCCAATCTTTTAGTTTAATACCCCCACCTTTTATTAGTTTATAAAACTCTTCTAATACATTATATACAATATCGCCTCTAAATCTCTCTATAGTTACTAAGTCTGATTCAAGGTTATCAATATATTTGTTGTTGGCGAATATCTAACTATAAAATTTATGAGAGTATCTTCACAATATCCTTTATTATTAGTTTTCGATTGAATTTGTCATTAATCCAATCAGAATATTTTAATCTATAAAACTCCCAACCGGCTGCTTCTAATATCCGTTGTCTTTCTTCATCATCTTCAATATAGATTCCAATTTCCTCATCAGCTTCATTTTGGAAATGGGTTGGGCCATCACACTCAACAGCGATTTTCTTTCCAGTTTTAATATTCGTAATCACAAAATCAATTCTAAATCCGCAACTTCTAACTTGATTCTGGATACAGTAGTCTTTTTTAGATAAGTTTGAACGAATAAAATTATAAAAATCCTCTTCAAATCCAGAGTCAAAAGGTTTTAATTCTACGGAGAAAAAATCTATTTTACCATTTTCTTTTACATATTCAAGATATTTTTTAATCCAAATTCCACTCGGAATTTCTTCAATTGGCATACTCACAAAACAATGTGTTTGTAATCTTGCTCGAGAAAAAGCAACATTTATCCGTCCTTTATTTATGCCTGCCCTAATATCTCCACCTTCACCCGTTAAGGGGATATATTTATTTTTCTGATCCCGGGTTCGAATAGCAAAAGAATAAATAATAATATCTTTTTCGTCACCTTGAATTCCTTCAATGATTCCAATTTTATAATTATCGATTTCTTCTTTATGTCCTTCCCTTTCAAATAATTCCCGGAGATAAGCTGCTTGGGCATTAAAAAACGAGAGAATTCCAATAGATTTATCTTGATAGCGCCTATCAGTTTTTAATTCATGAAAAAATCTTAATATAGCCTCGGCTTCAGAAACATTTATTTTTTCTGAAATTTCTTTATCCCAGTCCACCTCAACGTGATGAATGACCATGATCTGATTAGTATTTTTATATGGTAAATAATTGCTATTTTGAATTATCAATTCTTTACCTTTTGGTTTATAGAAGTATTTATTACTAAAACCAATTAACTCTTTTGGTGAGCGATAATGGTTTCGTAAAGATACCTCTTCGAAACCCCTCAATCGAGCTATATCTAAAATTGATTGCACTGCCTCTCCGGTAGCTTTTATTTGGAGATCTTCTGGAATTTGATATTTTTTAGCTAATTCATCAAACGAACGATTTGATTTAAAAATAATTGTGTTATCTCTCATTTGTTCACTATCTCCAACAAAAATAGCTTTTTTAGCCCGATACATTGCTGGAAGCCCATAGGCAATATTACATTGCGAAGACTCATCAAAAATTACATAATCAAAAATTCCAGGCTCTAGAGGAATAATTCTACTTGCATCATCAAGTTCCATTATCCAAATCGGAATGAAATCCATAATAGCTAGGAAATTATTAGGATCATCTCTAAGCCGGTCAAAAGTTTTGTATGCTCTTTTAGATTTCCCAAAAGCCTTAGCAAGTCTTCTGATTATTGCTCTTACCGAAGCTCCTTCTTGATATTTATCTAAGATTTTTTTATCAATGATATTCTGAAGGTATTTTGCTATACGTTGCTGTCGTGTTTTTTCTACTTTTTTAAGAGATAAACTAATCTTATTCGGATTTTCTATTTGCATTTCATTTAATTGTTTGCGGATTTTTATCGCTCTAAGAATTTTTTTCTTTACTTCCTCGAAATCTTTGACTCTAGAAATTAATTTTTCGATATTGAGAAATTGCTGGATAGTTAAACCAGACTTTTTCAATATCTCTTCTAAATTCTTTCTTTTTTCTTCTATTTCTCTTTGTTTTTCGTGATACCGGCAATAATTAAATAGTTCCTGTATTATTCTAGCAGCCTGAGCTTTTGAAATATCTTGATTAAGCTTTTTATCTATATAATCAAGAATTTCTCTTGGAAGGCGAAAGTGGACATTTCTTAAACGCCATTTTCGGAAAGCATTGTTTAATCTACGGAAAACCGTACTGTGTCCGTCGTAACCGGTTCTATTAATATCATCGGCAATTTTTTGGATAGACTCTGAATAATGATTATTTTTTAACTGGAGATGAGAAAATAATTTATCAAACTTGGATTTCTTTTCTTCCTTTCCATAATTTTTAATCTCTTTTTCTAATTTCTCTATATCGTTTTTTAAATTTATAATTTCCTCTTGTATATTTTCAGAGAACACTTTCGAGAACTGATTTATGTTTTGAATCTCAATGTCGTACCCTTTTAAAGTCTCGAGTTCATGGTAAAGTTTATAAAACAATCTTTGTATTTCAATTGATTGATTGAATAATTTCTTCAATTCTGTTTTCTTTTTAATAATATTCCTGATGCTTTTAGTTGTGATCCCACTTCCTTTTTCTTCTTTATATACAATAAGGGGATATTTTCTTTTCGGATAAATTTTATAACCCAGCTCATCTATATGAGACTCTAAAGCAGCAAGTTGGGGAGCTATTCCATCTAATCTGTCTTCTTCGTTTAATTGGATAGAGCCGACATCGGGCATATACCCAAACAGGTATCGTGTATCTAATTTTTTCAACATATCTTTTACTACTTTCAAGGCCTGTTCTTTCTGGCTCACAAAAAGCACTTTCTTCTCTTTTGCAGCAAGATGACAAAGGAGATTAGCAATGGTTTGCGATTTGCCCGTCCCGGGAGGACCTTGAACAATACTCGCATTATTGTTAATAATTGATAAAACCCTTAATTGATACTTGTCGTAAAGAAACGGAAAATATAATTCTCCTTCTTCTGGTATCTCGTCTTTTAAGGAAAGATTTTCATCCTCAATCCAACTAATCAATGAGGTGTTTTTAAAATCATTTTCCTTGTACTTGGAAAGTTTTTGTAAATCATCTGCTATAAAATAATTTGCTCTTGGACTAATACCAATCCTTATTTCGTTCAGGATAAAAGACTCTTCATCGAATCTAGCGCTTGTTAATTTTAATTGAGCTCTAATTTTGTCCCATATTTCATCAAAAATTGTAATGTTTGTTATTGGTAAAGATAAATCACCCCTGACCTCGTATTTACCAAATTCTTCTATCAATTTATAATAGAGATCCTCACCTAAAATATCTGCGAGGATGCCGATATTTACTTGAATCTCAGTATCAATTGGTTTAATGAAATATTTACCAGCTCCCTTTTCGAACACTTTTTCAATACTAACTGGAAGAGAAAATAATGGATATCGGTCAATTCTCGTTGTAGGCCTTTCGTTCTCATTTTCTTCGCCCAAGTAATCTGCTCGTAACTCAATCTCTTCTTCCTGTATAGGTATAGGAACCTCAATTTCGTAATACCCGAAGCTGAGGATAATTTGCTTGGTATAAGGATCATTTCTCCCTTTGTTATAAATTTCTTCTATCTTTCTTGCTATAGATTGTTCTTCATAATATTCTCTTTGAGTTTCTTTTGATATTTCTTTTGGATCAATAGAATAAAAAGTTTTGAGATTTATTAACTTACTGTTATTTTCGTCTATATCACTTTCTAATAGTTCCGTGAGATCAAAAAAACGCTCAGGCAACTTAATTGCGAACCTACTTTGAAGAATAAAAGAGCGCTGCCGAGTCAACTTTATATATCCAAGACAATACTTTATGAAATTTAATAATGAGATTTTTTCTATATTCATCTCTTTATTAAATCTTTATTAAATCATCTACCTTAACATTAAGAGCTTTGGCAATTTTTGCCATAGTTTGAACGTTTGGTTTATTAACTGTACCGCTTTCAATCTTCATAAGCGTTGTATATTAAATCTGCTTTTTTGGCTAAATCATCTTGAATCATACCAAGTTTATTTCGCAATTTTTTTTGCTGCGGGGCTAGGATTCGAACCTAGATTAAGGGCTCCAAAGGCCCCTGTCCTACCATTAGACGACCCCGCAATCCGCAATATTTATTTTTTTTCTTCGCATACTTCTACGATTGCCAGCTCTAAAGGCAGTTGAGGTATGGGAGAATATCTCATTTTATTTTGCGCTATTAAAAAAACATCTATTATGTTTTTTAAATCCTTTTCTTTTAATTTCCCAATTTGATTTTTAAGATGTTGAATTTCTTCTTTGGTAAGTCCTGACAAAAAGCCATATGAGGGATTAGAAGATACCTTCCCATCCATAATTTTAAGAATCAACCCTTTTCTTAGATAATTAATTAATGTTTTGGCAAACTCTTCTATATCCAGCCCCTTTTCGTTGATTATGTTTAAATAATCTATTGCTTCAAAGGTTTTTTTCTCAATCAAGAAATCTATGAATTTGCTTACAAGTTCTACGTCTACCAACCCCAACAAGTCTTTAATATCTTCTGCTTTTATTTCTCTTTTTGAATCTTTGTAAAAGGTGGAGAGCTGATTTAATAAACTTTCTGCATCTCTTATTGCTCCTCCAGCGTTAATAGCGATTAATTCTAAAGCAGGTTTTTCAATTTTGATATTTTCTTTTTCTATAATTGTTGTCAATTTTCTGATAATCTCTGGCAAGGTTAGTTTTCTGAAATCAAATCGCTGACATCTGGAAATAATAGTGGGAATCATTTTATGAATTTCAGTTGTTGCCAGAATGAAAATAGCATGATTAGGTGGTTCTTCTAGGGTTTTCAATAATGCATTTGCGGCCTCTCGTGTGAGCTGATGAGCCTCATCAATAATAAATACTTTATATTTTGATTTTGTAGGAGAAAATCTAATTCCATCTCTTAATTCCCTTATATCATCAATTCCTCTGTGAGAAGCTGCATCAATTTCAATTAAATCCATTGCTCTTCCTTGCATAATTTCAAGGCAAGAAGAGCATTTATTACAAGGTTCAAATTCTCCTTTTTTCCTTTTTTCGCAATTTACAGCTTTTGCTAAAAGACGCGCCAGAGTGGTTTTTCCGGTTCCTCTGGGCCCTGAAAACAAATAAGCATGAGAAATACTTTCTCTTGCTATTGCATTTGTCAGAGTTTTAACAATATGTTCCTGTCCGATAATCTCAGCAAATGTTTGAGGTCTGTATTTGCGATATAAAACTAAGGACATAGATATTGCGAAATAAGCGAAATTGATAATTCTAATCTAAAATTATAAAAATTTGCATATGCATTTCGCATTAAACCAACAGAGTGAGTTTGCTCATTTTTCTCACTTATTATTTCTTAAATACAATAAATTTGTAGCCTGAGAAGTTCCAAAGAAAACCGGTTAAAATAGCGATTATATTTCCTATATTTGCCCATAATCGTTCAGTTATTCCAAATTTTGGACCGATAATATTTATCATAATGTTAATGACTGCAGTATGAATTAAAAACCCACCAAATGTGATAAGGAAAAATTTTATTGCTTCTTCGCTTTTATTTTGAGTATCTTTTTTTTGAAATGTCCAAAATTTATTCCAAAGATATGAGTTTATTGCTCCGCACATAAAAGATATAGTTTTAAATAAAACAGGAAGCCAGCCGGAGGCAATAGCAAAAAACCATACTAAAAAATCAAACACCCCCATATCAATAGCACTATTTAATATTCCAACCAGAAATGATTTTCCAAACTGTATAAGGGTGGGTACTTTTTTAAAAAAAGTTTCTAAAACAAAAACTCCAAACAAAGAGAGAAAGGGTAAAAATATCGGAAAGTATTTTAATAGTTGTTCAGGAAAGAACTCTATAAAGAAAGCTGTTTTTGGTAATATAAGTCCACATAACAAACCAATAATTAATGATCCAAATATATCTTCTTTTTTCATATTAAGACATTCTATCACGAATCAAAGAAAAATCAAAATTGACAACCCTCTTGAGCTTTGTTAATGTTAAAAGCAGACGCATGAAACACCCAAATCTCATAATTAATTATTGTGTTTGTTGTTGTGCCTCTTTTGAAGAGGTAGGTTTGGGTTAAAAAAATACACTGTAAAAGAGAAACCTTAGCTTACCTCTTCGGAAAAAGAGGTTTTTTTATAGTAAATGAGGCACAAAAGAATAATATGTTAAATATTTTAAAAACAATTGGAGACACTCCTTTGGTTAAAATCCAAAATTTCAATGAAAACCCAAACATTAATATTTTTGCAAAACTTGAGGGTTTTAATCCAACAGGTTCTGTAAAAGACAGATTGGCTTTGGCAATGGTAGAAAAAGCAGAAAAACAGGGATTGCTGGCTAAAGGAAAAATAATTATCGAACCTACAAGCGGAAATACAGGTATAAGCCTTTCAATGGTGGGAAATGTAAAAGGATATAAGGTAAAGATTGTAATGCCAGCCTCAATGAGTATTGAGCGGAGAAAAATAATCAAGTTTTTTGGAGCAGATCTTATTTTAGTAAAGCCAGAAGACTGGCGTGACGCCGCTATTAAATTCACCAAAGAATTAATTAAGAAAGATAAAGGATTGGTAATGCTTAATCAATACGAAAATGAAATTAATGCAAGGATTCATTACTTGACTACAGGAAAGGAAATACTTGAACAAATGAAAGGTCAAAAAATTGATGTGTTTATAGCAGGAATAGGAACAGGAGGAACAATTACTGGTGTTTCAAAAAGAATAAAAGAAAGATTTCCAAAAGCAAAAATAATTGGGGTTCAGCCAAAACTGGGAGAAAACATTCAGGGGTTAAAATCTTTAAGAGAAGGATATACACCTCCTGTATTACAAAAAGATATAATTGATGAAATAGTTGAGGTTAGTGAGAAAAATGCTTCTAATGCCAGCAAAAGATTAGCTGAAAAAGAAGGGATATTTGCAGGAATGAGTTCAGGAGCTGCTTTTTACACCGCTTTAAAAGAAGCGCAAAAGATAAAAAAAGGAAATATTGTTGTAATATTTCCTGATAGAGGAGAGAAGTATTTGTCAACAAAATTTTTTAAATGAATGTTAGATCTTCTATAGTTGAAGAGACATATCTAGAAATTTCTTTTATTCTCCTTCTCAGAGTAACCTCACAGACATCTGCAATTTTTAGAATTTCTTTTTGACTCCTTCTTTCTCCAGTTCTTAAAGAGACTAGATAGACTACTGCTGCAGCTACGCCTCGAGGGTTTTTTCCGGAAAAATCAATAGAGTCTTCAATCTTTTCTATTATCGAACAACACTGAGCTTGAATTTCGTGTGAGAGGTTTAGTTCATTACAAAACGCAACCACTAAGTTCTTAAGCTCTATTTGAGGAGGATTTTTCAATCTCATCTTTTCCAACAAGAAACAATAATCTTTTCGCAAAGTTTTTATACTAATAGAAGCTAAGTTAGCAATTTTTTTTAAACCTACACTACTAGGGAAATTTTCTTGTTTAAGCACCAAATAAGTTGCAGCTGCAGCAAGTCTTGTAAACGATATTACCCCACGAAGCGAATGTTCTTTCGAGTATTCTCTCAAGAATTTTAAAATTAGCCATTCTATTTTCTCTTTAATATTTTTTGAAAGAGAAAGAGAAGAAACAATTTTTTGAACTTCCTCAAATGCTTTTAGTTTTCTTTTCTCTTGGGTTGAGAAAGAAATGTCTAATTGACGTAGCCTTTTAAAATTATACACAGTTTTTACTGAAAGCTCCTTTCCTTTAATATCTTTGTTTTCTCCAATATAAGATTTTTTTCCTGGATGAAAAGTAGAAAGACCGTCTGGAAGAAATTTTCGTGTGCTTATTTTTCTTTCTTTAATCACTGTCCCGCAATTTCTACATATTATTTCCCCTCTTTTGGCATCGAACACTGGATTATTTCCTCCACATTCAGGACAAATATAAATCTCCTTCATCAATTTCACTTTATGCAGTTTTAAAAGAGCAATAATTATAATATTAGAAATTATAATAAAAGAGTTTATTATGTCAAAAAACATTGAAATAAAAAAGGAAATATTGTGACAATATTTCCTTCTCAGTATTTCAAAAATAAATATTGTTTATTAAGAAAAAAATTCTACAATTTGTTTTAGCCTGTTTCTTAAAGTTACTGGGGTTATTCCTGCCACTTTTGCAATTTCTTCCTGAGTTCTTTTTTCTCCATTTTTAAGACATGCCAGATAGATTATTGCGCAGGCTATTCCTGTTGGGCTTTTACCAGAAAAATCAATAGAATTTTTAATATATTCTATCATCGAACAACATAAGTTCTGTGCTTGCTGGGAGAGCTTTATTTTCTCGCAGATTTTTACAGTTAAGCTCTTAAGGTTTTGAGGAGGGATTCTTTCTTTTGTTTTTCTTAGTATAAAGAAGCAAACACTGGTTAACTTTTTTATATCAAGAGAAAATATTTCAGAGATTTCTTTCAAACTAACAGGAAAGTTTTCTTTTCTTAAAACTAGGTATGTTGCAGCGCAGACAAAACTTAAGTAAGATTTCCCTTGAATAAGATGCTGTTTTATAAACTTCTGAATAAACCGTGCTATCCTTTCTCTGATGCCTTTGGAAAGAAAGAGAGAAGAGCTAACTATTTTAAGGTCTTCTAGAGCTTTACTTATCCTTCTTTCATTTTGAGTTAAACGATAGTCCCAGCAACGAATCCTTCTAAAAAGTTCTATATTTTCAGGAGTCACATACTTTCCGGAAAAGTCTTTGTTCGTTTTTTCAATAAATGATTTTACACCTTTGTGAAACACAGAGAAATCTTCTAAAGAAAATATTTGTTTTCCTTTTCGTCCTCCATATACTAAAGAAATCATTTTTTCTTGAAGTATTAAACCGCAGTTTCTGCATATTGTGTCTCCCCTATTGGTATCAAAAATTGGATTGTTGTATCCACATTCAGGACAACAGTAATTTTCTAAATCAATACTAGTATTTGCCAATGGTCTCACCCTACTATTTATTTAAAAGAACAGTAATTATAATATTAGAAATTATAATAAAAGATTTTCCTATGTCAAAACTATTGAAATAAAAAAGGAAATATTGTTGCAATATTTCCTTAAAGATTGTTATATCAAGGCTCTTTGATAAATTTAATAATTTCTTCTATTTTCTCTTTTAATGTACTGCGATTTATATTTATGATTCTAGCTACTTCTGTTTGACTTTTCTTTTCTTTATAATTTTTGGATACTAGATAAACTATTGCTGCAGCTGTTTTTTGCAACTGATTATATTTTAAATCACCAAGAGAAACCTTTATTTTTTCAGCTGTAGCGCAACATTCAGTTTCTATTTTTTTTGGAGGTTTTAATTTTTGACAGATTTCAATAACTATACTTCTTAAATTAGGGAAAATGAATTTTGAAATTTCTTTTACCCTTTTTCTTATAGTAACCTCAGTGATATCAAGAGCTTTAGCTATTTTTTCTTGAGATATTTTTTCTTTATTTTTGATAGAAATAAGATATATCAAAGCTCCGATGAAACCCCTAGGATTTTTTCCAGAGCCGAGAATATGGATTTCAAGATCATCAAGAGTGAAACAACATTCATTTTGTATCTCTATTGAAAGCTTCAATTTTTGACAGATATTAATGATTAAATTCTTGAAAAAATTGTTCGAATATATAAAAGGAGCATTAAGATTTATCTTCTCAAGAATAAAAGAGTAGGTATTCTTTAACTTTTTAATTTCAAAAAGATCCAATGCGTCTGCAATTTTTTTGAAAGTAACAGGTATATTTTGTTGAGCAAGAATAAGATATGTAACAGCACCTACAAAAGATTTGCATGACCTTCCCTTTAAAGAATTCTTTTTCATAAACTGATAGATAAAATGTTTTATTGTCATTCTAGTATACTTTGAAAGGTTAAGAACAGAAGCAAGCACCTTGAATTCTTGAAAGACTCTGTTTAGTTTCCTTTCCTTTGCATTGAATATCCCATCGCTGAATCTAAGTCTTTTAAAAAGTTCAATTTCTTTTGGAGAAAGACCTTTGTTACTTTTACCAATTCGAGTTTCTCTTTCTTTGTAAGCGTTAGGGTTTTTAAACCATCGTCCATATTCTTCTCTTATTCCTCCGTCTTCAGAAATTATCTTTTCTTGAACTACCATTCCGCAATTTTTGCATATTAGCTCTCCCCTTTTTTTATCAAGAATCAGATATATATTTCCACATATAGGACAATGATAAATACCATTATTTTGCATAAATTTCCCCCTTAAGTTTTAAAAGAACAGTAATTATGTTATTTCAAGTTATAATAAAACCTTTCAATTTGTCAAAATATAAAAAAGGTCAGAATTTAGTATAATAAAATATAAAATAAATTCCTATCAATCTATGCTTAAATTATACAATACGTTAACCAGGAAAAAAGAAGTTTTTAAACCTATTAAAAAAACTAAAGTCGGGCTTTACACTTGTGGTCCTACAGTTTATTGGTTTGCCCATATAGGAAATTTAAGAACTTACCTTTTTGAGGATATTTTAAAAAGGGTTCTGAAATATAATGGCTATAAAGTAAAACATGTAATGAATATTACTGATGTAGGACATTTGACTTCCGATGCAGATACCGGAGAAGATAAAATGGAAAAAGGTGCCAAAAGAGAAAAAAAGACAGTATGGGAAATTGCCAAATTTTATACAGATGCTTTTAAAAGAGACTTAAAACTCTTGAATATTTTACCACCAGATATTTGGATAAAAGCTACACAAACCATCAGGGATCAAATCAAACTAATAAAAATTTTAGAGAAAAAAGGCTATACATATAAAATATCAGATGGAATTTATTTTGATACCTCGAAATTAAAAACATATGGAAGATTAACTGGCAAGAAAAAAAAGAAATTAAAGCCTGGAGCAAGAGTAAAAATGGTAGAAGGGAAAAAACATCCAGCTGATTTTGCACTATGGAAATTTACTCCACCTGGCGTAAAACGGCAGATGGAGTGGAATTCTCCGTGGGGACGCGGTTTCCCAGGTTGGCATACAGAATGTGTGGTAATGTCAATTAAAGAATTAGGAATTCCATTTGATATTCACTGTGGAGGTATTGACCATATAACAATTCACCATCCAAATGAGATTGCTCAAGCAGAAGCGGCATACGGAAAGATTTTTGCGAAAATCTGGATGCATGGAGAGTTTTTGATTTTGAAAGAAGGCAGAATGGGAAAATCGAAAGGAAATATTATTACCCTTCAAAGTTTAATTGAGAAAGGATTTAATCCCTTAGCATACCGCTATTTAGTTTTAAATGCACATTATCGTGCAAAATTGACATTTTCTTGGGAAGCACTTAAAGGAGCTGAACAGGGATTAAATAATCTTTATGAAAAAATTGAAGAAATAAAGTCAGAAAATCAAAAAGTAAGAAATAAAAAACAAATAAAAGAGTATAAAGAGAAATTTTTAGGATTTGTTAATGATGACTTGAATATTCCAAGAGCTTTGGCTTTAATGTGGAAAATGATAAAAGACAAAAAACTTTCTGATAAAGAAAAATACAGTCTTTTATTGGATTTTGATAAAGTTTTTGGGTTGGGGTTAAATAAAATAAAGAAAATAAAAATTCCTCAAAAAATAAAGGAATTAGTAAAAAAAAGAGAAGAATTTAGAAAAAAACAAGATTGGAAAAAAGCCGATAAAATAAGGGAAGAGATTAAAAAATTAGGATATAAGATCGAAGATACCAAAGAAGGTCCGAAGATTTCAAAGATAGAAAGGTGATTAAATTTTAGAAAGCCATTTTTCCACTATTTTTTCAAAAGATAAATTATTCTTTTTCTTTTTCATTTTATGTTTTTTGCAGACTTGGTAAAAACCTAACACTTGATCTGTTATTTTTGTCCAAGAGTATTCTTTAGCTTCTTCAATCCCTCGTTTTGATAATTTCTCTCTTAATGAAGGATTTTTTATTAAAATCTCGATTTTTTTTGCCAGTCCACGGTAATCTTTTGGTTTTACTAAAAACTTTTCTCCTGCCTTCCCTTTTAGAAAGCTTTTGTATCCTTGATTTGCAAAAGCTACCAAAGGCGTACCACAAGCCATAGCTTCTAAAAGCACCAAGCCAAAACTTTCTCCAAAAATTGCAGGACTGACAAAAATATCTGCTGTAGCATAATAAGAAGCAATTTTATCAACAATTTGTCCTTCGAAGATTACCTCTTTTAAATTATTTGTTCTTACATACTCTTCACATTCATTTCTTAAAGGACCGTCTCCTACAATAATTAATCTTAAATTTGAAAACTTCTTTTGCAGGATATTAAATGCTTTTAATAAATAGATTAATCCTTTTCTTTCTTCAATTCTTCCAACAAATAAAATATTGATTTTTCTTTCTGTTTCTTTATCTAAAAATTTTTTAATTTTTGGCACTTTTGGATTGAATTTTTCGAGGTCTATTCCATTAGGAATTACAGTTTTCAAACCATTATAATGTTTAAAATAATCCAATATTAAAGGGGCTACTCCAATTACTCCGTCTATTTTCCATTGGCATAGTTTTCCAAAGAAATATAAAAACGAAGGGAAATTTTCCAAAAGCTTTTTCCCCTTCATATTTGCATGAAAAGTTAAAATATTAAGAGTATTAGAAGCAGAAGGACTGAGGACTATCTGTAAAGAGGACGGCAGTCCGATATTGTGAAAATGCAATATATCAAATTTTTCTCTTCTTAAAACCCTTTCGATAGCTATAGGATTAAAATTTATATCAAAATCTGATTGACTTCCTCCAAAATTAATAGGAAAAGAAGTCCCCAACAAAATCACATTTCTTCCATAGTTTTCTGACCTTTTTCTTCTGGGGACTATGATTTTACTTTCGATTCCTCTTTTTTTGAATTCTTTAAACAATCCTAAAACATGACGTTTTACTCCTCCTGGATTATAAAAAGAATGAAAAGAAATTAAGCCTACTTTCATATGTTTTCTGGGCTTGCCAAACCAATAAGCCTTCTGGTATATTATACTTGATGAACAATAACTCTTCAAATTCAGAACTTCCTGAAAAGCTTCCTCCTCAGTCAATTGAAGCAGAAAAGGGTGTGCTTGGGTGTTTAATGTTAGACAAGTCAGCAATTGTAAAGGTAGCTGATTTTTTACAACCAGAAGATTTTTATCGAAAGAGTCATCAGAATATATACGCTGCCTGTGTGGAACTTTTTAAAAAGAGTGAACCTATTGATGTTTTGTCCGTAGCAAATAGATTAAAAGAAAAAAATTTATTAGAAGAAATCGGAGGAAATAGTTACTTGACAGAATTAATCAATTCCGTACCAACCCCTCACCATGTTTTAAACTATGCGAAAATAGTATATCGAAAGCGGGTCCTGAGAGATTTGATTGATGCTTCTCACGAAATTGCCCATTTAGGATATAGTGAAAGTGAAGATATAGATACTCTTTTAGACCAAGCAGAAAGAAGAATTTTTAGTATAGCACAAAAGGGTCTTTCTCAGGCATTTGTTCCGGTAAAAGATACACTAGAAGAAGCTTTTGAAAGAATTGATAAACTTTCTAAACATGAATCTGGGTTGCGAGGACTGCCCACAGGATTTCCAGATTTGGATAATATTTTAGCTGGTTTTCAAAAATCAGATTTGATTATTTTAGCTGCCCGTCCTTCTTTAGGAAAAAGTGCACTGGCTCTTAATTTTGCAATAAATCTTGCGCTTAATGAAAAGGTGCCTGTCGGAATTTTTTCTTTAGAAATGTCAAAAGACCAGATTGTAGACAGATTAATAGCCAGTGTTTCTGGAGTAGACTTATGGAGACTGAGGACTGGCAGACTATCAGCCGAAGGAGAAGAAAATGATTTTACTAGAATTCAACAAGCATTAGGGATTTTATCAGAAGTTCCTATTTATGTAGACGATGCTTTTTCTTCAAATGTATTACAGATGAAAGCTATGTCCAGAAGATTGCAGGCTGAGAAAGGACTAGGAATGATTATCATTGATTACTTACAATTAATGGAACCATTGAATCCCAATGCTAGTCCTGTACAGCAAGTATCAGAGAATTCAAGAGCATTAAAAGGGTTGGCAAGAGAGCTGGATATTCCTGTTTTGGTTGTCTCTCAATTGTCTCGTGCGGTGGAACAACGCTCTCCACAAATCCCTAGATTATCTGATTTAAGACAAAGCGGAACTATTGAACAGGATGCAGATGTTGTTATGTTTATTTATAGGGAAGATAGATACAGACCGGAAACAGCAAGAAAAAATATTGCTGATTTGATTATTGCCAAACATAGAAATGGTCCTATTGGAAGGGTTGAGCTTTATTTTGATGAAAGAAGAGTTACATTTAGAAGTTTAGAAAAATCTTTTGAAGGTTTTTAATCTTTACTAGTTATGCTGTATCCACCTTCTATTCAAAAACTGATTGACTTATTTTCTAAATTTCCAACGGTAGGCCCGAGAACAGCCGCCCGTTTTGTTTTTTATTTGTTGAAAGCAAAAAAAGAAGAGGTAGATGAGCTTCTCTCGGCAATAAGAGGTTTAAAAGAAAATGTGAAAACCTGCCCTTTATGTTTTAATTCTTTTGAACCAGCCCATTCCAAAACAAAGTTTTGTGAAATTTGTTCAAATCCTGCTAGGGATAAAAGTTTACTTTGTATTGTAGAAAAAGAAACGGATCTTATAGCTATAGAAAAAACAAAAAAATACAAAGGATTCTATTTTATCTTAGGAGGAGTAATTTCAGGGTTAAGAAAAAAAGATTTAGAGAAAATAAGAAAAGAAGAATTGAAAAACCGAATAAGAAATCATCCTGAAGTCAAGGAGATTATTATTGCTACAAACCCAACTAGAGAAGGAGAAACCACCTCTCTTTATTTAGAAAGACTATTAAAGCCCTTTAATAAGAAAATTACACATCTGGCTCGAGGTTTGCCTATAGGGGGAGAACTTGAATATGCTGATGACGAAACATTGGGAAGTGCATTAGAAGGAAGAAAATAAAAAAAGAGCCTCTAAATTTTATAAAAGAGGCTTTTGTTTCAATCTTCCATGTTTCTCCTTTTTTCTTCAACAATTCTTTATTAACATATGGGAAATCCATATTAGAACGGATATTTTTTGTGTTATACTTTTTTTCTTTTACAAAGATTAGGTGTGCTCCTTCTCCAAGTAAAATTTTTATTCCTTCATTTTCTTGATTACTATCGCAAATCATTATCAAAACTGAAGAATATTCTTTATATTCTTTTGCTTCTTCTGACATTATTATCATTTTTAAGGTACTAATATAATTATAACACTTATTGAGAAAGAATTTTCATAAATTAAAAATCAAAAACAGCCAAAAGGCTGCTACATAACAAATCTATTTTTAAATAATTATTTTTCTATTTCAATTTTTTCTATCTCTATCTCTGTAAAAGGTTGTCTATGACCTTTTTTTACTTTATATCTTTTACTAGCTTTGTATTTAAAAGCAATTATCTTTTTTCCTTTTCCATGCTTAATGATTTTTCCTGTGACTTTGGCTTTTTTTATAAAAGGTTCACCTATTTCTAATTTTCTTCCTTTTTGAACTAACAAAACCTCCTTGAAGGTGATTTCTTTTCCCTCCTCCCCTTTTATTTTTTCAATTTTGATTTTATCTCCAGGGGAGACAATATATTGTTTTCCTCCTGTTTTTATTACTGCTAACATAATTTTATATAATTTATTAATCTGGTTCTTTTAATTGTTTGGTTTCTTTTATCTCTAATAATTTTTCTACCCTGTCTGAAAATAGACTGAGTCTTTTTTCCGAACTATCATATGCTGATACGGCATTTCTCAAATGACTCCCCAATTTTCTAAAGTCTTCACTTAACTTTTCTGCATCTTTGCTTATTCTACTTAATCTTTTTAATATTCGCTGAGTTTGTTTTGAAATTTGTGTATCTTTAAACCAGTGCTCAATCGTTTTCAAGTGTAAATAAATTGTATTCGGAGAGGTTAAAACAACTTTTTTTCTCCAAGCATAATCAGCTACATTTTCATCTCTTAAATTAAACATTATTTCATAATAAATAGCTTCAGCAGGAATATACATTAATGCAAAATCTACAGTATTTTCAGAGGGCAATATATATTTTGAACAAACTTCATCTATTCTCTCTTTTAAGTCTTTAAGAAAATTCATCCGATATCTATTTTTTTCTTCTTCTGAGGAAGCCCTTATCATTCTTTCAAAATTATCTGAGGAGAATTTCGAATCTATTGGCAGTAATTTTCCGTTCGGTAATTTTAAAATTGCATCTACTTTCTCTCCAGAAGAAAAGGTATATTGTCTCTTAAAAAGTTCGGGAGGAAAATATTGAGCCAGGATATACTCTAAAGAAGCTTCTCCCCACTGTCCTCTTAATTTCGGAGATTTAAAAATCTCTTGAAACGAAGAAACATCTTTTACCTTTTCCTGAATCTGTTTCAAATCTTCTCTTATTTGAACTGTTTCCTTAGTAAAAGATTTTATCTGCTCATTAAGAGCCCTTGAGGTTCCATTCTGACTATCTCTGATTTCTTTCAGTTGATTCATTAGTATATCTGTTAAACGTCTTTCTAAATCTTTTATTGCTTCTGTTTGCTTTTCGTCAATCTTTGATTTTCTATTAAAAAAGATATAAAAAGCAATACTGATGAAAATCCCTATAAAGATAAAAAAAACCTCGTTCATCTCTTTATCTTAATCTATTATATTTTTTTAGTCAACAATTATAATTATTTTGCTAAAAATTCTGCCAGAAAGAAAAGGATATATATGCTAAGCAGAAATATAGCTTCATTTTTAGTGATTTTTCGGTCCGTTCTAGCAAAAAGCACAAAGAATAAACAAGTAGCAACTGTGAAAAAGGTTCCTCTTAGATAGGGAGAAAAATTTGGAATTTTTAATGGAGAAATAAGAGCTATTAATCCAAGCACCAAAGCTGAATTAATTACAACTGAACCCATTACATCTCCTAAAATCATATCTTCGTGTCCCATAACTATGGATCTTAATCCAAAAGAAATTTCTGGAAGGGAGGTGCCAAATGCAACGAGTAAAGCACCGATTATCACCAAAGGAAGATTGAAGTATTCAGCAATTCGAGAAGCTGAAAATACTACCCCTTCTGAGCTTGAAAGTAACAAGATAATGCCTAACCAAAATATAGCTAAATTTTTCAAAAATAATTTAAAATGAACCCAATCTCTTTTAAAATGGTCAGCAAATACCTTAGTAAAATGTTCTTCCTGTGATAAAAGTTGAATAAAGTAAAAACTTAGAGCTAAAAGTAAAATTAAACCATCAGACCTAGAAATCTCTCCATCAATCATCAAGATGTATGGTAAAAGCCCATAAATACCTGCATATATACTTGATCTTTGCAGCACCTTACCTTTAAATTTTAAGCCTTTTGCCCAAATTGCTCCCAGACTTACAACTAATGTGAGGGCGATTATATTTGAACCAATAACCATTCCAAACGAAAGTTCTGATTTGTGATGAAAAGCTGAACTGATACCAATAAAAAGTTCTGGGAGAGATGTTGAAAAAGCCATCAATACTGAAGATACAATAAATTCTCTCCATTCTAAAAACTGGGCTATTTTAATTAAAGACTTTACTACCCACACACCAGATTTAACCAAAACAACACAAGAAACAAGGAAAATAATGATATATAGCCAAACCATTTTTTAATACTTTTATATATCTTTACTTCAAAAAAGAAATTAATTCAATAAAAAATCCAAATAAAAAAAGTAAAATAAGAGGAAGAGTTAAAAATAGAGCTTTTTTGCTTTGGGTTTTTTGATACATTAATAAAATTAAGGTTCCTTCTATTCCTAGCATTAATCCTCCGGCTAAACTTATTACAGTAATAAAACTTTTCAACCCCAATAAAAAAATAATTAAAGGGGGGAAGCAAGTAATTGCCCAAGCCAGATTCTTATTTAATTTTAAATCATACCAAAATACTCGCTTTAGTGTCAGGCCTAATGTAATAAAAGAAGTAAATGTGGTTAGAATTCCTAAAAAAAGAGCTAAACTCACCAGTGCTCCATCAAAGTAATTTTGAAGTCCTGTTAATGCAGACTCAGTAGTTGCAGGACCAGTTATTCCTAAAATTAAATAAACAAAGAATAAATAAATTCCTATTGGAATTAAAGTAGCAATAGGAATTATTGTTGGTAAGAGTTTTTTATCTTCCCCAAGCATTTCTTCTACTTCTGGTATTAATGTAGAACCCCAAAGAGAAAACAAGATGGCTCCATACGGAAGAAAGAAAGTAAAGGGATTTAAATCAGAAGCTACAGGAACAAAATATTCCGGATTGATTATTGGACGGGCTCTAATAAAAATTACTATTAAAACCCAGAAAAAAGAAACTAAGCCCCAAAATTCTATTTGGGCTATTATTTTAATTCCAAAAAAGATAAGCGCTGCTCCAGCTGTAAAATATAAGAGAGTATAAAAAAGATTGCTTTCGATGTGTAGTATAGGAGAAAGTAAGGCCTGTAGAAATTCGCCTCCTACAATGAAATAAGCTAGAATGACGCCGAATGTTC
>Ga0190360_1000540_pt1 | contig 20969 bp, 17 predicted proteins | sample 48721834_MG_FD_161271 | JGI IMG/M metagenome (GOLD analysis project Ga0190360, IMG submission 161271) | Hydrothermal vent microbial mat bacterial communities from Southern Trench, Guaymas Basin, Mexico - 4872-18-3-4_MG | ecosystem: Environmental > Aquatic > Marine > Hydrothermal vents >... | reverse complement strand
TCGCGCTCAATGCCCTGAGGCAAGATAAAAGCAAAAAGTGCGGAACGAAGGGTAAGCGCCTGATCTGCGCTATGGATAACGAATATCTCCTCAAAGTGATCCGTTTATGAAAACGCGATTGCCCTGGGGGAATTTCGCAGGGCACGGGCATTGCTCAACCGGCGCCGGCCGCATAGAATGCTGGCTATGAGCCCTTTTCACACAAATGCGTACAGGCTGCGATGGATCTGATCCCCTACGAGCAGCTCAGGCCCGAGCAAAGAGCTATCGCCGAGGCCGAGGTGGATACAAGCCTCTTCGTCTCCGGCCCGGCGGGCGCGGGCAAGACAACAGCGGGTGTGCACCGAGCATTGCATTGGCTCAAGAGCGGTGCCCATATCACCGAGGTGCTCATCCTGGTTCCACAGCGCACGCTTGGGCGGCCCTACCTGGATGGGCTCAGAGGTCCTGAAGCGCCCATGGTGGGCGAGACGTCCGTCCTGACGATGGCCAGTCTGGCGCGCCGGATGGTCGATCTCTTCTGGCCGGCAGTGGCCGAGCAGGCGGGATTCTCTCGGCCTGATCGCCCACCGGTCTTCCTGACCTTGGAGACGGCCCAATATTACCTGGCGCGTGTGATCGCCCCGCTGCTTGAGCAGGGCGCCTTCGAGGGCGTGAATATCGACCGCCACAGGCTTTACAGTCAGATTCTGGACAATCTCAATAAGTCGGCTGTGGTTGGCTTCCCCCTGGAGGAGATCGGCGAGCGGCTGACGGAAGCCTGGGTCGGCCCCGAAGCGCGCGCAACCCTCTACGAGACGGCCCAACAGGCGGCGGAGCTGTTCCGCCAGGCCTGCCTGAAAAATAACTTGCTCGATTTCTCGCTGCAGTTCGAGGTCTTCTATGCTCACGTCTCCCAGCTTGAGCGATTCCAGGCGCACTTCATGAATCGCTACCGCTATATGCTGGCAGACAATCTGGAAGAGGATACGCCGAGGGCCCACGATCTGATGGCTGCTTGGGCCGAGAATATGCGTTCGGTTGTATTCCTTCTGGATGAACAGGCTGGTTTCCGGCGCTTCCTGGGCGCAGACCCGGATCATGCGCAGAGATTGAAGGAGAGGTGCTCGCAAGCGGTGACCCTGCGCTCGGGTGTGCAGAGCGACGATCTCGCGGGCCTCGAAGCGGCCTTGACTGCCCGTTTTGGCTGGCCGGCTCGGGACAAAGTGGGCCGGCCGCGCGGCGGGCTGCGGGTGGAGGCCCGGCGCTACCTTCCTGAGACCTTGGATTGGGTGGCGGAGGAGGCCCGGCGGTTGATCGAAGAAGAAGGGTTGCCAGCGGGAGAAATCGTCATCCTGGCCCCCTTCCTTTCGGATTCACTTCGTTTCCTGCTTTCTCATCGACTTGAGCGCGCGGGGGTTCCTTGGTACTCTCATCGCCCCTCCCGGCCGCTACGGGATGAGCCTGGCTGCCGATGCCTGGTGGCCCTGGCCGAAGTCTGCCACCCTGCCTGGGGGCGTCTGCCATCCGAGGAAGAGTGGACGCATGCACTCATGGTGGCCATCTCTGGATTGGACCTAAGCCGCGCCAGCCTGCTTGCAAAATCGCTCTATGGACGCAAGGGCGGGCAGGCTAGCTTGCGGGCGTTTGAGGGGTTGCGTCCTGAAATGCAGGAAAGAATCACCTTCACGGCCGGGGCGCGCTACGACCGGCTGCGAGCCTGGATCGAGGCCTACAGGGAGAGTCCTTCAAGGCATCTGGACCATTTCTTCCGGCGGATTTTCGGGGAGATCCTGTCACAACCCGGTTTTGGATATCACGACGATCTGGAGCGTGGCACCGTTGCTTTCGCCCTGGTTGACTCGGCTCGCAAATTCCGCTGGGTGCTCGAGTCGGAAGGCAAGTTGGATGATTCGCAGATTGCCCGGGAATACCTGCGCCTCATAGGTGAGGGGATTGTTGCCGGTTTCTATCTCCCCGCCTGGGAGCAGCATGGGCAGGAGGCCGTTCTGATTGCGCCGGCGTTCACTTTTCTTATGGCCAACCGGCCGGTGGAAGTCCAATTTTGGCTGGATATCGCCAGCGCGGGATGGGCCGAGCGTCTCTACCAACCCCTCACCCACCCCTATGTGTTGAACCGTGGATGGCCGCGTGGCCATGTGTGGGCCGATGCCGATGAGACTCGCGTGCGCCGTGAACTGGCTGCCACACTGATCGCCGGTCTGCTCCGGCGCTGCCGGCGGCGGATTTACATGGGGTTGGAGACTTACAGTGAGCAGGGCATGGAACTGAAAGGACCACTTCTCCGAGCGCTTCAGCGCGTGCTTAGCGAAGGCGGGAGTCGGGCGGATGAGTAGCCTCTTCAGGGCCAGGCCAAAGCAGGAGGAGGTGCTGGCCTACCGTGCGGGAAAGATGGGGGTTGCGGCTGTTCCTGGGAGTGGCAAGACTACGACCCTGGCCTACTTGGCAGCTCAAATCGTTGCGGCAGGCGGGCTGGGGGAGGACCAGGAGGTGCTCATCGTCACGCTGGTCAACTCAGCCGTCGAGAATTTCGCGGTGCGCGTGGCTGAGTTCGTACAAGCGGCCGGATTGCTGCCTCAGGTGGGCTACCGGGTGCGGACGCTGCATGGCTTGGCTCATGACATCGTGCGTGAGCGGCCTGATCTGGCGGGTGTATCCGAGGGGTTCGAGATCGTCGATGAATTGGCTGCGGAACGCATCCTTCGATCCGCGAGTGAGAGCTGGGCGCGGCGGCATGCGGAATTGGCGCGTCTGTATCTGCGTGAGGAGTTGAGCGCCAGGGATGTGCAAAGGGTCCAGCGCCGGAATTGGCCCAACCTTGTCCACAGCATTGGCCATGCGCTCATCCGGCAGGCCAAGGATGCCCGCATCTCCGCTCCAGAGTTGGAATCGAAGGTGGCTGCCTTGCAGAGACCCTTCCCACTCATGCAGCTTGGCGCGGAGATCTACCGGGCTTATGAAGGAGCACTCGCGCTGCGCGGCGCGCTGGATTTTGATGATCTAATCCAACGCGCGCTCACAGCTCTTCAGGCGGATGAGGGATTCTTGAAGCGTCTCCGGCATCGCTGGCCCTATATTCTCGAGGACGAAGCCCAGGATAGTAGCCGGCTGCAGGAGGAAATCCTGCGATTGCTGGCAGGAGACGATGGCAACTGGGTTCGAGTGGGGGATCCAAACCAGGCGATATTCGAGACCTTCACCACGGCGAGTCCAACCTACTTGCGCTCCTTCCTGAGAGAAGCGGATGTCACGGCTCGCTCGCTCCCCAACTCTGGCCGCTCTACCCACAGCATCATGCGCCTGGCAAATTACCTCGTGGAATGGGCAAGGCGCCAGCATCCGGTGTACGCGTTGCGAGAGGCTTTGGCCGAATCAACCATCGAGCCCGTTCCTGAAGGTGATCCTCAACCCAACCCGGCCGACGATCCCGGTGCCATCCATCTGGTGGATCTTCCCTTCACACCTGAGGAAGAGCTTGCAGCCGTGGCGGATTCGCTCAGGCGCTGGCTGGCCGAGAATCCGAACAAGACGGTGGCGGCACTGGTGCCGCGCAATGAGCGCGGTTTCGCGCTCGTCGAGCGGCTTAAGCGGGCGCGCATCCCTCACCGGGAAATTCTGAAAAGCTCACAGGAGACGCGGCAAATCGCCCAAGTCTTCGCCGACGTTCTGCGCCACCTGGCGGAACCATCTTTCCCGCAGCCGCTCGGGGCTGCCTTAAAGGCCTGGTTGTGGAGCCAGTCTCGTTCGGCGGATGATGGCGAGGGCCTGGCCAAAGCGCTACGGCGCATACGCCCCGAGAGGTTCATCTGGCCGGTGAGCGAGGACGATTGGCCGACTGGGCTTGAGCAAGCGAACGAGAAGCTGCGAACATTTCAGGCACTTCTGCAGGAGTGGCATCATGCTGTGCTCCTGCCCATCGATCAACTCCTTCTCACTATGGCGCAGGACCTTACACTGGAAGCCGATGAACTCGCCCTGGCCTACAAGATGTCTGTGGCTCTGCGCCGGATTCAAGCATCCAATCCCACCTGGGGCTTGAAGCACTTCGCAGCAGAGCTCGAAGCGATTGCCAAGAACCAGAGACGATTTCTGGGTTTCAGTGACCTGGAGACCGCCTTCGACCCAGATGAGCATCCGGGTGAGGTGGTCGTATCCACAGTGCATAAGGCCAAGGGGCTGGAGTGGGATCGAGTCTATTTGCTTTCGGTGAATAATTACGATTACCCGTCGGCCGAGGAGGGCGACGCCTATATCGCCGAGCCCTGGTTCTTGCGGGAAGGATTGAATCTGCAGGCGGAGGCATTGGCCCAATTTGAGCTGTTGAGTAACGGATATCTGGAAGAAGGCTATATGGAAGGCCGGGCAAGTGAACAGGCGCGAATCGATTATGCTGCCGAACGGCTGCGGCTGTTGTATGTAGGCATTACCCGAGCGAGAAGTGAACTGGTGATTACTTATAACACAGGCCGTCGTGGTGACATGCGGACCGCGACGCCCTTGCAGGCACTCATGGATTATTGGCGGGAGGAGTCAGATGGTGCTTCCTGAAGGTTTCCAATTCACACAAGGCAAGCTACAGGACTTTGTAGACTGCCCGCGGCGCTTCGAGTTGCGCCATCTTCTGGAACAGCCCTGGCCGGCCGAGCTCATCGATCCGGCGGATGAAGTCGAGGAGCATATTCGCCAGGGAGCCGCCTTCCATAAGCTCATCTGCCAGCATCTACTCGGTCTGCCGGACGAGCAGCTCTCTCGCATGGCTTCCGAGGAACCCCTGATCCGGTGGTGGGATCACTTTCTCGAATGGGGTCTGCGCGGCCTTCCAGGGAATCGGCGGGCGGAGGTGGAAATGGGTGACAGGCTCGCCGGTCATCCTCTGGTCGCAAAATACGATCTTATCGCCTTCGAAATGGAAGGTCCCGTCGTGATCGTCGATTGGAAAACCAACCGCATTCGTCCCGGCCGGTCCCGGCTGGCCCGCAGGCTGCAGACGATTGTATACCTCTATGTGCTTGCCAGGGTGGGGGAGGCCTTGCTGGGGAGATCAATCCGGCCGGACGAGATTGAGATGCGCTATTGGTTTGCAGAATACCCTCAAGACCCCGAGCGTTTTGCCTACAGCCAAGATGCGTACGAGCGAGACAAGGCTGCGATCGAAGCGCTGGTCGAAACGATCGTGGCGGCGGTTGAGGGCGGCGGGTTTCCTAGGACAGAGGATACACGGCGGTGCAGATTCTGTGAGTACCGATCCCTCTGTGAGCGCGGCGATCGCCCCGGGGATGTATCCGACCTTGAAATCGACTTCGAGGAGCTGGAGGAGTGGCCGGGGCGGCTCGATTGGGAAGAGATTGCCGAGGTGCCCTTCTAATGACAGGGCGTAGGAAGTGGATCGAGCCAGCGCCTATCGAGGTGGATCCGGAGTTCCGGGCCGCGATCGGTGGGCATCCACTTGTGGCTGAGTTGCTTCACCGCCGCGGCTTGGATCGCGCCGACGACGCCAAAGCCTTCCTGGATCCTTCCTTATATCAGCCTACATCGCCCTGGGAACTCCCTGGCCTCGAGCCGGCCGTCGAGCGGGTAGCGGCGGCGTTACAGAATGGCGAGAAGATCGGCATCTGGGGGGATTTCGATGTGGATGGCCAGACGTCCACGACGCTGCTGGTATCGGCCCTGCGCGAAGCGGGCGGAGAGGTTACCTTTCACATTCCCAACCGGGAGCGTGAATCACATGGTCTGAACTTGGAAAACCTGAGGCCTCTCATTGCGTCTGGGATTAGGCTGCTGGTCACTTGTGACACGGGGATCAGCGCGGTAGAAGAAGTCCGATACGCCCAGGAGCAAGGCGTGGATGTCATCGTCACCGATCACCACGACCTCCCGGAAGCCACTCCAACCGCTCACTCGCTTCTGAATCCCAAGTTCCTTCCACCTGCACACCCCTTGCGGGAACTTCCCGGTGTGGGCGTCGCCTATTTGCTGATTTCGGGAATGCATGACGCCGGAATGGAGGTTCCGCCGCCTGAAAGCTTCCTCGATCTCGTGGCGCTGGGAGTAGTGGCCGACCTGGCGGTTGTGGGAGGCGAAGTCAGATACCTGCTCCAGCGTGGGCTGGTGAGCCTGCGTGAGACCGAACGGCCCGGGCTCCGGCTGTTGATGCAATCCGCCGGCCTGCGGAATGGCCATCTAACCGAGGAGCACATCGCCTTCCTCCTGGCGCCCAGGCTGAATGCACTGGGCAGGTTGGCGGATGCCAGACTGGCGGTCGAGCTGCTTTCGACGGATGATCCGCAGGTTGCAGAGCCCCTGGTGGCTGAGCTGGAGGAGCTCAACCAGCGGCGAAAGCATCTCACGGAGTGGGTGCTCGAGACGGCCCGCGAGAAACTTGCCCGTGAACCCAGCTTGATGGAAACGGGTGCGCTTGTACTGGCGGATGAGCGCTGGCCGGTAGGGGTGATCGGCATTGTCGCAGGGCGGCTGGCAGAAGAACTGCAGCGACCTGTGATTTTGCTATCGGCTCCGCTGGAAGGGCTGGCGCGGGGTTCGGCCCGTTCCGTCGCCGGAATCGATATCTCGGAGGCCATTGCTGCACAGGCGGACTTGCTGGAGAGTTACGGCGGGCATCCGATGGCGGCCGGGCTCGCAATCCAGCGCGAACGCATTCCGGCCTTCCGCCGGAATCTGGCGGCGTATTTGGCCAATCGCTATCCTGATTTCGATCTGGACGATAGCCTTCAGCTCGATGGCTACCTGCCTCTGGAGCAAGCGACGCTGGAGATTGTGCGCGATTTGGAGCGGCTGGCGCCATATGGGCCGGGGAACCCGGCGCCTATCCTCTGGAGCCCGGGCCACAGGCTCAAGAACACGAGGCCGATCGGTCGTGATGGCGAACACCTGCTCATGCAAGTTGAACTCCCCTCTGGGGGGAGCAGGCCGGTTGTGTGGTGGCGGGGTGCGGGCCAATCCTTGCCGGACGGGACCTTCGACCTGGCCTACTTGGCTCGCTCGAGCAATTACCGGGGGCAGTGGGAAGTTCAATTTCAACTTGTGGCGGTGCGGGAGTCCGCACAGATTGCTGTGCCAGCGGCACCGGGACGAGGGCGGCTACGTATCGAGGATTATCGCTGGCGAGCGGATGCGCTCATGCGAGAACATCCCTGGACGGGGAGCGATGATGTTGTTGTCTGGTTGGAGGGTCCCGAGCAGGCGCAGGTCCCAGGGGCCGAGCGGAGCGAGCTTGAGAAGGCAAGGACCCTTATTCTCTGGACGGCACCGCCGGATCTTTCCTTGCTGAAGCGTGCGCTCCGGACCGTGCGACCGGAGAGTTTAATCTTGGTATGCATGGATCCGGGGCTGGCCACACCGGCTGATTTCCTGCGACATCTCCTGGGAATGGCAAAATATGCTGTCCGGGCCGAAGCTGGCCGGCTGAATCTCGAGCGTGCTGCGGAGGCTACCGCTCACCGAGAGGCGACCATTCGGGCAGGGCTGGCTTGCCTCTCGGGGGCCGGGCTGGTCGAGGTCGAGGAGCTGACCAGTCGCGTTGTGCGCGTTTCTCCGGGCGAGCGCCATGCGGCCGGCTTGGTGCGCCCGGACCGCACGCTCCAGCGGTTGCTCACCGAAGCGGCATCCTTCAGGGCTTTTTTGCGAAAAGCTGATTCTGGCTGGTTCCAGCGGCTGGCTTAGGGGTAGCCTGGCCTCAAAGGGGCTGCAGGCGCGCCCTGTATTAGCTTAGGGGGCAGGTGTGGGCGAGGGAGAGGGGGTAGGTTCGGCGCCTTCGGGCGTGGGTGTGGGCGTGGGCGTCGGGCTGGATGTAGGTGTGCGAGTGGGCCCCACGCCCGTGAGCTCATCGTAGTGAGTCTGGGCCAGCTCCCGGGTTTGAGGGAGTGCGTTCTCGAGTTCGAGAACCCATTGCCAGTGGCGGATGGCGTCGCTTAGGTTGTCAGGATTGGTCTCGAAGATCAGCGCGCGAATCGCATAGGCCTCCGCTAGCCGGCGCTCCTTCACTGCCACATCCTTGATCTGGTTCGTCTCAGAGATCGCCGGGGCGAGGTAGTCCGCCAGAGCTTCTTGGTACCCGCCGAGATGATACAGCACCTGGGCCAAGGCCAACCTGAGCTCAAAGGTCTCGGGCCCATACCTGCGGGCGCTTAGCAGGTCATCATGGGCAACCTCATATTGGCCCAGTCGCGTATAGAGGCGTCCACGCGCAAGGTAGGCGGGCGCGTAGCGGTCGTTGAGATCCAAAGCCCAGTTGAGAGCCGTCAGCGCGGCGTCGATCTGGTCGATCCCGAGAAGGGCGCTGCCGAGCGCCGTCCAGCCTTGATGGTCATCAGGGCGGTAGGTTGTATAGGTTTGGAGCGGCCAGATGGCCTGGGTGAAGTAGGCATCCTCGAGGGTGTAATTGCCCAAGGCCACATAGGCCTTGCCCACGGCCAAGTAGCCGTCGAGCATCGTGGGATCGTCGGCGCTGCCTTCTAGTGCGAAGTCGAGTGCGTCGTCGTACTTGAGCAGATTTAGCTTGGCTTCGCTGAGATAGATGAGCACGCGGGGGGAGCCGGCGCCCTCGTCCACCGCCCTCTGCATGTAGGTCTCAAGCCGTTGCCAGAGACGCCGCTCAGCATAATAGGTTCCCAATTCCTCGTAGGCCTCCACGAAGCCAGGGTCTTTGTCGATCGCGCTGAAGAAGTCCCGCTCCGCTGCCAGCTCATCGCGGAGGAGCAGCGTCCTGCCACGCTCCAGGTAGGCAGGTGCAAAGTCCTGGTCGAGCTTCAAGGCCATATCCAGTGACTTGATAGATCCGGCGATATCTCCTGCCAGCCGCTGGGCCTTTCCCAGGAAGTAGAGTGCATCCGCCCATTCGGGGTTGTCATCCACGACCTGCTGGAGGAAGAAGATCGCTTGCTCGTAATCATCCTCCTGCATGGCTTTTACGCCGAAACCATAGGCCTCATAGCTGGGATGGGGGGTGAAGCCGGCTACCGGAGTTGCCGTTGCTGTGGCATCGACGAGCAAGCTGAGCGGTGTCGCCGCGACTTCGAGGGGCACAGGGGTTCGAATGATGCGGGTGGCCGCCGGCAGGGGCGTGGCGGTGGGTGTGCCTGGCAGAGGGGTGTCGGTGGCGGTCGGGCTGGCAGGCGGCAGAGTCGAGGCGGCTCCAAAGAAGCGTGGGCGGAACATCGGGGCGACGAAGTAGGTGACGCCGGCGATGATGATAATGACCGCCGCGCCGATCAGCGCGGTGCTGAGGAATCGCAGGAACTGCCCGCCTCGTCGCGGCGCGAACGGGCTTTCTCGGAGCGATGGCTCCGGGCCAGGCGCCTGCTCGACCGTCTTCTGGATGGCGGGCTGGATAGGGTCGAACTCCCTGCGCTTGGGCCGCAAGGCCTGGGCGATCTCGGCCTCCGAGGGTTCCCTGGCGCTCAGGATCGTCAGCCCGCGCATGGCGGCCCGATTGGTTGGGTCGATGCGTAGCGCCGATTCGAGACAGTAGATGCGCTCGCGGGGCGTATCTACAACGGTACTCATCCAAATCCAATATTCGCTGTTGGAAGAGTCGCTTCGCAGCAGGCGCGAGAGGATCTCGCGGGCCCGATGCCGGTCCCCGGTTCGGATTGCGGCGATTGCTTCCGTCAGTTGCGCGGGCGATTCAGCGGCCACTTATGATCCCCACCTTTGCGGGAAGTCTAGCATAGCGGGCCTACAGTCGCTACCCCCCCATTGGTATAATGCAGCGTCATGACCAAAATGCACATCGGTGCGGCGCTTGCAGCGCACCTCGCGCTCGTGAGCTGTGCTCCTCAAAGCGCGGCCCTGACGCCAACGGCGAGCCCAACGCTGCGGCTTTGGTCCAGTCCCACCCCAGGGCTGACCAGCACACCCCTGCCTACAGCGAGCGGGGTAGTGGATGCGCCCGGACCAACTCCAACGCCTTTCGTGCACACCGTCCAGGCGGGTGATAGCCTGTTGTTGATCGCAGCGCGCTATGGAGTCTCGCTCGAGGATCTCGTGCTCGCCAATCCAGGCATCGACCCACAATTTCTGAGCATTGGGCAGCAGGTGCGTATCCCCGGCGAGGGTGGGCAACCGGTAGATGTGCTCCTGCCGACGCCCACGCCCATGCCGGTTTCGCTTTCGCAAGCACGCTGTTTCGAATCGATGTCGGGTGTCGTCCGATGCCTGGCACTTGTCCAGAACCCGCTGGATCGACCCGTGGAAGGCATCACGGCAGTCTTCGAGTTGCTGAATGATCAGGGTGTCAGAATTGCTGCCCAAGAAGCACATGCGCCGCTCCGCCGGCTCGAAAAGGGTGCTCGGATGCCCTTGATGGCGGTATTCCCTGAAAGGTTGAAAGCCCCTGCTGGGGCTCATGTATCCCTGCTGGCCGCCACCGAAGCCATCCTGGACGCTCCAAGTTTCGTGCCAGCCGAGATTCAATCGGTCCAATGGGAAAATCTGGGCCGAACTGCGACCGTTCGTGGGGAGGTCGTCTTCGCAACCCAAGAGGCCGGTCAGACGCCCGGTGCGGTCGAGGTGCGGATTCTGGTGTTCGGCCTGGACCGAGACTCGGAGGTTGTCGGATATCGTCTCTGGGAAGAGGTATTGCAGCAGGTCCCGCCCGATGGACATGGCTTCGAAATCACACTCTTCAGCCTAGGACCCGGAATTGCGGAAATCGAGGTGTATGCAGAATCCGTGATATTGAATCCATGAGCCAAGCCTGGCTGGCTCTTGCAGGGCAGGCGGGAGCGGCTACAATCGGGCCCATCATGTCACATGTTCGTTCCATACCTATCGAAGAACGCCACGTCGTCCGGCGCCTGATTAATCCCCAGGCTGTATCGGACGCGATGGCTGCCTACTATGCCTTGGAACATCCACCTGAGAGGACCCGGCTCTTTGGATACTTCCCGGAGGGAGAGGTCATCAGCGCATTTCTCGCGGTGGCGCAGACGGGATTGGATCTCTTCCGGCCCTTGGCTGTCCCATTTGCTGCGACGAGCGAGAGCCTGATGGCGCTGCTTGAGGCTGCTTTGGATCCCGCCCGTCCGCACCTGGTGATGCTGCCTGTCGAGCAGGAGCCCCATCTCGAGCGCGGCTTCGCGTGTAAACGGGTGCAAGTGGGAAATCTTCTGCGCCTCGATACGCGGGCGTTCGAGCCGGTGATCAACGTGCTAACGGTCGAGAAGCGCAACCAGGAGGGTTGGCCCCGATTCGAAATCCAGGCGCGTGGAGGCGGCTTCGCGGCGGCGGGTTTGAACTGGAAGAGCACTTCTGCAGCCGAGATGTATGTTGAAGCCGATGAGGTAGGACGGCGCCGAGGCTTTTCTCGATCCGTCTTGTCGGCGCTCATCAGCCGGCTATGGGAGGAGCGTTTGAAGATCCTGTTCCGGGTCGTCGACGACGATTACGGCTCCTTTGAGGATGCATTCGATCTAGGCTTCGTGCCAACGGGCGTGCGAACTTCGCTCCTCGAGATCGAGCGGATCCCTGCTCGGGAGCCGTAGCTCCCCGGAGTTGATGCATGATACGGGCAATGCTGCATTTTCCCCAGGGTTTTCTGTGGGGGAGCGCTACATCCTCCCACCAGGTCGAAGGCGGCAACTCGGCCAACGACTGGTGGGCATGGGAGCATGAGCCGGACCGGATCTTGCACGGCCATCAGTCCGGCGAAGCCTGCCAGTGGTGGGCAGGCCGTTGGGAGGAGGATTTGGACCGCGCCGTGGATGGGCATCAGAACGCGCATCGATTGTCGATCGAATGGAGTCGCATTGAGCCTCATCCCGCATTATGGGACGAGGAGGCGATCGATGCCTACCGCACGATTCTGCAAGGGATGCGATCTCGGGGCCTGACACCCATGGTCACCCTGCACCACTTCACGAATCCACTGTGGCTGGCAGAGCAGGGGGGCTGGGCCAATCCGAAGGTCATCGGATGGTTCGAGCGCTTCACCCGGAAGGTCGTGGGGGCGCTGCAAGATCTTGTAGAGCTGTGGATCACAATTAACGAACCGAATGTCTACATCTACTCCGCTTATGTCGAGGGGGTCTTCCCTCCCGGTGAGCGGGACTTGCGGCTCGCCTGGAAGGTGGCGCGAAACATGGTTCGAGCCCATGCCGCAGCATGCGGCGCCATTCATGAGCTTTCGGCAGCGGCACGTGTGGGGGTGGCGCATCATTTCCGGGATTTTTCCCCACGCCGCCCCGGGAACCCGCTTGACCACGGCTTGGCCGCGTTCCGGCATTCGACCTTCAACGAACTCTTTCCCCGCGCTCTGCGTGAGGGCCGGCTTCGATTTCTGCATTGGAGAGAGCAGGTGCCTGAGGCCCGGGGAACCCAAGACTTCTTCGGCCTGAATTACTACACCCGCGAACGCGTGGGCTTGGATCCCTGGCGCCCGGGCGATATTCTCCGGCCGGGAGACTACCCCGAGCAAGCCGATGTGAGCCCAACGGGATTCATCGCTAACGAGCCTGAAGGCTTTTGGGAAGCACTCCGATGGGCACATCGTCAAGATCTCCCCATCTATATCACGGAAAACGGTGTGGAAGATCCCTCAGACCAAATCCGATCGCGCTATCTGGTCTGCCACCTGCGTGAACTCTGGAAGGCAGCCAACTACAACTGGAGGATCTGGGGCTATTTCCACTGGTCGCTCGTGGATAACTTCGAGTGGGAGCGAGGCTGGACGCAGCGTTTCGGGCTTTGGGGCCTGGAGCGTGAAACGCAGAGGCGCGTCAAGCGGCCAGCCGCAGATCTATACGCTGAAATTTGTCAGGCGAATGGCCTATCCAGTGAGAGTGTGAGCCGCTACGCTCCGGAGATCCTGGATGCGCTTTTCCCACCAGGGCCGCCAACGATTCTGGAATGAGGAATGGATGCTCAAGAGGCTGCGCGAAGCCATGACCCTGCCGCGTAGAGCGTGTAAGTGTTCGCCTGTGGGGATCGCACTTCTGTGCATCCTGGTGGCCGGCGCGCTTGCGTTCCCCGAGGCGGAGGCCGCCAGGGCCCAATCCGCTGAGCCTCCCTTCAACCTGCCTTTCGAGGGGGAGCCCGGTCCAGATAGCTGGTTGCTTATACAGCCGTATGGCAACACCCAGTTCGCCTACCGCTTCCGCTATACGGTCTACTACGCCGGGCAAGGCCTGCACTTTGGCGTGGACCTGGCGGCACCTTGCGGCACTCCCGTGGTGGCGATCGGCGATGGCGTCGTCGCCTCGGTGGATAGCTGGCATGGCGCGGCTCCCCATAACCTCATGATCGATCACGACAATGGGTATGCTTCCTTCTACGGTCATCTGTTAGTGCGACCGAATCTGCGAGTCGGCCAGCGAGTTCGGGCCGGCCAGGTTGTGGCGCTGAGCGGCGATCCGGACCTAACCTGCATTTCGCGTCCCCATTTGCACCTTGAGATCCGGGATGCGGAGACTCATACGCGAGCCTACAATCCTCTGGCTTTGATCGGGGCAGATTGGCAGCGAATCGCACTCGCGGGTGCCGAGCCGGTTCGATTTGCACAAGACCTGGATCAGCCGCGCCGCTGGGTGACCTTGCAGGAGCAACCCGAGACTCGGTTCGGCTACCCGTTGCTTAATGACTATGCGCGCCCTTGGCCCTTTGATTGGTAGCCGTATGCGGCACCTGACCCTGCCATTTCTTCTGGGGATGAGCCTGGCGCTCGCGCAGGTGGCCCTCGCCAGCGCAGGCGGTGGCATCCGCACCGAATCGCCGGGGGTACCCCCTCCGGAAACTCCCCTGCCGGAACCAACGCCGGCGATTGAACCAAGAAAGCTCGGCAGTCGCATTGCGCAGCCTGTGAAGATCACCCCGGATGGTTGCTGCGCCTATCCGGCGTGGTCGGCGGACGGGGAGTGGGTGCTATTCGTTGACCGGCCTGGAGAGGGAGCCCCGGCGGGCCTGTATAGTGTCCCGGCCTCCGGCGGCGTGGTGGATCTGGTAACCGAGCGGCTGGGTGTTTTCTCGAGTGATTGGTCCCTGGTGGCCTATCCTGCAGGCGCGATCACCTACGTCGAGCGTTGGGCTGATGGCCAGCGATGGAGCGTGCCCAGCGGCGGCCGCGAGATCCATTTTTCTCCGGATGCCTCCAAGATCGCATGGCGGGTTGGGACGAAGGGCATTCGATTCCCAGATCGTAGACAGCGGGCCATATGGATCTCCAACCTCGACGGATCCGAACCTCGCGAGCTGATCACCGTACATGGAGGGGAATTCCTGGGATGGCTGGGGAATGAGCATATGCTGGTGAGCGGCCGGCTTGCGCCACCCGATCCAGCAGCAGTGTGGCGCGTGTCGGTCAAAGATGGCGCCGCCCTGCGATTAATGGAAATCGAGCGCCCAAGAGGCGTTGCGATCTCGCCGAGTGGTTCCTGGATCGCCCTCACCCTGGCCTTCGATCCACAGCCGGGCAGGAATGGATTATGGGTGCTAAAGAGCGATGGCACCTTCCAGGAGAGGTTCCCGGTGTATGGAAGCTATCGATGGCGGGCTGACGGTCAGCTGCTGCTGATGCCGATGGAGATGAGCCAGCCCAATCCCGCTCTGTGGCAGTGGAATCCGGAGACAGGAGATATATGGGAGCTTGCCGGAGCCGATCGGGTCGAGCTGCCTATCGAGTCGAATGACTGGCAGGTATCGCCTGGGGGCCGAAGGTTGGTTTTCCGGTCCTCCGTCGACGGAGCTCTCTACTTGCTGCAGATTCCCGGGACGCCCGATGCGCCATGATATAATGGCCGCCGGCACCTGAAGTCACGCCTGAAAACGAGGAGAGGTTGCGTAGTCTGGCCTAACGCGCGCGCCTGGAGAGCGCGTGAGCCGCAAGGCTCCGTGGGTTCGAATCCCACCCTCTCCGCCTGAGACACCGCCTGTGCGGTGTCTTGTCTTTCTCCCGGGTATTCCTCGCTGGAGAGCTCATTGACATGCGTGTCCGGGGCGGTTATCCTCTTGGACGAGTGTTCGGGCAGGTCCGACGCGGCGAAGGCTTCCGAATCCCGTCAGGTCCGAGAGGAAGCAGCGGTAAGGACGATTCTTCGGGTGCCGTCGGTAAACCGGCCCGGGCACTCGCTTTTCTTGAGAGTGACGCGTGCCGTATTTGGGTTGGTGTTCCCTGAGCGGCCCAACACACGGTTGGGCTAGGAAGGGATCCCTCAAGTGCTGGTGGTGCAAGCAGCGGCCCGGGCCGATGGGCCTGAGCCGTGGGACGAGAAGAGCGAGACCTTCTTGCGCACCGCCTGACTTCCGCATTTAGGACATCGGATATCCTGCTCGGCAGAAGGCCGCAGGACAAGCTCCTCGAACGGCTCACCGCAGTGCTCACAGGCGAATTCATAGATCGGCATGCCCCAATCCTCCGGATCAAAGTTTTCTACATACCCTTTCTTGGATGCTCATTCACGCAAAGCGTTACATACTCCTTGGCGGCTTCCTTGGGCTGGCAGGACCATCTCCGGGGATCAGGTTTGGTATACTCGCGGCCGACCGATGGCCTGGCTGCGGCTTTCTTCCCACCTCCTGCGGCGGTACTCCCGTCCGCTTGCAATCCTCCTGGCGTTTGCCGGGTTGGGGTTGGTCTATGCCGCCACGGCCAAGCCGGTCCGGCTGATACTGGATGGCGAGACTCGCTGGGTCTGGACGCATGCCCGCACCGTCGCCGGGCTGCTGCATGAGACCAACCTGTCGGTTCATCCCTCCGATTACCTGAGCCATCCCCTTGATCAGCCCCTCGAACGGGGGATGGTGCTGCGCCTTGACCCGGCCAGGCCGGTGAGAGTATGGGATGGCGGACGGGCCAGGATGGTCCACACGGCGTCACAAATCCCGGCCAATGTTCTCGCCGAGGCCGAGATCCCCCTGTACCCTGGAGACCGGGTCTGGGTCAATGGCGAGCCTCTCGAAGAGCCCGAGAGAGTATATGGCCGCCCCATCCATGACTTGCGAATCGATCGCGGCATCGAGATCCTCGTCAGGCTTAAGGAGGGTGTCAGGGTTATCCGCTCAGCCGCGCCGACCCTCGGCCAAGCTCTCTGGGAGGGGGGGCTCCGCCTGCGAGAGGGCGACCGGCTCTCGCAGGCGCCAGAGTCGCGGCCTGGTGAGATGCGCCGGGTTGAGCTCCATCGCGGACGCCTGGTGCAAATTCAAGCCGATGGCAAAACTATCGCCAGCTGGGCCGCCGGCCCAACCGTAGCGGATGCGATTGCGGATGCTGGACTTTCCCTTCAGGGCCAAGACTACGTCATGCCGGATGAAAGCGAACCGCTCCCCGACAATGGCCCAATACGCATTGTGCGCGTGGAGGAGCGATGGCTGGTTGAGCTGGAGCCGATCCCTTTCGAGACGGTCTATGCGCCTGCGGAGGACCTAGAGCTGGATAGCCTCGAGGTGCGGGATGCTGGGTCGTATGGCGTGCGGGCAAAACGCGTGCGCGTCCGGATCGAGGATGGTGAGGAAGTATCCCGTGAAACCGAGGAAGCGATTGAGGTGGTTGAGCCTGAGCCGCGTGTGTTGGCCTATGGCACCAAGATTGTGGTTCGCTCTCTGAGTACGCCCCATGGCACGATCGAATATTGGCGCGCCGTTCCAGTGTACGCAACATCCTATTCCCCCTGCCGGTTGGGCGTGGATGGTTGCGGCAAATACACAGCCAGCGGACGGACGGTGGAGCGCGGCGTGATCGGGGTGATCCGAAGCTGGTACAACATGATGAAGGGCTGGCCTGTGTATGTCCCTGGCTACGGACCGGGAAGCATCGAGGATATTGGCGCGGGTTTCGCCGACCGGGATTGGATTGACCTCGGCTTCACGGACGGCGATTGGGAACCCTGGCATGACTGGACGATTCTGTACTTCCTCACACCCGTCCCGCCCTTGGATCAGATCCCGTGGATTCTGCCCTGATTTCGCCGCATAGACGCAGGCCCGCGCCGGGAGTCTTGGCCTCCGTGCCCTGCGTTTCCATGCTGATTGCCTGGAGAGGATCGGATGGTTGAAGGCGACCTCTCACCGCTGAAGGCCGCCACGGTCTTGCGGCGATTTGGCATCCGCCCCAGGAAGAGTTTGGGGCAGAACTTTCTCGTGAGCGAGGGTGTGCGCCAACAGATTCTGGAGGCAGCCGACCTGCAGCCAGGGGAATGGGTGCTTGAAATCGGGCCAGGGCTGGGAGCGCTTACCGGGCGGCTGGCAGAATCCGCTGCTGGGGTGGTCGCAGTGGAGTTTGACTCCCGGCTGATGCCCATCCTGGCCGAGATTCTCGCCGGTCGCATGAATGTAAAGCTCATCGAGGGCGACATCCTTGAGATCGACCTCTCCACCATCCTCCCGGCGCCCGGTTATGTTGTGGTCGCCAATATCCCTTACAACATCACCTCCGCCCTGATCCGAAAGCTCATGGAAGCCAAGCAGGCTGCATCTCGGATCGTGCTGACTATCCAACGCGAAGTTGCCGAGCGCATCGTGGCGCCAGCAGGAAAGATGAGCCTGCTCGCGCTCAGCGTCCAGCTTTACGGGGAGCCGCGTCTTGCCGGCGTCATACCGGGCGGGGCCTTTTATCCGCCTCCGGGAGTGGATTCCGCCATCTTGCGGGTGGATATACGGCCCATGGATCCGCAGCTGAGGGAGCATCTGCCGGCGCTATTCGCGCTGGCCAGAGCGGGCTTCGGGCAGCGCCGCAAGATGCTTCGGAATGCGCTCGCCAGCGCAGTCGGGCTGAACGCCGAGCAGGCTAGAGCCTTATGCGAGTCGGCCGGTGTAGATGGCACCCGGCGGGCGCAGGAGCTCACGGTGGAGGATTGGCTGAAGCTGGCGGAGAGCTGGCGTGCGGAGGAGGTGGTCTAATCCTTCATGGGTTTGTCAAGCGGCCGCAATGTGCGGTGCATCCAGAGCAGATGCCAGACACGGAAGGCGGCCTCCATCTGTATGCGCAAGGACATCTTCGATTGCCCAATGCGCCGGTCTTCGAAATAGATGGGTGTTTCCCTGATGCGGAAGCCCAGGCGCTGGGCCACGTAGGCCATCTCGATCTGGAAGACATACCCATTCGAACGGATGCGGTCCAGAGGCATTCGTTCCAGCGTCTGGCGCTTCCACAAACGGAACCCACCGGTAGCATCGCGCACCTTGAGCCGGAGGATGGTCCGGGCGTAGAAATTGCCAAACCATGAAAGCAGCACGCGCCCGGCTCCCCAGCGTTCATCCAGTCTGCCCCCTGGTACATAGCGGGAACCGATCACGAGATCGCACGACTCGAGCAACTCCATGAAGGACGGGAGGTACTCGGGCGAATGGGAGAAATCAGCGTCCATCTGGGCAACCGCCTCGGCTCCCATCTCGAGTGCCCGCATAAACCCGGTGATATAGGCCGTGCCTAGGCCCAATTTGCCAGAGCGGTGGATGATGTTGATGCGGCCAGGGTTACGCTCGGCAAGCGCATCGGCGATCTGCCCAGTGCCATCTGGCGAGGCATCATCCACGACGAGGATCTTGAGGTCGGGTATGGGTAGCTTCCAGAGGGCGTTGGCGAGCAGGGGAAGGTTTTCGGCCTCATTATATGTGGGGATGACAACCGTTAGATCTCGCATCGGCCCTCGTTGGGCAGGAGGATCCCCATAGGCACCTGTGAAAATGCCTAGGTACCGCCGTGCCGGTTAACCTCGAAGGTGCAGCGATCGGCCCCCATCGCCACACACGCAACCTCCTGGATAGATGCCGACTCCCAGCCATCCAGGAGGGAGAGAAGTCCTTCCAGCCAGCCGGAAGTGACAGCGCAGAGCGGCTGACCGCTCGTCCGGCCCCAGCAATCAGGGCATGCCGCCGCGACATAGCGCAATGAGCCTGCATTGTACTCTACACGATCCTGGCGGCCGCTGGCTTGGTTGAGCGCCTGGGCGAGAGCCTCGAGAAGGCGGGCGCCGCGCTCCTCGACCTCCAAGGCCTTGAACGCCGGCTCTTCGAGGAGAGAAGAAATATCCGCAAGCAGTTCGGCCATGCGTTGGGCGATCTCCCGGCCCGCTCGACGCGCCATCGTGCGCGCGGATCTGTTGCCATAAAGGTCCGCCAGGGAGGCCTGGAGAGTGGCAAACTCTGCGAAGTCCACTTCGGCGCTAAGGCTGACGTCCGGGGGTGATTGCACCCATTGACCGAGATCCGCCAATCGGAGCAATGCCTGCACGCCGTGGGCTCCTAGCAAGTCCTCCAATCCCTGCAACAATGCGCTGGCAAAGAAATTGGGGAGGTGGTGCCCGCTGGCAGCCGTCGGGGACATATCGAATACCGCAAAAGGCTAGAGCAATTCCGTAAGATCTTCAGCGGTGCGGCGCATATCCATAAAGAGCAATCCCAGCTTCGCCTGGGGGCGGGCGAGGACGGTGAGGACCGCTTCCTTGCCGACTGCAGTAAGAATAACGAAGCCATTCTTGCCCCGAATATAGACTTGATCCAGATTGCCGCGCCCGAGTTCGGTGGCGATGCGCTCGCCCAGCGATAGCATGGCCGCCGACATGGCCGCTACGCGGTCTTCTTCAACGGATTCCGGAAGCGCCGAGGCCATCGTGAGCCCGTCGACGCTGACCACCGCGGAGGCTTCGACGTCGGGCGATGAGGCCTGCAAATCGCGCAGGCGGTCGACCATGTGATCGGTGCGTGACTTGGACAAGCTGGATCTCCTCGGACAGGAGCCAAGCGCCGAGAGGGCTTCCCGAAAGCGGCGGTAATGTAGCATAGCGACCTGGGCGTGTCAAGCAGGCCGCTTGTCCTGTGTGCGCTGAGCGGCTGAACCGCTCAAACCTGCGACGATTTGGGCTATAATGCGGGCGGCCGGCGAGCAGCCGACCAATGCTTTTTCGGGAGGAATCTATGCCGCTCTGGCTTGAACATCAGATCGTAGAGTTCTTGATGGAAGTCTTTGGCATCATGGGCTGGGGGGGCGTCGTGGGCATTATGGCCCTCGAAAGCGCCAATATTCCCATCCCCAGTGAAGTGACCATGCCCCTCGCAGGTTGGCTCCTGGTGCAAGCGAGGGGCGGAACGGCGCTCGAAGCCGTATGGCATGGCGCCTTATGGGGGGGCGTGGGATGCACGATCGGGTCGCTGCTTTCCTACGCGCTGGGCGCCTGGGGTGGGCGTCCGCTGCTGAACCGTTATGGCCGCTATCTCATGATCAGTCCGCGGGACCTGGAGGTTGCGGACCGATGGTTCGCCCGATGGGGGGATTGGACCGCATTCCTGTCGCGATTGCTTCCCATCGTCCGGACCTTCATCTCCTTCCCATTGGGAGTCTCCCGCACCCGCCTGGCGCCATTCACGTTGTACACATTTGTGGGGTCCGCGGTCTGGTGCGGTGCCTTGGCGTATGGGGGCTATGTCTTTGGCTCGAGATGGGAGCAACTGCGGGCGATCATGCGGCCCTTCGACATCCCCATCGCCATCGTGATCGTGGCGGGGATGGCATACTACATCTATCACCATGTCCGGCGCGGCATGCAGCACGCCGAGGGCGATTAGCCCCGTGCCTTTCCCTCGAGGGGTAGCGCCTCGCCGGCTTCCGGTGGGGCTGCCTTTGGCAGCCTGGCCAGGGCGATCAGGGCCGCGAGCGTAAGCCCCAGCAGCACAGCAGCCGAAGCGAATTCCACGGTCTTCCCCCACGGTCTGCCGGCCAGGAATTCCGGGGTTTGGTCCACCCAAACCCCCAGGCCGAATCCGAGCGCGGCTGCATTCCAAAGGGCGTGCAGAGCGACGGCCGACAGGAATGCCCGCACGGCCGGGCCGGCTCGACCCGCTTGCGCCGCGCGTGCCACTCCCATGCAGGTAATCCCCGCTGTCACCATATGCATCATGGAGGCGCCGGCGCGAGCCAGCATCACGGCGGACCAGTCGGCGCCGGGCTGGGCGAGGAACAAGGCCTCGAACCAGCCATACCCCGCACCCGCCAAGGCGCCGCCCACAAAGGCAGCCTGTGGGGATGG
>Ga0190360_1000539_pt1 | contig 21047 bp, 25 predicted proteins | sample 48721834_MG_FD_161271 | JGI IMG/M metagenome (GOLD analysis project Ga0190360, IMG submission 161271) | Hydrothermal vent microbial mat bacterial communities from Southern Trench, Guaymas Basin, Mexico - 4872-18-3-4_MG | ecosystem: Environmental > Aquatic > Marine > Hydrothermal vents >... | reverse complement strand
GCATTTCGCCTTCTGTCAGATTTCTACCTCTGCCCTTCGTCTTCTTGCGGTTCATAAACATACCTAGAAGTTCTATTATTTGATTCATTCATTTAAATACGCTTATTTAAAAATCAGAGGCCGAAAACCCTGTCTATCACAAGCCTGACGTCCCTGAAAACCTCATCCCTCGTCCGGTCCCCGTTCACGGTGAAAAATTTTTCTTCGTTGACCATTTCATTGTACGCCTCCCTGACCTTCCGGAGTAACTCGACCTTCTCGAGCCTGTCGTTAGGCGAAGACCGTTCTCTCTTTAACGATATCTCCGGGTCAATATCTATGAATATCACAACATCCGGCTTGCAAACATTTTTGTGGAGCAAGCGTATCCATTCTTTGTCCACCCCGAATATTGCCGATTCGTAGGCAATGGTCGAATAGAAATATCTGTCGCATATCACGTTCTTCCCCGCGTTGAGCACGGGGATTATGACGTTCTTCAGATGCTCGTACCGGTCGGCCGTGTACAAAAGCGTAACAGCTTCGCCTGACGTTATTGTTGCCTGCCCGATAAGCCACTTTTTTATCGTTCGACCTATCACGTTCTTCGGGCTCGGCTCCTCCGTGTAGATAACCGGAATTCCTTTGCCGTGGAGGTAATCGTACAGCATCTTCGCCTGTGTTTCCTTCCCTGATTTGTCGATTCCCTCAAAGACGATGAACTTCCCTTGCATTTCGATCAATATTATTTATTGCGTACGCTATTAAAAAATGTTCATCACGCCTGCCCGGCTCCCTCGTATCCAGAAAGATAAGCGCACGCCACCAAGAACATCGCATAAAAAATCAATCTTAAGCGTATTCTACCTTAACGTTTCTGGTCCATGGGCTTCTTCTGATGGTTTCATAAGGGGCATCCACGTTCTCAATCGGCTCTTCGGCTTTATGGGGGATCCGGATTTTTACATAGTCTTGGTATGCTGAGATCTTGTATTTTATGCCTGCAGGTATATCAATCAAATTCAGTCTCCCCAGAAGGCTGCATATCTCTTCGAATTCACTTAAATAAAATTCAAAAGATATCCTACCTCGTTTCCCTGGGTTTTGTTCCATCATAAATAGAAGATAAAAACAAGTTTTATAAATTATTTTGGTACTAAAGACAAAGGCTCAATAAGGCACTTTCTTAATCTTCATCGCGTATGCGATCCCGTTTGCAATCAAGTGTATTACAGGCGTCAGAATTGCGAGTATCACGAACCATTCCCATTTCACCGGAACGACAAACCACAGGAAAACGAACATCCCGATTATGAAATCAAGCTGGTCGAGGAGAGGAGCTGGCTTACCTCTGGGGATCCCTATTCTCCTCTTAATGAAAGAGCCTCCCAAATCCCCCACCATCGCTCCCAAGCCGATTACAAGGCCTAGGAAAGGAGACATGGGTATAATGTCCAGAGGGATGGGAGATAAATCCCAAGGAAGGAATGGGAATGCGAACATTTGAAATGTAGCGACGAGAGTTGCGATAATCACCCCGAGAATCAAACCTTCCCATGTCTTTCCCGGCCCGAACAAGGGTCTTCCGCGAAACATCCGCCCACCGTCTATTGCCCGTTTCCCATTGGCGAGCATGCAGAGACCATTCGCCCCGTATGCGGGCCAGAGCAGCCAGACCGCTTCAACGAAGGTGTAGATGTCGATCAATTTAATCAACCTTAAAACAAATATAATCTCAGGCTTTTAATAACATTTATATGAGCTTCAGAAATCATCGCCTGATGATTCTGGTTTCTTCTTTAACCTTTATGATTATCTTCAGTTCTTGTGTTGGTGCTGAATCGCATTCCCCGGAATGCGAACAGTTTCCGAGCGACTTGAAGGATGCAATTCAGAACGTATGGCACCACTGGAAGCAATATTATGCCTCCAAAATAGACGAGTCATTTAATCAGGGGGACCCTTATATTCTGTACAATGTGCAGGCAATGAACAATAACCTTGTGAAGTATGCGGAATACTGCAAAGACTACGAACTTCTCAGCGAGCTTGCAGAACTCTTCCTAGTGCCATATAAGCATCTCAAAACATTAAACGGTTACAGCGTTTGGCTTTGCGAAAGTGAAGCGTGCGATGCATGGTATATGGACTTCTACAAAAACAACGAGGTTCATCTGGTAAGCAGTCAATACATATACCTGCTTTCGGATACCATGAATGCTATAGCAGGCGTACCTGCCGACAAAAGAACACCAAAAATGAAGGAATTCGCTAACAAATACCTTCCGGTGATAATGGATCATCACCTTCACAGGTGGGTTATGGGAGACGGAGGCAATAAACTTTTCCCTCTTGGTTATGGTTATTACACCCATAAGGAATTCATGCAAAAGAAACTTGATATGGAAATTGATTATGCAGAAGGAAATCGCGTAACTGATAGAGATATGTGGACTTTTGCCGCTGCTGCGGAGATGTTCGATGCAAACAGAAAAGACCCCTCGCTTGTCCCCATAACCACCAGCAGAAGGGAGCAGTACATGGAATACTTCGACATTGTCAGCACATTGCTTCAAGACAGGCTTGACGATAAACAATGGACCGACTTCGAAGGAAATCCCGTGAAGGCATTTGACTTCGGATTGAACAAATGGGACATAAGCCACGCGCGCAGATTTGTTCATGTTTTTATGACGCTTTATGACAGCAGGAATGCCACGAACCAAAGCTTTCCTTCGGATGCTGTAATGGAAAAATTAGCCAATGAGTTAGCGTATGGCATATTCAACAAGGATTTTGATAAGCCGCTTTTTCATAACTATTTTGACGGTTCTAATGATGTTTATCGACAAGGCGACAGTATTTATGACCCTTACAGACTTTCCAGCGCAGTCCCCAATGGAGGGTATTGCTTCTGGGGGAGATTCAATGATGATGTTAAAAAAATATGCGAAGCAACATGGAACATGTTGAAACAGCTGTATGTGGATGACGTTTCAGGCAACATGAACGACGGCAAGCTTTTCGATCCCGACAACAAGGAAAACATCCCAGTTTCGGTGGATGGAAAATTTGGCAGGGCCCTTAGTTTCAACGGAAACGGGGACTATGTGAAAATCCCCGATAACGATTTACTCGACAGCCCGAACATCACGGGGGAGATATCCGTTGCCATGTGGATATACTGTGACGGTCAGCAAGCAGATTTTACCAAACCGCTTTCAAAGGATAAAACAGTTGGCAGATACCCCTTCAGGGTGGATTTCAGGGACCAGTCAGACAACAACAAAATATGGTTTGGCTTGTCAGACGGGCAGATTGATTCATCAGGTGACATACCGTTAAACACCTGGGTTCATGTGGCGGGAACTTATAACGGAACCGAACTGGCTATATACATAAACGGAATCAAAAACAACTCAGTTACTGGTTCATTTACGATTGACGTGACAGACGGGGACATCGGAATAGGTGGAAGAGCGACAATAAACAAACCACGAGGGGACTATCATTTCAAAGGATACATTGACGATGTCTTCATTTTTAACAGGTCGCTTTCAGAAAGTGAAATATTTGACATTTTTTCGAATAATATAACCATCAGTGACGGACTCGTGGGCCACTGGAATTTCGATACTGAAGTCAACAGAGAAGCCATCCAGAATATCCTGGATTACTACATCAAACCCAGCCCCTGGAAATACTATAAACATGAATCATACACCTTAAATTCATTTTTGCCTTCCATGGTTTACATGTTTGGGGGAATATCACATTTGTCTGCTGACATCAACAACGACGGGTCTGTTGATATTTCAGATATGGCTGAACTATCATTGATGTTTGGAAAATATGCATCCAGTGAGCAATGGAACGAAAATCTGGATTTGGTCAAAGATGATGAAATCAATATATACGATCTTGTTTACATAGGAATAAGGTTCACTTCTTGAAAAGTGACCGCTCCAAAAATCAATCTATCCATTTTTTCAGGAACTGAAAATCGGCTTCCTGCGCAATCCTTTACCTGTATTTATAATAATACAGGTTAAAATTACATTATGAGAAAAGGTCTTGCTTTATCCCTTTCAGTTTCGGTTTTTTTTATATTATTCCTGCTTTCAGTCAATGTCAATTCGGCCACCTCAACGAAAATAGGTATTTTTTACTCAATATGGCATTGCCCATATGTCCGGAGTCCCTATCCGTTTGTGGTTTCGAAAATACTGGCAGGAGAACAGGAATGGGGACCACTTGGTACAGTGCATTTCTGGGGCGAACCACAAGTGGGGTTCTACTGCCTGTGGGAAAGGCCGGATGTTTTGAAAAAGCATGCTGAAATGATCAGGGATATGGGAATAGATTTCGTTTTCCTTGATATAACTAATTGGAACAATTTACAGGGCAGTAAAGTAAAGGACAGAATTATCGATCCGTACAACAAGCTTTTGGAGGTCTGGAACACTATACATGACGCTCCAAAGGTAGTTCCATGGGTTCCATTCACAGGTTCAACATTCGATCCTAATACCAATATGGTTGACTATTTGGCGGAAAAACTGAAACAGTATCCAAACCTACAGTTTATTTATGAAGGAAAGCCATTGCTGCTGATTACTTATAAAAATGAGAATCAAATAAATCAGGAAAAGGTCAAGATACTCGGTGAAGATTTTACTATTAAAAAAATGAGAACTGCCTTAGTTCATCCGGGCGAAGGTGCTTGGGGTTTCATTTCCATGTGCAGAAACACCCCTTCCCCTGAGTCAAATCTACCCTGTAACCAAAAACATTCTTCAGAACAATTAACCGTAGCTTTAGCATATCAGAGAACGTTTATGAATGCAATATACGGACCGAGCCCTCCTGTTCCTAAACAGGGGGGGCTTACTCTCAGGAAACAGTTTGAAACAGCATTTAAAAATCCCAATATCCCTGTGTTAACCATAGTGGGATGGAATGAGTGGACAGCAAGAAGAGGTGACTGCACCGGCAAGGCAAATTGCCCATGTGATAAATATTCTGAAATCGGGTGCTTTGTTGATGCCTATAAACCTGGATATAACAGAGATGCCGAACCATCAAAAGAAGAAGGTGATTTCTATTACAGGCTACTCAAATCCTGTTTGTCCATTTTTAGGAGAGGTGAGGATTGTGAAACCCCGGGGAATTCAAATGAACTTTGCTGCTCGGATGCAGTCTGCAATACTGAAGGAACCAACGAAGATGGTGTTTGCGACCCAGCCTGCGGGGCATCCCAGTGGTGCGAGGGAAAAAACCCCGGAGACAGCATCCCTTACTGCACTAAGGCAGGCGAAACCTTCATACTGGATAAATGCAGCAACAACTGCCAGCCTGTTGACAGGGCCACAAAAGTTTGCGAAGCCGACTACGACTGTACCGCCGATAATGAATGCGATGGAATGGAGCCGGGGACTGATTCGTGCGATGAAAGCTGTAATTATCAGACTCCTGAATGCACCCGCGATTCAGACTGCAACGACAACAATCCCTGCACTGACGATTCCTGCGTGAATTACGTATGCGTCAACACGAACGATGACACAAACGCATGCTCAGACAACCTCTGGTGCACAATCAATGACCACTGCTCTTCCGGACAGTGCATAGGAGATGAAAGGGACTGCGATGACAACATACCCTGCACGCTGGATTCCTGCAACGAGAACAACGATAAATGCGAACACGATACCTCGACTTGCCAATGCACACAAGACTCAGACTGCAACGACAACAATCCCTGCACTGACGATTCCTGCGTGAATTACCAGTGTGTTAACCAAAACGACAACACCAATCCCTGTTCAGACAACCTCTGGTGCACTGTAAACGACCACTGCTCTTCCGGACAGTGCATAGGAGATGAAAGAAACTGCGGTGACAACATACCCTGCACGCTGGATTCCTGCAACGAAAACAACGACAGGTGCGAACACGATACCTCGACTTGCCAATGCACACAAGACTCAGACTGCAACGACAACAATCCCTGCACTGACGATTCCTGCGTGAACTACGTATGCGTCAACACGAACGATGACACAAACGCATGTTCAGACAACCTCTGGTGCACAATCAATGACCACTGCTCTTCCGGACAGTGCGTAGGAGATGAAAGGGACTGCGGTGACAACATACCCTGTACGCTGGATTCCTGCAACGAGAACAACGACAGGTGCGAACACGACCAGGACTATTGCCCATGCGCAGAGGATTCAGACTGCAACGACAACAATCCCTGCACTGACGATTCCTGCGTAAATTACCAGTGTGTTAACCAAAACGACGACACCAATCCCTGTTCAGACAACCTCTGGTGCACTGTAAACGACCACTGCTCTTCCGGACAGTGCATAGGAGATGAAAGAAACTGCAGCGATAACGAGTCCTGCACGCTGGATTCCTGCAACGAAATTAACAGAATATGCGAGCATGATTCAGGCCCCTGCAGACAACCATGTAACCTAACCAAGGCCTACTGGAATACGAGCCAGGCTGCCAAGGGAGAGACTGTCAAACTAATCGCAGAAGGCTTCTCCTGTGAAGGAGAAACCGCAGCTTTTCTCATAAAGGAGGACGAATTGCTGAAAAACAAAACAGTCGAAAACCCGCCAGGAGAAGCAGTTTTTCAGGAAAAAGCAGAAACCCTATGGACAGCTGAATACCAGGATGCTTTCACAAAAAACCCGTATTACTACTTCATCATCTCTGTGAACACAACATCAATAAGCTCCAAAGACCACCCAAACGGAACGTTAGAGGTGGTTAAGTCTCTGGATTTGGACAACGACAGCGTAACGAACGACGAGGACTGCAACGATTACAATTCGAGCATAGGCAAGTGCAAAGGATGTTCCGTATGTTCTGACCCTGAAAACAAGAACGGAACATGCATCCCGGGAAGCTGTCCGCAACTCGAATGCAACGAATCGAGCGTATGCGGTGGTGGCGATTGCAAAGAGGATGAGCTTGCAGTATATCCGGGCAAATTAGAAACCACGTGCATGGTCATCGAAAATATGGGTGTTTGCACACCCAACCACTGCGAACCTGCATGCATAAAAAATGAAAGCTGTTTAAAGGACTCGGACAACGACGAAGTGGTTGACGCGAATGACAAGTGCCCCAACAGCCAAACAAAAAACGTGAACATGTTTGGATGCGCGCTGCCCAAATACAAGAAGTTCAAAAACGAAATAACAACAAACTTCTCGAAAATAGATTTGCTGGCAGCAAAGGACGTTACAATAGGAATACCTGAAACGGGAAAGATAGAATTCAAACAGAACGTAATCAACCTTGTGGGCAAAGACTTGGACAAATACATAGACATACAGCACAACAAAATCACGGTGAACACCGCCCGCCTCCCGGAACTGAACAGGCCAGCAATAATAACCTTCTACAACGTAAACTATCAAAAACCCCTGATTCTCCTCGATGGTGTCTATTGCAGTGAGTGCAAATTCATAAGCTACGAAAACAAACTTTTCAAATTTCTCGCCCCGCACCTCTCAACCTATTCTCTTACAGAAGCGGACACGTACGCAGGTTTCTGCGGAGACAAGTTCTGCAGTTCAAGCGAATCGTGCTCCACCTGCTACAGGGACTGCAGTGTCTGCCCGAGGAATGAGCCCGGTCCATGCACCGAGTCCTGGACATGCGATGAATGGTCAGCGTGCTCGGAGAACAACACAGCCACGAGAACCTGCGTTGATTTGAACAACTGCGGAACGTTCAAAAACAAGCCAGAGGAGACCATAGGCTGTGCAGAGCTCCAGTTGCAGGAACTCCAGAAATACACGTACATGATAATCCTGGGAACAATCCTCCTCCTTTTTTCCCTGACCTTCGTAATCTCCGATATGGTCAAGAAAAGAAGGCTGAAAGGCCAGAATCCAGAACTGGACAGTCTTGTTGAGCACTACCTGCTTGAAGGACGCAAGAAATCCAGAATAAGACAACTTCTGCTTTCAAAAGGCTACACAGAAAAGGAAATTGAAAATTCGATGAAGAGGGTTGGAAAAAATTATTGAATCAGGAAGGCAGCCTCTTGGCAAGTTCTTCAAGATTATCAATCACGTATTCAGGTTTTATCTTCTTCAGCTTATTTGGCAAATCCTCATTCCCGAGCATTTTTTCCGTTACAGGAATAGAAACCCCGTCTACCGTTTTCGCATCTGCCATGTGGAGAGAGCCGAGGGGTGAACGGCAGAGCTTTCCGGACGGCGTTTGAGAGGGGTCGATGCTTATAACGTTTGGAATCTTCTCGTGCCCACCACTGACGTTAATTTTCAGTTCTTTTCTTATTACCCCAGCCCATCTTCCTGTAAAACTCGCCAGCGGATTGTTTTTCGAGAACATGAAGTTCTCCTCGTAGAATGAATTCGGTCTTGGTTTGTCCAGCATTATGTAAACATGGAAAGAATTCCCTGTCCACGAAACAAAAGGTTTGGTTTCGCCAATTAGTTCGCGAAGTCCAGAATCATTCCTTATGATTTCGCAGAGGAGTTTCGTTACCTTTCTCGCATTTTCCACCGAAACTTCCTTCCCTCTGTCTATATCGAAAAATATGCGGTCTATTGGCTTGCCTGCTCCCTCCCCGTTGGTCGCATAAAAGAAGTCAATAAGTTTTCTCGGCGGGAAATACGACCATACGAGTTTCTGCTTTTCATTCAGCTGTTTTTCCACCTCCTTCAAATGGTGTTTGCTTCTTATTTCAAGAAACTCGGGTGTTATCGCCTCAACCAAATCGTCCACGTAGAGCGGCGGCTTCTTCGAACCCCTGTTAAGAAAATACTTTATGTTCCCGTGGGGAAGCCACACCTTTGAGGCGAGTTCCTTTCCATTCAGGAAGTCCTTCAGCTTCTCACCGACCACGGCATAAAGAAGCAGAACGTCCGTGTGGCCGAATGGTTTCACGGTATCTGCCTTTTTTGAAATGTTAGTTATGGAATTCATGGTAATACATTAATAACTTACCTGGAAAAATAAAAATTTGTTCTGCGTTCTGAATTTATATCATACGCGGAGCCTTGTTGTCTTTCTCGACAGTATCCACAAGCTTGTTTAGGGCATCAGGATCTGCGGAGATTATCCGTTCCCAGGATGAGATTGAAGTGTCCTTTCCCAGGTTTGCCTGAAAAACCCTCTCTGCATCCTCCAAGGACTTCACAAAGGTATGTACCATTGATTTCTCTTCGTGTATGTTAAACGGTATTCCGTTTATTTTTGCATCCCCCTCGTAGGAATGCACCATGCCGTGCGCTTTTTCGATATACGCCTCTCTTATTGTTCTGAAATGCGCATCTGTCAAAACAACGCGGTACTTCCGGACAAGGTCTCTTATAAGACGTTTACCAATATCCGTGGCCATTTTGCCCAGACCTGTAGTGGTGTCACCGGGCGTTAGTTTCTGGTGTTTGTGTTCGTACGGACCTTTCAGAATTTCGCTCTGGCAGATGTTATTCGGTCCGCATTTTTTGTAGGCGTCTGCAAGCTCACCTATCTCAAGCGCCCAGTCCCAAGGTATGTTTTTTTTCATAGAGTACGAGGCCGTTTCGGCATTTTCCCCCGTAAGCTTGTATCTTATGTCCCCCAAAAATCTCAGGAAAGCGTGGGCCTTCGGGATACTTGTCACATCAACCATTTCAAGCAGAACATGAATAAACGGTGTTACAAAAATCCTTTCAACCCTCCCGAACAAGCGCTCTTTATATCTGCCGTAAAATCCTTTGCAGAAATCCTTGCCCAGAAAGGCAGCAGGATAAACGAGCCTGTCAACAATTTTGGGGTCGTAAGTGAGTATGTCGCAGTCATGATGCGCTATTATGCTGGCATCTGTTCCCAAAGCGTAGCCGTTGCCCAGATGAACCGCTTTCCCTTTGCCCTGTTCGCCGAAAGAAAGTTCTTTCCCTTTCAGGCTTTCATAAAAATTGATAATACCCTCTGACCTGTCCCATACAATTCTTGACTCGTATGGAAGTCCTGAGAAAAATTCCCTGAACTCGTCAAAATCACGCTTGTTTGTTTCCATTTTTTCGCCGTTGGGTCCTGTTTTCGGTCCGTTCAGCACAAGCACGAGCGTGTCGATGTAGTCTATTTCTGGAAGCCTTTCCCTTATCCCTTGTAAGGCCTCTGTTTTTATTTCATCATAAAGAGAAGGAAGAACCAGATGTATTTTTCCTTCGTAATTCTTCAGCTCTTTCTTTATTCCAGGATTATGCTTCAGCAGATGGTACGTGTCTATTTCCGAATGCTGGTAAAAGTCTGACATATATTCACCTTTAAGTAGTTATAATAACTTATAATTAGTAAGTAAGCTTTTAAGCTTTTTAAAGTTTATGGACACGCATGATTATATTTTCCTGAAAAATAACCATTCATTTTCTCCCGCCCTTTTAAATCTTATCAGGGCGTATTCTCCCCTGAGCTTCTCCCCGCGGAATCTAACAACGATTTTGTCTTCTGTTTTTTCCAGAAGTTCGTACGTTCCTTTGTCCCATATCACGACTTTTCCCGCTCCGTATTCGCCTTTCGGGATTTCCCCTTCGAAATCCGCATACGAAAGTCCGTGGTCTTCTACCTGTATAGCCAGCCTCTTCACGCCTGCCCGCAAAGGAGGTTCTTTGGGAATAGCGAAGGATTTCAAAACACCGTCCATTTCCAAGCGGAGGTCCCAGTGGTGCGTCCGGGCGAAATGCTCTTGCACGACGAAAAGGGGCATGATTAAGTTTTATATAATGTATATAAAATTATGTGATATGGGCTGGTAGCTCAGTGGTGAACCTTTTTCGGAAGCAACGCATTACGCAAAAAGCTTAAATGGAAAAAGTTTGCTGAATAGAGTGCTCGGCTCGCATCCGAGAGGCCCCGGGTTCGAACACCGCTTTTCCGATAGCTCGCCTCTCGCTCCACAACGAAACGTTTCGGAGCGTTGTGAGGTATTCCGCTTATTCAAAAGCGGTGGAGCAAAAATGCGGGTGGAAATCCCGGCCAGTCCATATGGCAAAATTCCTTTACGTAACGGACACGCACGGAAGAATTCCGGTTTACGAGCGCATGTTCGATTTGGGCAGGGATAGGGATATCGATTTTCTGGTGTTCGGAGGGGACATAACATCCGGGGCAAACCCCAGCGGGCAGAAATTCTTCCTGGATACCTATCTTGTCCCCAGGCTCAGGGAATTCAGGAAACATTTCAAAAAACCTGTTTTCATCATGATGGGCAACGATGATTTCGAGTCGAATTTCCGAATACTGAAGAGACTAGGCAGGCAGAAGGTGATTTGCATCCTGCATAACAGATTTTACAGAATGCACGGCTTCAACATCGCCGGCTACCCCTTCGTTAACCCCACGCCGTTCCTTCTGAAGGACTGGGAGAAAACAGAGGAGGAGATAGAGAGGGATTTGGAAAAATTGTCCGAAAAGATTGACACCGAAAAAACCATATACGTCTTTCACGCCCCTCCATACGGGACAAAACTCGACATGCTGCACAGCAGGGAGCACAAGGGAAGTAAAGCGATCAGGAAATTCATAGAAGAAAAACAGCCTCTGCTCTGCCTCCACGGGCACATACACGAATCCCGCGATGTTTCCGGCGTAATCAAGCAGAAAATCGGGAAAACCATCTGCGTGAACCCGGGAGGCGGGAAAATAATATTAATCGACCTTGACAAGATGAAAATAAAGAAAGTGAAAGAATGATAAGGGCGATAATCTTCGATATTGGAGGCGTTCTCGTAATGCCAGGAACATTCCGATTTCTCACGGGAAAATACGCCAAAATGATGAATACGGATAAAGACAGGGTGCACAAGGTTTTCAAGAAACACTGGAAAATGTGGAGTACAGGGAAAATAAATGAGGATGAATTTTTCATGGATTTTCTGCAGGAACTGAAAGCCAAAGAAGACAAAGAAACAATCAAAAAGACATTCTATTCAGTATGGGAACCTGATAACGCGACCTTCGAAATTGTCCAGAGACTGAGGAAACGCTATAAAATATTCGCCTTAACTAATCAGTCAAGGGAGCTTTTTGGTTTTCTCAGGGAGAAATACGGACTGGGCAAGATATTCGATGACATATTCGCTTCTTATGATGTGAAATTTGCCAAGCCTGACCCGAGGTTTTTTGAACACGTACTGAAAGAAACAGGAATTAAACCTGAGGAATGCGTGTTCATAGACGACCGGGAAGAAAATACTAAGGTTGCCAAAAAACTTGGGATGAAAGCCATAGTCTTCAAAAACCCGGAGGACACGGAAAAACAACTTCAAAAACTCGGGGCAATTTTTTAAATCTTTCTGACAATTGTTAAAACACGTTAGATGAGGTGTATGGATGACAGAGCTCGTTGAAAAAACCATATGTCTCAAGTGCGGTATAGTTTTCCCGAAAGCGAGGGAATGCCCGAGATGCGGGGGCAGAAAAGACCTTGATATTTATTTCGAGATGAAGGAATAGTTTTATTTCTGTGGACGAATATAATATATACTGTATGGTTTTTCAGACCCTGAACAAGCTTAAATGGAAGGGCAGCCTGGAAAAGGCGGAAATTGTAATTCTGAGCAGGGGTTCGCCAAACGACAGAAAAACAATCCCCGGAAGCAGGATTATAGATATAAAAAGGTCATACTTCTATTACAGAGATAACGACCACGAAACGTTTATTCCGAACCACAGGGTGCTTGAGATTCGAGAGGAGGGGAAAACCGTATGGAAAAGAAAAGAATGATTCAGTGTTTCAGAAGACCGGCCGAGGACAAATCGCTCAGAAACTGGAAGACGGTTCGCCATCCTCTGCGGATACTCTTCAACTATCTTGTCATAAGTTTCTGCAAGTTTCTCCCTGACATCGAACTTAAAAACAGGCTTTACAGGATGCTCGGGATGAGGATAGGCAAAAACGTAATGATAAACGGGACGAACCTGGACATATTCTTCCCCGAGCTCATAGAGATCGGAGACAATGTGACAATAGGTGCCTACAGCACAATCATAACCCATGAGTTTCTGAAGGACGGGCAGTGGAGAAAGGGAAAGGTGAAGATAGGAAAGAACGTAATGATTGGTGCGTTGGGTCTTGTAATGCCGGGCGTTAAAATAGGGGATAATGCGAAAATAGCTGCGTATTCCCTGGTCAACAAAAACGTGAAGCCGAACTCCTTTGTTGGCGGAGTCCCCATAGCAGAAATAAAGAACAATTTTTAAGGCGCAAGAAAATTATAAATATGCTCGGGGGATTTTCAGAAAGGGTTTTCTCGAACAGGAAATTGCTTTTCCTGCTGGTCATCGTGAACATCCTGGGTTTCTTTGCAGGAATGTCTGCCTACTACCCCCAGCTGAGTGAAACCCCCGCTTATTTATGGCTCATCGTTGTGGACTGCCCTGCAGCGGTTTTCCTTTTTGCAGGCATGTGTTTCCTTGTTTATTTCAGGATATGTGCCCCGGATGTTCTCGCCTTCTTTACTTCGGTTTACCTTATGAAGTATGCTCTCTGGACGCTGCTCGCTATCGCTCTCTACTGGCCGTATTACGCAGGAAACGAAATGCTCGGAATTTCGAATTTCGTTCTTCACTCTGGGATGTTTTTGGAGGGCGTGGTTTTGATGCCCAGAATCAGACCGGACAAACGCAGCGCAGCCGTGATCCTTTCGCTCCTGCTCATCAACGACTGTTTCGATTATTTCCTCGGGACACACCCGGTAATCCCTCCTGAATACGTAGGGTTCCTCATGTATGAAAGTTTCCTTGCGAGCTTCTTCTTTGTTTTTCTGGTTTTCATTTATCAGAAAATCTCAACAGGCTCGAAATCCAGTTCAAAACCGTAAAGCTTCTGCAATTCGGGGCTGAACTTCAGCAGGTCCCTGTTGGCGTCAAGAACGAATTCTGTGTTCCGCCCGTTTATAATGATGCGCGGGGAATACGTACCTGACCTTAATTTTTTTACCTTTATGTTTTCATGTGGAATCTCTAGCCCTGGAACTGAAAATTTTATCATTTCAACACTCTCTCTTGCGAACTCTTTGGCATCCTCTTCCGTTGGTCTTGAGAACGTGTATAGCACCCAGTGCTTTTTCGACAGGGGGACCATTTTCGTAGACAGCAGGACGGCAGTGGAATCGCGTTCAAGTTTTCTCGCAATTTCTTTATCCCCTTCATCTAAAACATTATCGCAGCTGGCCAGTTTGAAAAGGTCTTTCCTGTAATGCGGTATCTCGAGCGATTTTAATTTTGCCTTCGGCCCGGAAGATCGCGGAAGTCCCATTGTTTCAAGGAGTCTCGAGAGATAAGGGCCGCCTTCTGTCAGCACGAGTGTTGCCCCGTGTCCCTTGTGTTCTGGGATAATCTTTGTTTTCATGCCAAGTCTCTTGCTTACCTTGCTTTCGACAAGTTCCAGCATTTCCTCATTTTCTGATATGTGCACGTTTTTTCTGGCAAGGCACCCTGAATAAAAGGCGAAATTTGCATAAACATTGAGAAGAGGAAATTTCTCGTCTATGTACAGGGGAGCCAGCCCTTTTCTTTCGAGGTAATCCTCGCATGCCCTTGCATATTTGCTGTCGGTTCTTTTGTATGTTTCGGTGATGACGTCCCTCTTCGAAACAATCATGTAATTTTTAAGCTGCATTAAATTAAAGGTGAAGCAAATTTTAAATCATTATCATTTACCATGGCAAACAATCCTGAAGTTCTCTCCATCTTCTTTCGTCTCAAATTTCGTTTCCAAAAATTTATTGCACAACCAGATGTTCGTTTTTATGTGGTCTGTCAGAGAAGGGGCGATGATTTCCGATTTCCCGTTCGCCAGCACCATGAATGGTATTAGCTGGTCTGCGAGATGTTCACCGACGGTTGAACCGTATTCCATTTCTTCCTTGAGCTTGAATGCCGCTTCTTCACCTATCACTTCGGACGGCTTCCTCCTTTCCCCCACGGCATCCCCTGAAAGCAAACACCCGGTCGTTGTTTCGGCCCAGACAGTGAAAACCGAGCCCGGGCAATGTGCTTTCACGTAAACAGGCTTTATGTCAACCCCTGTTTTCTTCCTCAAAATCCTCTGGAAACCCCTTATCTGCCTTTCGGCGACGTTTCTGTCCCTGAGAGATTCACTCGCTATCGACAATCCTTCGATTTTCATAACCTTTCCAGGATCAGTCATAACCAGCGGTTTTGCCTCCTTCACAGGACTGATTTCAAGGTCCACCCGGCTCCCCCCTTCCGGATAGAACCCGTATTTGTGTATGCTGAACTTTGCCTGTATGCCCATCCTCGATAGAACAGGAAGAAAAATGTTCTCGAGATATGTGACAGGGGGGGACCAGAGGGAAGCAACGGAACCACCCCTCACGTTCAAAATGGTTTTTTCCCTGCCGAAAATCGCGGGTATAAGGACGGCGTAACTCAGCAGGCCTATCGACCCGGCAGTTTCTATGTTCACCCCGAAAGTCCCGCCTTTTAACTTCTTCGGGACGAATTCAATCTCCTTCGACCCCACTTCATCCCCTTTAATATCGGCAGAACAAAGCTTGGCGATTGTTCTTATGGCTTCCAAATGCTGGTGGCGAAGTCCGGGATTCGGTCTCTTCGCACGGATATCTGTTATCCTTATAGGTTTCCCTGTCAGGGCAGAAAATGCTGTTGAGAGGCGGACAATCGTTCCGGACCCGCTTCCGTACTCCCCGGGAATTTCCATCATATTTATTATTGGGGTTCGCCAATAAAAGAATAATGAGGCAGAAACTCTCTTCGGTAACACTCATCAACGTTGCGTTTTTCGTTTTCATAATAGTCGTTCTCGGCTTTTTTGCGGGATACAAACCATTGATAGGGCCGTTGTTCATACTACTCGGTTTATTCACGCTGACCCCGCTCTGGGTTGGCAGGGATTTTCATTTGAGCTCTTCATTTTCCGATGTCCTCTTCGGAATTATAGACAACGGCATATTCATAGTTTCTGCACTGGTAGGGGCGGACCTCGCGGGTGTGTTGGGCGCGATAGTCGGTGGGGCAGTAGGGAATGCGATTTCAGACGCGGTAGGCGGGATATTTGAAGGGGAATTTGCCAAACAGATGGAAAAGAGAGGGATTCTGCAGCAAAGAACAGCTTTACAATCTTCTATAGGCAAACTTTCAGGCTGCCTGCTGGGAGCGGGATTGGTTCTTCTGGTACTCTGGACAATTCTGGGTCTTTAGATTTCCAGGGTTTCCCCGTTCTTCGGGGTGTACGCGTCGAAACCGAGTTTTTGAAGCTCGTTTGCGAACTCTTCGGTTCGCTCCCCGTGAACGAGCAGGATTTTCTTCGGGCGGACCTTTTTGTAGAATTCTATCAGGTGGTCATGGTCGGTGTGTGCTGAAAAATCCAGGAAATCTATCTGCATCTTCGGCTTGAAGCTCATATCCTCATGAATGAACTTTCCTGTATCAAGCAGGGTTCTTCCTGCCGTTCCGGGAACCTGATACCCGGTCAGAATCAGCGAGCAGTCCTTCCTCTCGTACAGCCGGGAAAGGTAGTGCACAACAGGCCCGCCGTTCAGCATGCCTGCCGTTGTCAGAATAACGCATGGATTTTCAACAATTCTGTCCCTGTCCATATCCCTCCTGACCTTGCGTGCCTTTGCAAAGGCCTCCTCCAGCTTCTTGTGGTTTCTCACGCTTTTGGGGTGCCTGAGTATCGCTTCTGTCGCCTGAACCCCCATGCCGTCCATGTAAATAGGGAGTCCAAGATCATGCAGAATGATAAGCATTTCCTGCATCCTACCGACGGCAAACGAGGGAATCACACACACGCTCCCGCCATAAACTTTTTCCTGAACGATCTTTCGAATGGATTCCTCAAGAGACCTCCTGTCGGGGTGGTTTGTGTATGAATAGGTTGATTCGGAAATAAGGACATCAATATCCCTGAACTTCTGACGCGCGCCTGCCATCAGTTGTGTGTCAATAAATTTCACGTCGCCCGTAAACAGTATTTTTTTCCCGTTGGCTTCGAGAAGGGGCATGACGCTTCCCGGTATGTGCCCTGCGTTATGGAATTCCACGGAAGACGAAACGAATTCTTCCCTTTCATTGATGCCCAAAAATCTCGTTTTCCTCTCTAGATTTTTTATGTCCCTCAGAATGTAGTCCAGGGGACCGCCTTCCCTTTTCTGGATTTTCAGTGAATCGCGAAGAAGTATTGAAATAAGATCGAGCGTTGCGGGGGTGCAGTACAAAGGACCATCGTAACCAAGATGATAAAGCTGAGGGAGCAGGCCTGAATGATCCAAGTGGGCATGTGAAAGGAAGACGGCATCAAGGTTAAGCTTCGGGGTTATCGGCTTCTCGTCCGTCTGCACGTTAATGCCGTACTCCCACAGGAACTTCTCGGTTCCCGTATCTATCAGCATTCCGAGCTTACCGACCTCTCTGCATCCTCCAAGAAAACGAATCTCGATCATTTTACCCTCTTTAGGATTTGTAATAATTGTTTAATAACTATTTAAATCGTTTTCCGAACTTTTCTGTTATCTGGTATCCTGCATCATAAGCGAACATAGCAAAGAATATTATCCAGAATCCTGTGGATATGGAGAAAGCAAATGTTGCAATATCCAGAATAATTCTTCTTTTCAGCACCTTCGCGCAGACCCCCTTAATCCTTCCATTGTCGGTGAAGTCGTTCGCTACCTCATCTGCAACCCCTGCCGCAAGGAATAGCGCAAGCAAAAATAAATCAGTTTTCGGGAATCCGTACACAAGCATGACCAGGACCATTGAAACTACACCTAAAATGTGCGGTTTCTTATCTATTTTACCCGTAGCGATTACCGCCATAAGAACAGCGAAACCCAATGGAGCAAGAATTTGACAGCCGAGGAGGGCGTATGCAATAAGAATTCCATAAATTATCCCTGTTACATAGGCTATCGGTTTTTTTGCCTTGATATCTTCATCCACTACCAAGTCAGTTAGTTTGGTCAATACCCCTATTACGAATAGAGTCAACAAACTCAGGTACATCCATATCACAAAAATTCCGAAATTAGCAGAGGAAAGACGATGGTTGCGTCCCCGTCTATCGTTACGTGACGCCTTCCTTTTATCTTCCCCCATGATACGGCTTCGTTCGTTCTGGCCCCTGAGAGCGAGCCGTCCCATGGCTGGGAAGTCGTGACGTAAACGGCGTAGTCCATCCCTTCGCGTACGATATTTGCCCCTATTGCATGGTGTTTCGAGATCCCTCCGCCGAGGATTATCCCTCCTGTCTTTTCGGCGTTAAGCGTCAAATTTGCGAGGACCTTCATATCCCCTGTCACATCTATCCCGAAGTCCGGATACTCCTGCTTGAAAAAATATGTCTGCAGGCCTATCGCCGAATCCGTTATGCCCGGCGAAAAGACAGGGATGTTATTTCTCGAAGCCCAGTGAAGAAAGGAATTTTTGTCTTGCGTGAGCTTTCCCAATTCCTTCGAAAGTTCGCTCGGGCTGATGAGCTTTTTCTCCCTGTAAAGCCTTTTGAGCAACGGTTGTATCTTCCTTTCGAGGAGAACATACCTGTCCGAAGGAACGAGTATGTTCCCTATCCGGTTTATCCCTTTCTTTCTCAGTTCCCTGTCGTCCATTCCGAAATCCCCTAACAGATAGGGCCTGAAAGAGCGGATGAAGTCGTGTTCTATGGCGCCGCCTGTTGTTATTATCACATCCACGAAGCGCTTTTCACATAACCTGGCGAAAAGGGAACGCAGCCCAGAAGCGGCCATGTTAGCGGTGAATGTGAGAAACACGGTCGCCCTTTCCCTCTTCATCTCCCTTATTATTCCAACTCCCCTCGCCAGATGAGTTGCCTGAAATCCGGCAAAATACATCTGACTGACCAGGTCATCCACATTCGCTGGCTTATAATCCCTTATTTTTTCCATAAACATCACCTCCTCAATACGGAAAAAACCAGAAAAAATAGACAAGATGCAATGTCTACCCTCTTCCCACAGGGATAAAAAACAGATTGACAATACGGTTCATGGTTTTAATTTAAAATCATGTCTTATAAGTTTTACTTTCAATCATAAATCATGAGATACGTGATTTCAAGAGACCTGGAAAGTGAGATGAACCTTTATTTCAGATTCATTGAAAATGATGGCTTTCTGGGTTTTTGTGTGGCCGAGTTCTGGGGCGAAACATGCATAATAAGGGGTGCGTACAAAACGAGATACGCCCTTCCCATCCTTTCCCAGAATCCCGAATGGAGGAAACTGGAACAGTTCACCCGTGAAAACAGGGAGCAGGGGATGGTTCTACCATGGATAAATTCACTTTCTCCGGAAAAAACCAGAAATTTTAAATCACTTGTGGAATTCACCGGGAACAGGGAATCCGTTGTCTCAATGCCCAGAAGGGACTCCATCTTTGTCTACCTTCCTGAAGAGGACGAACTATGCGAGGTTGAATGCAGGGATGTAATTGAAAAACCTGGGGATTTTTCCAGAGAGTTCATGAAGATATACGCTGAAACATGCCAGAGACTTAAGAGCATGGAAATTGAGAGGCCGAAACGCTACGAATAGATTTAAAAATCCGATTCAATTTATATCAAGCATGATAGAAAACAAACTCGTCGCTATTTTGCTTCTAATACTCATGGTGGCGGGAGCGGTTATTTTTACCGTCTTTCGTTCATACTGGGGACCCGTCCTCACGCTCGCAGGTATTGTTGGTTATTTCCTTTTCAACAAGAGGGAATAGGTCCTTCAGTCCTCAATCTCTATGTACTGAAGCATACCCTCCCTTTTGACAGGGTAGGTCTTGTTTTCAATCTTCACAACAGGAACAAGCTGATATATCTTCCCCTCAGCATCTGAGATATAATAAAAATCAGTTATGTGAAGGATATCAATTCCCTGTCCCTCCCGTTCTGGACATGCTTCAGGGCATATTATCAGCGCGCCCCTGTAATATTTCTTGCCATCAATTTCAGCGAAAAATCTGCGGTCTTTGGAATTTCCACGTAAATTCTCTCTGTGCAGATAGACTCTTTTCATTTCAGTCCCTTCCAAATCAGGGCTTACAATTATTCAGGTTCCACTGGCGGGTATATCTCAGGACCACGCCTCATGCTGCCTGGCAACTGCGAACCGCCGTTGTACGGGCAATCCGTATTATCATGAACATATCTTCCGTTTGGTTCTACAAGTGATTTTCCTTCTATATACTTTCCGCACCCCGCGCATTTTACCGATGCAATTAACCTTTCCATTTTTACACCATCATAAAATTATTACTGTTTGATAGTTACATTATGTATTTATAAAGCTTTCCCTTGGTTTCTGGCTGCCTGTTTTTTCCATCGAAAAACCATTTTTCGGTTTTCTCCGAAGGGAAAACAAGGGTTTATAAATGAACGAACATGATTATAAATATGAGAAGATTCGTTTTTTGGGCGTTTCTGATACTGATAATAATTACTGTAGGAATTTCCGGGTGCATCCAGACGCCTGAAGGGACGTCCGGCGGAACAGATAAAATATGTAAAGATATGTGCGGGGACGGGATATGCCAGGAAGTGGTTTGCCAGGCAATCGGCTGCCCGTGCGCGGAAACCCCTGAGACGTGTCCGGAGGACTGCACTTCTGCAACCGAATTGCCCAATCCCGCTGCGGTTTACTGCGAAAAGAACGGCGGCGTTTTCCAGCCCGTGGAAACTCCACATGGAACGACGGGTTACTGTTCGCTTCCAGATGGCAGGGTCTGCGAGGAATGGGCGTTCTTCAACAGCAACGGGACAGAATGTATTCCTCTTGAACAGACCTGATATTATCACCATTTCGGGAACCGGCATAATCAGGGAACAATAACCGCTTAAAATTTTCAAAATATAATAGACTATGCCGGAAATCCTCTTTCTCTGTTCTTTGGGATTTCTTATCCTTGTTTTGTGGTAAAATGGGAAAGACGCTTTGAGGAAACTTTTAAGGAGGGTTATGGATGACAATATTGGTGTGAGGGAGATAGGCATAAACCTCAGGGAACCGGGAATAGCGGAATATGACTTGGTT
>Ga0190360_1000538_pt1 | contig 21051 bp, 17 predicted proteins | sample 48721834_MG_FD_161271 | JGI IMG/M metagenome (GOLD analysis project Ga0190360, IMG submission 161271) | Hydrothermal vent microbial mat bacterial communities from Southern Trench, Guaymas Basin, Mexico - 4872-18-3-4_MG | ecosystem: Environmental > Aquatic > Marine > Hydrothermal vents >... | reverse complement strand
ATCCTCAAATAAAAATCCTTCTTCTATAATAACTCCTAAGCTCAAATAAAGAGGTCTAGCCCCTACCATTGAAAGATCATTCACTGTACCACAAACAGCCAGCCTTCCAATATCTCCACCAGGGAAGAAGATCGGATTCACAGTATATGAGTCGGTGGTAAATGCAATTTCAGTAGAACCAATGCTCAGCACTGCACTGTCGTCTAACGGAGCCAATAAGGGATTCTCCAGTACAGGGAGAAAAGTATTCTCTATCAATTCCTTGGAAAGACGTCCACCACCACCATGAGCAAGACGTATTTTCTTTATACTCTTGATTCTGCCTATCTCCTCTGATACTTATAATATGCTGCACATGTCCCTTCACTCGAAACCATACAAGGCCCTATAGGATTTTCAGGAGTGCAGCTCTTTCCAAAATGGACGCAGTCAAAAGGTTTTGCCATGCCCTGAAGTATCTTACCGCAGATGCACCCTTTCTGTTCTCTGAGAGGTTCGATGTCTACTGGTATCTGTTCCACTGCATCCATATCCGAAAACTCATCCCTCAATTTCAGCCCACTGTCAGGGATCATCCCTATTCCCCTCCAATCAGAATCACAGGGCTCCAGCACACTCATCATGATCTCATATGCAGCCCTGTTTCCCTCAGGCTTTACAACCCGTTTGTATTGGATCTCGACCTTCGCCTCTTCATTGACAATCTGATTGACAAGCATGAGGATCGACTGTAGAATGTCTGAAGGTTCAAATCCCGAAACAACACAACCTATTCCATACTTCTCCGCAAGAAACCTATATGGCTCAGATCCAATTACTGCACTTACATGGCCAGGACATATATATCCATCGATATTCACCTCTCCTCTGCTCAATGTTTCCATTGCTGGGGGGATAAGTTTGTGGGCACAAACAATATAGTAATTAGATAAATTCTTTTCCCTTGCTTCTAAAACAGAGGCCGCTATAGTTGGGGCTGTGGTTTCAAATCCGACTCCAATAAAAATAATCTTTTTATCAGGATTTCTTGAAGCAATAGAGAGTGCCTCCATCGTCGATGTGACAACCCTTACATCCCTTCCTTGTGAACGCTCATTCTCAAGACTCGAACTCGAGCCTGGAACCTTCATCATATCACCAAATGTTGCTATGATTACATCTTTGACTCTCGCAAGGGAAACAGCCGTGTCAATAATACGATTCGGTGTCACACAAACAGGACATCCAGGACCAGATATGAGTTCTATTGTTTTGGGAAGAAGTTCCCTTATTCCATATCGTGCAATAGACATGGTATGAGTTCCGCAAACTTCCATAAAGGTCATTTTCTTTCCCTGACACCTTTTATGTATCTCCTCCGACAACCTGTGAACAGGATTCTCTTTCCGGAACTCATCAATATACTTCACAAGAGGCTCTCCATTTCTTTAAAAAGAGCGATTGTTTCCTCGGCCTCTTTCTCGTCCAAAATCTCGATGGCAAATCCAGCATGAACAATAACATAATCTCCAATCTTGAAATCCTTTAACAGCTGAAGCCCAACTTCTCTCTTTACTCCACCCGCCTCTACAACTCCCTTTTCACCACGAATCTCAACAATTCGCATCGGTATCGCTAAACACATTTTAATATCCCTGATTATTTTATTAGATGATAGATGGTTATTTCGTAAATCACAAGCCCTTCATAAAAAAGTACCAAGACACCAGCAAGTTCCTCCAGAGATAAGATACCATTAAAGACACGCTTGTTTCCATGCCACAGAAGAAAAAGAAGCCCCCCTGCTGTCAAAAAATATTTGAGGATGAAAAAAAACTCATAGCTAATAGAGATCGCATATCTCATTACAGGATTAGCTTCCCATGCTCCGTTTTTAATCAGCTCTATTGTAATTACTCCATCAACAAGGCACAGTATTAGTGTCATGAAGAGAATAAAAATATATTTCCTGTTGAATGTCATTTTAAAATAATAAAATTTTCTAAATATTCCAATATGAAATTCTAAAACCCATTAGAAAAATTTAAGGCCCATTTATCCTGCATCCTGCCACAACGGCCTGTCCGAGCGAAATGCCTCCATCATTCGTTGGAATCATTGAATGTGTCAGAACATTAAAATTATCTTCCTCAAGAGCCGAGGAAAGATTTTCTATGAGAAACCTGTTCTGAAAACATCCACCGCTAAGTGCAACAACATCAATATTATAACTTGTTCGAATATCTCTGCACAGATCTAAAAAAAGATCAACCAGCGCCCTGTGAAACTTAACACTTACTTCTGAAATATCAGATCCGACTTTTATATCCTCCAAAATCTGGCCAATCACTCCCTCGAGAGATATTATATATTTTCCATCTTTAATAAAAAAATCGAACTCATACTCTTTACAAATTTTGCAAATTTTATGCCTCATTTTCATCTCAAATTCCATGGCAGCCTGTCCCTCGAATCTGACATACTCCCTGATTCCTGTAATTGCGGCAATTCCATCAAACAGTCGGCCAAGGCTTGATGTATGAGGTGTATTTATACCGCCCTGAATCATCTTAACAATTGTCTCTATTTTGTACGAATCTATAATTTTAAACAATGGAATATTTGCGCCCCATTTAATAAAATCGCCAATAATCTCACCCGACTGTCGGGCTTTAAAAAATTCATAAAGATATGCAACACCCATCCTCCACGGCTCCCTAATGGCCGCTTCTCCACCAGGCATTGGATGATATTCAAAATGGCCTATTCTCTCATATGATTTCAAATCTGCAAGAAGAATCTCGCCTCCCCATATGTTCCCATCGTCACCATAGCCTGTACCATCAAGCGAAAGCCCAATGACAAGATCATCTCTCCCATTCTCCGCAAGACATGCAGCAATATGAGCATGATGATGCTGCACCCCAATTATCGGTAGATCGAAATTTTCTTTTGCCCATTTTGTTGATAAATAATCGGGATGAAGATCACATGCTATAATCTCTGGTTTCACTTCGAGTATTCTGCTCAGATGATCAACACACTCCTCAAGATAGTTCAGGGTTTCCATGTTTTCAAGATCACCGATGTGCTGACTTAAGAATGCCTGATCATCCTTCAAGAAACAAATCGTATTTTTTAATTCCCCTCCAACCCCAAGAACCGGTGGATACTCTTCCCTCAAAAAAACCGGCATGGGAACATATCCTCTCGAGCGTCGAATCGAACGCACAATCCCTCCCACGACTGTCATAACCGAATCATCGCTTCTGATATAGATATCCCTATTGTGCATTAAAAACACATCGGCAATGTCGCCGAGTCTCTCAACCGCCTCATCATTTCCGATTGCTATTGGCTCCTCAGATATGTTTCCGCTTGTCATAACAAGTGCAGTGAAGCCTTCTTTTAAAAGAAGATAGTGGAGCGGTGTATACGGCAGCATCACTCCTATGTACCTATTGCCTGGAGCAACAGACTCTGCAATCGGAGATGGATATCTTTTTTCCACTACCACAATCGGTCTTCTCGGAGAGAGTAGAAGATCTTTCTCTTTTTGTCCTATCAATGCAAATTTCTCTACAGTCTCGATGTCGAGAGCCATTACAGCCAGAGGCTTTTCCTCTCTTCTCTTTCTATATCTGAGGAGTCTGACAGACTCATCAGATGTAGCATCACATGCAAGATGGAATCCACCGAGTCCCTTTACTGCAGCAATCTTTCCCTTCCTGATAAATTCTGCTATTTTTGATATCGGCGATTTTGCGGGAATTTCTTTCCCAGAAGAATCGCAGATCCATATATGAGGACCACAAACAGGACATGCATTTGGCTGGGCATGAAACCTTCGATCAGAAGGATCTTCATACTCGCTTCTGCATCTTGTGCACATTTTAAAGACCGACATTGTTGTTTTTGGCCTGTCATACGGAATATCCTTTATAATCGTATATCGCGGGCCACAATTCGTGCAATTAATAAAGGGATACCCATATCTTCTATCTTCAGGGTCATTTAGTTCTGATAGACAGTCATCGCATATAGATATATCGGGTGAAATAAGAGTCGATCGTATGCCATCATTACTGCTTGATTTTATAGCGAATTCAAGTTCTCCTTTTTGATCGGTATCGGATACATCGACTCCTGTAATTTTTGCCAGAGGTGGAGGATTTGATTTAAATTCATTTATAAATCGTTCAATATTTTTAACATCCCCTTCCACCTCGATTACAACACCACTGGAACTATTTGATACAAAACCCTTAAGATTGAGATTAACAGCAAGCCGATACACAAAAGGCCTGAAGCCAACCCCCTGAACAATGCCCCTTACTAATATTCTCTTCCGTATACGATCACCCAAAATATTTAGCCTCATGTGAAAAAAAGGAGAGGTGTTTTCCACCTCCCCTTCTCTTTCAATTTAGTACTATAATATACAATTATCCTTTTACAAACTCCTTTATCCAGTCAGTGCCAATGGATTTCGGCCTTTCTATGGCCTCTCCAAGCCCTCTACTCATTATTAGCTGGGCAAGCATACCCAGTGCCCTTGATACACCAAAAAGGACTGTGTAGTAGTCAAACTCTTTTATTCCAAAATGGTAAAGAAGAGATCCAGAACCAGCATCTACATTTGGATATGGATCCTTTGCCTTTCCGTGTTCCTTTAGTATATCTGGAATTGTACGGTAGAGCAGGTCTACAATCTGAAAGACCTCATCATCCTTGCACACCCTCAGGCCAAAATTATGAAATGCAGTAAATCTTGGGTCGGTTACCCTCAAAACCGCATGTCCATAACCGGGTATTACCTGACCCGAATTAAGTCTTTCCCATGCAAAATCTACAAGCTGCTCTTTTGAAGGAACACCATTATATTTTTCTTTTAGTGCAAGCACAAATCGTAGGCACTCCTGGTTTGCCAGACCGTGAAGCGGACCTGCCAGTCCATTAAGTCCTGCAGAGACTGCATAAAATGGATCGGATAGTGCAGAACCAACACAATGACATGTATGGGCGCTGACATTTCCACCTTCATGATCTGAGTGAAGAACCATATAGAGACGCATCATATTTGCAAACTCACCTGTAGGATCTGGAACTCCAAGCATATGAGCAAAATTGCCTGCCCAGTCGAGTTTGGGATCTGGATCGATTATCGGGCCCTTATTAAATCTTTTCCTGTAAATACCTGCAGCCAGTGCCGGCAGGACAGCAATCAATCGTAAAGAATCCTCCAGGATTGGTTTCCAGTACTCCTTTTTGGGTATACCCTCTCTGTACTTTTTAGCAAATTCCGACTCATGCTGCAGCACCAGCACACCAGTGCTGAACATTGTCATGGGATGGGAATCATCTGGCATACTATCCATCACATCCCATACATATGAAGGAATATCTCCTCTCTCCTTGAGGTCCTGCTGAAGTGATTTTAACGCATCCTCATCTGGCAGTTCACCAGTGACAAGCAAATAGAATATCTCCTCAGGCAACTTGTCTACTAAATCAAGTATCGGGATTCCCCTGATTATCAATCCCTTGTTGGGATCAACCAGAGAGGTATCACAAACAAGAGCCTTAACTCCGCGCATACCACCATAAGCCTGTTTTACAGTAACTTCTGATATTACTTTATCGCCATGTTCTTGTATTAGCTCTTTTATCTCCTGCTGTTTATTGGTCAAATATTCAGCAAGTTTATCCTGCAACTTCGCCATGACTCACACTCCTTTCTCGTTGAGATTCAAGATTAAGTAATATCTATATAAAATATCCTGCATTAAAAAATAAGGCATCGAACCCGATGCCTTATAGAATACAATTAAATTTGTAAGTGAATGAGACGAATTGAAAAACCGATTATTACCAATCATTATAATTGTTAAGTACCTCATAACTTCTAATGCAGGAAATAATATATTGTTTCAACTAATATAAGTGTTTTAAACAAAATTGTCAACAAAAAAGCCCCGCCTAAAAATAAGCGGGGCTCTAAATACAAGGTTATGAAATCTAAAGCTTTTTCACATTGGCAGCTTGAGGGCCTTTAGGTCCATCCGTTATCTCAAATTCAACCTTATCGCCTTCATTGAGAAACTTGAACCCATCCATCTCAATGGCACTGTAGTGTACAAAAACATCATCAGCACCATTTCGCTGGATAAAACCATAACCCTTGGTTCTATTGAACCATTTAACTGTCCCGGTTTCCATCTTAAATCCTCTCTGTTAATGAAACGGTCTTGCACACCTCACTTTTCGCATTTCCGAATGATAATAATATTCGAAAATTAGAGGCGCATGTGAACTTTGCCGCTCAGGATAGAAAAATTCCTGCAAAGATTGCTCACCAATGCGAAAAAGCGGTGTACTACAAAATATCAGTTTTAATGTAAAATAAACAATCATTAAATGCAAGAACTTTTTAATTAATCATAAACAATATCTTATTAATAAATATCGAGAGTGGATAATAATCGAATCAAAAGAATAATAAGATTGGTATGGGAAAATGAAATAATAAAAATCAACCCAAAATTTCTCTTATTTTTAAATAGAGCTCTTTCTCATCAATCGGTTTGCTTATATATGCAAAACTACTATTCTGTTTTGAATCTACTGCGATCTTATCATGATGATATGAATTTAAAAATATGACTGGAATATTGATCTGATTTATAATTTGCCCTGCTTCGATACCACTAATCCTGCCCTCAATGTCTCCATCTATCACAGCAACATCTGGATTTAACTCTCTTGATATTTTAATTGCATCATCAATCCTTTTAAATACACCCAGAACCTCATACCCGAATCTGTTCAGTGTATTCTTAATATCTTCCCCAACAATAATATTCTCCATAACAATTAATACTCTCGGTTTCATAATCTTATCCTGGCAATTAAGCAGCTCTCCATATTCTAATAAATATAACCCTCCATATATAAATACGTTTATTCATCTGTTCATCCCTTATAAATTATCAGTTTATAACAAACATCCAAAAATTACCACCACCATCCATTGAGGCCACCCCTTAACCTTTCCTCCCTCTCAAAAAAGAATACAAGAATCAAACCCGATACAAATCCCCCTATATGAGCAAACCATGCCACTCCTCCACCCTGAACTCCTATACTACTAAATCCATTTAGCACCTGAATGACAAACCACAATCCCAGCACAAAAAGTGCCGATACTCTGATGATGCGGATAAAGAAGAAAAATATTATAAGCACATGCACCCTTGCTCTTGGGAAACGTACAAAATATGCACCGAGTACTCCAGAAATTGCACCACTTGCTCCCACGAGTGGAAGAGATGAATTTGGCTCGATAAATACATGACACAGTGTTGCAACTAATCCACATATAAAATAAAAGATAAGAAAACGAAAATGCCCCATTATCGACTCAACATTATCACCAAAAATCCACAAGTATAACATATTACCAGCAAGATGGAGAAATCCTCCATGTATAAACATCGACGTAAAGAGTGTAAGTATGTTTGGAATTGTCGAATGGTATAATGGAGGAAGATTGGGTAAATCACGGAAATGAATGATCTCCCATGGTATTACTGCAAATCGATAAATAAATACTTCAGCAGAACTGCCCATTAAGAGCTGATTTATGAAAACTACAATGTTGATACAGATGATAAATATTGTTACAATTGGAATCGTTGTAGTTGGATTGTCATCTTTGATTGGAATCATAGTGACCCTGTCACTTCTTAGAACTTATAATGAATATTGATCTCCGCTGTGCAACATTTCCTGCTCGATCTCTTATCATAATATCAAGTTGATGTTTGCCCTGAGAGAGTGGCTCACTAATCTTGTGAATTCCTCTCTCTCTGTAATGTTCATATTCAATGATCAATGGTATGCCATCGAGTTTTATAATATAATTTTCTTCACCAGCCACTCCAGAAAGTGTATCGATGAAACCAACCTCGATTAAAGGACACGAATCCGATATTACCGCTCCAGAATCAGGATGTACATACAGTATCTCTGGCTTCACAGTATCCTGCAGAACAGTAAAAGTTCCAAGGCTTGTTGTCCAGGCAGAAAGAATCCCTTTTCTGTATTTGCTGCCCTGAAAATGGGGCCTGCCTTCATCGTCTATTTTATATATTCCAATTCTCTTTCTGCTGTCTTTGGAAGAGATCAAAAATGTAGATATCAAAACACTGCTCTTAAGAGGAACATCGACCGGATAAAATGTATAACTGCGATCTATTACATTTGCCGTGCAGTCAAGTTCATCCACCTCGGATCTTCCAAATTCTTCTCTGTAGAGAGAACCAGGAAAAAATGTCACCCAGCATAAAGAATCGGGTGAAAGAATATAACTTTTCTCTACTGGAGAGAGTGGAAATATCCTTAAAAGGTCCCTTTTCTTCAGGTTCTTTCCAGAAAAAGGACCCCAGTACAGCTCAGATGTTAGACTCTTTGCAAACCTGTCCCGAATATAAAAAGATCCAACAAACTCTTTTCTGTTGAGTGGGACAAGATCAATTATACTGCCTTCATCAGAGTCAAGACTAACAGACAGGATCGGGAGCCTATTCAGATCACAATCTGAATGAATGTAAAATCGTACAACATCATCAATAAAAAACTTCTCAACTTCAATGTCTGGCAATGAGTCGTTATCAATACTAGTTTCAGGATCAGAAAAATATGTGGCTATCCGCTGTGCTCTGACTTTCGAGAGAGGAACAGACTTCAATACCCCCCTTACTTCCGATCTGTTTCCGAAAAAATCGGATACTTCGATTTTAAACACATGGGTTGTTTCCTTGATACAGAATATCTCACCTGCCCCTTTATTATCGGGTTTATAAAAGGGAAGCTCATTGCCCTTATCAAGATAAAGTTTCTGAAATAGTCCCAATTTCCATTTATATAGACGATAATCTCTGTCAAGATCAACATGATGAGTAAAGCGAGAATCAAAATAGTCGTATTGAACAGTGAAAATGAGACTGTCATCAAGCGACAGATTAAGCCTGTAGGGTGAAAATCGGTTCCAGCCCCTAACCGCAACATCAAAGGCAGATACTGCGATTCCTATTCTCCCCCATACCTCTAATGTATCATTCACCATATAGATACCATTCTGATTCTTTGTTACACTGACTACCTTGGGCATAAAATCACCATCTACATGTGAACCAGGACTAAGAGGCGAGACTGCTATTGCCTTTACAACCGGTGACTCCTTATCCTCGACCTGAAATCTAAGAAACAGAGGATTGAATGGCCTGTCAAGAGAGTCACGAATCTCAAAATGTAGATGAGGCACACCATTTCCACTCGATCCTGTGTATCCAAGAAGTTTGCCCTTTTTCACCCTCAATATTCCAGGTTCAATTACCTTTGTAACCCTGAATCTCCCTTCTCTAATCTGTTCCCTATTTATCAATCTCTCAAGCGAATCTGCAAAACAAGACAGATGGGCATAAACCACGGTCTGATTATTGTCGAGCCGTAAAAACAACGCCCTTCCATATCCATAAGTGGATATCTGAAGCCTTACAATCGAACCATCACCTATTGCAAATATCCTGTATCCTTCCTTTGCCCAGGTCTTAATATCCAATCCAGCATGAATATGGCCTGGACGGTATTCTCCGAATGATGAAGTCATTATACGACTCGCATCCGTTGGCCAGATGTAGTCTTCACCATGAAGACAGATCGGGGTAAATCCCATCCCAATAACCATAAAACATATTAGAGTTCTGTTGAATCGAAATCTACTCATCATCACTCCATCTTTTAACCTCATCAACAAGTATAGAGACAATATCGGTGGCCTTAATTTTTCTAACAACGCTTCCCTTTTTAAAGAGAAGTGCATATCCCTTTCCACATGCGATTCCAATATCTGCCTCACGAGCCTCACCCGGCCCATTTACCTCACATCCCATTATGGCCACTGTAATGGTTTTTTGCAAACCCTTTAGTCTGGATTCTACATTTTCTACAATCTCTACAATATTCATTCTTGTACGGCCGCATGTAGGACACGAGATAATTGTCAGCCCCTTCTTGCGCAAGTTACACGAATTCAGAATATCAAAACCAGCCAGAACCTCATCTACTGGATCACCTGTTAATGAAACCCGTATTGTATCTCCTATTCCCTCACAAAGCAGCGCACCAATTCCAACGGCAGATCGCAAGATACCCCTTGACGGAGTTCCAGCCTCGGTCACTCCCAGGTGGATCGGATAATCTACTCTCTCTGACAGGATTCTGTTGGCCTCTAACATCATCGGAATATCAGAAGATTTTATGGAAACAACAATATCGGTGAATCGAAAATCCTCACAAATCTCTATGTGTCTCAAAGCACTCTCCACCAATCCAGAGGCTGTAACCCTTCCTGATTTCTTAAGGATGTCCTTTTCAAGAGAACCAGAATTAACACCAATTCTTATTGGAATCGATCTCTCGGCCGCCTTCTCGAGAACCTCTCTTATCCGCTCCTTTGATCCAATGTTTCCAGGATTTATTCTTACCTTGTCTGCTCCCTTCTCGATTGCCTTTAGAGCAAGACGAAAATCAAAGTGAATATCCGCTACAAGTGGGATCCTGATCTCTCTCTTGATCCTCTCTATTGCATCTGCTGCATCAAAGGTTGGTACTGCAACTCTTACGATTTCACAGCCTGCTGCTTCGAGCCTTTTAATCTGTTCCACCGTAGCAGAGACATCTTCTGTCTTCGTGTTTGTCATTGACTGAACAGATATTGGCGAATCCCCGCCAATATAAACATCCCCAACCCTTACCTTCCTTGTTTTCTTCCTGTGAATAGAATGCAAGATTATATATCCTTACTATGGTTTTTAATCACACTAATCATGTTTTCAATGACCTTATCTAACTCATCGTACTCTATGGTAATGGGAGGCAGAAGTCTGATTACATTTGGGCCTGCAGAAAGAACGAGTATTCCCCTCTCTTGAAGCTCCATAATAAGAGGTTTGACATTCTGCCTCAATTCGATCCCTATCAATAGACCGAGACTGCGCAGCTCAACAATTTCATGACGAATCTCGGAATAAATATTTTCATAGAAATAGTCACCCTTCTCCTTTGCCTGTATGTCAAGATGCTCATCGACCATTGTATTTAGAACCGCCAGAGAAGCTGCACACGCAAGAGGATTACCACCAAAGGTCGAACCATGCCTTCCAACAGGACTTTCTATTCGCCGGTTGCACAGAGTGGCGCCCATGGGAACTCCTCCTCCAAGCGACTTGGCCAGACACAGAATATCAGGTTTGAGGTCAAAATGCTCACACCCAAACATCTTTCCTGTCCTGCATAGACCCGTCTGGACCTCATCGATTATTAAAATAATTCCTCTCTCATCGCATAATTTCTCCACGCTTTTAAAATATTCCCTCTCACCAATATTTACTCCGCCCTCGCCCTGCACAATCTCAAGTATTATACCAGCAGTATCAGAATTCACAGACGACTCTATGGCCTCATAATCATTAAAGGGTACAAATTTGAATCCAGGCACGAGAGGCTCAAAATCCTTGCGATATTCCGGCCTGTATGTAGCACTCAGGGCTCCCAGCGTTCTGCCATGATATCCACCCTCTGCGCATATAAAATCCTTTTTCCTGGTGGTAAACCTTGCAAACTTAATTGCCGCCTCCACACTCTCGGTTCCAGAGTTACAAAAGAATACCCTGTCCAAACCAGATGGTGCAAGCGATGTAAGCCTCTCATAGAGAAGACTCGATACATCATTGATGAAAAAATTGGAGCAGGAGGTAAGTACACGGCTCTGCTTCGATATTGCCTCAGCCACTCTGTCATGGCAATGACCTAAACTTGCCACTCCCATTCCTGTAACACAGTCTATGTACTCTCTACCCTTATCGTCCCATACCCTTGTCCCCTTTGCCCTGACCAGTACGAGATCTCTCTTGCGATACACATTAAACTCGTGGGCCTTCTGAATTCTTAGATAATCGCTCATGATCGATAAGCTAAATATCCATCTCCATTTGATCTACTTTTGGAAAGGGCTTCTTTTTCGCCCTCTCTATCATGCTTAAAAATGTATCTTCATCCAGCACTCTTACTCCTAGATCCAGTGCCTTTCTGTACTTGGAACCCGGATTTGAACCTACAACAACATAATCTGTATTGCGACTCACACTGGAGCTCACCCTTCCACCCTCAGACTCAATGAGCCTTGTTGCACCTTCACGTGTAAATTTACTCAATGCTCCTGTTAGTACAAATGTTTTCCCAGAGAAGATGCCAGGTTCTGCCTTTCTTCTCTTCTCCTCCATACGTACACCGGCCTTCCTCAGTTTTTCTATTACCTTGATGTTGGAGTCCTGTCTGAAAAATTTAACAACGCTGTCTGCTATTGTAGGACCGATACCCTCTATATTCTCAATCTCATTTACTGATGCTTCTCTCAACCTGTCTATAGATTCGAATCTGTCGGCCAGTAGAGATGCCGCCCTTGCTCCTACATATCTGATTCCAAGGCCGAATATAATGCGATCCAGGGGTCTGCTCTTGCTCTCCTCCAGACTCTCCAGTAGATTACTGGCGCTCTTATCACCCATCTTCTCCAACGAGGCCAATTCTTCCTTTTTTAGAAAATATAGATCACCATAATCCGAAACCATGTTGTGTTCTATGAGCTGATGAACAAGTGCTTCACCGAGTCCTTCTATGTCCATTGCATCTCTTGAGGCAAAATGTTCTATGCGTCTGTGTATCTGTGCAGGACAGGCAATATTTTCACATCTTATGGCAGACTCTCCCTCTATCCTGACAAGTTGTGTGTTACAAATTGGACATCTATCCGGCATCTTAAATGGCGTAGAACCTTTCGGTCTCTTCTCTTTTATAACCTTTACTATCTTTGGAATTACATCTCCACCCTTCTCGATCAGTACAGTGTCACCGACTCTAATGTCTTTTCTTCTTATCTCATCCTCATTGTGCAGAGTTGCCCTGCTTATTGTTGATCCTGCAAGAAATACTGGTTCAAGTACTGCTACCGGAGTCACTGTACCGGTTCTTCCTACCTGAAGGTGAATTTCCTTTAGAACCGTTGTTGCCTGACGTGCCTTAAACTTGAATGCTATCGCCCATCTGGGACTCTTTGCGGTACAGCCGAGTTCTCTCTGCTGTATCAGCGAGTTGACCTTTATCACAACACCATCTATGTCGTATGGAATCGTATCTCTCTTCTCTTCCCAGATATTACAAAAATCGATGACCTCCCACATCGACCTGCAAAGCCTTATGTGTCTGCTCACAGGAAATCCCATCTCTCTTAGGAGATGAAGCGAGTCGAAATGTGTATCAATCTTCAGTCTATCAATATCCGCCTCATCAAGAAGCCTGAGAAAATAGGCAAAAAACTCCAGAGGCCTCGATGACACAATCCGTGGATCTTGCTGTTTTAAAGTTCCTGCAGTAGCATTTCTGGGATTTGCAAATATCTTCTCTCCCATCTGTTCCTGTCGCGCATTCAATTTTTCGAATCCATCTCTTGTCATTATTACCTCACCCCTCACTTCTACATTACTGGGAAGGTCTTTCCTTTCAATTAGCCTCAGCGGTATCGATCTGATAGTCTTCAAATTATTTGTTATATCATCGCCTCTTTGACCATCACCCCTTGTTGCACCCCTCTTAAGAAATCCATCTCGATAAACCAGACTCACTGCAATTCCGTCGAATTTTAACTCTGTTACATATTCAAATTCCTCTCCAGGCAGAAAATTATGAAGTCTCTTTTCAAAATCATAGAGCTCCTCCTCAGAATAGGTGTTCCCAAGGCTCAGCATAGGAACATCGTGCCTGACAGTTGGAAATTCTTTTACGGGCTCTCCACTAACACGTTGTGTCGGCGAATCTGGTGTGACCAGTTCTGGATGTTTTTTCTCAATCGTAGCAAGTTCAGACATCAACATGTCATATTCATAATCAGAGATTGTCGGTTCATTTAATACATAGTAACGATAGTCATGCTCTCTTATCTTCCTGCGGAGCTCCTCTATTCTATCTTTGATTTCTTTCATACTCCCCCCAACAATATAAATCCTATTGGTTAAAGAGAAATGCGCTGCATCCAGGGAAAGTATACTTTTTTACCAGAGTAGCATACTCCTGTGCAGCAGAAATCATTACATCCTCCTCGGTCTTTTTTGCTGTAGAAAAGATCATCCAGAATCTTCCTCTTCCTCCCTTAAGATTTTTCCTCACAAACTCTGCAAGAAGCTCAGGATTCTCTCTACACTTCCAGTCCTGAAAAACCGCTCTGTCAACATATTCATGAAAATAGTATCTGAATCGTGTCTCTGCACCATAGTAGACAAGAAACCGATCGTTTTTCTCAATGTCGGTTCTGATACCTTCCGACATGGTTCTGAAAGCCTCATGTGAATCGTGAATTTTTACAAATCCCTGCTTCAATGTCCACGACTGCGGAAGCACGAGTACAACTAAAGCAGCAGCCACTGCTATTCGTGGAAAATGACTGTTCACACGCTGCCATATCAACTCAAGACCTCCGCCGATCAAGATTAAAAAGAAAACCATGCTGAAGAGCATCGTACGCACAGGGCCGTAAGGCCACTTCTGCAAAAAAGAAGCAATCAATGTGACAATGATTGGAAACCAGCATAGAGCACAGAGTTTAAATTTCTTCTTACCAATAAAATAGGCAGTTCCAAGAATGACTAAGAAGAGTCCGATGAGGCCGTTCTGACTATTCCAGAAAAAATATCCGAGCAGACTTATCGTGTTGCGATAGAAAAACTTTATTATGGCCAGTGGTCCGACCCCAGCAGGAAAATATCTATTCCAGTACCACATGTCGGTCCTGTCAGCAGTATGCCTCGTATAAACAAATATTATTAGAAGCACCATTACTACTATCAGCGGTAGGGCACTAAATAGCTTTCTTACTAAATCCTTTGATCTGCCGTTCAGAATGTCGCATGAAAAAACAAACAATCCAAAAGAAGCAACCACAAAGAATGCGGTAAAGCTGAACAGCAGAGAAATTATCGATACTCCTACTATGATGAGCCATCTCTTTTGTGAAGGATTTTCATAATATTTCAAGACCAGATATAGCAGCAGGATCGAACAGAAAAAGTCAGTAGTATATGGATGTGCATACCCTGCATAGTGAACAAAAACTGTGCTGGTGCTCAATAAAAAAACAGCCACAAGAGAGACAAATTTTGAGAATCTCTTTGAAATAAAAAGTGCAGTGATTATCAATCCTGCAATTGCGCTTACTACTGGAATAAGACGATAGACAAATTCACCATTTCCAAGAATGGATATCAAACAGTATGTAGTCACATAAAACAGAGGCGCAGATGGTGCGCTTTGAATATAGAATCCTTGAGGAAACTGATCAAGATTTCTAGCAAAGAAGGACTCATCCATTAGAAGAGATTCTGAAAAAATACCATTTACCATTGCAAGCACGCTCAATACAATTATTAAAGCAAGCAAAGCGCTGTACCACCACTTTTCTACACTTTTAAACTTTAACATTTCATTTCCTCCAGACTATCTAAGGGTCTTTTCTAAGATATCGTCAATACTCTCCATTCTCGTTGCCTCAACAAGAAAGTTGTAACCAAAAACACTCGGCATGATCCTGGATAGAAATATGTGAATCTTTTCAATAAAAACATATACTCCCTTCGAGCTCACGAGGTCCATGATTGGGGGGGCAAATCCTGTTATCTTATCAATTTTAAAACCATATTGCGGAATAAGATTCTTAAAGTTTTTTATCGTAAAGAGTCTCTTGTGAGTCATATCAAGAATGCCGCGCTTTCCATAATTAAATTGACCGAGCAGAAGTGAAAACCTCACGGGTAAATATCCTATGTTTGCAGTGCTTATGTAGAGTTTTCCATTCACTTTTAAAATATCAAAGACCTGACTCAAAAAATCCTCGGGTGAATCTAAATGTTCTATCACATCCAGCGCAAGGCAGAGATCATAATGTTTTTTTGGCAGTCTTTCTGAAAAGCGTGAATTTAGGTCGAGTACAACTGTCTCAGACTTTCCGGCCTTTGTCGGATGGATTATATCGACGGCAGTATGTTTCTTAACCTTCTCTGCGATCTGGCTGCTCAGGATCCCATAATTTGCACCAAGCTCTATTGTATTCATATTGCTTGTAAGCTTAACATTTTTGATTATATATTGATGAAGTGAGCGTGGACTCTTTTTAAACTGATACTTTTCGTTCTCGAATAGCTGAAAATCATAATTCCTCGAGTAAAAGAGACCAAGATTATTCAATTTATAGATTATGATTGACTTTACACAATTCCATGCATACCTCATTCCGCTCACATGACACTTCTCGGTTCCATAGTGGGTTGGAATCGGAATCTCATTTATCTTCCAGCCCATTGCGACCGCCTGAATTATTATTTCAGTATCAAAGTGAAAATCATCAGAGTTAAATATGAACGGGATCTTCTTGAGAGATTCGACCCTGTATGCACGATAACCAGTGTGAAATTCAGAAAGCCTGGTCTTGAGCAGCCTGTTCTCGATGAATGTTAAAATCTGATTCCCGATCCATTTGTAAAGGGGCATACCACCCTGAAGGGCCCACTTCTTTTTTATCATTCTTGAAGCAAATACGGCATCAGGCTCATCTTCAAAAGATGCTATGATGTTGGGAATATATTCTGGTGGATACTGCCCATCTCCATGAAGAAGAATTACTATGTCATAGTTTTGCTTTATACAGTAGAGATAACCGAGCTTTTGATTTCCGCCATATCCCCTGTTGAAAGGGGTCTGAAAAACATGGATGGGATATTGAGGATGGTCCTCCTCTATACTCTTTGCGATATCAAATGTACCATCTCTGGAGCTGTCATCAATTATGAATAGATCTGCACACTTCTTTAAAATCTCTTTATCAATTCTATCTATAACAGATTCCAGAAACTCCTCTGCATTGTAAGATACGAGAAATATGGCAACTCTCTTTTTTTCGAGAATTCTCATTGCCGAATCGTACATCTCTTTTGGTATTGTCTCCTGAATATTGGCTCTTCCTTTTTTCCCTGGTCGCCTGAAAATTCGTATCGACATTGTCAGACTCCATAAAATGACTGATTTTAACAATCCAAATTTATTAATATAAATAGATTAAAGCAATAGTTGTTTGATTTTTATGTTGAATTATACTCATTTTTAGTATGACATTGAGATTCGGTATTGTGTAAAGTATAGGGAGTTGTTGGTTAGTAAATAGTAAGATAGTGAAGAGTGAATAGGCCCTGCACATCCTGCCCAATGTGACCCTATCATCTTATAAGAAAATGTTATCCTTGTCCTATGGTTCCCAAACTCCTGTTTGAGAACCCATATGTGTTAAAAACTCTTTTTTTGTAATGACAAATCAAGGAAATTAGATCATGCGTGACAGATACAAAATAATTGACAAGAAGGATTGAGTATTAAATAAACTATCAATTTATAAAAAATCCAATAAAACTAAGATTAAATACCAGGTATGGCAAAAGGGGTTACATCCCGAGCTGATTATGAATGATAAGACATTTCGTCAGAAGGCAGAATACATACATTATAATCCTGTTAGGAGAGGTTATATTGCTCATCCTGAGTACTGGATTTATAGCTCTGCAAGGAATTATATTTTTGATGATGAATCAGTTATTAAGGTGAATAAAAGTTTGGTTATTTGATATATCAAAACAGAGTTTCTTTTCAGAGCAAAGCTGCCAAACTGGTGTTTGGGAACGAGGAGGTGTTAAAAGAAGCACTTCGAGAGATCCAGTAGTATGTTTTTCCTGTATAATTACACTTTTAGAACATTGTTTCAGACTCAATCAAAGTATCCTTCCAACTAATCCGCAAAGAAGAAAGCAGAAAAAATAAAAATCTCTCTTTCTCCTATTCTGGATTGACAATGGAATTTATCCGCTTCTTCCTTGAAAAGGAGAAAATGTTTGATTTTTAAGTTTTTTTTGTTATATATTATTATATTATGTTAAACGATAATAAACTTTTGTATGTTAAAAAGGGGCTAAACTATGAGGGAAGTGAATTAATCCATAATGATCCTCGAGGAAACTGCAAAATATTTAAAAATAGTCCTGCCTTAGCGTGATACTTTTTATAAAATGGCAATGGAAGGAAAAATGCCCGCTGTGAAAATTAAGCCGGGAAGAAATAACAAGATTATAATCAGAATTCCATACAATCAGGATTTGATAAATAAGGTAAAGTCTATCCCGAGAAGGGAGTGGAATCCAAAAGGAAAATGTTGGGAAGTTCCTTACAATGAAGATTTAATAGCAAAACTACAGTCTCTTTTTGGAAAAAATCTTGTTATCGATCTTTACTTTTATCTTATCCCACTCCAGAAAGAACTTTCCATAAGGAAATATTCAAAGAGGACAATCAAGTCATACATAAAAATTAACAGAGATTTTCTTTTATATTCTGGCAAGAAACCAGAGGAAATAGAAAATAAGGATATTTGAGTATAACAACAAAAAATGATATTCATCCAGAGGGATGCATATGCGAATTGTTCGAATATCTTCTAAATTTAGGTGTATATCCGAACTGTTCGGATGTGAACGAGTTATGTGAAATAGCCGCCGCTAACAAAGGTAATACAAATAGTGGTGAACAAGGATGAAAATAATACAAAAAAATCTAAGTATTGATTTTAAAACCGAAGCTGTGAGCATATATTTATCACAGATTATGAGCGTTCTTGACGATACTACAAAGAAACTAAAAAACGCCGAGGAAAAATGGAACATTGTAAAAAGTATCTTCAATTTAGTGTCTTCCTCAAATAGGCCTTTTAACTTTCTCATATTCCCTGAAATAGCTATTCCATATACTCATATTCAAGAGATTATTAATATTATTGAAAACAATTTTCCAGTTAACACTGTAACAATTTTGGGGATTGAAATTATTTCAGTCAAAGAGTGCAAAACTATTATTGAAAATTTGGAGATTAATAATGAGGAACCTAACAGAATTTTACAAAATGCTAATGAAACTCAGGTAGTTAACCCTTGTTTAATAATTGTAAAGCCTCAGAAAAAGAAATGTCTCTTTTTTTTACAATTTAAGATAACGCATTCTAAATATCAGGGTGATTTGGATAATATTATAAATTTACTTTCCTCTGATTTTATGTATTACTTCAAATCCAAAAATCTTAATTTTGTTACTCTTATTTGTAGCGACTTTTTCAATAGACCATCTGGTTTACTCACGAGGATTATTGATGAGATAGACTATAAAATCTTAAAAAAGGGGTTCCCTTTAGACTTCATCATAAACATCCAATACAACCCATCCCCAGACGACGAATTATTCTTACATAGTCTTAATAGGATATATGATGATGGATATAAATATCACGGCCATTTATGTACTATTTTTCTTAATTCAATTCTTCCGGGAACCAGGAAAGGGGGGTTAAGCAAGTTAATTTTTTATAAAGATTTGAAATTACCAGAAAGGCAACCTCTGAAACAAATCGATGCACCTATTGTTGGATATGAGTTTCCTGAAAGTGAAATGCTAATCTATTTGTCTTTTGAGAGATTGCCTAAATCATGGGACACTAAAAGGGACTTTTATCCATTGCACTTCGAATGCTATGAATTTGATGGCGACACTCGGAGTCTTAATAGAACAGATAATATTCGTTATATTGCACCCATGGAAAAAGAAACTTCTTTTGATTTCCAAACCTATGAAGAACTTGCTTATAGGCTTTCTAATCTGGGAAAGTTTGACAAATCTATAGAATGGGCAGAAAAAGCTCAGAAACATTGGGACAATATGAAAAACTATCTCAAGGCCGCATCAATGGGGCATTTTGTTGCTATTCAATATCGCCATCAAGGGAAATTTCGTGAGTCGTTAAAAAATTATGCCATAGCAGAATCCATCGCACTAAAAGAATATAAATTGACCCCAGAATTAAAGTTTATCCTATGGAGAATAAAGGCTGGCAGAATCATGGTAGAAGATTATTTAATAAAAGGTGATTGTAAAGGGGCGTATAAAGAGTATGATGAACTTATTAAAGAAATTGATAACTATTTAGCAGGAAATCAACAAATTGATGACAATTTCATGAAAAAAATAGAGTTATATAAGATTCATGCCAGAAGACAGCAAGCAGAAATGCTAAGATTGCTTGGAAAGTATAATGAAGCTCTTACACTCTTTCGTGAAGCATATAAACAATACAACTATATTTATGCAGAAGAAAAAGCATATTCTGTTTTGGGACAAGGAGACTGCTTAAGAATGCTTAAAAAATTTGATAATGCAATGGAAAAATATAAAGAGGCGATGGAGTTCGCACAAGAAAAAAGAAACAAAAGGCTCCAAATGCGGGTGCTTCGCAATATGGCTGAACTTTATCGTACGAAAGGAATAAATAATATAAATCTCTTAGAGGAGCTAAAGGACCTTTCAAATAAAACAAACTACCTTTTTGGTAAGCTCTATTACTTTCTTATAGAAGGCGGGCTACATCTCAAAGAAAATAAAGAAAAAGCAGAGGAATTTTTTGTGAAGGCAAATAAACTATCTCAGATAAACGGAGAACATCTAAAGATCGAATATGCCCACTCCATATTCGGTCTTGCCGAAGTTAAAAGATTGAAGAATGATATAAACGTCGCCAAGGGTTATTATAATGAAGCGCATGGATTATATCAAGAAACAGGAATCCTGTGGGGTATAGAAAAAACAAAAAAAGGAATAGATATGCCAAATGACTCAAGCAATGAAATACTATTTATGAACATTCCATAGACAAGGGAGTAGTCATGAAGAAAATCTTAGTCATGGAATTTGACAGCATAAAAGCAGATTTAAGGCCAGATTTACCATATGACATAGCACTGCAAGAATGCCTGTTAGCAAAGAATATTGCTCTTTCTAAAGGAAACATTGATGCAGCGGGTCATGCATCTAAGGGGGTAGCAG
>Ga0190360_1000537_pt1 | contig 21081 bp, 20 predicted proteins | sample 48721834_MG_FD_161271 | JGI IMG/M metagenome (GOLD analysis project Ga0190360, IMG submission 161271) | Hydrothermal vent microbial mat bacterial communities from Southern Trench, Guaymas Basin, Mexico - 4872-18-3-4_MG | ecosystem: Environmental > Aquatic > Marine > Hydrothermal vents >... | reverse complement strand
ATTGATTAAGACTTTAAAAGTCATGAAATATTAATTTAGCAAAGATTTATTAATAAAACAACTCATTTTTCAATTTGATATTAATTGTGATTTAAATGCCGGATAAAGAAAAGCAAAAAGAGAAGCTTATTTATTATATTTGTGGAAAATTACCGAAAAAAAAGTTGGACCGGGAGATAAAGGATTTTATTTTAGAGACCCCAGAAATTGAGGCATTAAGAGCAAAAATTCTTGAAAATATGGAGTACATTGAGGCATATGCAGCTACAGGGCAAGTAAAATTATTAGAAAATCCCCTCTCAGATGTAGAAAGACTCCTGAGCAATAATGGACTCTATTTTCCAGAATTTTTAAAGGTAGAGTTATTAAAAGTTGGACTCTTAAATGGAATTCCTCGTGAATATCAGCAATTAACTGAAGCAATGGAAAAAAGGGATGCTCTCGCACTGACAAAACATTGGAAGATTTTCCAAGATTATATTGAGCAACTTGCATTAATTTTCCAGAAAGGAAATTTAAATGAAGGGGAAGATATGGTATTATCGCGGTGGATTGATGAGTATAATAGGTTAAAAGAGGTTTTATCGGACCCATTTCATATCTATCGATAATTGAGTTTTTAAAATTCCGTTTTATTACATCCAAAATAAAGTCCATTCTTAAATTTGGTCAACTATTTAAATACTTAATTATGCAGACATTAAAATTAATTTCCAGTCATATAGCGACTAAATACATAAATTAAAGTTTTATAATTGTTAAAATCTAACAATATCTTTTCATTATTATTAATCATAACATAAAAAACTGAATTTACGCATTTGAGGAATATATTAAAATTTTAAACCAATTTTATCATTTCTAATTTTTATAAATATTTCAAACTTTTCTAATAATTTATCTAAACTAATATAACTTAATTAAATATATTCAAAATACAAATTAGAATTATTAGATATTCTGAAAATATATAGACATGCTACTGTAAGATTAACATGGCAAACAGTAGATGATATTATATTATTAAATAGATTAGATAAATTGATTTCCACCAAATAATATCTTTTTTGAATTAAATCTTTATATAAATTTTAAAAAAGCATTTTAAATATTAATTTTTTATAAAAATATATTATTGAAATATTATAGAAAACATAGAAAGGACTCAAAATAGAGGAAATGATTATAAATGGCTGAGATTTTTATTGATAAACTTCCTCGATTGATTAATGTATCAAATTTAATCCTTGGTCATTTTATTGAGCATTTAGGAATGTGTATCAATAACGGAGTCTGGACTTATAAAAAAACCGAACAGACATTAATGCAACCGCCCTTAGATAGGGTTCGGACAGAATTATTTGAAAAGATAAGTAGTCTAAGACCACCAATTATAAGATATCCGGGGGGATGTTTCTCAGATACATATCATTGGAAAGATGGTATTGGTCCCCGGAGCTCTCGCCCAATTAGGAAAAATAAAGCTTGGGGAGGATTTAAAAGTGTTTTTGGACTAATCAAAGGTTTTAATATAGGATCTAAAGAGAAGAACCATTTCGGAACTGATGAATTTTTAACATTATGCGAAAAACTGGGGGCTGAAAAATATATTAATATAAATTTTGGGACTGGGACGCCTAAAGAAGCTGCCGAATGGGTTGAATATACAAATGGTAGTTTGAATACGACATATGGAAAATTAAGAGCAAAAAATGGACACCCTGAACCATATAATGTTAAATTTTGGGGCATTGGAAACGAGATTTTTGGGTGGTGGGAAAAAGGGCATTGTAAAACAGGTGATATATATGGAAAAAAGTACCTTGAATTCGCCAAAGAAATGCGGAAAATTGATTCAAATATTAAATTATTGGGAGTTGGATGGAAATCCGATTGGAATAGATCATTTTTAAGAGTTGCTAAAGGTTATGTTGATTATTTAACTCTTCACCTCTATCTACCTACAATTAACATTATTTCATATTTATTAGGATGGAGAGCATTACCTAAAAATGAAAATGTATATTATAGTATGTTAAATTCTCCTTATTTGGCTGAAGAATTAATTTTAAAGACCAGACAAGATATTATTTCAACACTAGGAAAAAATGGACTTGAACAAGTCAAAATTGCATTTGACGAATGGAACATTTGGTATCGGTGGAGACAAGTATACCGAGCAGATACACCACATTATAACCTTAGGGATGGATTATGGACAGCCTGCATGATTAATACATTTATAAAACAAGCAGAAACAATTGGAATGGCAAACTTTGCTCAAATGGTCAATGTATTAGGGATGATTCTGACATATGATGACAAGATAATTGTAAATCCAAATTACCTTGTTTTCAAAATGTACAGTGATGTGTGGTTAAAAGATAGTTCGCTGTTATCTGTTTCTGTAAAATGTAAAAATATTATTTCAGAACAATTTGCAAATATTCCACCAATTATGAAGCCAGTATTAGATGTTGCAGCTATGATATCAAGAGATAAATCAAAATTAACTCTCTTCTGCGTAAACAAACATTTAAATGAAAATATAGATACCTGTATAAAATTTTCTGATTCTCTTAATTTTACACCTGAAAATGTTATCGGATATATTCTCACGCATGACACCCCTTTTGCTATTAATTCTCGAGAAAATCCAAATACAATAAAAGTACAAAAACTTAATTTTGTATGTAATAATGATCTATTTAAATATAAATTCCCGGCGCATTCTGTAGTAGTGTTTCAATTTTTAGGTAAATAAAGAGTAGAAAATTTTATTTTAATAAATATCAAATTAGATTTTCGTTTTTAATTATTGGAAAACATTATTGAAAAATTAAAAATCTAAATATTTTTCTTATTATATGAAAAATGAAAGATATTTTGAATTGCTAAGAATTTAATTAAAATTATTACATCTAAAATATGAACAAAATATCATAAGGGTTGAAAATAATGAAAATTCATGATATATCAAAATTGATTGATGAAAATATATTAGTATATCCAGGCGACCCTAGCGTAAAGATAAATAAAATAAAGAATATCGCTTCTGATGGATGGAATATTTCAGAATTTTGTATGAGCACTCACACATGCACTCATATTGATACTTTATTACATATTGAAGATAAAAGTCCAGGAGCTGAGAATGTTCCATTAGAGAAATGTTATGGCGAGTGTCAGGTTCTTGATTTAATGGAAATTCCATTTGGAGAAAGTATAACGGAAAAACATTTAAAAAAATTTGTTATTGAAAAAAATGAAATTATCTTAATTAAAACAAAAAATTCAATATTAAACAATAATGAATTTAAGAACGATTTTGTATTTTTATCAAAAAATGGAGCCGAATATCTGGTAAAAAAGGGCATTAAATCTGTTGGTATTGATTATTTAAGTATTGGGCCAAAAGAAGTCCATAAGATACTACTGGAAAATGAAGTATTAATATTTGAAAATTTATCTTTAAAAAAAATACGACCAAAAAACTATACATTTATTGGACTACCACTAAAAATTAAAGCCGAAGGTGCCCCCGCCCGAGTAATATTAATTGAAGAGTAATCATTGACTGGATTATAATTAATGACTTAATTTCTTAAAAATAAAAATATGGTTTAAATATTTCTTGCTGTTTTTCAATTTGATTTAATCAAAATTTATAAATTAAATAAAATTATAGAATAATTATGCAAGATGGTGTTAAATTTATTTATAATAAAGAATATTGGTTTATCTCAGTTATCTGGAATAAAGATTATATTAATGCAGAAGAGAGCATCAGTCAAATAGAGAATATTATCATAAATAAATTAAATAATATAACTGATAACGATTTAAAGAAGGCATTTTTGGATAAGGAAAAAATTAAACAAATTAAAGAGATGGGAAAAAATTTTTCGATAAAGGGTAAATGGGAAACATTAATAGAATCATTCCCATTTAAAAATGAAAATATTGGGATTAAGTATAATACATTAGGTTATTTAGAATTTGAAGTAGAATATTACAAAAATGACCCAGATAAAAAAAATTTAATAGAACCAATTTTAATTCAACAAATTCCAATTATCGTTTTAAACGAATTAAAGAAATATGCATCAAAAGTCCGTAAAAAATATTTATTTTTCGATGTTGAAAGTCCAATTTATATTTTTTTAACTTCAAATAAAATGAGTCCACCAGACCTTAAATGGTCTAATGAAAATATTGAAAAATACAGAAAATATCTTGGAAAATGGATCGAAATATATTCAGGACATTGGTCAGATTATTCTGATGAATTATATAAAAACAGAGTTAAACAAAATCTATCTAATAGACTATCAGAACTCCATTTTATAAGAAGAAATTCTGGGTTTATATATATGGCACCCGAAAATTTTGAACAATTTTTTGATTCATATATAATTTCAAATGTTTTAATACCAACGGCTAAAATTAGGGCAATTGTATTTGCTTTAATGGCATTTAATAATTCATTAGATGCCCTTTTCATTTTAAAAAGTTTTATGGACTTAAACATAATCGAGAAGAAAATTAAAGACCTAACACTATTAAGAGGGATAATTCAGACACAAATGAGCTCATTTTATAATGAATTGAATTATAATAGAAGACAGCATTTTACCAAAGTGCTAAAACACTTGATTGATGAATTTAATTTAAATCAACTTTTAAATAGAATCGATAATAAATTTTCTATAATTCAAGAATCTATGTATGTAGTATATCAACAAAAAAATGAAGAGAACCAAAAAAAGACGCAACGTGGAATGAAGGTATTAAATCTTTTAATTGGTATAGGTATTCTCTCAGATATTGCATTGGCTCTAGATAGTGGTATGAATGCCCTATATTCAGGAAATCAGTTTATTTTTTGGCTGCAAATCATTATCTCAATTTGTTTAGCAACAGTATTAATGTATGTGTCTTTATATTATATGAAGATTAGAGTAGTAGAAATCAGTAAGAAATTTAGAAGGACAGTTGATGCAATTATATTAGACAAAGATAAGGAGCATATAGTTTTAGTTAAACGTAAATATCCGCCATATGCTGGATATTATGCATTTCCTGGAGGTTTTATAGAGAAAGGAGAAACTCCAAGACAAGCAGTAATACGAGAAGTTAAAGAAGAAACAGGGCTAGATGTTATAATTAAGCGGAAAGTTGGCTTATATGATAGAATTGGACGTGATCCAAGAGGTGCTGTAGCCACAACTGCATTTTTATGTATTGTAAAAGGTGATTTCTCTAATCTTAAATGTAGTGATGAATCTACTCGCGTAGAAATATTACCTTTAAAAGAAATTGAAAACACTGACTTAGCTTTTGACCACGAAGACATTTTAAAAGATGCTTTAAATTTAATATCCTAATTAAATTTTTTTTTAGGACAATATTATTGACAATGCTTAAATTAATAAGAAATCAATATTTATAGTTCTTAAATTGGGAATATACAAGCAATATACAAGAGATATTAAAAAGATTTTAGAGGTTCATTAAGAAAAACATTAAATTCACAATTTTAATATAAAAATTTATAAAGTCTTTTGATAAAAATATTATAATTTCTATTGTAATTTCATTAATAATACTTAATAGATTACAATAATTGCTTTTGGATTATTTTTCTGGATTTCAAGCGGAAAATTTACTTATTTTTCTCTTTTTAAATGCTTATTTATAAGGAATTTTTATATATGATATGGATTCACTTAATAATAATAAAAATATAGGTTTAAATGAAAATTAAATTTAAACCACCATCAAAATATAATGTTAATATCAAAATATTATAAGTTATAAATAAATTATATTATAATTCAAAATTTACAATGATAAAATAATGAGTCTCATAAAAAAAATTTTAAAATATTTTTTATTGATACTGGGATACTTAATTTTACTCTGGGGTCTATACACTGGACTTTTAATAGTTTTTGGAAAACTGTTTACAATATTTAGTACTCTTGTCAATTGCTTATTTCCGGCACTAGCTTGCTATTCAATTTTATTCTATCCAATAATTATCTTAATAATGACTCGTCTTCATGGAAAAAAGCGTAAATTATGGCTGGTCCCAATTTGTTTTGGGTTAGTTGTAGTTTCATTAAATTCATTACCGTTAATTGCAGGGACTCAAAAACCAATTATAGATGGAAATGCCCAATTTGCTCAAGTGTTTGGTGCAAACTACATGGACAAAATTCCCCAAGAATTAAAATCTAAATTTATGAAGACACCTTTTGATTTCTGGAAGCTTTATAACAATTATGAATCATTTGATTGCAATGTTACTTACGACATACCATATCTTAAAGTTCCGATTTATAATGATGTATTTAAATTTGATTATTATTGTCCAAAACATGGTACAGGACCATTCCCAACAATTATAAATATTCATGGTGGAGGCTGGATTATTGGAAATAAGGGATTTCCTGAAAACAGACCTCAAGCGTCAAAATATTTAGCACATCAAGGTTATGTAGTTTTTGATATACAATATGGACTGGCACATTTTCCGAACATGACAATAGGAAATACAAAATTAGACGACACATTGGGATGGGTACAAGGTCTATTAGGCAGACAGCTTACAAATAAGAGTTATTCGGTACTAGAACAAATTCACCAAGTATTAGGAAATTTCACGCATTTCTTAGTGAGTAATGCCTCGCAATACAAGGTTAATTTATCTTGTGTTTATATAACAGGAAATTCTGCAGGTGGTCATTTAACTGAATGTTTCATTGGTTGGAATAATACATACAGGTCTATTTTTCCAACCGAGAATATTACAATCAAAGGTCTAATTCCGTTTTATGGGGTTTCTAATTTCGCGGATTTAATGTATATGATTAATGACCCTTTATTAGGACTAATAGGTAATCCAATTGAATTGATGAAAGAAATGTTTGGAGGAGATTTGTCAAATACAAGTTTTAATAATTTGATATCACCCGTTACTATGGTAGATTCGAATGCACCACCGATTTTACTTTTACATGGAGAAAACGATGAATTAGTACCTGTCGAGCAGTCTCGGGAATTAAAAGATGCATATGACGCTAATGCTACAAATCCAGCTATTTTAATTGAATTTCCATTTGTTGGCCATGCTTTTGATTATATATTCAATAGTCCTGGTGGTCAAATTTCTCTTTATTATATTGAAAGATTTTTAGCAGCTACGAGGTATGCATAGGTGATATAAATGGTAGAAATAAAATATTTTATGACATATTATTCATATATTGTGATTTTGTTTAATAGTGCAGCACTGGTTCTGAATATATTGCCATTTATGGGAATTTTAATTATTGAATATATAGCAACAATTTTTTTCCTTATTGTATTTTTCAAGAATTTTGGGCTAGTTATCCTTAATTTCAGATATATCAATAGAAGTGACCATAGCTATGGTAGATGGACTAAAAACATGAGTTGGATCTATATACTTGTTTCAATAATTTCAATATTTTTTCTCTGCATTGCTCCATTGATGTATTCATTTTTAAACATTAATAATGTCCCCTATTTGATTATTGCTTATATAATCCTTTTTGGAATTGGAATATTATTAGCAGTGTTCGACTTAAAGTGTATAGGCCAGCCGAAAGCCTGGAAATGACTTAATTTTTCTCCTTTTTTTATTTTAAATTTTTTGAGTCTAAAATTAATAATTTCAATTATGATTAAACAGATTAATATCCTTGAAAATTTGTTTTTCATTCATTTAATATTCCAATTTTTCATTTAATTATTAATTAATTCAATTATTATTTTAAAGGTCTTAGATATTAACTAAATAATAGTAAATATTCTAAATTTTCCCTAAAATCAAAACTTTTTTTTAGAAAATAATGTTTTAAAAATTATATGAAGTCAAAAATGAAGTATAAATTACCAAAAATATATATTAATATAGGATTTCCTAAGACGATTTTTAAATATAAAGATTTGGAATTCGATGGTATTGGATTATTTCGCGTTGAATTTATGTTAGCTACATTTGTTGGACAACATCCTGCTTGGCTTATAGATACTGGAAAAAGTGAAGTATATTATGAAAAATTATTGGAGGGTATTGGAATGGTAGCTCGTGAAATTTATCCAAGACCGATGGTAGTTAGGTTTTCTGATTTTAAAACAAATGAATACCATGATTTACTTGGAGGTTCTGAATATGAATTGCCAGAAAATAACCCAATGATGGGACTCCGGGGTGCGTCTAGGTTTATCTCAGACAAATTTAATAAAATATTCCGGCTTGAATGTCAATCAATATTAAAACTTAGAAAAAAGTATGACAATATTTGGGTTATGATCCCTTTTATCAGAACAGTACATGAGGCACAGAAATGTTTAGATATTATGAAAGAAGAAGGACTGGAAAGAAGTGAAACATTTAAAATCTGGCTGATGGCTGAAACTCCTGCAATGGCACTATTAATAGATGAATTTAATAAATTAGAATTCGATGGATATAGTATTGGTTCAAACGACCTCTGTCAATTCGTCCTAGCTGTAGATAGAGACAATTCCGAATTGTCAAATATGGGCTATTTTGATGAAAGAAACCCAGCGGTATTAAAAGCAATTAAAATGATAGTTGAAGGTGCTCATTCTGCAGGAAAAACATGTTCTATTTGTGGTGAAGCAGTTTCAAGGTATACAGATTTTCTAGAAAAATTAATTACCTTAAATATAGATAGTATCAGCGTTACTCCATCATCAATACCAAATATTCGAGAATTTCTTAAGAAGTATAGATAATTATTAATTTAATTTGATATTGTATCATTTATTTATAAAGAATAAAAGATTATAATTATTGATTTTATTAAAAAATTTAAATACCGATTATTTTTCAACTTTAATTGATAAATATTAAAAATAAAAAGATTAGGATTAAATTTATTATTCTAATTTTCACTATTAACAATAATTAAGTAAATTATTCGACTAAATATAAAACGCCTTTATTATTATCTTCAGTAACGATTTTGACTTTTTTCCCGTTTAATGCCAAGATATCTTCTTTTTTTATGTTTAACGCCATAATACAAGGAATTTCAAACTCACGAGAAACTATCGCCAAATGACTCCCTTCAGAACCCGTAGTACAAAGTACTCCGGATAAATCAGAAAGAATTGGTCCTAAAGTTGTTGTACCACTATCTTCTACAATACAAATTTTTCCATTTGCATTATCGAACAATTTTATAACGTCATCAACAGACTCAACGAATTTTAACTCGCCTACAGCTTCAATTTTTGAAGAACAAGATAATCCTTCAGCTATTTTTTTCATTTTATAACACCAAATAAAATAAAGATAATTTTAATGATTTTTTAATTTTATTATTTATTTATTTTCTACTTAAAATTGAAAATGAAAAATAAAAATGGTTATAATTGAGTAAAGGGGTGGAATTTTAGGAAATTGGGTTATTTTAAATTTTTTTCATATCTATATTGATCATATAACATTTTATAAGTCTTTGCAATAGATTCAAAAGTCGGTAAAATAATAACACCTCGTTTTTTAAACATAGAAGCAATTTTTCCTCTGTTATCAGCTAGAATAAAGATTGGTTTGTTATATTTTTTTATGAGCTGCCCAAATCTTTTAGCTAGTTGCTCTATAAACATTTGAAAAACATCGTCTAATTCATTAATAAAGCTAAAATCGACATAATTTTCGTCTTTTGAAAATAGTAGCCCAATTAATACGACTACACCATCAATATTATCACTTGATAGCAAAATATCAATTGATTTGTCCACTGATTGCGGGCTGTAAGAGTCAGTTACATCAACAGGATTATTATGACTCCAATATTTAACCTTAAGTAATTTGTCTAATTTTTCTATTAAATTTTTTGATAGTTGGGGGACTTCTAGTCCTACTTTTTCCAAATTGTCAGTCATTATTACCCCCATTGAACCTCCAGGAGTCCAAATGCCTACTTTTTTACCTTTAGGTAATGGTGAAATTGAAACTGCACTAACAAAATTTAAAAGTTCATCAATACTTTCTGCTTTAACTATTCTTAATTGCTCTAATACATTATCGAAAATCATTTTTGTAAATTGACCTGCAATTGCACCGACATGAGAAAGAGCTGCTCTCATTCCTGAATAAGTATTTCCAGATTTATAAAAGACGACAGGTTTTTTTACATTTTTAAGTATTTTATAGAATGAATTTACATTTTTTATTCCCTCAGTATATGTACCAATAATTTTTGTGTGTGTATCATGTTCATAATAATAAATAAAATCTTGAAGATTGAGGTCAGATTCATCTCCAATCCCAATATATTTATTTAACCCAATATTTCTTTTTCCAGCTTCCATAGTTAACATTACTCCTGCTGTTCCACCTCGAGTTACTATGGAAACATTTCCAGGAGGTAGTATAATTCTTGGGCCCAGTGTGGCATTTAACCTACAAGTCTGGCTATAAACACCGTTGCAGTTAGGACCTACAATTCTAGTATCGGTCGAACGAATTAGTTTATTGATCCTCTTTTGTAATTTAATTCCTGTTTCGTCATAAAGAAGAGATTCACCAAATCCAGCTGAAATTATTATAATCGCCTTCACATTAGCTTCAATACATTGTTCGACAACTTTTTCAACTACAGAAGCAGGCACAATGATTAAAGCAAGGTCGATTTCTTCTTGTACATCAAAAATGGACGAGTATACTCTTAAACCTTTTATTTTATCTGCTTGTGGCTTAATATCGACTATGTAAACTTTTCCAATATAACCTTCAGCTAAAATATTACTTAATATTATATTAGATACCGTAAATGGGTTTACTTTACCACCGCCTATTATGGCAAGATTTTTGGGGTTGAAAAAATAGTCTATTTGATTAATTTTTTTCAGATCTTTTTCGTTTATTTTGTCTTCCACCGTTTACACTTCACTTTTCAACATTTTCATTGACTATCAACTATACTGAGTTAATAATTTTAAAGTTCCCCATCATTTTTTTATTACATTCTAAATTCGATGTTATAATTTCAACTAAAAATTTGAAGTTAAATTTAAGACTTAAAATTGATGGTGATTAATCTGAAATAAATTACAAACTAAAAAACGAGAATTTTAAGTTAAATATTCATTTCTCTCTTCATTTAACTTAACAATTAAAATTACAATTTGGAATCCAAAATTATATTTAAAATTAATTTTATTTTTTACTCTTTGTTCTTGAAATAAATAGTCCAATAAAATTGAACTATAAGATATTGTTTTATCTTCTTCAATTCCCATTACCTAAAATATTTATTTATGAATTTATATTGAATACAGATTAATAAACTTTAGAAATTATTAATCATTTGAAAAGAGGTTTAGTAAATGTCAAATATAGACCGAATACGGAAATTTTTGGAAGAAAATAAAATACAATTGGACGCAAACTATTTGAAATTTTTAGAATATATAGGGCAGGATGATTCATTAATATTGAAAAATGAAGACGAATATAGTCATATTTATCCCGAATATTTACCAAACTGGAGTGAATCTTGGTATTTTAATTTTATTGATGAGAAATCTGGGGTTGACTGGGTTTCAAGGATTTCTTATAATCCATATGAAAAAGGTTCAAATGTATTATCTGTTTTATTTATTGATAACAAACCAAGAGTGTATGTGAATAGGTTAAAAATAGAAGAAATGCCGAAAAATAAATGGGATTTGGATAAAAAAGTTAAATATGAATTGGTCGCCCCACATACTGAATGGAAATTGAAATTTGAAGATAAACTTTTTGATTTGGAAATAACCTGGAAAAATAGATTTAAACCATTTAGTTATTTAGAAGGACTTGACATTGTAGAATACCTTAAAGAATATTTAGACCTTATCGGGAAAGCCTCTCAGCAGCATTATGAGCAAGCGGGTGTTGTTTCTGGAACTTTAAAATTTAAAAAGACCGGGGAAATAAGGAAAATTAACTGTTTTGGGCATCGAGATCATTCATGGGGTGTAAGAGAGTGGAAGGTTGTCGATAAATGGAATTGGATTGCAGCTCAATTTGATGATAAAACAATAAACGTGGCAAAAGTATGTATAGGAGATAAAATACTGGTATCAGGATTTATTTCAGATGAATATGGAAATAATAGAGTGACCGAAGCTGAAATAGAAACTGAATTTGTAGAATTTGAAGATAAATTTGGTCAGAAAAATACTAGACCCCAAAAATCCATTTTTAAAATTACCGATGAAAAAGGTATCCACTATCATATAGAATCTGAGCGCAGAACATCTATTGATTTACCGGTTCCAGTCCCGTCTAAAGTTAAGACCGTCATTTCAGAACAAATTCATCAATTTTCGCTGGAAAATTCTAAAGGAAATGGAATCTCAGAATATTTATACAAATTATAAATATCATTAAAAATAAGGAAATTTTTCGCCAGTTTTTTTGCCTATTTTTTCATTAATTTTTTTAACTATTTCATTTGCTTCAGGTATTTTAATCTCAAACTCAATTATTTCATCAAGATTTTTTGATATACCTTTTGTTATATTTTGAGTAAGTTCACATTCTATACAACCTTCAAACCCACTGTCAATATATTCTTTATATTTTTTAAGAAGTTCATTCCCTGTTAATAAAGATATCATTTTTTGATTAGCATCATAAATATAAACATATTCAGCTCCAAGATATATTAAGCCAATTCTTTTAATTTTATTTTTTTCTGAATAATAAGCAATCTCCATTAAAATACCCTATTAATTAGTTAAAATTTTTAAAAACAATTGCATTTTTATTTTTTTTAATATTATTTTATAATTTTTTGGTTAGATTTCGGTATTATAATCTTTTATTAAACCATTTTCTGAATAAACAATGTATATTTAATATATTTAAACAATTACTTTTAAATTTATTTTTTGAACAAAATTAATATAGAGAATTCTTCTTTAACATATTTATAAATTCGCTCGATAGTTTATTTAACCAACAGTTGAGAATTTCTATAAAAACATATTTTTTAAAAACTAAAATGACATAAATATATAATAATTTATGTTGATTTTATAATATTTCGAGAATAAATATTTCAATAAAATAACATTAATACTAAAATTAAATCAAGTTAGGAAAAGGGGTGATTATTTATGAACCCATTAGTAAAGGCATGTCATAATTGTAAAGTTTATATTAATTTAGATGCATCTTATGAAGGTCAAAAATTAGAGAAAGCTTTTGATTCTAAACACAGGGGTCATATGGTACAAGTTGTTCAATTTGCTGAGATAAAAGACAAGTACAAACTATATGAACCATAATTTATTCTTTTAGGAGGTATTTTTTTATAAATTTATTCTTAAGAACATTTTTATCTTCATGAATATTTTTTATTATTTCAAATGCTTCAGTTTCTATAGCCATTCCCTCTTTAATATTTAAATCTTTACATGTATTTAATGCAGCTTTAATAAGTTGCATAGTAAGTGGATTTTTTGTGCTCATTGTCTTAGCTAATTTAATTCCTGCGTCTATCATCTCTTCCTTAGTAGTAAATATTTTGTCGATGATGCCCATTTTTTCAGCTGTTTGAGCATTGATTCGGTCTCCGGTCATTAAGAGATATTTAGCATCAGAAATCTTGTTTACTATTTTTGGTAGATTAGTACATGCACCATGAGTTGGAAACATACCTTCATATATAATTTCAGGTAATTGAAATTGGGCATCTTCTGTGCAATATCTGAAATCGCATGCCAAAGATATTAAGAAACCGATTCCTATTGCATAGCCATTTACTAAAGCAATTGTAGGGGTCGGTATTGTTGTTAAGTCATAAATAAATTTTTTACCTTCAACTAAAAATAATTTTATAACATCTTCACTGGCTGCTTCTGTTGCTTTTAGGTCGAACCCTGCACTAAATGCTTTTTGGCTTGCTGATTTAATTAGAATTACCCTAATTTTTCTTTGTTTCTGGGGGTCGCTTTTTATCTCTTTTAATAAATCTCTAAATGCTATAATTAAATCTCTATTAAATACATTTAGTTCTCCATTGTCAAAAGTAATTATCCCTATTTTTCTTTTAATTTCTAAATGGATAATTTGGTTTTTATCGCTCATAGCATCAACTCATTATTTTTGTTTTTATTATATACTACATTTCACATTGATTTAAAATTATTCGCTTTAAATTTCAATTGAAAAAATAATTATAATTATATATTACGAATATATTACGAAACTTTGGGTTTTAATTCCTAGATCGCGTGCAATTACTGGGCATTTTGCCATCAAAAGGTAATAAACTTTATTTAAGTCCTTATAGATATTGAGTTCCTCGTAATTTCCCTGCCCTTTGCTAATTATAATATCATGTCCATAAATCCACTGCTTTACTTCTTCAGAATCTCTAGATGGTGAGCTAGGATAAAGTTCATTGCCAATAGTCTTAAAAACCACTTGAGAAAATGATCTCAAACTTATCTGGTCGATATCTTCCATTGTAGCATCGTTAATGATTGGTCCAGCTTTTACCACAAATGTGATTTTTTTTATGTTTGGAAATTTGCTTAATATCAATTCAATTAACAATTTATCAAATACTACTTCACCACTGTTGTCCGCAAAATATAGAATGGATTTAGCCATTTTAAGATTATTTTTCAATTTTTGTGATGAATCAAATGCAAATTCTGCAGTCATAACTTTTTCAATAGTTTTCTCTACATCAAATGAATCAGCAGCTCCAATATCCATAATATTTCCTGCAACTGCCAATTTTAATGCATATAATATTGGATCAGATGATTCCAAGCATTCTTTTTTTAATCTATTATACATCTGAAGTACTAACTCATTGGAAGTTCTTTTTAATTCTTTATAGGGGTCTTTAAGTCCAGATATTGAATTTACTAATTTATAGACTTTAGTAGCAAGTTTGGGGGGCGTTTTCGTCCAGTCTTCATTTAAAAGTAACGACATAACACTTCTTAATACACGCTCTTTGAGTTTTGTATCGGCGGTCTCACCAAGTGCTCTTAATGCTTGCCTCTGAAAACAGATGACACAGTCAATATTCATCTTCATTTGTAATCAAAACCATTAATCTTTATTTAACATAATTGTTCTTCAATAATTATACGCTAAAAAATATTGTTAGATTAGAATTGATTGGTGCATTCAAATCAATTACTTATACCCCCAATTTTATTGATATAAGTATTTCTGATCCATATTTTTATTTCTTTTTTATCAGCGATTTTAGACCTTTATAAGCTTTTTTTGCTAGGTCTATCAATATTCATCCTATTGGAGAATTACATTCATCCTTATTTTCAATTTCATTTTTATTTTTTGTCATTTACATCATTTTTCTTTGAGGGTTATTCCTTACAACTAATAATTATTTTAAAAATGGTTAAATGTTAGTGCAAGATATTTTTTTTAAATCGAATTGATCAGATTTATAATTAATTGATAATTAGATATCTTTTATGGTATATTTCATTTAGTACGATCAAAATTCTCCATATATTTTTTATTTAATTAGTTATATTCCTTATTAAAAGATTTAATTCAGGGATTTTGATAAAATATGCTTGAAGAAACAATTTCAGTCCTCTTATTTAATGTATTTTTTATCATAATATTTATAATTTCAATTATTTCGCTATTAAAAAGGGTAAATCATATAGCCATTTTAATGACAACGATATTATGGGGAATAGTCCCATGGCCTTATTATTATCTTGAACTAAATTTAGAATCAGTTTTAATGATCACATTTATTCGAGTATTAATAGCCTCAATTTTTGGGTTTATTCTCATATTTTCTTTTATTTTATTTAATAAAGTTCAGAAGAGAAATAGTCTATTTGAGTGGTTCCAATTCAATTATAATGATTTTAAAAGAAATATTAAAAGTGCCCTCCCAAATCATTCAACAAATTTAAATTATAAAAGTAAAAAAATGCATTTCTATTATATAATTTATTATTTTCTTCTAGGATTTAGTTATTTCTTCAGTATATTATTTTATTTTTTAAGTTATAATTTTCTTGGAGTAATATTTTCTGCTATAATCAACACCGTAGGGGTTACAATTATTATTGCGATATATAATATGCTAAGAAAATATGAAAATCTAAATTCAATTAAAATATCTTATTTAATTACTTTATTTATTGCAGGAATTCTTACAATAATAAGCGCACCATTAATATTTTCTGCAGAGTCCACGATTTTCGGGGTCATTTCATTGATTTTAACAATCATATTTTGGTTTTTGTTTATTATTTTTTCAGGAATAGATGATTTTACGGAATATGAAAAAGAGCGAATTCTAAGTTTTAAAGATAAAAGCACAAATTTTCAGCTTGTAAAATCATTAATTAAAGTTTCATTTTTCTTTTTATTCAGTTTAATCATACTAATTTTATTCGTTGTCATTTATCCATTGTTTCCAATTAAAAATATTTATTTGACAAATGATATTAATAAATTTATTGAAGAACTCCAGTATATTCCATATATTTTTCAGAATTATTGGACTTGGGCTATTGGAGTTAATTGTACTATTATTCCATATCTAGTTTATTTTCAAAGTCAAAATAATTGGCCTTCTAGGTCCCTTAGATGGGATCAATGGATCTCAATTCTGAGTGTATTTGAGCCCATGGCTTCCATTTTTATTGGACTATTTATAGGGGACGAAATTAATTATGACTTATTTTTACTAACAATTGCAATGATTTTAATGATTATCGTGATGCTATTGAGATATTATCATGAAAAACATTGTATTAAATCAATTATATTTATGAAAATTAAACCTAAAAAGTTAGAAAGATTTTTATCTAGATTAAAATATAACCCACATATCTGTGAAATCATGGTAATTGCAGGTGAATATGATATTGTTATTAAAACCTATTTTCCAACATTTTATACATTGAAAAACTTTATAGATAAATTAAAACAATTAGAATGTGTTATTGAAGTAAATCACCATATAGAATTTGAATTAAAAAGGAAGTGATACATTATTATAAAGGGTTTAATGGTAATAAAAGCTGAATCAGGTAAATGGAAACAAATTATTGATCAACTAAAGTCAATCAAACAAATAAAGCAAATTTCCAGCCTAACAGGAATATTTGATATTATGGTAGAAATTCATGTAAATGAAATGGAAGAACTTAATGAAATTATGATAAATAAAATTGATATGATTGAGGGTATTACAAATACCAACACGTTTATAGTCCTTAAGGATTATAAATAGAGCTACACTGTAATTTAGAACTTTAGAAAATATGATGATGGATATAATTTTTTTCTACTTCCAAGAAGTAATATTAAAATTTGGTCTTTGACGTTGGCTGTTGTATCATATAAAAAAATTTAATAAGCATAAGAATTCTTATTATGATCTTAAATAGCAAAATTCTTGTGAATATAATTTTATAACATTATTAAACTATTTTACACAACATTTTTTAAGGAAAATGTGATTTCGCTAATTAAACGTATTATTTATTTATTTATTTATCATTGAGTTCTATTCGCAAAATTAATTAATCTTTTATATTATATTTTTAATGAATTTTCTGATATACTAAATTTAAAAAATAGAATATTTCTTGAATTGCATTCATACTTAAAGATTTTCTCAAATTTTAAGTTATTAGATAAAGATCTAAAATATTCATACGTTTTTGTCGGGAAACTCAAGTCATAATTCTATTTTTTTGTAAAAAATCACATATTGTCGAAATATTTTAAAAATAAGAAATAATTTTAACATATTAATAATTAATTTTTCTTTTAAAACTAAAAAAATTTACATAATTTTGTTAAAAAAATAATTTAATTTTTTAAAAGGTGTTAATGTGACTTTATCTCAAAAAGAGATGATGACAAGGTGTATAGACGATACTACGCTGCGCGATGGAGTACAGATGCCAGGCATTAGGGCACCTAACCCTGAAGAGAGGCTAGAAATTGCAAGATTATTATCAAAAATTAATATAGAACGTATTGAAATGTTTGGTACCTGGTATGACATTGATCGACAATCTGCAAGGTTAATATTGGAGTCAGAAATTCCGGATAAAACAAGAGTTGCTATTTGGGTTCGAGCTAACAAAAGTGATATAGACGACGCATTGCATCTTCCTAATATAAAAGAAGTAGGTATTTCACACCCCATTTCAGATATTCATCTTAAATATAAATTAAATATAGACCGTGAAACTGCATATAAAAGGATAGAAGAGATAGTTCAATATGCAATAGACCATGGCCTTAGAGTTTTTTATCATGGAGAAGACTGTACAAGAGCAGATTGGGATTTTGAGCTAAAGATTATTCAATTATTGGAAGATTTAAAGATAGATACATATAGGATATGTGATACAGTAGGGGTAGGTAGTCCACATCATACTAGTGAGACAATTTCAATTAATAAAAGTATTCCAGATAAAATCGAATATTTATGTACTCATTTTAAAATCAATTTTGAATATCATGGACATGATGACTTGGGAAATGCAGTTTCAAATACTTTAATTGCTTTATCTCATGGTTGTAAGTGGGCATCAACTACTATGTTAGGAATGGGAGAGCGTTCAGGAAATGCAGAAACAGAAAAAGTAATAATGAACTTAAAATTCCACCATGGAGTAGATAAATATAATGTTAAATATTTAACGGAAGTCTGTAAAAAAATATCCAAAGCCACTGAAGTAAGAATTCCATCTAATAAGGCAATAGTAGGGATGAATGCTTTTACTCATCAATCAGGAATTCATACGGCAGGTATAATACAGCACCCAGAGACATATGAACCATTTCCCCCTGAAAGCGTTGGAAATGTCCGGAGATTACTTGTTGGCCCATATTCAGGTAAAAAAGTAATTATTTATAAAATTAAAGAATTTATGCCTGAAATTAATGAAAAAGATAGTCGTATAAAGAACCTTACAAATTATTTGCAAAAACATTTATTTGGAAGCGGAATAAGAAAATCAGCATTAACTGACGAAGAATTTAAAGAAATACTAAGGAAATTTGCAATTATCTAAAAGAAATATAAAATCAAACTATTTTTATTTTTAATTATTTTCATATTTTTTGTTCTAAAAAATTAAATTCATGTTTAATCAGAAAAAATATATAAAAAATGATTTAAAAATTGAATAAAATAAGTATTTTATTCTATGCGTTCTCTTAATTTTCGACGAAGTACTTTTCCGACGTTAGTTGTAGGAACTTCATCGATAATTTCTATAATTCTGGGCCATTTATAACCGGCGATGTTTTCTTTACACCAATTTTGAATGTCCTCAACTGAAATTTTACCTTTATATTCATCTTTTAATGAGACAAATGCTTTAATGGTTTCTTCACCACTTTCTAGTTTAACTCCGATTACACCGACTTCATTAATCGGTTCATATTGATACATCAAATCTTCGACTTCTCGTGGATATACCGAGTGCCCTTTGTATTTAATCAAGTCTTTTAACCTGTCCATTATATGCAAATATCCGTCTTCATCAAAATACCCAATATCACCCGTATATACCCATCCATCACGAAGATCTTTTTTAGTAGCATCGGGCCTATTATAATACCCTAAAAATACTTGTGGGCCTTTAACTGCAATTTCTCCGTGGGTAGAAACATCTTCTTCCTTACCTGGTTGGGGTATTTCTTCTTTTGTACTCGGGTCAACAATCTTGACATCAGTATTGGGAAATGGAAATCCAACAGTCCCAATCTTTCTTTTACCTTTTTGACTAAGTGGATTTGCAGAAACTACTGGTGATGTTTCAGTTAATCCGTATCCTTCCACAATTCTCGCACCAGTTAATTTTTCAAATTTTTCTTGGACATCTAATGCTAATGGCCCTGCACCACTGAGAGCTGAATTTAAACATGATAAATCAAATTTTTTAGCTTTGGGATCATTATTAATCTTATTAAATAGAGTATTTACACCACTAAATAAAGTTCCCTTATTATTGACAATATTAGAAATAAGGTCAGGTATATCTTTTGGATCAGGAATAAGAATACATTTAGCACCAAGTTTAATAGCAACTAGCATCATAGTAGTAAGACCAAATATATGAGAAAATGGGAGTGCACCAACTGTCGCTTCTTTTCCAGGTTCAGTACCAGGGATCCAAGCTTCACATTGGTAACAATTAGCTACAAGATTAAAATGACTCAACATAGCTCCTTTAGGTAGTCCAGTTGTACCTCCAGTATACATTAAAACTGCTAAATCATTTTTAGTATCGAATTTTACCTCTTTTGGCTTACCTTGCGATTTAAGTAAATCTTTAAATTTGACAAACTTATCACCAGTTGGCCATTTTTTCATTTTCGGAACTTTTCCTAAGAGGTTTCCGATTATTCGGACAAAAGGTTTTAACGCCTCCCCAATACCAGTTAAAATTACTTTTTCAAGTGGTAATTCATCAATTATTTTTTGAACTTCTTCTTCATAAAATACATCAAGTATAATCAACATTTTTGCTCCTGAGTCATTGATCTGGTGACGAATTTCAGCGGCCTTTTGGAGTGGTACAATAGGACTTACTACACCACCAGCTCTCATAACTCCAAAAAATGCAATCATATATTGAGGAAGATTTGGCATATTAATACAAACTCTATCCCCTTTTTGTAGTCCTAAATCTTGTAAACCTTTTGCAAATGCATCTACTGCTTCATCTAATTGTTTGTAATTCCACGTTTTTCCTTTAAATACCATCGCAGGATAATCTGGATATTTTGAAACTGTACCCTTAAGCATATCATCAATACTTATATCATCAGGTATGTCTATATTCTTGGGAATATCTTCTGGCCAATATTTATACCATAATCTGTCTCCTTCGACTTTATAATAAACCATTTTTAATCACCTAATTTATAAAAAGAGTTATTTTCTTTAATATGAAACTATTAATAAAATATATTTAATTAATTTTATTTTATTCGTAATTTAAATATTTATATGTTTAAAGATTAATCTAATG
>Ga0190360_1000535_pt1 | contig 21144 bp, 18 predicted proteins | sample 48721834_MG_FD_161271 | JGI IMG/M metagenome (GOLD analysis project Ga0190360, IMG submission 161271) | Hydrothermal vent microbial mat bacterial communities from Southern Trench, Guaymas Basin, Mexico - 4872-18-3-4_MG | ecosystem: Environmental > Aquatic > Marine > Hydrothermal vents >... | reverse complement strand
CCCTGGTTACAGTTATTACTTCTATGATTACAGATACCTCTCTTACCTTTACACGTACTCCTATGATTCGCAGGCAAAAGGGACTAAGGTTTCTGGCTTTGCTCAGGATTCATGGAAGATCAGCGAGCACCTGACGCTCAATCCCGGCCTGCGATGGACGATGTCTCGGGGATACCTCCCTAATCTCCAAGATGAGGCTTTCTTTAAGCCAAAGAACACCCTGGAATTCCGTTTAGGCTTGACCTTTGATGTTTTCGGCGATCATACAACAGCTATCAAAGCCCATTATGGACGTTTCTACGAATCCTTTAAAACTTGGTATTTCAGTGGCGCCGACCCTTCAATCAGTGACTGGGTGATGTATGAGATTCTTCCAGACGGTACCAAATATGAGGTATATAGAGAAAGCTACTCGGTCGAGATTGATATGGATCCCAATATCAAAGTTCCTTATTCAGACCAGTTCACGTTTGGCCTGGAAAGAACATTGATGAAAGATACGACGATTAGTCTGAACTTCGTACACCGCATTTATAAGGACTTCATCGCTCGTATCAGTACAGGTTCCCTGTGGAAATTGACTCCTTGGACGTATGAGGATGAAAACGGCCAAAAACAGACTATTGATATCTATCGGCGACTCCCCGGTTCCGGAACGTCAATGATGATCACGAATCCAAAAGCTGGTCAGTATCCAGCCGTGATCGTGACTCCCAAGAACAAGTACACAGGAGTTTCCCTCTCTCTAAATAAGAGATTCTCTGACGGCTGGATGTTTCATATCGACTATACATACAGTGTGGCAAAGGGGACTCATGCCAACACATGGGATGCCGGCGCATGGGGAGATTTCTACTATGTGAATCCCAACAGACAGATCAATTGCGATGGTTTTCTTACCTTTGATGCGCCACATGCCCTCCGTGTTTACGGGACGGTAACCCTGCCTTGGAATATTATTTTTTCGCCCCGATTACTGTTTAGAAGCGGTAGGATCTGGACTAGAACTATCACCACACCCTCATGGGCCGGAGGCAAAGCTATTATGTTGGAGCCCCGAGGATCGCAAAGACTCCCCTGGAGGTGGAACTTTAACCTCAGGCTGGAAAAGGTCTTTGCAATTACCGATAGAATGAGGTTCGGGCTCATCTGTGATGTATTCAATGTTGCAAATTGCGGCGTTGAGACTGGTGTTGGTACAAATATAAGGCGGGCGAGCTTTGGGAAAGCATTGTCTGTCAACGCTGGGAGATCTTTCCGAATTGGAATGAGGTTTTACTTCTAGTTCCGAATGATAAAAGGGGGAGTTCACTAATCCCCCTTTTTTTTCTTTTCTATATGTCAATACCTAGGCATTTCCTGATTTTACCAAGGTCATTCACAGCTTCTATCATACACATTTTTTTCGTTATGCTATCCACAGTACACGCAGGCAGCAAACCCGTATAGTCGTACTCGACATTCCAATTCTGTCGAATATATTTTGTTTAATGAATTCTACAAATGAAACACCTGAGACTCGCTCTACAATCGAGGCTAACAACACATATCCGGTGTTGCTGTATTCAAACGCTCACCAGGTTCAAATTCTCTCTCGGGATGATGCTTAGCCATTATCTTTATTACATCGTCATAGTTCAGTTTGCTCTGTTCTTTTAACATCATGATACACATAGCAGTAAATTGCTTGGATACCGATGCTAATCGGAAAACGGATTTTGGCGTTAGCCTTTCCTTGGTATCCATATTGGCATAACTGAATCCTTTTTGATAGATGACCTTACCAGCTTCCGCTACAAGAACTGTACCATTAAAAGTTCCTTGTTCATTTAAATTTTTTTTCTTATAGTCCAAGCACATTCAATCCATATAGTATAAAGATCACCTCATCTTTCTTTCATATGTTAAAGCCCTACAATACTTCTTTCCCGCTTAAAAGGAACATCTCCCGGGTCAGGTTCATCAAACTCACGGGCAAATCTATGTCCGGAAAAGACTGCGCTGGCAATTATGCCCGGCGCTAGGCAATCCCCTATCCGCTTTATGGATTTAATACCGGCCGCAGATAAGACCTCGCTCTTAGATTGCAATTCATGAAACAACTCATCGTTGGGAATCCGGGCCGTTACCATGAGCAGAGCATCGGCTTCCATTTCTTTTTCTCTGCCAGTGTAAACACATTCGATGGTAACTTTGTGACCATCAAAGGCTTTCAGATTATGTGAGGGAATGATGTTAACCCCCAGATTCATCAATCTCGCTTGAGTTCTCTCTTGTTCGACCGTACAGTGTGTCCAGGCAGCAACCTCACTGAAGGTTGAGACAAAATCAACCTGGCATCCCAGTTCTATTAATTTTTCAGCAATGACACTGCCCATATAATAATGATCATCATCAAAAATCACCACCCTGCCAGCTGGATAATGACCATTCATAATATCATCGGGCGTAAATACCCGATCATTTGGTTGAAGTATTGGCCGGGTGTTAAATAAGCCAAAACCATCCTTGCGCCATAAGGCTCCGGTGGCTAAAGCAACGTGGGGGAATTTCATTTCCAGCACATCATCAACGGTTATCTTGCTTTCCCGATAGACCTCAACATTATTCAGCTTCTCAAGCTGAAGGAGTCGATATTCATAGATTCTGATCCATTCATTGAGGGTGGGCAGTCTTGATTCTTTTACAACCCGACCGCCCAATTCGCGCGTGGCCTCGGCCAGGTAAACATGATACCCGCGTTTCCCCAACCAAACAGCCGCTTCCATACCCGCAGGCCCAGCACCGACAATCAAAATCTCGTCATCTGATTTTTTGGGCGCAATTTTTTCTGGATGCCAGCCCCGGCGCCACTCTTCACCCATTGTCGGATTTTGGGTGCAATGGATGGGTGAATTGCGATTATCATGGGCCCAACAGAGATTACACCCGATACATTCCCTTATTTCATCCTCCCGTCCCTCGTTGATTTTGTTGGGCAGAAACGGGTCGGCAATGGATGGACGAGCAGCCCCAATCAGGTCCATGATACCCTTTTTCACCTGTTCCACCATTTTATTGGGTGAGGTAAACCGTCCGACACTCACAACAGGTTTTGAAGTGATGGATTTGACATAGGAAACAAAATTTTCAAGGGAACCTTCCTTAACAAAACGGGAACTTCCCATTTCAAAGGAATAGTCACTCACGTTCAAGTCCCAAAGATCCGGCAACTCAGCCAAAATACTCAGCATTTCCTTCTGTTCCTCGACCTGAGGGATACTCCCTTCATCTAGGAGATTATGCCTGGACACACCGCCATCAGCACAAAAGCGCACAGCAACTGCACATCTGTCACCAACCACATTTTTAACCTCTTCAATCAACTCTCGGAGTAAACGCACCCTGTTTTCAACTGAGCCGCCATACTCATCTGTGCGAAAGTTCCTTTTGGATGATAGGAAACTGTGAATCAGATAGTCATGCGTTGCATATACATAAATGATATCAAAACCAGCCACTTTGGCCCGTTTGGCGGCGTTTACATACCATCTCCGGATCTCTTTGATATCAGATTTAATCGCAATCCTACTCTGAACAGGATCATTGTATGTAGCACGTCCGCTCTCTGCGCCCAGAGGGGCTTCACGTGAAAACAAATTGGCAACCGAAGAGCCCCCATGCCACAATTCAATGCCTGCTAGCGCTCCGTGTTCGTGTATTTTTTCAGCCACTAAGGCATGGGCAGCAATATCTGCGTCATCCCAGAGGGTTAGATAAGGGTAGGGTGCATCATCTGAGGTTGGATGAATAGAGACAATATCCGTACAGACCACACCCCATCCGCCTTCTGCCTTAATCGCTCGCAAGGCAGCATGGGCATTAGGCATTCTATATCCCATAGCAGCAGAGTGAGGGACCTGATAAAACCTATTTTTACTGGTAACTGGACCAATTCTTACCGGTTCAAATAGAATATCAAAGTAGGGATTGCGAGCCATTAGTATACCTCCTTATGATTTAGTTATATTGTTCAATCCGGAGCGCACAAGTGCCCGGTACACCGGCCAGGATATAGCTATAAAAATCGCGGCGTAAACGGCGGCCTGGATTTCGGTAACTGCCTGGAATAGGGCGATAAGTAACCAACCGAAAAGACATATATATGTGCTCCAGGGGTGACCCCAGGCCCGGTAGGGGCGGTCAGCCTCTGGCTGGCGCGAACGCAGGAGGATGACTCCCGCGATCAACATTACATATAAGAACAGGAAAAAAAATACGGAAAGATGCAGCAGAAAATGGAATCCGCCGATCATGATTAGGCCGACTGAAACCCCCCAGGAAATGATCATCGCACAGATCGGATTGCCACATTTTGAGATTACCGCAGCGCGCCTGATGGCTAGGCCATCGACTGCCAGTGCCTGGAGAATTCGGGGCGTGGCCATGTAAAGCAGGTTCTGGTAGCCCAGCAACATGATTATGGCCGCCATGAGGACGAAGGTTGAAGCTAGTGGGGAGATCACCATCTCAAGGGCGGTAGCCAAGGCCAATTCCTTGCCGGCCAGACTGGCCAGGGGCACCTTGAAGGCCAAGCTCGCCATCAGGAATACATAGAGCAGAATTACGACAACCGTGCCCTTGACACAGGCGCGGGCCACAGCCCCACTGCCACCCTTTATTTCACCACTGAAATAGGCAGCATAATACCAACCATCGTAAGTATAAATAATGGAGGCGAACACCAGGCTCCAGGCGCCGACTCCGGTAGATACAAGGGGAACCGAAGTGGCGCTACTGATTGCTATTGTCTTGGCGAATAAAAGCGCCATGGTGAAACCGACAACGATCAAGGCCAAGGCGGCAGCAGCGAACTGCTGGATTTTCGCGCCCAAGGCAATGCCCCGTAATTGCAAGGCGGCGAACACCGAGGAGATCGCGATTGCCAGGGGTTTCTGCCATTGACTCACTGCTGGAATCAACAGTGTAGCAAATTCAGTGGCTACCACTGCCTTAAAGGCTATGTCTGCCACAAAGGTCAACCAGTCAACCCAGCCAATGACAAAACCGGGATAAGGTCCGTAAGCGCGCCGCACCAAGGGGTAAGTCCCTCCTGATCGAGGCGTCATACCCACCAGTTCGGCCACCACTGTGGCGCTCAGCAGGACAAACAAGCCGCCCAGCACCCAGAGGGAGACAAACATCAATGGGTCGGTAACAACCGAGGCCACTTCTCCTGGGGTGCGTAGGATACCCAGACCAATGATGCCGCCGACGATGACAGCCAAGGTGAAACCGCTGCTCAGTATGCGATTCGGGTGGTACTGTTTATCACTTTTGCTCAATCAGGAATTCCTTTACTCTAGGCTTTTGTTTGCCCGTTTTTGAATTTTATCAAGTTCTTTTTCCACCTCATCTGAGAGAGGTAATGGTTTGTGTGTTGAAAGCAAATTTTCCACTTTTTCGCGGGCTTCTTCTAAGACATTTTTCTTGCCTGCCATTTCCCATGATTCTTGGGTATCATGAATGCCTAGATGGGCAATCAGCCACTCCCCGGAGCGTATATTGGCCACAGTGGATTTTTCACCCAGGAAATGTCCCCCAGGGCCAACCCGCTGAATCACTTCATCCAACCACATTTCATCATTGGTCAGGATTCCCCGGTGGGCTTGTTTACACATCCGGAAGACTTCGGCATCAATAACCAATTGCTCAAGGCCCAAAATCGTCGAGCCGCCCAATAGCCCTCCGCCAACAATCAAGTCAGGCCAGGATAACATGGGTATCAAAAAATTCAGGGCACGTTCGTAACTGGCCTGAATGCCTGGAGCATAAGCGTCGCTTCCTCCGTAACTTCCTTCCACTGGCAAACCATAATAACGGGCCATCTCAATCCCGGCTGAATTGAGCAATCCATTCTCAATGGCACCAGCACTATATGAGCCTGTTCGCGGGTTCATCATAGCCGAGACTGGTGCATAGATGAACGGTGTTCCTGGGGCTGCAGCCTGGATTAAACACAGCATGGCCAAAACTTCACAATTGCCGAGAATTGTCATTGATATCATATTCCCTGGACCCGTACTTCCCATCAGGGGCATTGGCATCACAGCAACCGGGATATCCCATCCCAAGAGCTCTAGGTAGGCGTCAGTCTCCTCCTCTTCGATTTCTAAAGGAGATTTAGGACATACTAAAAAGGAGAAAGGATGTGTTCGGCGAACAGTTTCTTTATCGCCAAAGATAGCTTGAATAATTTCCAGCAACCAGGGGCTGAATTCTGCCTTTGGTGAGGAATCTTGGACATGTTTGGAAAAGTTTCGGAAAAGATGCCGCCAGTATTTGACTGTACTTGAGATTGACTCTTCCAGATCACCACGCCAAACCATATCCCAATACACCCCGACTTCATCCAGAGCATCAATTAAACGAGTACCTTCCAACCAATCTTTATAAGTCGATGGTCGGATTTCACCTGTCTGTCGGTCAATAACCGAAATGCCTTCCCCGTCAGGAATCAAGCTGCATTCACCAGCATTCATGGCTAGGTCCCAGCCAGGTCGGCGTGCACCCAAGGTGAATTCTCTTGGTGCCATGCGCAGAGACTCTTCCACTACAGTAGGCGGGAATTTTACAATTTTTGAATTTTCATCAACCTTGGCCCCAGCATCTTTAAGATATTGGCGTCCTTTGGCCGTATTTATTTTGATACCAGTTTCATTCAGGATTTTTAGGGAGCGTTCATGTACTTGCGATTTTTCATCTTCTGAAAGTAGACGTAAAATGGTTTCCATAGCTTAAGCCTCCTGCGGATTTATAGCAATTTGCTTCTGGCCCTGGCCGTATATTGCCCTCTTATCTAATTCATTGGATTTCCAACCTCTAACAAAACAAAAGTATAAAAAAGTTATTGAAAAAGAGGTGAGCATTATTCTGTTTAAGATACTAGAGAGAGATAAATTGCATTTTCTGATTTATCTAATCCAACAACTTTGAATCCAGATTTATGAATTAAATTGGTCCCATAACCAAGACCACAACCTATATCAATGACACTTTTTACATTATCTTTCTTCAAGAATTTTATAACCCAATCATATCTTGTATTCATGATCGCTTTTCATACTTGTTTAGTTCTGCGTCCGCTCTTTCATGATGTAAACTTCCGTGCTTTCCTGATTCCCAGCTTAAGTATTGTGCTTCATATTCTTTCATAATATTGCTTCCACCTAAACTATAATATTATCTCTCAACAATCAAACTCTCAAAAACTTCCAGATACCTTTTTCCAATCTTTTCAATATTGTGATGCTCAATTGCATATTGCCTTGCCCTTTTTCCCATTTCCTTCTGCATCTAACATCTTTAACCAATTGCTCAAAACTTCTGAAATGAAATCCAATATTCTTTTCTTTATAAACCTGACCACACTCCGCAAAGGTGATTGATTAATGTCTGCATCTTCAGTTCTCCTCCTTACCTTTCCGGTTAGTGAAATGATCTTCTGCTGTTGACTTTCACTCAGAGCCTTATGAAGAGGATCAGATTGATGATATCTATAGGAATTTCCTTTTTGAGCCAACAACAATTTCCTCCGTTTTTGCTTTGATTTTCATCATTTAATGTCATTTATTGTTATCATAAGAAAAAATTGATGTCAAATACAAGAATTACCCCTCATTATTGGCCGTCAGGTTACTACAAATCTGAACTCTTTAAAAGCGGCAACCCCCGCTGACAATCTTTCCATGCTCTTATACACAAAATTCTTGATATGTGCTGATAGGTTTTTATAATTATCCAACTGCGATCTTAATATCGATTGCATGGCGATCAATTTCGTCCAAATATGTGTTGCCGGTTGTGTTGTGCTTGCTAGATAATCGTCCTTTATAAGATAAAAACCTGAAATGGCACAAAAAATGAGACTCTACTGAAAATTTTCTTTGCCAGCCAGTGGCAGCTAATGGTGAAAAATGGTGATTAATTTAGTTTAAACCGCAAAAGAAATTCCTTCCTCTAGGGAGATTTAAGGCAAGACTTGGAGTTCAAAACAGGATACAGGAATATGCTGATTATTGTTTGTTTCTGGAGAAATCGATCTCTACAATTTAGAATTTGAATCTACAACTAATCACTGAGCCATTTCATCATGCTGCGGAGTTTTTTTCCTACAATTTCTATCAAATGATTTTCTTCAATGCTTTTTCTCATATGATATTCAGGGCGGCCCACTGTATTTTCAAGCAGCCATTCTTTAGCAAACTGTCCTGTCTGTATTTCTTTCAGTATTTTTTTCATTTCTTTCCTGGTTTCTTCAGTAATAATCCGCTTGCCTCGGGTTAAATCACCGTATTCAGCGGTGTCAGAAATTGAGCTTCTCATGTTGGCTATTCCGTTTTCATAGATTAAATCAACAATTAGCTTAAGTTCATGCAGACATTCGAAATAGGCTATTTCTGGCTGATAGCCGGCCTCTACCAGAGTATCGAACCCAGCCCTGATAAGTTCGGTTAAACCTCCGCAGAGAACTACCTGTTCTCCAAAGAGGTCGGTCTCTGTTTCTTCCTTAAAGGTGGTTTCTATTATTCCTGCCCGACCAGCACCAATACCCCAGGCATGGGCTAAAGCCAGTTGTTTGGCCTTTCCCGTAGCATCCTGCTCCACTGCAATTAAGGCTGGTACCCCTGAGCCTTCTTTGTATATGCGCCGTACAAGATGGCCAGGTCCTTTAGGAGCAACCATGTAAACATCGACATCTGAAGGAGGCTTTATTTGACCAAAATGGATATTAAATCCGTGGGAAAAAACAAGTGCTTTTCCTTTGGTCATATTTTTTTCTATTTGACTGTAATAAACTTTTCTTTGAATTTCATCAGGAATTAAAAGCTGGACAATATCCGCTTTATGGCTGGCTTGCTCCGCGCTTAAGGGTTGGAAGCCGTGCTCTTCGGCCAGCTTATAATTTGGTGAATTTGGAACTTCGGCTACAATAACCTTGATCCCACTCTCCCGAAGATTCTGGGCCTGAGCATGACCCTGACTTCCATAACCAATGATAGCAATGGTTTTGTCCTTTAAAAGATCTTTTTCTACATCATCGTCGTAATAAATTTTAGCTTTCATTTATCTGCTCCTTTAATTTAATTTTTACTCACGGCAATGGTGCCGGTTCTGACGAATTCTTTGATACCAAATGGCCTTAGAAGGTCAATAAATCTTTCTATTTTAAGGGTAGGGCCTGAAAGGTCGATAGTTATATAGTTTCGGGTCATATCGATAACTTTGGCTTTGAAAACATTTATGAGCTCGAATATTTCAGATCGATTTTTCATGGCTTTCACTTTTATCAGAAGAAATTCTCGGATAATATAATTTTTCTCGTGGGAGATATCTATAACTTTAATGGTGTCGATAAGTTTGTTGAGCTGTTTTGTTATCTGTTCAATCTTTTTATCAGTAGCCTTAATAACTAAATGAATTTTATAGACATCAGGATTTTCAGTAGGAGCGCCAATAATACTTTCAATATTATAGCCTCTTGAAGAGAGAAGCCCGGCAATTCTAGCCAGGACTCCAATGCTATTGGCAACTGTTATGATAATGGTATGTTTTTCCATGGCTCTCACCTCATTATTAATTCATCTACTGATTTTCCAGGAGGTATCATGGGATAAACATTCTCCAGTTCTTTAACCAAAAACTCCATCAGAACACCCCCTTCGGTTTTAAAACCTTCTTTTAAAACATCGTCCACTTCAGAAGGTTTAGTAGCTCTTAATCCCTTTAGCCCATTGGCTTCAGCCACTTTCACTAAATCAGGCCTATAAATGTGGGGGCAGTTTTTGTCCGGTCCTGTACAGTGCGGAGGACAGTCTGGCCCTTTTTTTAAACAGGTACTTGAGTATTTACCTTCCCAGAACATCTCTTGCCATTGCCTGACCATACCTAAATATGAATTATTTAAAACAACAATCTTGACAGGGATTTTATTTACAGCACAGGTAGCCAGTTCCTGGATGTTCATTTGAATGCTTCCATCTCCTGAAATAACAACAACCATCCGTTCAGGAAAAGCAACCGAAGCTCCGATGGCAGCCGGAAGGCCGTAACCCATAGTGCCCAGGCCTCCTGAGGTTAAAAAGGACCGAGGCCGACGCTGGTCGTAGATGAGAGCTGCCCACATCTGGTGCTGTCCGACATCTGTAATTAAAATTGCATCGTCTTCTACCAGGTGGTTAATTCTGTCAATAACATACTGTGGTAATATCTGACCATCAGGGGATTGATGATACTTAAGTCTGTACTTCTTTTTCCATTCTTCTGTTTGTTTGTTCCATTGATTTGGTGATCTATTCTTTACCCTGGATAAAAGCTCTTTAATTATATTTTTGGCATCCCCCACAATGGGTATATCTACTCTTACATTTTTACCAATTTCAGCCGGATCAATGTCAACATGAGCAATTTTAGCTTTTTTGGCAAATTTTTTGGGATCACTGGTGATTCTATCGTCAAAGCGAGTTCCTATTGCAATTAGAAGGTCGCATTCTTTTAAAGCATAATTAGCCGCAACCACTCCGTGCATGCCAGGCATTCCCAGAAATAATCTGTGTTCTTTGGGAACGCTGCCCAGGCCCATTAAGGAGGTTACAATTGGAATATTCGTCTTTTCCAGAAGAGCAAGAAGCTCTTGATGAGCCTCTGAGCTTATTATGCCTCCTCCAGTATAAAGGAGAGGCTTCTCGGCTTTGTTGATGGCCCGAGCAAGCTTCTCTATCTGGAGGGAATTGCCTTTAAAAACAGGCTTATATCCAGGCAGATTAATCGAGTTTGGATATTGATAATTCTTTAAGGTGTCCAGAGTTACATCTACTGGGATATCAATAGCTACTGGACCTGGTCGGCCACTCTTGGCTATATAAAAAGCTTCTTTAATAGTGGAAGCCAGCTCTTCGATTTTTTGAATAAGAAAATTATGTTTACAGATGGGACGAGTAAGACCAACCATGTCTGTTTCTTGAAAAGCATCAGAGCCAATGACCTTAGTTCCAACCTGGCCGCTTATGACGACAATAGGAACCGAATCGAGCTTGGCCGTGGCTATTCCAGTAATAGTATTTGTCGCTCCAGGACCAGAGGTAACAAGACAGACTCCCACTTTACCAGTTGCTCTGGCATAACCATCAGCTGCATGAGTGGCACCCTGTTCATGGCGGGTTAAAATGAATTTTATTTCACTTGTTTGGTAGAGAATATCGAAAATTGGAATGACTGCTCCTCCAGGATAACCGAATATAACCTTGACACCCTCTTTTTTCAAAGCATCGACCAGAATTTCAGCTCCTGTCATTTTTTCTCCTCCTGATAAAATCTTTTTGTTTAAAAGAGAAATTTTTTGTATCTTTCATTTCAAAATAGCTCCTGAAGCTGCAGAGGTGACCATTCTGGCATATCGGGCTAAATAGCCAGTTCTAATTTTCGGCTCTGGTGCTTTCCATTTGGCTTTTCTTCTGGCCAATTCTTCGGTGGAGACCTCTAAGGTGACGAAACCAGCTTCAATATCGATAGAAATTATGTCGCCTTCTTGGATCAAAGCAATCGGACCACCTTCGGCTGCTTCAGGAGAAACATGCCCGATGGAAGCTCCTTTGGTGGCTCCACTGAAGCGTCCATCCGTAATCAGGGCTACATCTCTGTCAAGTCCCATCCCCGCCAGGACAGAGGTGGGAGCAAGCATTTCCCTCATTCCCGGGCCCCCTTTTGGTCCTTCATAGCGAATTACCACCACTTCTCCTTTGTTAATTTTACTGTTGGAGATGGCTTCAGTGGCTTCTTCTTCAGAATCGAATACTCTGGCCGGGCCACGATGTTGAAGCATCTCCCTGGCTACAGCCGACCTCTTAACCACGCAGCCCTGGGGGGCAAGGTTGCCTTTTAGAACAGCAATTCCTCCCTTTGGATTGTATGGCTTGTTAATAGGGCGAATTACTTCTTCATTTAAGTTTGCTGCTTCCTCAAGATTTTCACCAACAGTTTTGCCCGTCACAGTTAATGGATCTAAATAAAGCAAATCTTTTTTTGATAGTTCTTTCATTACTGCTTGAACCCCTCCCGCAGTATAGAGGTCTTCAATATGATATCCTCCGGCAGGGCTTAATTGGCAAAGATTTGGAGTCTTTTCACTGATTTCATTGACCATCTCCAGCTCAAGCTTAATTCCTGCCTCATGGGAGATAGCTGGAAGGTGGAGCAGAGTATTGGTACTCCCTCCGAGAGCAACATCGACTGTAAGAGCATTTAAAAATGCTTTTTTGCTCATAATATCTCTTGGCCTGATATTTTTTTTAAACATTTCCATAATGGTCAGACCTGCTCTTTTTGCCAGACGAACTCGGGCTGCATTAACCGCGGGAATCGTTCCATTGCCAGGCAATCCCATACCCAAAACTTCAGTCAAGCAGTTCAAGGTGTTTGCTGTAAACATTCCAGCACATGATCCCCAGCCAGGACAGGCCTGATCTTCGTATTCTAAGAGTTTAGCTTCATTTATTTTTCCTTTCTTTATTTTTCCTACAGCCTCGAAAACATTTGACACACTGACTGGTTTGTTGTTTACCCGTCCGGCCAGCATAGGGCCACCACTGATGATAACTGTGGGTATATTAAGCCGTACAGCAGCCATGAGCATACCTGGCACAATTTTGTCACAATTGGTTACCATCAAAAGAGCATCAAATTGATGGGTTTCAGCCATGATCTCAATCGAATCCGCGATTAACTCTCGGCTGGCTAGAGAATACTTCATTCCCACATGCCCCATGGCCAGGCCATCGCAGACTCCAATTACCGGAAATTCTATGGGGGTTCCGCCCCCAAGCCGAACTCCTGATTTAGCTGCCTGAGCAATCAGGTTTAAATGGATATGTCCTGGAATAATCTCATTGTGGGGATTTACAATTCCTATTAAAGGCCTCTTAATTTCCTCTTTGATGTAACCCATGGCTTTAAGCAACGAGCGATGAGGAGCCCGTTCTAAGCCTGCTTTCACTTTGTCACTTTTCATTATCTTCCTCCTTGTAAATGGGTGTTCCGTGATTTCGGGCATATTCCTGGAAAGCCTTTAGAATTTTTTTGGTAATAGATCCAGGTTTTCCATCTCCAATCAGTCTATCGTCGACATCCCGAACCGGAACTACTTCGGCAGCTGTTCCCGTGAGAAAGCATTCATCAGCGTTGTAAACATTGAACATGGTAAACTCTTTCTCTACTACCTTGATTCTCAATCTCTCCGCCAGATCTATTATCGTGTTTCTGGTTATTCCAGCCAGAATACCAACATGGATAGGCGGAGTGTAAATAACATTATTTTTAACGATAAAAATATTGTCTCCTGTGCATTCGGCTACAATTCCCTCCTTTGTCAGTATCAAGGCTTCGGCTTTGCCTACTTTATGGGCTTCAATTTTGGCCAGAATATTATTCAAATAATTTATTGACTTGATTTGAGGATCAAATCCTGCTCCAGAGTTTTTTCTATAAATAGAGGTAATGATAGACATTCCTGTTTGGCATACATCTTGAGCATAAAGGGAAATGGTGGCTGCAATACAGAATATAGTGGGCTTGGGAATTTTATTTGGATAGAGAGTTAAGTCTCCTATTCCTCTGGTTACCACCAGGCGAATGTAGCCATCTACAATTTTGTTTCGTCTGCATGTTTCCACCATTACTTCCTTTAATTCTTCTTTGTTCAAGGGAATGTTGAGCCAAATTGCCTTGGCCCCTTGGTATAAACGATTTAGGTGCTCATGGCATTTAAAGATTTTGCCACTGTAGACTCTAATACCTTCAAAAATTCCATCTCCAAATAGAATACCCTGGTCAAAGACAGATATTTTTGCCTCTGTTTCTTTTACAAATTCACCATTTAGATAAACTGTAAGTTCGTTAGCCATGAATTTTTCTCCATATATTTATTTTTTCAAAATAAAAATTCCTATTTTAATCATCTCTTCTTTGCTGTCTTATTTTGAGGCGGATTAAATTTCCCATTTCTTCTGTGCCCACCGCTTTCATGCCCGGGCTCATGATATCCGCAGTTCGGTAGCCATCGTGTAGCACCTCTGAAACGGCCTGTTCGATAACAGTTGCCTCTTTTTCCAGATTAAAAGAAAGGTGCAACATCATGGCCGCTGAGAGAATAGTTGCAATCGGATTGGCTTTATCCTTTCCTGATATGTCGGGTGCTGAACCATGCACAGGTTCGTACATGCCTAATTTTGTTTCTCCCAGACTGGCTGAAGGCAACATGCCGATGGAGCCTGTAATCATACTCGCTTCGTCAGAAAGAATGTCTCCGAACATATTAGTAGTCAAAATAACATCGAATTGTCTGGGATTTCTTATCAGTTGCATGGCTGCATTATCTACATACATATGGTTAAGATTTATCTCGGGATATCCATTGGCCACTTCAGTAACAACTGATCGCCATAATCTTGAGCTTTCTAGAATATTGGCCTTGTCTACACTGGTTACTTTTTTTTGACGCCGCCCGGCCATTTCTAGGGCAACTTTGGCGATGCGGACAATTTCTTCTTGGCTATAGCATTCAGTATCAAAGGCTTCAATTCCCCTTTCCCTCTTTTTTCTTCCCCGTTTCCCGAAATAAATACCACCTGTTAGTTCCCGAACAATGCAAATATCAATTCCACACTCTACAATCTCCGGTTTTAGAGGGCAGGCATCTTTTAGAGGTTCATGCAGAAAGATGGGTCTAATATTAGCATAGAATTCCAGTTCGCCTCGCAGTCTCAAAAGAGCTTTTTCTGGTCGTTTATTTACTTCAAGGTGGTCCCACTTTGGTCCTCCAATAGCTCCCAGGAGGATCGAGTCACTGTTTTTACAGGCGGAGAGTGAGTCTTCAGGAAGAGGTTCTCCTGAAGCATCTATGGCACAGCCTCCCGCCAATACTTCCCGGAATAAAAATTTATGGTTAAACTTTTCCCCGATTTCTTTAAGCACCAATGTTGCTTGTTTGATTATTTCAGGTCCGATGCCATCTCCGGGGATGATGGCTATCTTAAACTTCATTTTTCCCTCCTGTTCTCCTCTTTATTAAAAGCTTCTTTAATATAATTAATCAGTCCTCCTTTCCTGATAATCCCCTGGATAAAAGCGGGGAAGGTTTCAATTTGGTACAGGCGGTTATTGCTCAAGTTCTTGATAATGCCCGCGCTAAAATCAATTTCTACTTCATCTCTGTCTTTTATATCTTCTGCGGCCTGGCTGCATTCCAGAATAGAGAGGCCGATATTAATTGAATTGCGGTAAAAAATACGGGCGAATGTTTTGGCCAGGACACAGGATATGCCAGCCGCTTTAATAGCTAAGGGTGCATGTTCTCTGGAAGAACCGCTTCCAAAATTATGGCCAGCAACAATTATGTCTCCAGGCTTTACTTTTTCTCTAAAAGAAGGATCTATGCCTTCAAAGCAGTGTTCAGCCAGTTCTTTAGGATTGAAGGTGTTTAAATATCTGGCTGGAATTATAGCATCAGTATCAACATTATCGCCGTATTTAATAACTTTGCCTTTTATTTTCATCCTGAGGTCCTCCTAAAAAGGCAGTTTTGGTCGTTTTTTAATCTTTTCTGGGTCGGTAATGATTCCTGTTATGGCTGAGGCTGCAGCCACCGCAGGATTGGACAGATATACTTCAGATTCCGGGTGACCCATTCTTCCTCTAAAATTGCGATTGGTAGTGGCTACTGCTCTTTCGCCCTTTGCCAGGACTCCCATATGTCCTCCCAGGCAGGGTCCGCAGGTCGGTGTGCTCACAGCCGCACCGGCCTGGATAAAGGTCTTAATCAAGTTTTCTTCCAGTGCCTGCAGGTAAATTTTCTGCGTGCCCGGAATGATAATCAAACGGACATTCTTGGCAACTTTATTTCCTTTTAATATCTGAGCGGCTGTTCGCAAATCTTCTAATCTTCCGTTGGTACAGGAACCAATTACGACTTGATCAATTGGAGTGTGACCGATTTCATCTACAGTAACTGTATTCTGAGGTGAATGGGGCAGGGAGATGGTTGGCCGCAAACTACTAAGGTTTATTTCGTAAACTTTTTCATAGGAAGAATCATCATCGGGCTCGTAAATCGTAAATTTCTCTGATAAGCATGTTTTTAAATAATCCCGTGTTTTATCATCTACAGGGAAGATTCCATTTTTTCCTCCAGCCTCCACAGCCATATTGGCTATGGTGAAGCGGGAATCCATTGACAGGTATTTTAGTCCTTCACCTGAAAATTCCATTGATTTATATCGCGCTCCATTAACACCAATTAAACCTATGATGTGGAGAATGATATCTTTCCCGCATACGAAATGCGGAGGCCTTCCTTTCAAGACAAATTTCAAGGCTGAGGGAACTTTGAACCAGCATTTTCCAGTGGCCATAGCTGCCGCCATATCAGTACTTCCTACACCTGTGGCGAAGGCTCCCAAGGCTCCGTAAGTACAGGTGTGGGAGTCAGCGCCTATTATCAATTCTCCAGGAGCAATCAACCCTTTTTCTGGCAACAAAACATGTTCGATACCCATCTCTCCCACATCAAAAAAGTTAATGATGCCTTTTTCTTTGACAAATTCCCTGATCATTTGGCACTGTTGGGCTGCTTTAATATCTTTATTGGGGGTGAAGTGATCAAGGACAATGGCAATTTTATCTCTGGAAAATACATGTTCTAGGCCAATTCTTGAGAATTCTTTAATAGCTATAGGAGAGGTGATGTCGTTGCCCAAAACTAAATTGATATCTGTCTGAATTAGTTGCCCAGCTTTTACTTCATCTACTTCCGCATGGACTGCTAATATTTTTTGACTCATAGTCATTCCCATCGTTAGACTCCTCCTCCTGAAATTTAAACAAACACTTTGAACTTTTTTTCGATATCTTTAATTAATTTATATTCAATAGAATCGAGCAGAGCCAAACAACTGGCCTCTATGATATCGGTCGAAACGCCAACAGTAGTCCAGTTCTCTTGGCCATCTGTGGATTCTATTAATACCCTTACTTTAGCTGCCGTAGCTTTTCCAGGATTTAGCACCCTCACTTTGTAATCAGTTAAACGCATTTCTTTAAGTTCTGGATAAAATACTTCCAATGCTTTGCGCAGGGCTTGATCCAGAGCATTAACTGGTCCATTTCCTTCCGAAGCTGTGATTTCTTCCTGGCCATCCACCTTGACTTTGATAATAGCCGAAGAGCTGATACTGCTGTTTTGTATGGGTTGTCCATCAATAATGGTGAAGCTTTCCAGGTGAAAGAGAGGTTTGTACTTTCCCAAATATTTGCGTACTCTAAGTTCAAAGGAAGATTCAGCTGCTTCAAATTGATAACCTTCATATTCCAGTTCTTTCAAGAGTTCAATAATGCGCTGGGTTTCTTTTGAGCTTTTTTGAAGCTCGGGGCTGATTTTTTGAATTTTATTCAAAACAGTACTTCTGCCTGATACTTCAGACATCAAAAATCGCCTTTCGTTACCTACTTCTTCTGGTTGAATGTGTTCAAATGAACGAGTGTCTTTGAGCATGGCATCAATATGCATCCCTCCCTTATGAGCAAAGGAGCTTTTGCCTACATAGGGAAGATTATTATTAAGCCTGATGTTGGAAATTTCGGCCACATAGCGGGCTGTGGGTGTGAGACGTTTCATTTTATTTTTAGGGAGGCACATGTAGCCTTTTTTTAGTTGAAGATTGGGAATGACTGATGAAAGATTGGCATTACCGCATCTTTCTCCAAAGCCAATTAATGTTCCCTGAACCTGGGTTGCACCAGCTTCAACTGCTGTCATCGAATTAGCCACAGCCAGCCCGCTGTCATTGTGACAGTGAATTCCAATGGGCAGCGAAAATTTTTTAACTACTTTTTTTGTCATTTCGTTCACTTCTGGGGGCAGGGTGCCTCCATTGGTGTCGCAGAGGACTAACCAGTTTGCTCCTGCCTCAGAGGCTGCCTTGAGAGTCTCTAAGGCATATTCTGGATTTGATTTCATGCCATCAAAAAAATGTTCTGCATCAAAAATCACTTCCTTATCTTTTTCTATAAAAAAGCTTATTGTTTCTTTTATAATTTCCAGGTACTCAGCCAGGGTCGTTTTGATTATGCGCTCTACATGAAAATCCCAGCTTTTCCCGAAGATAGCCACCACGCGTGTATTTGCTTTTAATAAAGCCTGGAGAGCGACATCTTCTTCTTTTTGGAGGGTGCAACGCTTAGTACTGCCAAAAGCAACAATCTTTGCCTTTTTTGTTTTGTTTTTTTCTATTTGACTGAAAAATTCCAGATCTTTGGGATTTGAACTAGGGTTGCCAGCTTCAATGTAGTCTATCCCCAACCCATCCAGTGCCTTGATAATCTTCCATTTATCTTCTACAGAATAAGAGATTCCTTCTGCTTGAGCTCCGTCTCTTAAGGTAGAATCAAAGATTGCTATCTTTTTTGACATTTTTTACCTCCTCAAGGTTTTCTTTACTAAGAAGCTTGTTGACTGCATGGAGATAAGCCTTAATACCGGCTTTGACCACATCAGTACTCAGTCCTCTTCCCAATATAACCTGGTTGTCTTTACGAACTTTTACTACTACTTCTCCCTGGGCGTCTTTGCCACTGGTTACTGATTGAACCCTGTAATTTTCTAATTTCAAAGAAAGGCCTGTTATCTTTTCTACAGCTTTAAAAGCTGCATCCATGGGACCATCTCCTATAGCTGCTTCTTCTCTGGCCTTATTATTCCTGCTTAATTTGATATTGGCTGTAGATGTTATGGTATTGCCACAGTTGATAATAAATCTCTCCAGTTTATAAATTTGGGGAGTATTTGCGTACTTATTATGAATTAAAGCCTCTAAATCCCAGTCTGAAACTGCTTTCTTTTTATCAGCTAATTCTTTGAATGCTTTGAAGGTTTTATCCAGATCTTCTTTGGAAAGGGAATATCCAAGTTTCTTCAATCTCTCTTTAAAGGCGTGGCGGCCTGAATGTTTACCCAAGACGATTTTATTCTCAGAAAGGCCAATTGATGAAGGTGACATTATTTCGTAGGTGCTTTGTTTCGATAGTACTCCATGCTGGTGGATCCCTGCCTCATGAGCAAAAGCATTAGAGCCAACAATGGCTTTATTGGGAGGGATAGGAATACCTATGAAAGTACTGACCAGCTTGCAGGAGCGATAAATTTGGGATGTTTCCACCCTACTGTCCAAATGAAACAAATCTTTTCTTGTCTGAAGAGCCATTACAATTTCCTCTAAAGCAGCATTGCCTGCTCTTTCCCCAATACCATTTATAGTGCATTCTAACTGAGTGGCTCCTGCTTGGGCAGCAGCCAGGGTGTTGGCTACAGCCAGCCCTAGGTCATTGTGACAGTGAACCGAAATTTCTGCTCGATAGATGTTAGGAACATTTTCTTGTACGTTCTTTATAAGACGCGAGAATTCCTCAGGTGTGGAGTATCCCACCGTGTCGGGAATGTTTATCACCCTGGCCCCAGCCGCCACCGCTTTTTCCAATACTCTGTATAAAAATTCAGTTTCGCTCCTAGTGGCATCTTCAGCCGAGAACTCCACTTCCTCACAGAGATTTCGGGCATGCTTTACCATTTGTTTTGTTGCTTCAAGAACCTCATCCTCTGACATTTTCAATTTATATTTCATATGGATAGGAGAAGTAGCTATAAAAGTGTGTATTCTCGGTCTTTGTGCTTTTTTTAATGCTTCCCAGGCAATCTCAATATCTTTTGGTAAGGCTCGAGCCAGAGAAGCCACCCTACATTCCTTAATATTTTCGGCGATTGTCTTGACCGCTTCAAAATCTCCTTTAGAAGCAGCTGCAAAACCTGCTTCAATAACATCTACTTTCAGCCGTTCTAATTGTTTGGCTACCTCGTTCTTTTCTTTTAAATTCATACTGCATCCAGGAGATTGCTCTCCATCTCTTAAGGTTGTGTCGAAAATTTTAATCTGCTTCTTCATGGCCGCTTTCCCTTTTATTCGAAATTTTAATTTTTACCTTATTAAATTTTTTTCAATGCTTTTTGGCTGTCGGCGATTCCCGTCTTTCAATTTGTTTTCATTCTTCATTTCTTTTTCCTCAAAAATTCAAAATAGACCTTCCTTATAATAGAAAGAGCCCCATTCTTTGTGCAGAAAAGCCAAGAAAGAGGCTTTTCTAGGATAATATCAAGATTTCAGGGGGATTATTAAGGAAGGCTATTTGACATGTCTGAGATGAAGAAAAATTATAGGATTGAACTTTTTCTTTGGCTTTCATCTCAGGACATCCATCTTCATTCAAATTACCTAAATTTAGCCGTAAATTATATAATCTTTTTTTATTATGTCAAGAGTTTTCTTTGAAAAAGTTCCCGCATTTTTTCCAATTCCACTTGTCAATCTGGGTAATTTGTAGATATAAAATAAGTTAACCCTTTTTTAACTTAATTTTTGCGCGAACTCCAGGTGAAGACCTGAATCCTTTGTGTGTAAACAACACTATTAGACTTATTCTATGATGTTTTCTCTTTTTTGTAGGTTTCTCGTTGACCGGACGTGTTTTTTGTGTATACCATTAATGGTGAAGTTGCTTTGAGGGGAGAAATTTGAGGAGCGGAGGAAAAATCACAATCAACAGAAAAAATAAATTCTTATCCTCCCGCCTATCCCGCATGAACAGATTGTGCTTAACATCAATCTTGAGCAGATCGGAGCCAAATCCCGGATGATAGATGGAGTGGGAGCCAACGGTCCTTCATCCCAGGAAGAGATTCTCAGGGCGCACAAAGGAAGAATAAAGGAATTTCACTCCAGTTTGATGACATTGGAGATACGGTTCATGTGATCAGCGGCAGCGATACCTTGAGTTTTTACCAGAAAGGGCTTCCAGCCATTCTCTTGGGTTCCGGAGGTTTTCCGGAGAACCACACTCCCAATGATAATCTTGATTTGATCGATTATGAGCATCTAAAAAGAGCCGCTCTTTTCGTACTAGATTATCTCAAGGAGTTAGGCAACAATCATTAGGTGAGGGGACATATGGAAAAAGCAAAAATAAAGCGGGTATTTGTTTTGCTTTTCTTTACTTTTATCTTATAGT
>Ga0190360_1000534_pt1 | contig 21151 bp, 22 predicted proteins | sample 48721834_MG_FD_161271 | JGI IMG/M metagenome (GOLD analysis project Ga0190360, IMG submission 161271) | Hydrothermal vent microbial mat bacterial communities from Southern Trench, Guaymas Basin, Mexico - 4872-18-3-4_MG | ecosystem: Environmental > Aquatic > Marine > Hydrothermal vents >... | reverse complement strand
AATGTGGAGGCGCACATTGAAGACCTTCTGGAGAAGGGATATAGCATGGTGGAGATCGAAGGCATTTACAACAAATATTACAGGAGGCTGAGAGCTTGAAGGTTGAGGTGCCACTTATCACAAGGGTGGAGGGGCATGGACACGTAGAGATCATAGTTGACGGTGAGTCCTTAAAAGAAGTGAGAATGGGAATCCACGAGGGGCCCAGGTTTTTCGAGTCTGTCCTCGTTGGTAGAAGGTGGTGGGAGATCCCAGAGATGTCCGCGAGAATCTGCGGGATATGCACTGTCATACATGCCCTGGCGGCTGCAAAGGCTGTGGAGAAGGCCGCAGGCTTCTCCCCAGATGAGACACTGCACAACCTCAGGTTCCTACTTGCGGGGTCTGCCCACATCCAGAGCCACATACTTCACCTCTACTTCCTAGCCCTCCCCGATTACTTCCGCGTCCCTTCCGCCCTCCATCTTCCGGAGAAGGTGAAGACCCACCTTAAAGAAGTCTTCAGGCTGAAGAGGGTGACCAACGACCTCACAGAGTTGATAGGGGGGAGGAGGGTCCATCCCGTCACTGTCCAGCCCGGGAGACTCACGCAGGACGTCACCAGTGAGATGCTGAAGAGCTACCTGAAGAGGATGGAGGATATAATGGACGGTCTCAGGTTTACTGCGGAGTTTTTCACGGACCTTGAGCACCCCTATCAGAAGGTGCCAGGGCACCAGGTGGCGCTTAAGGAGGCAGGGAGATTACCCCTCCTGAAGGGGGAGATAGCATATCTTGAGGGGAAGAGCTTCCCCGAGGAGAGATACATGGATCTTATCGAGGAGAGGGTGCTTCCTCCCAACACCACCAAGAGGTCACATTTTCTGGGAGAGCCCTTCATGGTGGGGGCTCTACCCTGGGTGAACATAGGGAGAGATCACCTGAGGGATGAGGTGAAGGATATCGCCCCGAAGCTACCCTCAGACAACCTCTTCCATAACAACTTGGCACAGGCCCTTGAGTGTTATCACTTCGGGCTGGAGATGGTTGAGGTACTCAAAGATATGGTTGAGAATCATAAAGAGTACGTCTCAAGAAGGGTTGAGCTGACCTTCCTGAAGGGGGCGGAGGGGATAGGGGCGGTCGAGGCACCCCGAGGACTCCTTATCCACCATTACGTTTTCGGCAGGGATGGCAGGGTTGAAAGGGCCAATGTGATCACGCCCACAGCCATGAACTTTGAGCACATGGAGGTCTCCCTGAACCACTATCTACCGCCCCTTATGCCCCAGAGCGAGGATGCTCTTAAGTGGGAGAGTGAAAGGCTGATCAGGGCCTACGACCCATGCATCTCCTGCAGTGCCCACGTAACCCGCATTGGGGAGTTGGGCTGAATCCATCTCATCCCATAGCTTTTTTCTCTCTTCTGACCCTCCCGGGGAGATAGTAGGTTCTGCCCCGATACTCCACGGGAACCATCGCACCCCCCATCTTCATAACCTCCATCACCGCTCTGGCATCCTCCACCCCCCAGCTTTTGAGAGTGCTCTCTATCTGCTCCTCCCTCATTGGATGCCTTAAGAGAATCCTGAGAATCCCCCCAATAGGGTCATCACCCTGAAGGACGAACTCACCACTCTCCAGTGCTGTAATTTCAAGTCCGTTTAGAAGCCTGTGGGCGTTGAAAAGGGCCTCGGGGGAGGGGGGCCTCACCCAGCTCTCCGCAGGGGGCCTGATGGGGATGTTGATGTACACCCTCTCGGGCTTAAGCAGACCAAAGTACTCTTTTAGGGCTTGAAGCTCCTCCTCGCTGTCGTTGAGCCCATCAACCAGCATTACCTCCACCCATATCTCCCCAGAATATTCATCCCTCAAAGAAAGTAGACCCTCCAGGACTTCCTCAAAGACTAGGTCCCTGTGGGGCCTGTTGATCTTCTTCCAGGTCATCTCCACCGCCGTGTCGACAGTAGGTGAGATCACGTCTGCACCGCTGACCTCCTCCCTCACCAAAGGAGAATAAAAGAGAGAGCCATTGGTTATGACGGAGACTGGGAAGGAATAGGCTTCCTTCACCTCGTCGATAAGATATTCCAAAGGGGTGTACAATGTGGGCTCCCCATCTCCGACGAAGGTTATGTAATCAATCCCCTCCTCAGCCCTCTTTACACCCTCTCTGATCTCCTCAAGAAGCTCCTCTTTAGGAAAAAACTCCCTTCTCCTGTTGGTCATATTTATGGTTCTTCCAAGCTGACAGTAGACGCAGGAGTAGTTGCACGTCTTGAAGGGGATAGTGCTTACTCCAAGCGATCTTCCGAATCTTCGGGAGGGAACGGGACCGTAAACCCATCTGAGGGACATATGTAATCTACTAAAGGATGTGACGATAAACCTTTCGCCAAAATTTAGAATATCCGAAGGCCATACATTAGTATGTACGGTCCCCCCTTAAGAAGTTACGGCCCCCCGGGGAGCCCCCCGGTTCCCAGGAGCTATACGTGGGGGCCTGACCCCCTTCCCCGGGCTGGACTTTTCATCATAGCCCTCATACTAGCATATCTCCTTCTCCCCGTGATCAAGCTCTTTCTGACCCTCATAATACTTCTCATAGCTGCCTACATCATCTACCGGCTACTGCTCTACCTGATCTCCTTCCTCTATCGGCCCCGGGGGATGAAGAGGAGGATTTTATGAAGTGTGGGGTCACGGTTTCGATTTTATAGTTGTTCCCAATTACCCCTTCTCATGGGCCTCTTCTCAAGAAGAAAAGCGATGAGATATGCCGACGAGGGCTTTGACGCTCATGAAGCGGGTGATCTGAGAAAAGCAGAGGAGCTCTACCTACTTGGCCTGCAGGCGGATGAAGGGGTAGCTCATCTTCATTACCTCTACGGGAGGCTGCTTATAGAAACCGCCCGCCCTCGAGCGGCTGAGAAGGAGCTCCGAAGGGCTATAGAACTCGACTCAACTATCGCAGAGGCCTACTCACTCCTCGGAAGCCTCCTCCACGAACAGGGGCGTCTGAAGGAGGCGGAAGAGCTCTACCTAAATGCTCTGAGAATCAAGCCCGATTATGTCAATGTCTACAGGAACCTGATCACCCTCTACAGAGACACCATGCAGTTCGAGAAGGTCTCGGAGACAGCGAAGGAGGCTCTGAAGTACGTTCAGGATCCCGCCCTGCGGACGGAGTTCGAGGAGCTCATCTTCTGAGTCTTCCCCTCAAGAGGTAGGCTGTGTGCTTTATACCGCTTATCTCAGGTCTTACAGCCCCCTCCCTCAGCGACATCTCCCTCTCCAGAAGCTCCACGGCCTTCAGGTCTACAAAGCCAGCATCCTCCATGGCCTCTTTCGCCCTCTCAAGCTGGTTTACGGTGGGGAGATAGCAAACAAGACAGGAGCCGGGGCGAAGAGCATCTTTCACTGCAGGTATGACCCTCTCCGGGTCCGGTATGTCAAGGAGAGCCCCCTGAAGGTCCCTCTCCCGGACCTCTGCCACATCAGCCTCCCTGAACTCTACCCACCTCTCAAGGCCGAGCTTCCTAACGCTCTCCTTCGCAACTTTCAGGTGCTCCGCTGATCTCTCGTAAGAGTATAGCACCCCCTCCGGTGCAAGGTGCCATGCGAGGTATGAGGTCATATGTCCGCTACCAGATCCTCCCTCAAGAACCCTCATCCCACTCCTCACACCTAACATCGATATGATTCTTGAAGCGTCCTTCACAGTTATGATCTGCGCCCCCCGGGGGAGGATGACCGGGAAATCTTCCGGTGCGGGAGGGAGGATGTAGAAGGAGGTCCTGCCCCTTCTCACCTCCCCACCCCAACCCGCCTCCTTTATCTCCTCAATCTCAAGGACCGCCTCACCCCCTACCATAATGCGCTCACCCTCAAACTTGACCAAATATCTCTCCCTCCTTCTAGGGGAGACCACAAGGATAAGTGCTACATCTCCAATATTGATCTTATTGTGCCACATATGTTACACCCTAAAGGTTTTCGGAAGCCCCGGGGAATTCCCCTAATAGCTTTATAAAATCCGGCGGGATAAAAATAGTTAGCGGAAAGGAGGTGGTATAAATGGCTGACGGCGACTCCATTGAGACTCTTCTTAAGGAGATCGAGAAGATGTCAGTCACCATGCGGGAGAAGAACTACAATTACTTTAAAATCAAGGATGAAAAGGTACCGAAAGGGCTCTGTTTCAAGCCGTGGATAAGGAGAGCCTCGTAACTGTTTTTAACCAGTATCCTCTTTCCCCCCCTATGCAGGCACCAAAATGGTTCAGCCAGATTCCGATTTTCGTTCTCGTTGCTGCACTTTTTTTGATCCTTCTGCCTCTTCCGTGGAGCATCGTTCGGACCCCTGAGGGAGGTAAGCAGATGGGGGCCGTCTCATATGAGATCGATGCCCATCTCACCCCATGGAAGGCCGATTACAACGTAACCGCCAGGGTGGGCGAAGGGGGTTTCCTTGGAGGTTTTGGTGGAGGCAACAACATAACCGTTGAAGGTGAACGCTACTACGTAACTGGCGGCGCCGAGGCGCTGGAGGACATCGGCATCATCTACGACAGTTATAAGGTTAAGGAGGGGAGGATTAGGATTAAGGCCCGGGAAGGGTTTGTAAACCTGACAGTGAGGGTGGAGGTTGACATGATCCCCTTCTATAGGGAAGGTTCTGACATCACTGTAAGAGTTTTGACTAGGGTGGAGGAGGCCCTTGTCGCTTTTAAAGAGATAAGGGTTGAGGGGGTTAAGATAATTCTGAAGCGCCACTGGAGTGATGATGCCCTCACCTACCTTAAGAACACAACGCTGAGGTTTGACCCCGGGGTAAAGAACACCATATATGACCCCAATGACGCACTCAAATGGGAGCTGAAGGTGAAGATGCCTAAAGGAGAGGGAAGGGTGGGGGTAACTGCCCTGCTGGACATCTCCTTCAAGGATTCCGAGGGCAGAGAAGAGGATTACATTGTCACTTCGGCCCCCAACCCCATAAACCTCTACCCGGTCACCACTTCCCAATTCGTGAGCCTATCTGGACTTGCCGCTGCCGGGCTGGAGGGCACGGCAGGGGCCCTTCTCGCTCTGCTGGCACCCCTTATCAGGCGAAGGGGGAGGCTGAAGAGGGGGCTTCAGGTGGCAGGTGCCGTCCTCCTTCTCGTCTCACCGCTGCACTTCGTCTCCTCCGTCGGGACCATTGGGGATCTTCTGGCTTTGAGAATAAGCGGCGCGAAGGAAATGATCTCCCTGACCGCCATTCCCTACGCTTTGCTCGCCCTGGCAGCGTTGCATCTCATCCTTGTACTCCTTGGGGTCTTCGGCATTCTGAAGCTCTCTGCCGGGGAGAAAGAAGAGGAGATGAAGGAGGAGGAAAGAGGGGAAGGTCTATCTGAGAAGGAGGAGGCACTCTCAGAGGGGCTCTTCAGAAGGGTTGAATGATACCCCCTCTATCGCCCTCTTTATGTCGTCCCCACCCTCCCTGCTCCAGAACCTCCTCACTGTTGTGTATATCCCGCCGCGGACTTTTACTTTTAGCTCTACGAAGAGCCAGCGTGGTTTCACCACCTCAATGAAGTCCTCCACCACCCTGTTGATGAGCTCCTCATGGTATATTCCCTCGTTCCTGAAGGAGTTGAAGTAGAACTTAAGCGATTTTAGCTCGATAAGGTATTTGTCGGGTTCGTAGACTATCCTGATAGAGTAGAAATCCGGGAGGGAAGTAGTGGGACAGACGGCTGTAAGCTCATCTGTTGTGTGCTCTGCAACGAAATGCTTCGAGCTGTATCTGTTCTCTATAACCTTCAGGAGCTTCCTTTTCTCATCCATCGGGCCACCATCGGAGGCCCTTAAGATGAGGCGTTAAATAATAATTTCCCTGCGATAAAAAGAGGCGAAGGTTTATAATGATGCTCAAGAATACTGCCTCACATGTCATCTGAAGAAAAGGATGAGGAAAAGGTCTCTGTGGAGAGGTTGTCCCTTAAGGATTTCAACATCAGCGACGAGTACGACACCGTCACAGCGGAGGATCCCCTCAAAGAGGCTGCTGGCAAACTCATAACCCTGAAAAACGGCGTGGTCTTTGTCATGTCTGGAGATGTTCCTGTGGGTATCATTGCCGGGGAGGAGGTCATAGCTGCCGTCAGCGACGGGAAGGGTCCAGAAACCCCCTGCAGGGAGGTGGCATCCACCAGGATACTGAAGATATCCTACGACATCAAGATGACGGAGCTCATACCCCTGCTGGTGAAGGAGAGGCCCAGGGCCATTGCTGTGATGGATGAGAACGAACACTTCAAGGGATATTTCTCCCCTAAGGACTACACCGAGGCGCTGAAAAAGGCCGGGATCATCCCGTGAGGGCTATTATCAAATAGTAGATAAGCGGCATAAGAAGATTGCCGCCCAAAAGCGTGAGGAGAAAACCAGCAGTTAAGAAGAGTATGAAAGGGGTCTTGGGGGTTGCCCAGTAGGTTCCATTCTCCGTTACCTCCTGGCTATCCTCTTTCACCAGCCTTCCCTCCCTTTCCACGTAAACCCACCAGTGCCCTCTTTTCGCCTCTTCCAGTTCCAGCCTGCGGGAAGTGAAGAAGAACCGAAGAGGTGCACCCCCATCCTTTATGTTGACAGCCGAGAAGTAGATTATCGACGCGAGAAGACTGAGAAGGGCCGCGTTTATGAGGGTCGAGAAGGAGGGTGGGAAGATCACAAGAAGGGGATGGGGAATCCCAAAATTCGTAAGCAACGGGAGGGATTTCATGCAGGAGTAGGTGGGCAATAGGATGGAGAGAACCTGAAGTGCCTTGACGTCGGCACCGCCGTGGAGGAGGTAGATACCCCCTGCGGGTATGAAGAAGAGGGCAAGATAGAGTCCTTCGAGAAGAAGAGCTACAAAGGCCGGCTGGTAGGTGCTCCGGTAGGACATTAGGTCTTTCAGCACGATAATCGCAGAGAGAATATAAAGAAGGAGGAAGGCCCAGTCAAGTGGGTTCCCCCGCCTCAAGTCCTCAGCGGAGGGATAACCTACAAGGAGAACGGAGAGGAGCGCGAACATTGGTATGATAAGAAGTGCCCCCCAAAGCCCCGAGCTCCTATACTGGGCAAATCCCATCAGTGTGAGGGCTATCAGCGAGGAGATCCACCAATGGAGGTCAGGAACCTGTCTCTTCTTCAGGTCAAAAATTGAAGCGGACACCATGGTGACCATATAAATGCTCAGAGAAATCCACAAAAGAGGAGAGGGCACGTAGTCCGATGTAATCACCCCTTACAGAGCCTTTCAGCCTTCTCTTTGATCTTTCTGGCGAGTGTGGGATTCATCCCCTCTACCCTGAGGAGGTCTCTAATCTCCGCCTCGGCGACCTCTTCAAGCGTCCGGTAGCCGGCCGCATGGAGGGACTGAGCCCTCACCTCATCAAGTCCAAGGTACGCTCTGAAGAGGGATATCGCATCATCCCCTCCCGCCATTCTGTCAACATGCTTTGCGCTGATCACCCCTGCTTCTATCCTCCTCCCGTAGCTCTCTGAGAAGCCCTCCACCAAGGCGGCCTCCCCGTAGAGGAGCACTACACTCTGTTCGTTCACACTGACGCTTTTCAGTCCTATAAGCGCATTACCGCCCTTCTCCTGGACCTGTCTCAGGAGCTCCTCCATCGCCTCGTCAAAAAGCTCCTCCAGAAGAGGACCAGAGGGGGGCAGTCCAGGGACCTCCCCGGGGAGCTCTATTGCCTTCCTTACAATCCCAAGACGCCTCTTTATCTTCACCCCGGGAGGTGAATCAGAAAGGGTGATGAGCACCCTCTCACCTCCCTGCAGCCGCAATCCTTCTTTTCAGGTAAAGCCTCCTTATGACCTCAGCGGTGAGGAGACCTACGCCCGTTATAAAAAGGGCGTCCAGGAGGAGGGAGCCCTTCACCCGGTCGGGATGACTTTCGGCACCGAAGGGGGTGTGGCCGCCGATGTTCACGGGGCTGCGGAGCGCCTCGGGCTGGCCCCAGGCGTGCATTGGCGAGAAGACCTTCAGGTCCGGATCCCCGTAGAAGACCAGGTTCTCGAAGATGTCCCACCACCAGGCGTCCAGCAGATACTCTATGCCCACGTGCGCTATCCCCCTCTCATATGCCTCACCCACGGTATAGTTGTAGTATATGTCCTTGACGAAGGTTTCCATGGCAAAGGAGGAGTACCAAGATGTGAGCCAGGGGTCTATAACCTGGAAGACGGAGCCGTGCCTGACGAGGGAGAGATGAAGGTAGGTATTGGCTATGAGGCAGCTGCCAGCCGAGAAGCCCATGGAGTGAATGTTATCAAGGGCCTCATCTATCTGTAGGCCGCGGTTGCTGTACTCGGTCTGGCGCTGCTGCAGGAGTGCTATGACCACTCCATCGTGTGTCTCAGGGATTATTCCGGCATCAGTCACAGGGCCGAACCCGGGCTGCACATCGAGACCTATATGCTTGTTCATTGTGGCCACGTCCGGGTCATCGGTAGCACCCCTGAGCCTCTGAAGGTCGCCGCTTACAGGAATCCCGTTCTCCTCATAACCCCTCCACGGGTCTCTTTCCTCGTTGGCGTCCGGGTTCCACCACCCCACTACTCCCGACTCAGTATGTCCTCCGTGCATGACCTCAAGCCACATGATGACCCCACGATTCAAGTTCTCCACTGTCCTCTCAAAGGTTGTTGTCTGAACATGGTCATACCCTATCTTCTCCAGGTAATAGGGGACCATCTCGGAGGTGTCTATGTCCGGCCAGACGCCATTGGGGTCTATTGGGTCATCTGAGGGGGTCTCCCCGGGGACTATCCCGGTCCTTGTTGTGTACTTGCACCCCCAGTACTCGCTCCCCCTCTCGTTGAACTTGTACTGATAGGATACCCAGGTCTCCTGCACAGCATACCTAGTCTGAACCTCTCTCTCCTTCTCGACGATCCTGAGCACCCCTCCCACCCTGGTAGAGGAGGAACCCTGCCACCTCATCCCGTCATGCTCATCCAGGGCTGGGTTCACGGCAGGGTTAGCAAAAATGATCTGGGGGTAGAAGATGGAGCGGGAGATCCAGGCAGCGGCATCCACTGGAGAGCCCATGATTCTTCCAGCCTGGGCCGCCCCAACCAAGGCCCTGTCCCAGGAGGTGCCTATGTCGAATTGGTCCGCTACGGTTATTATGCTCTCCTTCACCCCTTTTATTCCTCCTATCTCAGCTCCCATTTGCATGAGGAAGCTGTAGATTGCCTTTCCCTCAAGGACCATACAGCCCACCGAGGGCGGGAGCCTGCTGGGGTAGGCCTTGAGCCAGAAGTTGTTGTGCCACGCCTGAGCCTGGGAGAGCCTTCGATGGACGTCTGTTATGAAGACGGGGCTGCCGTGGTGGGCAGCGGCTAGTGTGGCGGGGCCCACGAAGTATGCCCCGGGGAACTCCCCCTTAGGATTCTCCCTCCTCGCTGCAACGTACCAGTAGGACCAGGGGTCTACAGTAGTGAAGACTACATCGCCGGTGGGTTTCCCGTCGGTGCCGGCCCTGGAGATGATCTCACGATAGATATCCACGTAGGAGGTTATCCTCTTAACCTTGATCTCCTTCTGCAGAAGCCCCCTCGCCCTGTCTATCCCCTTGAAAAGGCCCTCCCCAGCGTGTCCACCCAGGTCCACCACGTATACCTTCTCCACGCCCAGCAGGTTAAGGGCATCTTTGACCTCACCCGGTAGCCTGCCATAAGGGACGTAGAGAAGAGGAGCGTTAAGAAGGGATGCCAGAACCGCCCCATTGGTAGCCGAGGCAAAGGAGTCGCCCTCCCTCGGGTCTTTCACCTGCCTGAAAGAGTAGGAGAGCTTGAATTCGGTGGAGGAGCCTTCAAGGTTGACCACAGCCACCCTGTAGCGGCCCATGCCCAGGCTCTTCACTTCAAGAACCTGACGTCTGGACTGAGTAGAGTCCATCGCAGTTGTCACCTCAGCCCCGTTCTCATCCAGAAGGATTATTCCCAAGCGCGCCGAGGGGTCATCCCAGCTCACCTCAAAAGTGGCGTCCCTACTGTAGAACGGCACCTCATCGGGGATGTCTATCTCCACCCCGGGGTAGAGTGTATAGTCTATTCTATAGTTCACCTCAGCGCTCCAAGGCTGTTCAGGATTCACCCTCTCCAAAATGCGGGGATTTCTCTCGAAGTAGTCTGCGAGGGCCTTCTGGTACTCATAGCTCTCGGTGGGCATGTAGGTGACGGCGAACTTCCACTCTCCGCTGTGGTAAACGTAGGAGGCGACGTGCTCCGAGGCGCCGGTTAGGACGTTCCATTCCTCAGAGGCGGCGACCTCTCCAAGCTGCATGTCGTAGAGCTGAAGGTCTGGATCCTTCCCCCGGGCGAGGAGCTCCCCAAGTTGCGTCTGGCTCCATGTCATAACGGCGTCTATGTACTTGTACCCCTCCCCAACTGTGAAGGGGTGCTCGTTGGGGTCCACTGGGGAGGGCATTTTGCTCCCTTCAACGCTGCCTTTTTCGGGACTCGCGGAGGGTGTGACCCCCTCAAGCTCCCCGGATATCTCCCTATCCGGCTGGGGTGGAGAGGGGTCTATCACCGCTATTACTGCTACTCGGGAATACTTCCAGCCATCCTTTGCCAGTGCTGCGGAGACCTCCCAGGGGCCCTCCCCCTCAATGGTGTTCACCTCCTCCGCTTTCCACTCTCCCCCAATCTGTGCGGGTGGAGTACTGAAACCCAAGAGATTGATTCTCTTCAAGGAGCCCCCGTTAACCGTGAGGACATCCTCCATCAGGTACTTCACAGCGGGGTAGGAGTTGAGCGTCTTCTCCTCGTCGGATGTTGTCTCCCGGGGGGGAGTGTAGAAGAGAACGGGCGAGGAGACGATTTTATTGTCCTCCCGGCTGTAGAAGGTAGTGTAGGGGACAGCGGCGATGTAGTAGTAGTCGTCAAGAGCCCCCTCGGGGTCGTAGTTCACAAGAGTGGCAGAGCTCACCGGGACCACTCTCAGAGTGGAGACACCCTCAAATCCTGGGCTGGAAAGTCTGTCGGACTCCCTGCTGGAGGCGGAGGTGGAAAGCAGCGGAGGGAGGATTATCAAAGCCGCAATCAGAGTCATCAAAAGAAGTCTTCTCGGTCTCCCGCTGAGGACCTGCTTCATAATCATCACCTGGAGGTAACAGATTCCTAATATGCCAGGGCGTTTAAATTTATCGGTTCAGTCCTCACTTTTCACGCCCCTCAGGACCACCTTCTTCGCCCCCTTCTTCTTCGGCTTTTCAAGCCTTATGAGGTTGAGCTTCAGAAGAATCTCTATGAAGGAATCCACCACCTTGTCCGCCGGCTCCACCCGCTCCTTAAACCTCTCCCCCACAAGGTAGATTATCTCCGCCAGAGAGTGTTCCCCATCGCATAGGATCCATATGGAGCTTCCCACCTCATCAAGGGGCCTCTTTATGGTGGTGGGCCCACCAAGGTACCTGTGCAGAAATCTCTCAAAGCGCGTGAAGTTCTTGGGGTACTCCAGAACGACCCTCTCCCCTCTGTAATACCACTTCACAGGCATCCTTACTGGATATATCTGGTTGAGAAGAATACTTTTTTTCAGTTTGAGCGCAATGCTCCCAGTCGACGGCTCCTTATCCAACCTTCACCCTCCTACTCGGGTATGTAGTCCCAGACCAGATATATGAAGAGCATCACCGAGACAGCGCCCATGGCTGCGAAGAGTGTTGTGAGTTTTCTGTTCCGCAGGGAGTATTTAGCAACGTACGTCAAGGGCACCGCCGTCACAGCGATCACGATAGATATTACCGCCAGCGTCTCCCTGAGGGTCATTCCTCCCCACCTACCCTATCCCCCTATATAAACTTTTTTCTTGTGTGTGGCAATTCTCAAGGAGGCCCTGCGCAAAGTAGATATTCCTTGACACTTTTTAGTGAGCGGTGGTAGTATGGACGGAGGCATAGAGCACCTGGTTGAGAAAGCGCTTTCCCTCCGGGAGAAGGGGCTGACCCGAAAGGAGATCGCCCTTGAACTTCATCTCTCCGAGGAGACCGTCTCTTGGCTTCTCGCCCGGGGTGTGAAGGCTGAGAAGCCCCCAGCCGACATATACATCGGCTGGAGGTCCATCGGGATATATCCTGACAGGCTGAATCGCATAGCAATCATAATAGCAGACATCATAGATGAGGAGATGCAGAAAAAAGATGATTACGTTGAAACTGTGGTGGGCATAGCCTTGAACGGAATCCCTCTGGCCACCCTTGTAGCTCTCCAGCTAAACCTTGAGTTCACCATCTTCAGGCCCACCTATCAGGAGGGGGAAGGTATTGTGAAAGGGGCCTTCGCCTCCAATTACGCAGGGGTTGAGGGGAAAAGGGTTGTCATTGTTGACGACGTGCTCTCAAGCGGGACCACCATGGCTAAGACGATAGAAGCCGTTAGGGAGCATGGAGGAACCCCTGTCCTGGCATGCGTAGTGGTTAACAAGACCAGACGGGACGAGATAGACGGTGTCCCCTTAAGGGGCCTTATACGCACGAACGTAGTCTGAGACAGGGAAGGAGTGCGGGGAATGCACTGGGCCGACGTGATAGCGGAGGATATGGCAAAGAGGGGTGAGAAGCACATTATTGCAACTGGGATCACCCCCTCCGGTCCCATACACATCGGTAACATGAGAGAGATTCTGACGGGGGATCTCGTCGCCCGGGCAGCCAGGGAGAGGGGGCTTGACGCCACGCTCATATACATAGGGGACACCTTCGACCCCCTGCGGAGGGTCTACCCCTTCCTCCCCCCGGAGTATAGTCAATACGTTGGCATGCCGCTTTCGGAGATCCCCTGCCCCTGCTCTTCACACTCAAGCTATGCTGAGCACTTCCTTGAGCCATTCCTCAAGAGCCTTCAGACCCTGGGAATAGATGCGGAAGTCCTGTTAAGCCACGAGATGTACCGAAAGAAGATGTACAGTGAGGCTGCGAGAAGAGTCATAGAAAACAGAGAGAGGATACGGGAGATATTGACCGAGGTCTCCGGGAGGGAGCTTCCCCCTGACTGGTTCCCCTACATCCCCAGGTGCTCCGCCTGCGGGAGGCTGAACACCACCACCGCCACCGGGTATTCCCACCCCTTCGTAAGCTACAGATGCAAGTGCGGTTATGAAGGTAAGGCGGACATAAGGACTGACGGGGGAAAGCTGCCATGGAGAGTGGACTGGCCCTCAAGGTGGTGGTTCCTTAATGTCACCGTGGAACCCTTCGGTAAGGACCACGCCGCCGCTGGGGGGTCCTATGACACCGCCAGCAGGATAGTCAGGGAGGTCTTCGGGAGAGAGCCTCCCTATCCCGTGGTCTACGAGTGGATCCAGCTGAAAGGCAAAGGGGCCATGTCCTCCTCCAAAGGGATTGCCATCTCGGCGGTGGAAATGCTCAAGATGACCCCCCCGGAGGTTTTAAGGTACCTTGTTGCCCGCACCAAACCCTTTCGCCATATAGATTTCGACCCGGGGATGGGGATTTTGAACCTTGTTGACGACTACGAGAGGGCGGAGAGGATATATTTCGGACTGGAGAGCGGCGAGGAGTTAGAGGATATAAAGAGGGCCTATGAGCTCTCGCTGGTCGACCCTTCCAGAAGGCCCGAGCGCCCCCTAGCGGTCCCTTACCGCCACCTTGTCACCCTCGTCCAGATCAAACCGAGCTTTGAAGAGATATTGAAGACAGTAAAGAGGACAGAGCTCTCCGGAGGAAATCTCACGGAAGAGGATACGGAGAGGATTCGTCAGAGAGCGGAGGCCGCAAGGTACTGGCTTGACAGATACGCCCCCGAGAGCCTCAAAATAACCCTCTACGAAGAGCCCCCTGAGAGGGCTGTGAAAGAACTGGATGAAGAGGCTGTGGAGGCCCTTGAGGTCATGAGAGAGGCCCTCCTTCGCATTCCCTGGGATGCTGAGGAGATCCACAACACCGTCTACGAGGCGAGTAGGGCCCACGGCATAGACCCGAGGAAGACCTTCCAGGCCTTCTACCTAATCTTTCTCGGTAGCCGCCGAGGACCCAGGCTGGGATATTTCCTCTCCACAATGAGGAGAGCGGAGGTATTAAGGCGCATTGAGAGGGCCTTAGAGATGGTGAGGTCCCATGGGAAGGGTTGAGGTGGTGGTTAAACCATCGGGAAAGAGGAGCGCTGTGACCGGCTACGATCCATGGAGGGGAGCCTTCAGGGTTGAAGTGAGGGCCCCTCCGGTCAAGGGCAGGGCCAATTCGGAGGTTGAAGAGATTCTAGCTGAACTTCTCTTAGTCAGGAGAGCCTCGGTGAGGGTGGTGGGAGGCGCAACCTCACGGCATAAGGTGGTGGAGGTGGAGGGGCTCTCGGATGAGGAGATTTCCTCCAGATTGAAAAGGGCTTGCGGGGAGTACTGAGTCATCTTGTAGGGTATCTTCCAATCTCCTTCTCTATCTCCTCCCCCGTGAAGTACCTTATAAGGAGCTTCATTACGTCCTTCAGCCTGATCATGGTGTATACCGGCCCCTTACGAATCAGCCTGTGGGTTTCATCCCAGCTTCTGCACTGAAGCACCCGGGAGATGAGAAGGATCTCATCGCTTCTCTCCAAGGCGGGCCTTCTTTTCGTGGAGAAGTAAGCCTTTACGTAGGGGAGGACCACGTCCCTTGAGACCACATAGGTCATGGTCCCCCAGGCATAGGCCACGGCCCTCTTCAGGTCCTCCTCTGTCATTTTAAGTGAGAAGTCCACCGAAGGGGGGTTTATAAGGAGCCTCACAACCTCCGGCTCCACGTCCCTCAAGGGGTCGGGCAGAGCCTCTAGGGTCCTTCTTATGAAGGACTCTTTTAGGTCGTTCAACCTCCTCTTCAGGTCCTCTGAGAGGGGTTTTATCATGATCACAGAGTGCTCGCCACTCACAGGATTTGGGGAGGGGGATACGTGCACGGGGGTGTAGCCGTTCTTGAGCCAGAAGTTGAGGAGCTCCTCTGTAGCCCCGTATGAGGTTCCCAGGTAGTCGAAGCCTCCTCTCTGCGCCCACTCCTCCATCCTCTTCAAGGCCTCCGAACCCAACCCCCTCCCCTGCAGATGTGGATGGGTTGCGATCCTCACGATCCTCAAACCTTTCAACCCCCCCAGTGACTCGTCCCTGTAATATTTAATCAGGCAGTCAGGGATAAGGTTCCCCGGGGGAATCCAGCCACTATATATCTTTTCCACAACCTGTCGGGATAGAGAGCCTTCCTCAGCAAGCTGAAGGGCAACAAGTGGCGTCCCTTTAAGGCTCAAGGAGGCCATCCACTGGTTGGGGCCGTCAAGGAGAAGTGCGAGGTCGTTGGGTGTATTCTTATAGTGCGCAAGGACGAAGATACCGAAGTAGGAACGAAAGAACTCCTCGTTCCTCTCCAGTACCTCTCCCGCCACCTCTACATTGAATCTTAGCCTCCTTCTATCTATCTTCCCGGGCATCTCTCCAGGCTCGGCGGAGAGCATGAGAGCTCTGAAGAGCCACCTCTCAACAGGGTCATCGGGGGAGTATCGAATGGGCTCCTCCATCTTCACCTTCCTCAAATCAAATCTCTCCTGGGTGAGGCCCTGGATGAATCTCACACTGAAGCTCCTCCCCGAGCCCTCATAGCCGTGGATCGTGGTGGAGAAAACGGGGGAGCGCGCCCGCCTGGCCATCTTGAGAAGAAGGCGGTAAGGGATGGCCGCCGCCTCGTCCACGAAGAGGACGTCCCATCTGCCCTCCGATGCGGCGGGGGGTGGGAGGTATTGAAGGGTCCAACCCTCCCCTTCAAAAAAATTCCCTCTCCCCTCCCTGTATTTTACCCCCCTCAAATTAAGCCCCCGTCGGAAGAATCTGAATACCTCCTCTGCCATCTCTCTCTCGGCAGAGGTTATAGCCATCTTGAGCGGCGCCCTCTCCCCAGGGATGGCTGCAGCGGCGAGCCCCAGGGCCGCCGATTTCCCCCTTCCCCTATCCGCCACCAGGATGAGAGTGCCTCTCTCTGGCCTCTCTTGAAGGAAAAAGATTATCTCCTCCACAGCCCTAAGCTGGTCACGAGTGAGGGCAAGAGACTTTATGTTCTTGAGGGAATCACCGTCAGGGACCACCACGGGCTCCCGTACCCACTCCTCTGCATCGGTGAGACCATCCTTCACTACGTTTCCATCCTCCACCACGGCCACGCCATCGGCCTCAAGGAGAGTCCTTTTGAGCCAGAAGGCAAAATAATGTCTCACATCCCCGGGAGTGAAAGGAGGGGGCAGAGTGTTTCTGTGAAAGACGTTGACCTGACTTAAGAAGTCGTGCGGCAGCAGGAGAAGGACAAGCCCCCCGCCTTTGATAAGCCCCACTGCCCTCCCCAGATCGTTGGGGACCAGGTTCTCTGTAAGATCCATAATGAGGTTTTCGTACGTCCTCCCCAGGAGCTTTTCGCTCTCATTATGGGCTAGAAGAGAGAAGCCCTCCGGAAGCTTCACCCCGGGGAGCTCACCGCTAGCTGTCAAGATGAGGGCTCCCTCGCCTCTTGACCTAAGAAAATCTACAGAAAGCTGAAGTGTGTCCTGGCCTCCCCCGAAGAAGGCGAGAAGTCTTCTCTGAAAGGCTCTTTCCGCCTCCTCCTTCAGGCGCTCAAGTAGACTTGCGATCTCTCCGTGCTCCATCCCGCCATGTATCATTCTTTGAATATTTTAGTATTGCCCCCAATGCTTTCTGGATATACTCCTTTTTATTCACAGATTTTCTATTACCCTGTTTGAATCGATGCTCAGAACGTAAACAATCTCTCTCGGTAATCTACCACAACGTATTTTTTGCCCCTCCTCTCCACCTTGTGCCCCTCCTTCTCAAGGAGCTCCCTCTGGAGCTCCACACCCCCTGGGTACTTCTCGTTTATAACACCTCCAGCCTTCAGTGTCCTCCAATAAGGGTTTCTGATCTCACCACCCTCCCCCGCCGCTTCCACGGTAGCCTCCGCTGCGATCCTCGCAAAGATCCCCGTGGTTATGGGGCAGGCGGCGGTTGTTCCATAGCGCCTAGCAAGGGCATCCCTTATCTCATTTATGGTCACCACCAGCCCCGGGGGAACCATTCTCATGAGCTCATCCACCTCCCGGGGAGCGGGGATTACCAGAGTGTCCCCCGGTTTAAGCCCCCATCGAGGACCGAACCTCCCCCCCTCCTCCACAGTAACAATCTTGGGAAGGTCCTTGTCGTCCTCTAGCTTCTCCTGCCAGCTCTTCTTCCTGCCCGCCATAAAAGCACCGTAAGGAGAGGGAAGGGGAGCTAAAAAAGCCTTTCCCTCAAAGGGTGAAGGGCACAACAGCCCATCACCTCCCGGACGTCATATCCTCTCTCACGAAGCGTCCTTTTCAGGCCCGGGCTCGGGGTGGCCACCCCCCGGCAGCCTGCTTCCACCGCCTTGAGCTCAAGCTCCCGGTACTGCCGTGGCCTCATGCATCCCAAGAGAAGTGAGGTCCCCGGGAGGGTCTCCGCAGCGTACCTTATAATCCCCAGTATGTTCTCCTCAGGGGGAGGGAAGCAGCCAGAGTAAGGGGTGGACGGGGTAGGAATGAACCCAAGGAAGACAAGCGCCTGGGGGGGAGCTTCTTTCAGCATCTCCACCGCCTCCCTCTCCCCTGAGGGATGGGAACACATAAGCCCCACGGTGATATGTGGTACCACCTCCACCCCCAGCTCCTTCCACATCATATAGGAGAAGAGAAAGTCCCGGGGTGTGCGGTGGAGGTGGAAAACCTCCTTTATAGCCTCCTCAGAGCCCACGATGTCTAAGGAGACGACGTCAACACCTGCGGAGTAGAATCCCTCGGCAAGGCTCTCCCTCATCAGCCCAGGGTGGAGGTTCACAAGAAGGGAGGTGTTATCTTTAATCCACTTAACCGCCCGTACGTGATCCTCTTTAAACATCACCTCTCCAGAAGGAGAGGACCCACCTGAGAGAAGGATTCCCAGCCCGCCCGCCCTCTCTATCTCTAAAGCCACCCTCTTGAGCTTATCCCCCGTCAGTGCTGGCCGCATTCCCTTCAGGTACCGTCCAGCGCAATGGCTGCACTTGAGGTGGCACACCTCACCCGTGACGGAGATCTGTGGGAAACGAGGAGAGGGGCGATAGAGGTGGACTTCTCCCACGGGTTTCACCGCCTCATCTTCATGTACTCTTCCTTCACCCACTCGGGTATTTCCCGGGGTCTGAAGTCCTTATCAATGGAGGCGTAGGTGATCTCTCCCCTGACCACTGGGTCGGCTCCTCTGAAAAAGCAAAACTGAAAGGTGACCCTTCTCCCCTTAAGCTCCGGAGGGCGAACACCAAGCTCAACAACCTCCTCATACCTCACCGGGGAGAGGTACTCTATCCTGACCTCCTTCACCGCAAAGTATACCTCCCTCCTCTGAAGCTCCGAGAAGGGGAGGGAGTATCCTCTCATGTACTCCGCTACAGCCTCCTCTATCCAGCGGGTGTAGGAGCCGTAGTAGACAACACCTGCGAAATCTGTATCGTAGACCCTAACCCTTCTCGCAGCGGTTATCAGGTAGCCGTCCTTCTCCTGCGTTCTACCACCCAAGGGCTTATTGCAAGGGCTTTTAATTATCTTTCTCCGAAAGGGGAAAGTATCCTCTGGCGAAAAGGAAAAAAGGGGTGGAGGGTTACCGCTCATGCATGAAAATATTATTCATTACGGACCTGCACGGTAGAAGCGACAACCTGCTGAAGGCCGCGAGGATAGCGGAAGAGTCCTCCGACGCCCTCCTCATAGGCGGAGACATCCACCCCATCGGTTTCACAGTCAAGCCCTCGGACCAGTACAGGTTCTTCGTCGAGGAGGTGGCCCAGCCCCTTCAGGACGTGGGAGTGAAGGTCTTCGCCATTATGGGAAACGTGGACTGGAAGTCCAATCTGGAGAGGTACAGGGAGTTTCACCCGAGCCCCGTGCACTGGCTGAATTTAGAGGACGGCAGGATTGGGGATGTGCATCTCGCCGGAATGAGCTACGTGCCGATCACCCCCTTCTCAATCAAGGATTGGGATGCCTTTGACGGCGACGCACCTCTTCAGGGAGACTCTGTCCTGAGGGGTCTTGTCTCCAGCGCTAATGGACTTGAGATGAGAGAGGTGGGAGAGGGCACCCCCAATATAGCTGACGTTCTTAAGGAGATGGGGTGGAAGATGGAAGGGAGGAAGTGGATCCTTGTGAGCCACTGCCCCCCCTATGGAACCTCGCTGGATGTGGCCTCCGGCGGGGTGCATGTGGGCTCCAGGGCCCTGAAGGCTTTCCTCTCAACCCCCCAGGCTCCTTTTCTTTCCCTTCATGGACACATTCACGAGTCCCCCCAGATAACGGGAAAGATCTGCGAGAGGGTTGGGAGGACCCTCTCCTGCAACCCCGGGGATTCGAGAGACCGCTTGAGAGCACTCCTGCTGGTGCTTGAGGGGGAGGAGATAGTATACAGATTTTTTGAGGGATAAAGTTAAACTATCATCCCTTCAATACAACCCCAAAATGGCCGAGATGATAAAAGCTGCTTTTAAGGTTTCCGGGGTCACGTGCTCCTCCTGCGCCAGAACCATAGAGGAAGTGGCAAGGTCCTCCGGAGCGGAAGAGGCCCGGGTGAACCCCTCCAGTGAGACCCTCCTTATCAGATACAGACCGGGGAAGAGCAGCCTGAAGAAGCTTAAGAAGGCCGTTGAGGAGGCCGGCTACGGCCTTCACGGGGAGAAGGCGGTTATCAGAGTAGGCGGCATGACGTGTGCCATGTGTGTTAAGGCTGTGGAGGAAGCGCTCCTCTCCCTGGAAGGTGTACTGGAGGCCAGGGTGAACCTTTCTGCGGAGAAGGTTTACGTGGAATACGTTCCTGATCTGGTATCTCTGAAGGATATGAAGAGGGCCATAGAGAGGTCGGGATACAGATTCGTTGGGGAGGAGGCAGTGGATGAAAGGGGCAGGAAGCTCGCCCTGGTACGGATCTCTCTGGGCTTTGCAGTGGGCATCCCCCTCTTCCTTCTGGATTACCTTCCAGGGGCTTTCCACCTCTCTCCGCTTCAGCTACTCGCTCTCTCCCTTCCAGTCTTCCTTTTCATATCCTATCCAATCTTCAGGGCAGCCTACCGTTCCCTGAGAAACCGCAGGCTGAACATGGACGTTATGTACTCAATGGGGATAGGTGTGGCCCTCTCATCCAGCCTGCTAGGGACCTTCCGCATAGTCCTGAACGAGGACTTCCTCTTCTATCACACCGCCATACTTCTGGCAACTTTCCTCCTCACAGGAAGGTACCTAGAGAGCCGTGCCAAGGGGAAGACCTCAGAGGCCCTGAAAAAGCTCATGGACTTCACCCCCACTAGAGCTACCTTGATAAAGGACGGGAAACCTGTTGAGGTTAGAGCGGAGGATATCTCTCCAGGGGACCTGCTTCTCGTACGGAGCGGGGAGAGGATACCGGCGGACGGGGTTGTGAAAGAGGAGAGCACCTACGTGGATGAGTCCATGATAACGGGAGAGCCCATGCCCGTCCACAAAGAGGAGGGGAATGAAGTGGTGGGAGGAACAATAAATCTGGGCAGCCCCATCAAGGTGGTAGCTGTGAAGGTGGGGAGGGAGACCCTGCTATCGCGGATAATTGACCTGGTGGAGCAGGCCCAGGGATCAAGGCCACCCGTGGAGAGAATCGCAGATAAGGCTGTGACCTACTTCATTCCCGCCGTCCTCACTGTGGCACTCTCCTCGTTCCTCTTCTGGTATGTGGTGATGGGCGAGGGGCTTCTATATTCTCTCACCATACTAATAACCGTCCTGGTGGTGGCCTGCCCCTGCGCCCTGGGCCTGGCAACCCCAACTGCTGTAACCGTGGGAATAGGCAGGGGAGCGGTCTTTGGGATCCTCATCAAGAACGGAGAGGCCCTTGAGGTCTCCGAGAGGATAACCACTGTGATTTTTGACAAGACTGGAACCTTGACCAAGGGCAAACCTGTTGTCACGGACCTTTTCGGAGATGACAAAGAAAGGCTCCTCAGGCTGGCCGCAGCCCTTGACAGAAACTCCACCCACCCCTTGGGAAAGGCCATCATCGCGAAGGCAAATGAGATGGGGGTCAAGATACCAGAGAGCTCCTCTGTGGAGGAGGTGGGGGGCAAGGGTATTAAGGGAAGGGTGGATGG
>Ga0190360_1000533_pt1 | contig 21176 bp, 19 predicted proteins | sample 48721834_MG_FD_161271 | JGI IMG/M metagenome (GOLD analysis project Ga0190360, IMG submission 161271) | Hydrothermal vent microbial mat bacterial communities from Southern Trench, Guaymas Basin, Mexico - 4872-18-3-4_MG | ecosystem: Environmental > Aquatic > Marine > Hydrothermal vents >... | reverse complement strand
GATTGATGCTTTTTGCAGGAGATCAGAAGATAGAACATTTGAACAACGATTTTTATGGAGAGGGAATTCATCCAGATGATGCTGATCCCGAACATCTTTTTCGTGTAGCAAGCAAAGGAAAGATAGGAGTTCTTGCTACCCAGAGAGGTCTTATTGCAAAATATGGAGCTGATTATAGAGATGTGCAATATTTAATAAAACTAAATTCAAAAACAAATCTTATTAAAACAGAACAGAGAGATCCTCTTAATGGAAAAATTACTGATATCGAAGAAGCAATCGAATTTCAAAAGATTTCAGGATTAAAAATATTGGGTGTTGGTTATACAGTTTATCTTGGGAGCGAGTTTGAGGCAGAAATGCTGAGAGAGGCTTCAAGAATGGTATATGAAGCTCACAAACACGGTCTTTTGACAGTAATCTGGATGTATCCCAGAGGCAAGGCTGTGAAAGATGAGAAGGATGCTCATTTAATTGCAGGCGCTACTGGGGTTGCTGCTTGTCTTGGTACAGATTTTGTTAAGATAAATCCTCCAAAAAAAGAAGGAAAATATGTAACAGAATTATTAAAAGAGGCAGTTTTGGCTGCAGGCAGAACTAAGGTTGTGTGTGCGGGTGGTTCTTCTGTAGATGTTGAAGCATTTTTACAAAGATTGTATGATCAGATTCAGATAGGAATTTCTGGTAATGCAACTGGAAGAAATATTCATCAGAAGGGCTTCAAAGAAGCTGTTGCGATGTGTAATGCTATATACGCAATAACAGTAGAAGGAAAGAATGTCAAAGAGGCTTTAGAAATATACAATAAGTTTAAAGCCAAATAACAAAGTCTGAATTTTAGTCAAAAAACTTAAATTCAGATTCTATTCCTGTTTATGTTGTCTCTTTCTGCAAAAATTCGGAAGGAACTAGGGAGAGAAGTAGAAAAACTCAGAAAGGAAGGTCTTATTCCCGCTGTTTTGTATGGTCCTGGAATTAAGAATTTAAATTTGGTATTAGATTCTAAAGAATTTGAAAAGGCGTACAAAGAAGCAGGAGAAAGCTCTTTGATTTCTTTAGAGGTTGAAGGCAAAAAAGATAAATTTCTGGTTTTGATTCATGATATCCAATTCGATCCTTTAACAGACAAACCTATTCATGTTGATTTATATCAGCCTCACCTTAAAGAGGAGGTAGAGGTGACGGTTCCTATAATTCTTGAAGGTGAGTCACCAGCCGTTAAGAATTTAGGAGGGACTTTAGTAAAGAATATCTCAGAGATTGAAATTAAAGGACTGCCTCAGGACCTTCCAAAAGAAATTAGAGTAGATATTACAGCATTAAAGACTTTTGATGATATTCTTTTTGTCAAAGATTTGCAGGTTCCAAAAGGAGTAAAAGTATTGCGTAAACCAGATGAGATTCTTATTTCAGTTTCTCCTCCTGAGAAGGAAGAAGAGAGACCAGAAGAGGAGGCAGTGGAAGAGAAAGTTTCTGAAGAAAAGCCAGAGGACTCTGAAGAGAAGGGAAAAGAAGAATAGTTTCTAATTTTTTCTACATTTCTCTCTTAAGGTATGGCTATTTTTAAATCTCTTAAAAGATTTTTATATTTTCTATTGATTTTGTGTTTTGTTTTGAGAGCTTTTGGGATTTTAGCACAACAAGAAGAAAATTCTCAGGAAGACTTAGAGGAACTATGTGACCTAGATAGGGTTGATTTTGAATGTAATATTGTGTCTCCTCAGAAATGTGCAGAGTTGTTAGAAAAATGTAAGAATTATTATGAAGAAAAAAGCGCTCAGTTGGAGCAGGAGATTTCTGAGACTAAGAAAAAAGAAAGAACCTATGCAAACCAAGTATATCTTTTGAAAAGCAAGATACAAAAACTAAAAAATCAGATTTATCAGAGCAATTTAATAATTAAAGATCTTGGTATTCAGATAAAAGATACTGAATATTCAATTTCAAAAACATCTCTTAAGATAGAAGAGACCACAAAGAATCTGATTGCCATTCTGAGAGCTATTTACGAAGAGGATCAAAAGTCTATTGCTGAGATTTTTCTTTCCGAAGATAAGTTTTCGGATTTTTTTAATGATTTGATGGCTTTAGAGGTATTGAGCTATAAAAATCGAGAATTACTACAAGAGATAAAAAGCTTGAAATCTTCTTTAGAAAAACAAAAAGAATCTTTGGATAAGGAAGAAGAAGATTTGAGAAGACAGGTTTTGATTAAGCAACTTCAGCAGCAGCAAAGTGAAGAAGCTAAGAAGGAACAAGAATATTTGTTAAGTAAGGTGAGAGGAGAAAAAGCTTTATATCAAGAATATTTAGAAGAAGCAAAAAAGAAAGCAGAAGAGATTAGAAAGAGGATTTTCAGATTGGCTCAAATACCTGAATCGCAGGCTCCTACCTTAGAAGAGGCTTATGAGTTAGCAAAATATGTAGAAAAGGTAACTGGAGTTCGTCCCGCATTTTTGCTTGGACTTTTGCAGATAGAGTCTCGGATTGGACAGAATGTTGGACAATGCAATTGTCCTACCTGCAGATATCCCGATATTTCTTGGAGACAGGTGATGGCAAAATCTCAACATGAAGCGTTTCTTAAGATTACAGAAGAATTGGGACTTAATCCAGACGAAACCCCTGTTTCTTGTTGGGTGGGTGGTGGAAAGGTTCAGATGGGAGGTGCTATGGGACCAGCTCAATTTATGCCAAGCACATGGTTGAATTTAGGTTATAAAAAAAGAGTTGAGGATATAACCTTAAAGAAGCCTGCTAATCCATGGAGGATTAAAGATGCATTTTTGGCAGCTGGACTTTATCTTGCTGATTGGGGAGCTTCTTCTCAGAATCCGTATGATGAAATTGGAGCTGCTACTGCTTATTTATGTGGAACAAATAAAATGACCACAAGATGTATTAGGTCAGGAGGGAAAGCTTATATATATGGTTGGACTGATAAGGAAGGCAAACATCATCCCGGTGTAATGGACTATGCTGCTGAATTCCAGGGATACATTGATAGTGGAGTATTTGAGAGTAATGATTACTAATACTCAATAAGTAACAAAAAAATATATAGTTTTTTACTATATATTTTTTTTGATTAATATTTCTTATTTTAATTTTTTCATTAATGTTTTGATAATTGGATCCAGTTTTCCATCCATTATCTTTTCAATGTTATGCCAACTTTTTTTTACCCGATGGTCTGTTATTCTATCTTGAGGAAAATTATAAGTTCTAATCTTTTCTACTCTTCTTGCCCAGCCTATTTGAGACCTTCTTTCCTTTCCAAGCTCTTTTAATTTTTCGTTTTCTTCTCTTTCCAAGAGTTTTGCCTGCAAGATGGCTAATGCATTTTCTTTATTTTGCAATTGATTTCTTTCTGTTTGAGAAGTGACTATAATACCTGTTGGGAGATGAGTAATCCTTACGGCTGTTTCTCTTTTGTTGACATATTGGCCTCCTGGTCCTGAAGCACGATAGAAATCAATTTTAATATCTTCCGGTTTTATTTTTATTCTTGTTTTTTCTGGCTTTAATAAAACAGCTACAGTAGCTGTAGATGTATGAATTCTTCCAGATTTTTCAGTTTTTGGTATTCTTTGTACTCTATGAACTCCGCCTTCATATTTCAAACAAGAAAAGATTTCGCTGGTCTTTCCGTTTGTAGTAGGACTAAGTTCGAAAACTATTTGTTTTAATCCCCCAAGATCAGTAGGATGAGTATCTAATATTTTTTGTTTCCAGCCTTGGTTTTGAGCGTATTTAGAATACATTCTAAACAGGTCTGCTGCGAACAAAGCAGCTTCTTCTCCTCCTGTTCCTGCTCTGATTTCAACAATGACTGATGACATATTATAATAATTCGAATGAATTATTTTTTAGATTTTTTAGTTTCTTTCTTTTTAGCTAATCTTTCCCTGAATTTTTGGACCCGTCCAACAGTATCCAAGATTTTTTCTTTTCCAGTGTAGAAAGGATGACACTTTGAACATATTTCAGTTTCAATGAATTCTTTTGTTGAGCCAACAGTAAAAGTATTGCCACAGGCGCATTTTACCTGCGCTTCTGGATAATATTTTGGATGTATATTTTTCTTCATAAATTTTCTTGAAATATTATTAAGAATATTCTATATTAACAAATATTTATTAAAAATCAATATATTATATAAATATATTTCTTAAACTAGAAGAAATTTCTAAATTAAACTTGAAAAAATATTCTGAAATGATATTATTGAAATATTAAAATTAATAAATATGATAGAAGAAGAAAACAAGTTTGATATTGATATAGAAGAGATGGCAAAAGCCGGGCTTCACTTTGGACATAAAACCTCAAAAGCCCATCCTAAAATGGAGCCTTATTTGTATGGGGTAAGAAATGGAATTCATATTATTGATTTAGAAAAAACAAAAGGAAAGCTGGAAGAGGCTTTAGGGTTTATAAAAGAGCTAATCTCTCAGGGCAAGATATTATTGATTGTAGGAACCCAAGTTCATACGAAAGATTTAGTAAAAGAATTTGCTTCTGAATGTGGCCTTCCTTATATTAACGAAAGATGGTTGGGTGGCACCTTTACTAATTTTGAGGTTATTAAAAAAAGAATTAATTATTTTAAAGATTTACAAGAGAAAAAGATTAAAGGGGAACTGGAAAAATATACAAAAAAAGAAAGAAGTAAGATAGAAGCAGAGTTAGAGGAGTTTGAAAGAAAGTTTGGAGGAATTAAAGATTTAGAGAGATTGCCTGATGCTATTTTTGTTTTAGATATGGAAAAAGATAGTTTAGCAGTGAAGGAAGCTCGAGAAAGAGGAGTGAAGATAGTTAGTATTTCAGACACAAATACAGATCCAACACTTGCTGATTATCCTATTCCTGCCAATGATAATGCGATGAGTTCAGTGAAATATATATTAGACAAAGTAAAAGAGGTAATATTAAAAACAAAACAAGAAACAAAAAGCGAGATACAAGAAACAAAAGACAGAGATCAAGAGAAAAATTAATTCTATTGGAGCATAGAACAGACAGCACATACTGTGTGCTATATGTTTTATGTTCCATATTTATATTTTATGGTGACTATTGATCAAATAAAAGAATTAAGAAATAAAACAGGAGTTTCCATAGGAGAATGTAAAAAAGCTTTAGAAGAAGCGAATGGGGATATGCAGAAAGCTGAAGAGATTTTAAAAAAAGCAGGCCAGGAGTTTGCTCAAAAGAGGTTAAATAGAGAAACAAAAGAAGGTATTATTGATAGTTATATACATACTGGAAGAAAAGTAGGAGTAATGATTGAATTGAATTGCGAATCAGATTTCGTAGCTCGTTCTGAAGATTTTAAAAAATTAGCTCATGAATTATGTCTCCAGATTGCTGCATTGCCCGCAAAAGACAAAGAGGATCTTTTAGAGCAGGTATGGATAAAGGACCAATCGAAAACAGTGAAAGATTTAATTAATGGTTATATTGCAAAATTTGGAGAAAATATTACTCTCAAGCGGTTTGTCAGGTATGAGCTTTAAAATAGTAGCCTTATTCATTTTATTTGGAAGTTCTCTTGGTTTAGGAGGGATTATTATTAGTAAAATTCCTGCTTTGTGTTCTTTGCCAGAGACAATTTTTGAGGAAGATAGGGGAGTAGCTTTGAGAATAAAGACAAGAGTAAAAAAATTAAATCCCTTAAAGAGGTTTTCTTATGATATTTTTTTGCAGAAGGTTTTGACAAAAATAAGGATTTTATCTTTGAAAACAGACACTAAGACATTTAATTTACTTCAGAAATTAAGAGAAAATAATCAAAGAAAAAAAATAAAAGAAGATGAGAATTATTGGGATAAGATAAAAAAAGCCACAAAGGGATGATGCCGGTGTAGCTCAGTGGCAGAGCAACGGTTTTGTAAACCGTAGGGCGTGAGTTCAAATCTCACCACCGGCTCATAGAGTATTGACAGGGATTTTATAAAAAGATAAAATATAAAGGTATTAGAAAGCACTCTTAAAGTAAATATGGTTTTTTAGAGTTGTCCCGACTATTCTTTTTATTCGAGGATTTGATCCTGGTCCAGGATGAACGCTGGCGGCGTGGATAAGGCATGCAAGTCGAACGGACCTTATGCTTTGCATAAGGTTAGTGGCGAACGGGTTAGTAACACGTGGGTAACATACCGCCGAGACAGGGACAACCCAGAGAAATCTGGGCTAATCCCTGATGGCCTGGTAATTGATTATTCTTTTACCAGTAAAGGGTTTCGCAAGAAACCGCTCGGCGAATGGCCTGCGGCCTATCAGCTTGTTGGTAGGGTAATGGCCTACCAAGGCTATGACGGGTAGGCGGAGTGAGAGCTTGTCCGCCAACAATGGCACTGAGACACGGGCCATACTCCTACGGGAGGCAGCAGTCGAGAATATTGGTCAATGGGGGAAACCCTGAACCAGCGACGCCGCGTGCAGGAAGAAGGCCTTCGGGTTGTAAACTGCTTTTCTCCGGGAGCAAGGGAGTAATCCCTGAGAGTACCGGAGGAATAAGGGGATGCAAATTCTGTGCCAGCAGCCGCGGTAAGACAGAATCCCCAAGCGTTATCCGGATTTATTGGGCGTAAAGGGTCCGTAGGCGGTCCGTCAAGTTTTCTGTTAAATCTCTAGGGCTTAACCTTAGAGCCGCAGAAAAGACTGACGGACTAGAGGGCGTTAGAGGTTGATGGAACGCTCGGTGTAGGGGTGAAATCCGTTGATATCGAGCGGAACACCGAAAGCGAAGGCAGTCAACTGGGGCGACCCTGACGCTGAGGGACGAAAGCGTGGGGAGCAAAAAGGATTAGATACCCTTGTAGTCCACGCCCTAAACGATGGACACTGGCTATCTGTAGTGTCGACCCTACAGGTGGCGAAGCTAACGCGTTAAGTGTCCCGCCTGGGAAGTACGGCCGCAAGGCTAAAACTCAAAGGAATAGACGGGGGCTCACACAAGCGGTGGATCATGTGGCTTAATTCGATAACAAACGAGGAACCTTACCAGGGCTTGACAGGCTAGTGAAATCCGCCGAAAGGCGGACTACCCACAAGGACACTAGCCCAGGTGCTGCATGGTTGTCGTCAGCAGGTGTCTTGAGATGCTCCCTTAAATGGGGAAACCTGCGTAACCCTTGCCCTATGTTTCACGTGTCATAGGGGACTGCCGTAGATAATACGGAGGAAGGTGAGGATGACGTCAAATCAGCATGGCCCTTTGATGTCCTGGGCTGCACACATGATACAATGGTCAGGACAATGGGTTGCTAAGGAGAAATCCGGAGCTAATCCCATCAAACCTGATCTCAGTTCGGATTGAGGTCTGCAACCCGACCTCATGAAGCCGGAATCGCTAGTAATCGCCAATCAGCCATGTGGCGATGAATATGTCCCTGAGCCTTGTACTCACCGCCCTGAAATAAAGTGCCTGGTAGGTAAATCAGCTAATAGGTGACTCGTTTATTAAAAATTTGTTTAAACGAGAAATCCTATTTTATAGCCAAAAATAGCATCCTATTTTCTGTAAAGAGATAGGGGAGAGCTTGAGGCGAAAGGCAGCCCTCCAACCTTAATGGGTTGAAGAGATAAGACGACTTCTGTTGGGCGGTCAGGAGGAAGTCTCTTTATCTTTAAGCTCTATTTGAGGGATGCCTGAAAGAGTTGATTTACTGACCCAGGGAGATCCTGATAAGGAAAGAAGCTGGTACCTGTCAGGAAGTCAGCGAGGTAATAGTACCTTATTTATCTTGACGCTATGCATGTCCAAAGATAAGATAAGGGAAGGACCTCACCTATCTATGCTTACTGAAGATTATGTTATTGGATTAACAGATGGAGAAGGAAGCTTTACAGTGTTTCAGAGAAAAATTGGAAAGTACCGTAAGATAGAGTGTCATTTTTATGTGAAGATGAGAAAAGAAGAAAAAGAATTATTAGAGAGGTTGAAAAAATTTTTTGGATGTGGTCGAGTCTCTTTTCAGAAAGATAAACGAAGAAATCATAGTGATTGTTATCGCTATGAAGTGGGGAACATAAAAGAATTGAGACAAAAAATAATTCCAGTTTTTAAAGGGAGATTGTTAAGCAAGAAGAGAAAGAAGGATTTTGAGATATTTTGTAAGATTTTGAAGCTTGTGGAAAGTAAGGCACATTTAAGCGAGGAAGGATGGGAAAGAATTAAAAAGTTGAAAGGAAAGATGCATAGATAGGGCTCCGCCCGGTACGGGAAATCCGTACGCCGGGAAGGAACGAGAAAGCTAGTTTCAAGCACTCAATCCGTCACGCCAAGCGAGCTGGGAATAGCTGAAGTCCCGCCGATTAAGGTGGGCCTAAGCTAGGTTCAGTGAGAGGGGCGAAGTCGTAACAAGGCACGGGTAGCGGAAGCTGTCCGTGGATCACCACATTTTATTTTTTGATTGGTCGACTAGGATTGAAATCTGGAATTCGGATTTTAATTCTAGGGGTGTTGATCGAGGAGCCTTTAAGTCTCGATCGTTGAAATAAGTCGGGACAACTCTAAGAAACCATAAAAAGACTTATATAAAATAATTAAAAGCCAGTTTGAATGTACAGGCTTTTTTTATTGACTTGCAAAAATAAAAAAATTGACATAAAATTTATTTATATGCCGGTTCCAAAGAAAGTGATTAATTTTTTAGAAAAGAATAGGGCAAGATATGAAATAGTTGAACACCGAACAGTTTACACTGCTTTTGATAAAGTGAAGACATTAAAAGTAAAACCAAATATTGTTGGAAAAACATTGGTTTTAAAAGGAGATAAAGATTTAATATTTGTGTTGATTCCAGCAAACAAGAATTTAGATAAGAATAAATTTAAAAAAATAGTTAATATTTGGAGAAAAAAACAGGGAAAGAAGAGTGTGAAAAAGATAGAATTTGTATCAGAAAGAGTAATTAAGAATAAAATAAAAGGAGTGAAATTAGGTGCTATTCCTCCTTTTGGAAGCCTTTTTGGGTATCCTACTTTTGTAAATAAATCATTGTTGAGTCAGAGAAAGATTATTCTGAATTCAGGCATTCCTGATTTTTCAGTTAGAATTACAACAGCTTCTTTTAAAAAAATAATCCCAGATATGATATCTGCAAATTTTGTGAAGGCGAAAAAGTAATTTAAATGATTTTAAGATGTGGTATCAAACTTTCTCAATATTTTATGAAAAAGCTGCAGAAAGAATGTGCCAAGAATGTAAAGAGTTTATTAAAAAGGGGAGCAGAATACTTGATTTAGGTTGTGGTTCTGGAATAGTAGGTAATACATTTCAGAATTTTTTTAAGGCAGAAGTTATGGGAGTGGATATTACAGATAGAAGAGTACTTCCTATTCCATTTAAAACTATTGATGGAAAATCTCTTCCTTTTCAGGATAATAATTTTGATGCAGTATTAATTTCTTATGTGTTACACCACAGCCAGGATCCAATGCTTCTTTTAAAAGAAGCTAAAAGAGTGACGAGGGATAAGATTTTAGTGTACGAAGATTTGCCGGATGGGATTTTCTCAAGATTATTTTGTGCTCTTCATGGATTTTTATTTGATAAATTATTTCAGAATAAAAATAGAACAAGCTTTAAAACAGAAGAAGAATGGAAAAAGGTATTTGCAGATTTAGACTTAAAAATGGTTTTTCAAAAAAAGGTTTCTTTTTTAAACCCAGTTAGAAAAAAATTGTTTGTATTACAGAAATAGGGCATGTAGTTCAATGGTAGAACACTTCTCTGATAAAGAAGAGGTCGTAGGTTCGATTCCTACCATGCCCACCAACATTGCTTTGCAATATAGAATTTAACACACTGGGCCCGTAGCTCAGTTGGCTAGAGCATCGCATTTGCAATGCGGAGGTCAGGAGTTCGAGTCTCCTCGGGTCCACACTTATTTTCTTTCTTTAAGTTTTCCACAAAAAGTTTTTTTGGCTCTCTTAACTATGTTATAATATAAAAATATAGTTTGTTATGGCGCATTTGATATGCGACATAACTGTTAATTCTTAAAAGGTCGATAAATAACCTTTTACAAAAAATATGGTGAAAGACTGGTCAGTAATTACTACTGAGGCTTTACAAGAAACTTGGAGAGCATTTTTATTCTTTTTACCTAAACTGATTGGAGCAATAATAGTATTTGTTATTGGTTGGCTTATTTCTTCTGCTTTAGGCAGATTAGTGGCTGAGGCTCTGAAGCTTTTAAAGTTTAATCAGGTATTTGAAAGAAGCAATTGGAAAGAAGCTCTTGAAAAAGCAGATTTGAAGGTAAATCCTTCTGACTTTGTTGGAGGAATTTGTAAATGGATTCTGGTAATAGTATTCTTGCTTGCTTCAGTAGACATTTTAGGGTTTGAAGAGTTTGCTGACATTTTAAGCAGAGTTATAAGTTGGCTTCCAAACCTGATAGTTGCTATAGCTATTTTCATAGTGGCTATAATTCTTACTGATATTTTAGAAAAAATCATTAAGGCTAGTGTGGAAAAGATGGGGATAGAACATGCAGGATTTCTTGGTACTTTGGTAAGATGGTCAGTTTACTTTTTTGCTCTAGTAGCTATACTTATTCAGTTAGAAGTAGCGCCGAGTATAATTAATACGTTGTTTACAGGAATAGTTGGAATGTTTAGCTTAGCTTTTGGTTTAGCTTTTGGGCTTGGGGGAAAGGATGCTGCAGCTAAGGTAATTGAAGATTTCAAGAGAAAAATTTCTTCATAAATTTTTTTCATCTGAAATTAAAACAGTAACAGAGTAACAGCTTGTATAAAATTACAAGAATGAGTTTTATTAGTTGAAGGAGATAAACCCACATCACACATCATAGATATCAGTTTGAAGCGTGGTGTGGGTTTTTAGCTTGACAAATTATTTTGATTTGCTAAAATAAGGATATACATGAAAATGATGAGTATGATGATAAATTATTTAATAAAGAAAACAAGAAGCGGTTAGTGTTTGGAATTTTTATTAATTACTAGAGAGACCGCTTCTTGGGAGCGGTTTTTTGATTAAAGAATGGGAAAGAACTCTACAACTAAATAAAGACAGTAAAAGGCATTATTCGCTAAATTTGTTTTATAGGATTTTGGAGGACAAGAGAACTACGGCAGATGGTGGATGCCTTGGGAGGTTGAGGCGATGAAGGACGTGGGGTGACTGCGATAAGCCTCGGGGAGGTGTCTACCAACCTTTGATCCGGGGATTTCCGAATGGGGAAACCCAACGAGCCTAAAACGCTCGTTACCCTGTACTATAATAGTATAGGGAGCTAACCCGCTGAAGTGAAACATCTCAGTAAGCGGAGGAAAAGAAACCAATGTCATTACTATTGTAATGACACATTCCCTTAGTAGCGGCGAGCGAAGAGGGAGGAGCCCAAACTCATCTTATATTTATATATAAAATGAGGGTTGTAAGTTAGATATGTCCCAGAGCTACGGCTATGGGCAGAGCTAAATTAAAATGTGATTTGGTTAGCCGAAGTACCCTGGAAAGGGACGCCAAAGATGGTAATAGCCCAGTAGGCGAAAACCATCACATGCTCTGAATATCTATACTTGAGTACCGCTCGGGAAAGAAATCCCTGCGGGAAGCAGGCTAAACTACTAGCCAAGGCTAAATACTCAACCTCACCGATAGTGAACCAGTACCGTGAGGGAAAGGTGAAAAGTAGGGAGGTGATCCCGGTGAAATAGAACCTGAAACCATCTGCTTACAAGAAGTCGGAGTCCGCCAATTGGCGGATGACGGCGTACCTTTTGGAGCAGGCACCAACGAGTTCGTGCACTCTCTTAGTCTAAGTCCTTCTGGGACGGAGGCGAAGAGAAATCGAGTGTGAAAAGCGCGCCCCACCTTATGGTGGGAGAGAGAGTGTGCGAGACCCGAAGCCAAGCGAGCTTGCCATGGCCAGGGTGAATCCAGCCGAAAGGCTGGAGGAGGCCCGAACCCGTGAATCGTGCAAAATTCTGGGATGAGCTGTGGTAAGAGGTGAAACGCTAATCGAGCTTGGGAATAGCTGGTTCTCCCCGAAATAGCTTTGGGGCTAGCCTAGGGAAGTAGAAAGTGGAGGTAGAGCACTGGAAGGGATATTGTGGCGCAAGCTAGGTATCTCTACCAAACTCCGAATTCCACTTTTGTAATCCCTAGAGTAAGAGCTGGGGCGCTAATGTCCGAGCTCAAGAGGGGAACAACCCAGATCTTCATCTAAGGTCCCTAAATCTGAGCTAAGTGAGAAAGGAAGTGGAATCCCTCAGATAGTTAGGAGGTGAGCTTAGAAGCAGCTATCCTTTAAAAAGTGCGTAACAGCTTACTAACTAAGGGGTTCTGCGCCGAAAATTCTCGGGACTCAAGCTCAGTACCGAAGATAAGGGCGCTGCTTCCGCAGCGCGGTAGGGGAGCGTTCTCAGTGCTGTGAAGTCAAACCGAAAGGTTTGGTGGAGCGCTGAGAAGTGAGAATGTTGGTATGAGTAACCGCAATCAGGGTGAGATCCCCTGACACCGAAAACCCAAGGTTTCCTTGGCAATGGTAATCAACCAAGGGTTAGGCGGCCCTAAGGGAAAGCCGAAAGGCGTACCTGATGGACAGTCGGTTAATATTCCGACCCTCCCGTCCGTTTTTGAAGAAGTGACGAAACCTAGTAACTCGGGCTAATCATTGGATTTTAGTTCTTGCCCTAAGAGCTTTCAAGGGGTGAGAAAATATCTGGCTACGGTCAGATAGATCCGAGTGAGCAGGTTTCCTGGAAAAGCTTCTGAGAGTTAAATGGGCGGGATCCGTACCGCAAACCGACACAGGTGGGTTGGTGTAAGAGTACTAAGGTGAACGGGTGAATCCTCGTTAAGGAACTCGGCAAACAAGTGGTCGTAACTTCGGGAGATGGCCTTCCGCCTTAATGGCGGACGCAGCGAACGATCCTCTGGCGACTGTTTACCTAAAACACAGGTCCCTGCTTAACTCGTAAGAGGAGGTATAGGGGCTGACGCCTGACCAGTGCCGGAACGTTAAACCTGCCGGTTCTTCTTAGTTTTTCTAAGACTTGCCGAGTGGGTTAAGCTTCCGGTGAACGTCCGCGGTAACTATAACCGTGTTAAAGTAGCGTAATCCCTTGTCGGGTAAGTTCCGACCCGCATGAAAGGCGTAACGACTAGAGGACTGTCTCAACGAGGAGCCCGGTGAAAATACAATGAAGGTGAAGATGCCTTCTACCTGCGGCTAGACGAAAAGACCCCAGGAGCTTTACTGTAATCAGATATTGAATTTTGGTTTTGGATGCGTAGCGTAGAAGGGAGACGTTGATGTCTGGCTTCCGGGCCAGACGGAGTCGCCAATGAAACACCTTCCTTTCAAAGCCTTGATTCTAATCCGCCAGCAGGCGGAGACAGTGTCTGATGGGCAGTTTAAGTGGGGCACTTGCCTCCTAAAAAGTAACGGAGGCGTTTACAAGGTCGGCTAAGTACGGATGGAAATCGTACGCGTCGGGCAAAGCCATAAGCCGGCTTTACTGCGAACACAATGGTGTGAGCAGTTGGGAAACCAGAACTTAGTGAACCGACGGTGGGTTGTAGAACCGCCGAAGATCATCAGCCAAAAGTTACCCTGGGGATAACAGGCTAGTCGGGCCCGCGAGTCCATATCAACGGCCCGGTTCGGCACCTCGATGTCGGCTCATCACATCCTGGAGGCGGAGAAGCTTCCAAGGGTCGGTCTGTTCGCCCGTTAAAGTGGTTCGTGAGCTGGGTTCAGAACGCCGTGAGGCAGTTCGGTCTCTCTCTACCGCAGGCGTCGAGTCTTGAGGGGAGTTGGTCTTAGTACGAGAGGATCAGACTGAACCAACCTCTGGTGTACCAGTTGTTCTGCCAAGAGCATTGCTGGGTAGCCACGTTGGGAAGGGATAAGTGCTGAAAGCATCTAAGCACGAAGCCCACCCCAAGATTAGGACTCTTAGATTCCTCAGAGATGATGAGGTTGATAGGCTGCAGGTGTAAGTGGGGTAACCCATTGAGCTGAGCAGTACTAATCAATCATATTTCTTGTCCTCCAGAATTCTGTAAAACAAAATAATAAAAGGGCGCTTTAGTGGCAACTATACTGGCATTGTCCCACCTGTTCCCATCTCGAACACAGAAGTGAAATATGCCAAGGCCGATGATAGTGGGTTTCCCGCGAAAGTAGGTAGTTGCCGCTAAAGCGCCTTTTTGTTTCTTGATATCTAATTTATTGTGGGTCATAATAATCTAATGAGGTTTTTAGAAGCAAGACAAATTGAAATGTTTGATAAAAAAACCAAGAAATCTTTTTTGGTAAATGGTGTTGGGAATTTAAAGTTCAAAGCAGGGATTGTAATTTTTATTCTTATTTCTTTTTTTATTTTGAATGCAACTCCTTTTTCAAAAGTATTAAGAGGTTTTTTTTATTCTTTTTCTAGGCCTATTCAAGAAAAGCTTTGGGAAAAGGGAAAATTTATCTCTGATTTTTTTGAGACCTTGGTATATGCAAGGAGACTGAAAGAAGAAAACGAAGAATTAGAATCAAAAAATAGAGAATTAATAACTAAAATTGCAGAATTAGAGGATTTGAGAAAAGAGAATAAAATACTGAGAAGAGCTTTGGAGTTAGATTTACAAGAAGAATTTGATTTAAAGATATGTAGGGTTATTGGAAGAGAGATTGGAGCAGATTATTTAATAATTGACAAGGGAGCTGTTGATGGAATATCTTTTGGTGTTCCAGTGATTACTCAGGATAAGTCTTTGGTTGGTAGAATTAGCGAAGTGTATGAGACTATTTCTAAGGTTCAGCTTTTAACCTCTAAAGATAGTTCTTTTGATGTAGAAATTTTTGAAAAAGAAATTTATGGCTTAGCTAAGGGTAAGAGAGACTTTAAACTTTTATTAGATCTTGTTCCAAAAGAAAAAGAGTTGAAGGAAGGTGATAAGGTTGTTACCAGCGCCCTGGGAGGCAATTTTCCAAGAGGATTATTAGTGGGAGATGTAATACACATTGATAAACCAGATCTTACATCTTTTCAAACAGCTGAAATTAAACCTTCTTTTGAGCTTAAAGAATTGAGCTCTGTGTTTGTTATTATAAACTTTGCCAAATGAAGAAGAAAGTTATTTTTTCGATTCTCTTTTTTTATTTTTTGGTTTTACTCCAAACCAGTTTTTTCGTTCATTTCTGTCCTGAGCACCTGAACCTTACATTAATTGTTATAGCTTTAGTGAATGTTTTTGAAGATAGAAAAGAAAATTTTGGTATTTTTTCAGCTTTCATTGGCGGCTTTTTTTTAGATATTTTTTCTGAAAAAACTTTTGGTTATTATATTTTTCTTTCTATTTGTATCTCTTTATTTATTAAATTTATTTTTAAAAAATATATCTACGCATTTCAGAAATAGAACTTATTTCAAAATTGAGAACTTCCAATTCTGTAAAGGATTGGATTTTTTTTGTATTTTTTGTATGGTAAGATTAGACAAAAGTAGAAATATATTCTTTATGGATTATTTTAGAGGAAAAAGAATAAGGTTTCGTTTTGCTAGTGAGATTGAACCTCACGAGATTTTATTGGATAGATTGGTAGAGAAAAGAGAACAGGAAGATGATTTTTTAGAGAGAAGGATTGAGGTGCCTTTGCTAAAAAGAACTTTGCAGAGGTTCTTTGTTTTTTCTGTATTAGTGATTTTTGGACTTTTTTTGAGAAGTTTTCAATTGCAGGTGATTGAAGGAGAAAGTTTCAGTGCTTTAGCTAATGAGAACAAGTATATTTTCTATAAAATTCAAGCAGAGAGAGGAGTAATATATGATAAGAATTTAAAACAGCTGGTTTTTAATGTGCCAAGTTTTGATTTGATTTGCCAAAAAGAAAATTTACCTGAAAATAAAGCAGAACAGAAGAGAATTATAAAAGAAGTTTCTAATATTCTTAAAATAGATCCTCAAATAATTGAAGAGAAAATTCACAAAGATGAAGATTCTATTGTTTTAATTAAGGAAAATATAGAACATCAGGCATTGATTGTCTTAGAAACCAAAATAGACAATCTCCCAGGATTTAGTATTAAGCAACGTTTGATTAGGGACTATAAAGAGGGAGATACTTTTTCTCATATAATGGGATATATGGGGAAAATAAAAAAAGAAGAGTGGGAGAAAAACCCTGAGTTTTATTCGCTTTTAGATTATGTCGGGAGAGCAGGTATTGAGAAATCTTATGAAGAAGTATTAAGAAAAAATCCAGGTAAGGTTAGAATTGAAAGAGATGCATTAGGAAATATTATTTCAAAAGAGGTTGTCTCTTTGCCAAAATCAGGCAAGAGTTTAATTTTGTGGTTGGATTCTGATTTGCAGAGAAAGATAAAAGAAGCATTAGAAAAAGAACTTCAGGAGATAGGAAGCAAGAGAGCTGTAGCAATTGCGTTAGATCCGAAAACTGGAGGGGTGTTGTCTCTGGTTTCCATTCCTTCTTTTGACAATAATGTGTTTTTCCAGGGAGATTCTGAAAAAATACAGAAACTTTTGAATGATAAACAAAACCCTCTTTTTAACCGTGCAATATCAGGCCGATATCCTACAGGTTCAACAATAAAACCTCTGATGAGTCTAGCAGCTTTAGAAGAAGGAATAATAGATCCAGATAAAAAAATTAATTGTCATGGGAAAATAGAGGTACAGGATTTTTGGAACCCTGATAAAGTTTGGGAATATAAAGACTGGAGGACTCACGGTTGGACAGATATGAGAAAAGCTATTGCAGAATCTTGCAATGTGTATTTTTATCGACTTGGTGGAGGGTATAAAGAACAGGAAGGTTTAGGTCCCACAAGGATAAAAAAATATTTAGAACTTTTCGGTTGGAGTAGTAAAACCCAGATTGATCTTCCAGGTGAAGCAGAAGGATTTATACCTGACAAGGAATGGAAAAAAGAGGTATGGGGACAGGGATGGTGGGATGGAGACACCTATTTGCTTTCAATTGGCCAAGGTTATCTTTTAATTACACCTTTGGAAGTAGTGGCTAGTTTTCTTCCGATAGCTAATGGAGGAAAACTATTAAAACCTCATATTGTTCAGAAAATTATTGATGGTTCAGCAGATTCGCCCCAAGTGGTTAAAGAAATTGCACCAGAAATCATCAGAGAAAATTTTATTGATCCCAAAAATATTCAAGTTGTGAGAGAAGGTATGAGGCAGGCTGTAACAGGAAAAAATAGTCCTCATGCATCCGCAGTTTTATTAAATTCATTACCAGTTTCAGCTGCAGCAAAGACAGGAACAGCTGAAACTCCTACAGAGAATCTTTATCATAACTGGATTACTGTATTTGCTCCTTACGAGGATCCAGAGATTCTCTTGACTATTATGATTGAAGATGTAAAAGGTGTAAGGGCGGCTGCGTTGCCTGTAGCAAAAGAAGTGTTGGAATGGTATTTTAGCCGATAATTTTTTAAGGTTTACTAAATAATAAAAAATTACTAAAATTAAAACATATATATGGCTATTGAAGAAATAAGAAAAATAAGATTGAAAAAGCTAAAATCAATTGAAAATGCTGGGTTTTTGGCTTATCCTGCAAAGGTCAAAAGGACGCATGAGGTAGCAGAAGCTTTAAAAAACTTTTCTTCTCTTTCTCGTCAAAAAAAAGAAATAGTGTTAGTAGGAAGGATTAAACTATTAAGAGTGCATGGAGGTTCCACCTTTTTACATATAAAAGATGGTACGGGTGAGATGCAGGCTTATTTCAGGAAAGATAAACTTGGAGAAAGTGCTTATAAATTTTTTTTGAATAATTTCGATATCGGAGATTTTATTGAAATCAAAGGAGTATTGTTTAAGACCAAGAAAGGAGAAAAGACGATTGAGGCATATGATTTTAAAATGTTAGCCAAAAGCCTTAAACCTCTTCCAGAAAAATGGCACGGCTTGAAAGAGGTTGAGGAAAGATATAGAAAAAGATATTTGGATTTAATCTTTAATCCCGAAGTAAAGAAAAAATTTGAGCTTCGTTCAAAAATAATAAAAGAAATAAGAAGCTTTTTAGATAAAGAAGGATTTTTAGAGGTCGAGACTCCTATTCTGCAACCAATGTATGGAGGGGCGAGAGCAAAGCCTTTTAAAACCCATTTAAATGCTTTAGATATTGATTTATATTTAAGAATATCTCTTGAGCTTTATTTAAAAAGACTCTTGGTTGGGGGATTTGAAAAAATTTATGAGTTGGGAAAATGTTTTAGGAACGAAGGTTTAGATAGGTCTCATAATCCTGATTTTACAATGCTGGAATTCTATTGGGCATTTGCGGATTACAAAGATGTGATGAGGTTAACAGAAAAAATGTTTGTTCATATACTTAAAAATACCTTGGGTAAACTTAAGATTTCCTATGAAGGAAAAGAGATTAATTTTAAAACTTCATGGCCTAGGGTTGAGTTTTCACACATTATCAAAAGAGAGACTAAGATAAATATAGAAGAGATGAATAGAGACGCATTGGCAAAGAAAGCACAAGAATTAGGCGTTGTGGTTGATAAGCAAGCTCCGAAAATAGAAATTATAGATGAGATTTTCAAAAAGTTATGCAGGCCTAAGATATGGCAGCCTACTTTTGTAATCCACTACCCAGTAGGATTTCAACCTTTGGCTAAAGCCTTAGAAAAACATCCCAAAAAACTTGCTAATTTTCAATTAATTATCGCAGGGTGGGAAATGGTAAATGCTTTTTCCGAATTGAATGATCCAATAGAACAAAGAAAAAGATTTGAAGAACAAGAAAAACTTTACAGGGCCGGTTTTGAAGAGGCTCAAAGAATGGATGAGGATTTTTTAGAAGCTCTTGAGTATGGAATGCCTCCTGCAGGTGGTTTTGGAATGGGAATAGATAGATTAGTAGCTTTATTAACAGATTCACATGCTTTAAGAGAAGTAATATTGTTTCCAACAATGAAACCAAAGTCATAAAAACAATAAAAATTCTAAATTCTAAATCTAGAGCCCTAAATAATTTCAAAATTCAAATGGTCAAAACAATCATCCAAATCTTTAAAACTGTTTCGAATTCTGATTTTTGTCATTTGAATTTATTTAGAATTTAGATATTAGGATTTAGAATTTTTCTATAATATGCTGGATATAAAATTTATTCGTCAAAATCCAGAAAAAATTAAAGAAGGGTGCAGGAAAAAACAGGTTAATGTGGATATTGATAGGCTTTTAGAGATAGATAAAAAGAGGAGAACCTATCTGCAGGAAGTGGAAGCTTTACGAGCAGCCCAGAATAAACTTGGTAAAAATGAGATTGAAAAAGCTAAAGAAATAAAATCAAAGATAAAAGAAATAGAGCCTGAGTTAAAAAGAATAGAAAAGGAATTTAATGAGTTAATGTTACAGATTCCAAATTTACCTTTTGATGAAGTACCCGAAGGTAAAGATGAAGAAGAGAATGTGGTATTGAGAGAAGTTGGGGAAAAACCTCAATTCGATTTCCCTTTTAAAGACTATTTAGAGATTTCTCAGAAACTTGATTTGATTGATGTAAAAAGAGCAGCTAAAGTTTCAGGGAGTAGGTTTGGGTTTTTAAAAAATGAAGCCGTTTTATTAGAATTTGCTTTAATCAATTTTGTTTTTGAGGAATTAAAGAAGGAAAGATTTATTCCTGTAATTCCTCCAGTAATGATAAAACCCGAAATGATGGAAGGAATGGGTTATGTTGAAAGAGGAAGAGATGAGATATATTTTATTGAAAAAGATAATCTTTATTTGGTTGGTACCTCAGAACAAGTTATAGGACCAATGCATTCTGGAGAAATTTTTGAAAGAAAGGATTTACCTAAAAGATATGTCGCTTTTTCTTCTTGCTTCAGAAGAGAAGCAGGTTCTTACGGAAAAGATACCAGAGGCATATTAAGAGTTCATCAATTTGATAAAATAGAGATGTTCATTTTCTGTGAACCTTCTGATTCTAAGAAAGAACATGAATTTTTACTTTCATTAGAAGAGAAGTTTATGCAGGCCTTAGACATTCCATATAGAGTAATTCAGATATGTACTGGAGATTTAGGCGATCCGGCAGCTGCGAAATATGATATAGAGGCTTGGATTCCTTCAGAAAATCGTTATAGAGAAACTCATTCTACTTCGAACTGTACTGATTTTCAAGCGAGGAGACTGAATATAAAATATAGAGACGAAGAAGGGAAATTGGCCTTTGTTCATACTCTTAATGGAACAGGACTTGCTATAGGAAGGACTTTAATCGCCATTATAGAGAACTATCAGCAAAAAGACGGGAGTGTAAAAGTACCTGAGGTCCTGCAAAAATATACAGGATTTGACAAAATAGGGTAAATTAATTATGGAGGAAAAGACTCTTTTTATTAATAATTTAGAGGCTAACTTTAAGATAGCAGGCCAGGGTCCTGCTGTTTTAATTCTGCACGGATGGGGAGGATCTTCTGATTCTTGGATTAAAATTCAAGAAATTTTGTCAGAAAAAGGATATAAGATAATTTGTCCTGATTTTCCTGGATTTGGAAAAAGCAAAACCCCCAATGAAGCTTGGAGCGTTGCAGATTATGCAAGATGGTTAAATAGATTTATAGAATCTCAAAAATTAGATAATTTTTTTATTTTGGGTCATTCTTTTGGAGGGAGAGTGGCAATAAAGTTTGTTGTAATGTTCCCTGAAAAAATAAAAGGATTGATTCTATGTGATTCAGCTGGTATTAAACATAAGCCAGACTTAAAGACAAAAATTATTTTTGAACTGTCTAGGATAGGAAATATGGTTTTTACTCCAAGGCTTTTAACAAGATTTAAAGACACAGCAAGAAATATTTTTTATATTTTTTTACGACGGAAAGATTATGTAAAAGCTAATGGAATTATGAAAGAAATAATAAAGAAAGTATTAGAGGAGGATTTATTGCCCTATTTGGCCAAGATAAAAACAAAGACACTAATTGTGTGGGGAGCAAAAGATAAAATGGTTCCCATAAGAGATGCCTATATTTTTAAAGAAAGGATAAAAAACTCTAAATTGGAGATATTGCCAGGGATAGGACATAGTCCTCATTTAGAAAACCCAGAACAGTTGTCAAAAATTATTTTAGATTTTTTAAATAGGTTATGATTTATATTCTAACTATAAGCTTTTTTTGGTTTATTCGTCAGATAA
>Ga0190360_1000532_pt1 | contig 21176 bp, 20 predicted proteins | sample 48721834_MG_FD_161271 | JGI IMG/M metagenome (GOLD analysis project Ga0190360, IMG submission 161271) | Hydrothermal vent microbial mat bacterial communities from Southern Trench, Guaymas Basin, Mexico - 4872-18-3-4_MG | ecosystem: Environmental > Aquatic > Marine > Hydrothermal vents >... | reverse complement strand
GCGCGGTTACCGCCGCGCCCCTCGCCGCCATCTGCAAGACTAGATCGCCGGTTCCGCAGCCAAGATCCAGCACCCTTTCTCCCGGCTGGATCCATCTCTCCGCGATCTTCGTATGCAGCCGCGCCAGGCGCCCTAAGGTGAGCAGCCGGATACCACGGGCATAGTCCCTGGGCCGCGTTTCGAGCCATTTCATAAATACCGTGGCCATCTAACCCTCGCGCCTCCGCACACCTTCATAGAAGAGATTCCAGGCGGCATGCTCCATGCGGTCCCAGTCCACGCCGCTAGGGTCGATGATCCAAAAGAGGGCGATCCCTTCGATCAGGCCGATGGCGGCCAGGGCAAATTCCTCCGGCTCAAGGGGTTTGAATTCGCCGGCCTGGATGCCCTGCCGCAGGAGGTCAGTCAGGATTTGCTGGTACCGCCGATAATAGGCGAGCAACACGCGCCGAACGGCTTGGTTGCGCGCTGCTAATGCGAAGAACTCATAGCCCAGTGGCAGAATGCGTTCGAAACGACGGATTTCCTGCACGCTGGCCTGCATGATGGATTGGATACGTTCGGCCGCCGATCCCTCGCCTTCCAGCAGGTGCTCAGCGGTTCGCATGGGCATGGCGAAGATCCGTTGGAGCAAGGCATGGATAAGCTCTTCCTTGCTGCGGTAGTACCAATAGAGGGCCCCTTTCGAGAGGCCTGATTCACTGGCGATGTCGTCCATGCGAGCGCCGTGGAACCCTCGCAAGGCGAAGATCTTTTCGGCCGCGTCGAGGATCTGGCTGCGGCGCCGCTGCTCGCGGTCTTCCGAAGATGGCATATTTGACTGACCGGTCAGTCTAGCGTTACTTTAGGATCAACATTCCCACCTGTCAAGCGCTGCGGACTCCCTGCATGCTATAATCCCGCCATGACTGACACACCCACACCCCCCGAACTGCTCCAACCCGCCGCCGAGCCGGAGAAGGCGCCCCCGGATGAGGTCCGCTTTCGACGCTCCCATCTCTACGCCGCCCTGCTTCCGCTGGCCTTCGTGGCTGGCCTAGGCGCCGGGTTTCTCTTCTGGGGACGCGATCAGGCCCCACCCCAGGCCCAGGCAGCGGCCCCTGATGCGCCCTCCGGCGCCATCGATTTGCGCGCCCAGCAGGGGCAAGTTCGGCTTGAAGTAAGCCCTGATGACGATGCCGCCCTGGGACCCGAGGACGCGCCTGTCACCATCATCGAATTCAGCGACTTCAACTGCCGCTACTGCCGACGCTTTCACCACGAGACCTTCGGTCCTCTGCTCGAGAGGTTCGCGGATCAGATCCGCTTCGTGTATCGTGATTTCCCGGTGGTGGGGGGCTTCGAAGCCGCCCAGGCCGCTGAGTGCGCCCGCGAACAGGGCGATTTCTGGGGCTTTCACGACGCCTTATTCAATAGTGAAGGAGTGGCGCTCGACCGCGATCTCTACCAGACCCTGGCGGAGGAGCTCGGGTTGCACCCTGAAGCCTTGATCGCCTGTCTGGAGGAGGGGCGCTACGCCGCGGAAGTCGAGGCCGACGCTCGATATGCCGCCAGCCTGGGCGTCAACGGGACGCCCACGTTCTTCATCAACGGCATTCCCATCGTCGGAGCCCAGCCGTTGACAGTCTTCACACAGATTATCGAGGCGGAACTTTCCGAAGGCAGCTAGCGACTGCAGAAATAAACTACGGCAGGACCACATCCACCACCATCATGCGGTGGTCGGAGGCAGTCGATTCGGGCACCCAGGCTCTCAGCGGTTCAATTCCCCGCAAGAATACGAAATCGATGCGCGATTGCGGATTCACCGCCGGGCTCGTCGGCGGCGCCGGATCTATGCCCAACACTTCGAATGGATCTTGGAAACCGGCTTCCTTGATGGCCCCTATCTCCGGATCATCTGGCCGGCTGTTGAAATCCCCACCGAAGGCAGTCGGGACGCGGTCACCGATGAATGCCAATGCCTCATCAATCTGCCGTAGGGTGTCTTCATCTGAGAGTCCCAGCCAAATCCCATAGGCATGCAAACCGGCATCCTCCAGGTGGGCGCCCACAATGCCCGTCTGTTCTTGTCGGCTCGTCAGCAGTTTTGCCGAGAGCTCGCCGGGGCTTCCCTTATAGAGCAGAGCGATGCCGGTGAGGTGTTCCACGGTGGGCAAATAGGCAACATTCATCCCCAGGCGGCGTCCAAGATAGTAGGCGTTATCCATCGAATACGAGGTCATGCGGCCGACATCCACCTCCTGCAGGGCGATGATGTCGACCCCCGCATCTGCGATGGTTTGGGCCATGTCTTCGATCGTCAGGTGCCAATCGTCATCGTAACCATAGTGAATGTTGTAGGTGGCCAGGCGGGCTTTCCCGTCTCCGCCGAGGGGGTGCGGCGCTTGGGGCCAGACGGCCACGAAGACGATGGCCAGGACAACCATCGATGCCATCGCCAACCAGGTCGGCTCAGGTTCATCCCGCGAGATTGGCTCACGGGCCCTGCCCGCTGCCCCTGCCGCCAAAGCGAGGAACGCCGCCAGGTAAACCACCCAGCCTTTCTCCCGCATGAAGGGGAGGGTGTAGGGATACGTGAACGCGAAGGCGTTCACGTAATTGAGAATCAATAAGATGATCAGCCCGGCACTGACTCTCCACCCGCTCTTGCCGCGCCGGTGGACTTGCTGATCCGACTTCGCCAGCCAGATTGAAAGCATACCCCATTGACATAACAAGAGTGCCAGCAGTGAGGCCACACCCCGGCTGAAATAGGCCAGCATCAGACCTCCCCCAAAGAGCACCAGTGTCATCACGCGCAGGAAAGGAACTGCCATCAGCAGCCGCGTGGCCCGCTGGGCGCTCGGGAAGAGCGCCAGGCAAGTCGTCGCTGCCAGCAGCGGCGCCGCCATCGCATAGTGGGCGCCCGTCCAGTGCCCAATGGCGTGCGGCAGACTCAGCAGCGAGGCCTCCAGAAAGAGAAAGCCACCCAGGGCCCACCCCCAGCGTCGGCCCGGGATGCTGGCCTCCACTGCCCCATCCTCCCAGGGCCTCAGCCCCGCCACGGCCAGTAGGCTCAATGCATACCAGGCGAAGAAGATGGCGATCCATGAACTTCCCAGACTCGCATCCAGCGTGTCTCCAACCACTCTGAGCAGCATTTCGATGATCAGCGCCCAGATGACCGACAGCGCGGCCCTGCGCGAATCCCGGGCCATCAGGCCGGCCAGGAAGATTCCGGCCAACGCGATCACCAGCAGGCTGCCTGCATAACGGATCCAGGGATCGTTGAATGAGAGGGCGATGCGGCCGGCTGCGACACCCGTGGCCACCCAACCCATGCCCTTGTTTGCCCACCGGGCGGGCAAGAGCCCTGGGAGCAGAAACGCCAACAGGATGAGCACATGGCTCACCGGCAGCCAAGCGTCCAGCGGCCCCTCGAACACCTGATCGTAGATGAATCCGAACATCACCGAGAAGAGCACTCGCAACGCCTGAAGCAAGAAGAGCATCGAGGCGACCGCCAGCGCCCGTTCGATCCATGTCCGCAACCTGATGCGTGAGACCATATTCAATCCACTGCCTCCCATTGCTTTCAGGATGTGCCGCTCCACCTCTTGCTGCCCTGATTTGGCCGGTTGGGGGCGGCAAGATCAGGCGTAGAAATCCTTCAACTCGGCCACTGGAAGCGTGATCAAGCCTTCCTCTGCCTTTCCCACCTGGCAGACGCCCTCCGGGCGGGCCGCCACCAGATAGGCCGTGTAGGCACCCATCAAGGCATCCAGCTCCTCTGGGGTGTGCAGCTCCTCGAGCGGCAGGTGTCCGGTGAGCAAATGGTGCCGCGTCAATTCCTCCAGGGCTTGCATCGGATTCGGTAGGTCAACTCCTTCCAGGTAGAGCACCAATTGCCTTTGCATGCGCCCTTCGAAGCTATGCTTGAGGAAGGGCCTCCGCTCAAGCAGTGTTGCGTAACCCGCGTGGGCGCGCGCCTCCAGCATCAGGCGCGGCTTTGGATCTTCCCCCTGCCGATAGGCCGTAAAGCCTAGCTCCTCCAGCCGGCCGAAGAGCCTGAAACCCATCCGCACCCAGGGCTTCGCCCGCTCGACCTCCTCCGGGGTGTTATAGAGACGGATATTTCGCCGGCGCAATTCATACTCGCAAACCCGCCAGCCCGACCAGGTTCTGCCACCCGGGCGCAGGTTGAAGCGCTGACGGATTTCCGGTCGCCGCATCAAGCCACAATTCGGACCCTGGGGCGCGTCGACGGCCACGACCGCCGATTCGAACGAGGCGACGATCGCCAGCAGGCTCTCTAAATCGTCCCTCTCCATGGCCACCAACCGCAGCTCCCGGTCGAGCGCCACCAATTGCATCGGCTTCGTTCCAGCCGTCGGGTCTATGCCCACGAACACAGCCTCGGTGAACAACATAGGCACTCCTTCAGCTCGCCGCCGGTCGCGAATCCTGCAACTGGCGATGGAAGGTCTCCCAACTGGCGCGATCCGTATCGTATGGAGCGAGCCAGGGCTTCTCACCCGCTTCGCGCAGCGCTCTCTCCAGCCGCGCCCCGGCACACAGACGATAGGCCACGAACACCCAGCGGACGCGGTGGCGACCCTCCCGCCCATGGAGCAAGACCTTGTGGCCTGCATCCAGAGATTGGCGTACAAACTCGCCCGCCAGGCGGCGGAGGCTCTGATCAAGAGGTTCCACAGCCGTCTTCAGCCAGAGGAACCGCGCCGGCAGAGGTCCCTGGAACCGGGAGGGCCGTTCTGCGGCAACGTGCACCACCGCGGTGATGCCGGTGGTTTCAGCGAACGCCTCCCAGGCCTGCGGGATGTGTTCCCCGCCAGCGGCATAGATACTCGCGTGCACCCAGGCCAAGGGTTTGCTCCTTCCTTCGCCGGTTGCAATCCTGAGTATACAGCGCAATTTTGACCCCGGCGAACGCCGCGGCTATACTCTCACCCGATAGGTCCATGTTCCAATCGCCAGGAGAAGAAGCGATGTCCCCCAAGTCCAAGATCAAAGGCGCCCCCTTCAAACTCACCTACGCCACCATGTTCGATCCGCCAGAGGAGCTTCACACCCGCTATGAGCGGGCGCTCCGCAAGGTACGCCGCTCGCTCGGGCAAGAATATGGCATGCTCATCGGCGGACGCGAGGTACGCAGTCGGGAAAAATTCGAAGACCGTTCCCCCATCAACCAGGATTGGTTGCTGGGCCGGTTTCAAAAGGGAACACCCAGGCATGCCAAGCAAGCGCTGGCGGCGGCACGCAAAGCCTTCCCCGTTTGGTCCTGCCTGCCGTGGCGCGAGCGCGTGCGCCTGCTTCGCAAGGCCGCCAGCCGCATCGACCGCCGCATCTACGAGATCGCGGCCGTCACCTCCCTCGAGGTGGGCAAGAACCGCATGGAGGCGTTGGGCGACGTGGCCGAGGCGGCCGATCTGATTCGTTACGCCTGCGACCAGATGGAGGTCAACCAGGGCTATGTGGTGCGCATGGGAAAGGATCCGCTCAAGGGTTACCGCGCCGTGAATACCTCGGTCCTGCGCCCATATGGCGTCTGGCTGGTCATCAGCCCCTTCAACTTCCCCGCTGCCCTCACCGCGGGTCCGACGGGCGCGGCGCTCCTGGCCGGCAACACGGTGGTGATGAAGCCCGCGACCGACACGCCCTGGACCGTGCGGTTGCTGGCCGAGTGCTTCTTGGAGGCAGGCCTGCCAGACGGTGTGGTCAACTATGTGACCGGCCCGGGTTCCACGATGGGACAAGCGCTGATCGACTCGCCCGAGGTGGACGGGATCACTTTCACCGGCTCCTTCGATGTCGGCATGAGCATATATCGCAGCATGGCGCGGGGCCGCTACCCCCGCCCAGTCATCCTTGAGATGGGCGGCAAGAACCCCTCGATCGTGTCCAGGAACGCCGACCTGGAGCGCGCCGCCGCGGGCATCGTCCGCTCGGCCTTCGGCCTGCAGGGCCAGAAATGCTCCGCCAACTCGCGCATTTACATCGAGCGGCCGGTTTACAAGGCCTTCCTCGACCGCTTGGTGGAGGTGACCAAGAAGATCACCATCGGCGACCCTACCGACCGGCAGACCTTCCTGGGGCCGGTCATCAACCGCAGCGCCTACCGCGACTTCCAGCGCTGCGTTCGTGAACTCGCTGCCGCCGGGACGATCCTCATCGGCGGAAAGGTCCGCAAGGATGGCGCTCTTGCCAAGGGTTTCTTCTGCGAGCCCACCATCGCCGCTGGGGTGCCCACGAGCCACCGGCTCTGGCAGCACGAGATGTTCCTGCCCATCACCATGGTTCATGCCGTGCCGGACCTTGAGCGGGCGATGCGCCTGGCAAATGACAGCCTCTATGGCTTGACGGCGGGTTTTTACGGTTCCGAGGAGGAGGCGCTGTGGTTCTTCGAGAACATCCAGGCCGGCGTGACCTACGCCAACCGGCCCCAGGGATCGACCACCGGCGCCTGGCCGGGCTTCCAGCCCTTCGGCGGCTGGAAGGGATCGGGTTCCTCCGGCAAGAACGCCGGCGGCCATTATTACCTGCCGCTCTACATGCGCGAGCAGATCCACACCCTGATACGCTAGGATGAGCATGGCCCCCTCCCCAAGCTCTATGGAGGGAGCCTCCTGCGAAAAATGTCCTTGCGGCTCGCTTCGGCATTGATCCTGGTGGGGCTGATCGCCCTGGTAATCTTTCTGCTCACGGCGCAGATCGGTCAGGGCGACCCGGCCGTGCTCCTCCTGGGCGCGGCGCTCACGGCTTTGGCCTTGCTCATACGCCGCCGGACCTTGCGGCGGATCCGGCGCTTCTCTCGGGGTCGCTTCCGGCTGCTGCGCCGCCTGCGGGGAGAAGCCGACGAGACGGAGGACCTGTAGGGGCAGCCGGCCGGTCGCCCCTTTGCAGTTGGGGCTGGTGGGCAACTCTGGTAGACTGTTCCCGACATAGACTCTCAGGAGGAGCAGAGCCATGGCCGACGAGATCGAGTACACCCTGCACGGCGATGATTTGCAATTGGTTGAGATCGAGCTCGACCCGGGTGAGGGCGTGCGCGCCGAGGCGGGCACCCTGACCTATATGCAGGACGGCATCGAGATGCAGACCACCACCGGCGGTGGCATTTTCAAGGGCCTCAAGCGCGCCATCACGGGGGAGAGTTTCTTCATCACCACCTTCCTCAATGGCGGGCAAGGCAAGCTGCGCACAGCCTTCGCCGCGCCCTATCCCGGGAAGATCGTCCCTCTCCACCTGAGGGACTTCGGTGGCAGGCTTCTATGCCAAAAGGATTCCTTCCTCTGCGCCGCACAAGGCATTGAGATCGAGGTGGCCTTCACCAAGCGGCTGGGGGCCGGCATCTTCGGCGGCGAAGGTTTCATCCTGCAACGCCTGGAGGGCGACGGACTGGTCTTCGTGCACGCCGGTGGAACGGTCATTGAGAAGGAGCTCGCGGACGGCGAGGTGCTCAAAGTCGACACTGGCTGCCTGGTCGCTTTCGCCGAGAGCGTGGATTACGACATCCAATTCATAGGCGGATTCCGCAACGCCCTCTTTGGCGGGGAAGGGCTCTTCCTGGCCCGACTCACCGGCCCCGGGAAAGTCTACTTGCAGAGCCTGCCCTTCTCGCGCCTCGCGGACCGGGTGCTGAGCGCAGCCCGCAGCCGCAAGGTGGATGAGAAGCGCGGCGCGGCCGGACTGGGTGGGGACATCCTTGGCGGGCTGCTGAGCGGCGGCAACTAGCAAGGCTTGAGCCGCCAGAGGATCGAGGCCAGCCGGTGCTCCACGCCCAGAACGTCTTCATCTCGGTGGATATCGAGACCTCGGGCCACAATCCAAGCGATTACGCCATGCTCTCACTCGGCGCCTGCCGCGTCGACAGGCCAGACGTATCGTTCTACGTCGAACTGCGCCCGGACCGACCGGGGATCAATGCGGATGCGGTCGAGATCTCCGGTCTCGATCCTGCCCGCCTGCGGCGCGAGGGGCTTGAACCAAGACAGGCGTTGCTCGACCAGGCGGATGCATTGGTGCTCTCGGTCGTCGAAGCGCTGGAAGGCGAGCATGAGACCGCCATCGTCCGCTCGCTGCTGCGCTTGCGGGCGGCGCTCTCCGATGATCGCACCGGACAGGCCTGGGCCGCCCAAGTGGAGGCTACCCGGGCGGAGGTGATCAATCTGGTCAACAATTTCTTCTATGACCGTCTGACCGGCTATCCCACAGTCCGGATCTACATAGATAGCCTGCATGCGAGCTAGGACATGGCAGGATTGACCGACTTATCAGGGGACGCAGCAGCCCAAGGACAGGAGCAGATCGCGCAGGCGCATGCCGCCTGGCAGCAAAGCATGACACGTCGTCTGCAAGAGCTGCGCGATGTCCTGAGTCAGCGCGACCCGCATCACGTTGCGGCATGCTCAGGAGCAGAGATCTCCGAAGCCGGCTTGCGGCTGCGCTACTGGAGCAATCCTATCCTTGTAACCCTTCCAGAATGGCAATTGATCCGTGCCGAGGGCGAGCCATGCCCGACATTCGACGCCGGCATGCTGCTCTATTACCTGAGCACCGCCGACGGCTCGCCGTTGGCGGATCGGTGGATTGCCTTCCGAGAGTTGCCGGATGGAGGCTTCTACCACCAGGCCTTCCAGGGTTACAGCGGCGATCTCTTAGCGCGGGCCATCGGGCAACAGCCCGAGGCGCTCGAGGCGGCGGCCCAAGCCCTGGGCGGCATCCGGCTGCCGCATCTGGCCCCTGCCGCCTTCGCCTTCACACCCTTACCGCGAGTGCGATTGGCCGCCGTCCTCTGGCCGGGTGATGAAGATTTTCCGGCGCGGGCATCCATCCTCTTCGATGCCGCCGCGAGCCACTACTTGCCCACCGATGGGTTGGCGCTGTTGGGTGCAGGCTTGGCCCGCCGTTTGATACGGGCTGTGCCTCCATCGGGCAGCCTAGAGGAATAGCACCTTATCGGCACGCCACATCGCCTCGAGGATATCCCCCATTCCCCCTCGCACACCCACCCGAAGCTGAGCACCCAGCCCCAACGTCTCGAAGCAGGTGCTGCAAAGGATGAGCGCCACACCGCGTTGCTCCAGGCTCTTGAGCGCTGGAAGCATGGGCGACCCCTCGCAGCAGACCCGCACACCCTCGGTGTAGAAGCAAATCTCGGCCGGCCGCAGGTCCGCCTCAGCCAGCAAGCCAAAGAGCTTTTCCGCCAGCGTGCCGGGCAGGTCTGGTTGGTCCGATCTGCCCATCCCGGCCTCACGGAAGGCTAGAACGGGCCGGGGCGCATCGTGCGCGACCATTCGTGTCTCCTTGTCGATGCGCAAAGATAGGGATCGGCCCAAAGTGTAGCACGGCAGGCAACCCGCGCAGTCGGCCCCCTGGTTATTCCTCTTGACAGCCCTTTAGTACTCGGGTACGCTAGAGAGGCCTTCCAAAACGTTTTGGAAACCTGGCACAGCCCCAGGATGGTTGCGCGTGCCCGTCACGATCAACGACGTCGCCAAGCGGCTTCAACTCTCTGTCACGACGGTTTCACGCGCCCTGGCCGGCTACGACGATGTCGCTCACGAAACCCGGCTGCGTGTCATCCAGGCCGCGCGGGAGATGGGTTACGTGCCGAAGCGGGCAGCCCGCCAATTGCGGCTGCAGCGCGCCGAGACCCTGGGTTTGATCTTCCCCACTTTGGGTGCCCGTTTCTCCGATCCTTTCTTCAGCGAGTTCATGGCCGGCGTGGGTGACGGCGCCAGTCAGCATAGCTATGATTTGCTCGTCTCGGTGGCACCGCCAGGCAAGGCCGAGCAGCAGACCTACCAACTCTGGGCCCATTCCGGGCGCGTGGACGGCTTCATCCTCGTGCGCATGCGCATCGAAGATTGGCGGGTCGCCTTCCTCACCGAGCAGGCGATTCCATTCGTGGCTTTCGGCCGCACGGAGACTCACCCCAACGCACCCCATATCGGTGTCGACGGTCGGGCCGGGATCCTCGATCTAATGCGGCACCTGATCTCCCTGGGACACCGACGCATCGCCTTCATCAGCGCCCCTGAGGCGCTCACATTCGCCACCGAGCGATTGCAGGGCTATCGGCAGGGCCTCGAGGAGGCCGGGCTGACCTGGGACCCCTCATGGCTGGCCCAGGGGGACCTCACCCGTCAGGGAGGCTACCAGACTGCGCTCCGCTTGCTGGATCTGGAACCGCGCCCGACCGCCATCGTGGGCGTCAACGACCTGACAGCCCTGGGCGCGATCCGCGCCGTCCAGGAACGAGGCTTGCGCGTGGGCCACGATATCGCCGTCGCCGGTTTCGACGGCACGGAGGCCAGCGAACACTCCCACCCGCCACTGACCACGCTGTATCAGCCGGTCTACGACATCGGCCGTCGCTGCTGCCAGATGTTGCTGGAGATCATCGTCCAGGGCCATGCTAGCAAGCCGGACTCGCTGATACGGCCCAACCTGATTGTCCGCGAGTCGACCTCGCCTTCGGGAAACGATAAGGGACGCCCCGCCTTCAAGGATGCGGCGCGTCCCTTGCGCGAGGAGACACCACACTGACGGTGCCTGGCCCGCCATCGCGGTCCGCACCGCCGATGAAAGGAGGGATGTCCACGCAGGCAGGAACGAATCACAGGATATGCCTGACAATATTGGCTGACGTTGTTCACTCGAACCGAGGAGGATCATGAAATGAGGAAATCCGCCTATTGGATGCCGCTGATCGCCATGCTGGCCCTGCTCATGGCCAGCTGCGCGCCCTCGGCACCCCAAACTGTGGAGGTCCCGGTTGAGGTCACCAAGGTCGTGGTCGAGACGCAGGTGGTGGAAGTCCCGGCCGAGCCGACCGAGAAAACGGTGATCGAGTTCTGGACCACCGACAACGAGGAGGAGCGGGTCGAGGTCTACGAAACCATTGCTGCCCGCTTCATGGCCGAGAATCCCGAGTACGATGTGCGCATCGTGCCCATCGATGAGGCCACCATCTCGCAGCGCATCGCCACCGCCCAGGCGGCCAACCGCCTGCCGGATATCGTCCGTATGGGTGTAGAGCGTGTGGCCACGTTCGCGGCCGATGAGATCCTCGATGAGGACGCCGCCACAGCCACAATTCAGAGCATCGGCGAGGACGACTTCCGCGCCGGCCCGCTCCAGATGGTGACCGATCCGGCCACCGGCAAGTATGCCGCCGTGCCCTTCGATGGCTGGATCCAGGCCATCTGGTACCGGGCGGATGTGTTCGGGCAGGCAGGCCTGGAACCGCCGACCACTTGGGAGGCCATCAACGAGGCCTGCGACAAGCTCCCCGGCACCGGCAACCTGCTCTATGCGCTCACCCTCGGTACCGATCCGGGGCAGAACTACCCCCACCAGGTCTTCGAGCAGGTGGCCATGGCCAACAATGCCTGGCCCTTCGACGCTCAAGGCAATGTGACCATGAACACGCCCGAAATGATCGAGGCCCTGCGCTTCTATACCGATCTGCAGCGCTGTGCCATGCCCGGGCCGCAATACTGGCGCGGGGCGCGCGAGGCCTATGAGCTCGACCAGGCCGGTATGCTCTTCTACAGCACATACATCATGGATGACCTGGTAGAGGGCTCCGGCACGGAGGGCGGCGGCAAGGTCGAAATCGCCGTCGAAGATCTGGCCAAGAAGACCGGCTTCGCCCCCATGATGGCGGGCCCGAACGGCGCCGCCTCCTATGGCCAGCTGGTCACACTGGGCATCATGAAGGGCGCCGACCCCGGCGCGCAGAAGGTCGTGGAGTTCTTCCTCTCCGGACAGAACTACCTCGACGTCCTGGCCCTGGCCCCCTTCGGCAAGGTACCCGTCCTGAAGAGCGCCGTCGACGGCTGGAAGGGCCTTAGCGACTTCTTCCAACACTATTCGGATGAGACGCTCGAGCAGATCGCCAACGGCTACGAGACGATGCAGCGCTGGCTCTTCCGACCCGATTACGACGCCACCCAACGCGCCGTGATCGGCGATATCGAAGGCCGCCTGCTTATCCCGCAGGCCATCAGCAATATTGCCCTCGAGGGCAATATGACGCCGGAGACGGCGGCTGCATGGCTGCAGGAGCAGGTGGAAGCCTTGCTGGCGGAGCGGCAGGGCTAGTCAACGCCATCCTGGAGGGGTCCGGCACACTGCCGGGCCCCTCCCCTGCTACCAGCCTGTCAAGAAGCTTCGTTGGGCCAGGGGCAGCCGTCTAGAAAGAGATGCGCCATGGCGACATCCACCCTCAGCCGAGTTCGTTCCTTCCGTGACCGCTGGATCTCCTTGCAGGCACGCGAGGCCCGGTTGGCATGGATATTGATCCTGCCCACCGCCTTCATTGTCTTCGGACTGGTTGTCTTCCCCGCCATCTTCAGCATATGGATCAGCGTCCACGATATCGGCCTGCATAATCTCAATGACGTGTTCCACGCGCCATTCGTCGGCCTGCAGAACTTCCGCAACGTCATCAACGACTTCGCCTTCAAATACCAGGGGCCTCAGAGTTGGGGCGCTGCCGTGACCAGCGTGGTGTACTCCTTCGCCTCCACCATACTGACGGTCCTCATCGGCTTGATCGCCGCCCTGCTCCTCAACCGGCCTTTCAGAGGGCGTGGCGTCGCGCGGGCCATCTTCCTGTTTCCGTACGTGGCGCCCATGGTCAGCATTGCCTTCGTTTGGCGCTGGATCTTGGATCCCCGGCCCTCCGGGGTATTGAACGATCTTCTCATGAAGCTCGGGCTGATAGAGCTCCCCAAGGCCTATCTGTCCACGCGGGGGCTTGCGCTCGGTCTAGTCATCCTGATCGAGGCCTGGCGCTACTTCCCTTTTGCCATGCTCATGATCCTGGCTAGATTGCAGGCAGTTGATGAGGCCCTCTACGAAGCCGCCAAGGTGGACGGGGCCGGCGCCTGGGCCAGATTCCAGCACATCACACTCCCCGAGTTGCGCTATGTGCTCGGCGCCATCTTCTTGCTGCGGCTGATGTGGACCTTCAACAAATTCGACGATATCTTCCTCCTGACGGGGGGCGGATTCGGAACCAAAGTGCTGCCGGTGTTAACCTATGAATTCAGCTTCCGGCTGTTCAACTTCGGGAAGGGTGCCGCCACCGCCATGATTCTGCTCCTGATCCTGGTGGTGTTTATGGCTATCTATGTGTACTTCGTCATGCGGAATGTGGAGGAGAGCTAGCACCTTCGAGGCACGATGCGATGGGCCATATGCGAATACTCGCCTCAGCGGAAATGCGGTAGGAGGGCCTCGAAGCCGGGAGAGCAAAGTGACATGCAGAAACGGGCAAAGAATGCAAGCACGAGCGGGGAACGTCTAGACTTCATCGGACACCTGGCACGATGGATCACCTGGCCGCGGTTTATCTTCGCCCTCACCCTTATCTTTTTCCTCACAAGCGTCCTCTTTCCCTTTTATTGGATGGTGAGTTCGTCCTTTAAGACCCGGGCAGAAATTGGTGGGCGCGAACCTGTATACATCCCCGGGGGTCTTCGGCTGGAGGCCTACCGTGAGTTGTTTGACCCCAACCACCCCAGCTACCAACGTTTCAGTCGCAACATCCTCAATAGCATCCGGGTTGCCGTGCCCACTGCCGTTGTGGCCGTGATTCTTTCCACCCTGGGCGCCTATGCCATCGCCCGATTGCGCTTTCGGGGCAAGGAGCTGCTCCTGAACAGCATCCTGCTCATATATCTCTTCCCAGGGGTGCTGCTGATCATCCCGCTCTTTGCCATGCTGGCCCAGATTGGGGGCCGGCTGGGCTTCGAGGTTCAGGATAACCTGCCGGTGCTGATTGTCACCTACCTGGCGCAAACCCTGCCCGTCGCGCTATATATGCTGGCGAACTACTTCCGCACCATACCCAGCGAGATCGAGCAGGCCGGTCTGATCGACGGTTGCAGCCGGATGGGAGTCATATGGCGGATCACGCTCCCACTCGCCATCCCAGCCCTGGTCTCGGTCGCAATCTACACCTTCATGATCGCCTGGAACGAGTTCCTCTATGCCCTTGTATTCCTGAACGACCGCACGATGTTCACCATGCCGATCAAGATCAACACGCTCTTCAACGATCCCAGCCCCCGCCCGCACGTCGTGATGGCCGCTTCGACAATCATGACGCTCCCGGTGCTAGTAATCTTCCTGGCGCTAGAGCGCTTCCTGGAGCAGGGGCTTGTGGCAGGCGGCGTGAAAGGGTAGGCCGGCCAGTCCGCTCCGGCCGGTCTCTGGCATTTCTCCCTATGGGCCTCATCCTCGGCTGGCTGCTCAACGCCACTCAATCCGGTCCGCACGCGCCCTGCAGGGAGCCGTCATGATCCAGCCGAGAGGCTCTTCCTCCCCTGAACGCTGGCTGGAATTGCTTTCCTTTCTCTACGGCGCAGATCGCGCATCGGCCGCGCTACGCAGCCTTCAGGCCCGAATCGAGCGGCACCGCCGGATCGCCCCCGCTCCGCCAGCCTCCGCAGGCCCCTTGAGCCACCGGGATGCGATCCTCATAACCTATGGAGACCAGTTGATAAAGCCAGGGGAGACGCCCCTGCACATCCTCAACCGCTTTCTGCAAACCTACCTGCGCGAGCTCCTCCCCGGCGTGCATGTGCTTCCATTCTTCCCCTACTCCTCCGATGATGGATTCTCGGTGATCGATTACCGCCAGGTGGATCCTCGCCTAGGATCCTGGGAAGATGTGCGCGCCATCGCCGCCGGCCACCGCCTGATGGTCGACGCCGTGGTGAACCATATTTCGGCCCGCAGCGCCTGGTTCCGGGATTTCCTCCAGGGACATCCCCAATACCAGGACTACTTCATCACCCTCGACCCGGAGACCGACCTCTCTCAAGTCGTACGGCCGCGCGATCTGCCTCTGCTGACTCCCTTCGAGACGCCCCACGGAACACAATATGTCTGGACTACCTTCAGCCCCGACCAAATCGATCTCAATTTCGCCAACCCCGAGGTGCTGCTGGAGATCCTGGACTTATTGCTCTTCTATATCCGCCAAGGCGCTCAAATCATCCGCTTGGATGCCATCGCCTTCCTGTGGAAGCAGCTCGGCACAACCTGTATCCACCTGCCGCAGACACATGCTGTGGTCAAGCTCATTCGTTCCGTGGTGGACGCCGTTGCTCCTTGGGTCTACATCATCACAGAAACCAACGTGCCGCATGCCGAGAATATCGCTTATTTTGGCAACGGAACGGACGAGGCCCATATGGTCTACCAGTTCGCCCTGCCACCGCTGGTGCTCCACACCTTCCTGACAGGGGATGCGCGTGTGCTTAGCCACTGGGCTGCGGGATTACAGACGCCTTCCAACAAGGCCACCTTCTTCAACTTCCTGGCCTCCCACGACGGCATCGGCTTGCGTCCAGCACAGGGTTTGCTTTCTGAGCGGGATCTCGACCGGCTCATTCGCTGGACGGAGGCCCGCGCAGGGGGCGTCTCCTACCGGCGCATCGGGGTGGACACCCGCCAACCCTATGAACTCAACATCACCTACTTCGATGCCCTTGCGCCTAGTGCCGAGGCTCGCCGAGTCACCCGGGCTTGGATCAGCCGCTTCCTGGCATCCCAGGCCATCATGCTCGCGCTGGTGGGCGTTCCTGGCATCTACTTCCATAGTCTCATCGGCTCACGCAACGATCTCCGGGGTGTCCGCAGAAACGACCGTTGGCGGTCCATCAACCGAGAGAAGCTCGACTTCGACCGCCTGGAAACCAAACTTCACCGGCCCGGGACCACAGCGGCCCGCGTCTTTCAAGGCTATCGAACCCTATTGCGTGCCCGGCAGTCACACCCCGCCTTCGACCCATTTGGCTCCCAGCAGGTCCTTATGCTCAACCCCGGAATCTTCGCCTTGCTGCGCCTATCGCAATCAGGGCAACCGGCGCTCCTTTGCCTGCACGAGGTGGCGGGGCAAAACCACATACTAGATCTCCGCATTCCTGGAACCCCTGCCCGCCAGGGCCGTGATTTAATAGGGATGCGAAATGTATATCTGGAGCGCCTGAGCCTGGAACCCTATCAGGTGCGCTGGATTGCCCTCGACGAGGCATCCTGAGTATGCGTATCGGGCTCTTGCATTACAGCAGCCCGCCCATCGTGGGCGGCGTCGAGCAGACACTCTATTACCATGCCCGGATCCTGTCGGACCTCGGGCACGAGGTGCATCTCGTCGTGGGAGCGGGCGAGCCCTTCGATCCCCGGGTGCAAGTATCCACCTTGCCCACTATCTCTTCCAAGCATCCCAGCGTCCTGGCAATTAAGTGGGCCCTGAACCGGGGGCAGGTCACGTCGGATTTCGAGGCCCTCCGCGAGGAATTGAAGCGAGACCTCGCGCAATCTCTTGCAAGGGTGGAAGCGCTTATCGTGCATAACGCATTGACTCTGCATAAGAACATGGCGCTCACGGCTGCGCTTTGGGACCTATGGCAAGATCGACCCTGGAGGCGGTTCATCGGCTGGCACCACGACTTCGCCTGGCTGCGGCCGCAATACCAGCCCGAAATGCATGAGGGCTACCCATGGGACCTGCTGCGCAGGCCTTGGCCGGACGTTCTCAACGTCACCGTCTCGCAAGAGCAGCGCGAGCAGCTGGCGGGCCTGTATGGGGTTCCAGCAGACACAATACGCAGCGTCCCGCCCGGGTTTGATCCCGCCTCGATCGGCATCTGGACGGAGAGTACCACCCGCATGGTTGAGGATCTGGGACTGCTCTCGGCCGACCTGCTGCTGCTCTTGCCGGCGCGCATCACCCGCCGAAAGAATATCGAGCTGGCGATTGAGATTCTGGCCGAACTTCGTGGTGGCCAGGGGGACGACGCCCGGTTGTTGATCTCCGGCCCGCCGGGCCCCCACAATCCCGCCAACCTTGATTACCTGAAGGAACTGCTGGCGCAGGCAGCCCGCCTGGGCGTCCAGGAGGCCACCTACTTCCTATTCGATCCATACGGAGATGAAGCCGAAGGATTGGATCAGGCTACACTCGCGAATCTCTACAGCCTGGCAGATGCCCTGCTCTTTCCCAGCCGGCAGGAGGGATTTGGCATCCCTGTGCTCGAAGCCGCTTGGAGCCGCCTGCCGGTATTCTGCAGCGATATCCCACCCTTCCGCGAATCGGGAGGACCCTTCATTCACACATTTTCCTTGGACGAATCCCCCAAGGAAATCGCCAGCCGCATTTCGAGCGTCTTGAAGCATGATCCGGCATTTCTCTTCCGCCGGCGAGCGCGTATGCGTTACACTTGGCCTATGATTGTTTCCCAGCACCTGATTCCGCTGCTAAGCCGGGGTGAGCATGGGCAGTAACCGCAAGCGGCTCCCCAAGCGCACCCTCCGGCGGCGGCGCATCCTCCTCCCCTACTTCGATGAAGACCCATCCCCGCCGCCGGTGGCGCTCGCACGGGCGCTGGATGACAAGTGCGGCATCATCGTGCTGGGACTCGTTCACGTTCCCGGCGACCACTCGCTGAGTGAGGCAACCGGGAAGATCCAGACCTTGCGAACCCGACTGCGAGGCATGCTGCGGGGCCAGCCTGGGATCCTGCGTCTCGAGCAGCATGCTTCCCATAACCCCGAGTTTGAAATCGCTGCCTACGCCGCCGAACACGATATCGATCTCATCCTGCTACGCCTGCCCGAGGGCCTGACGCGAGCCCAGGCCATCCTGCGCTCCCTCTTGTCGCATACGCCCTCCAACCTCGCTGTCATCAGTGGAGAGCCGCCACTGGAGGGGGGCCGGGGCCTGGTGGTCCTGCGCGCGGGGCGGGATAGCGAGCTAGCACTTCGGCTGGGCCTGAGTCTGACACGCACAGCAGGCTACGAGCTCGCCAGCTTGCGCCCTATGCAGGTCTCACCCGCCCATGGTGAAGACGAGGCCATCGAGGGCCTCGAGCAGGTTCTCGAGCACTTGCCTGAGATCCAGGATGAGATCCTGCTCTCCGATGATCCCAACCGGACGATACTGGAGCATACCAAAGATTTCGATCTCGTCGTGGTTGGCGCGGGCGGGCGCCGCCCAGCAGACGCCACGCCTGATGCCCTCGCCGACCTGCTGCTTTCCGGATCGGATTGCCCAGTCCTGATAGTACGCTCCGGCAGACAGCCCATCCCTGAGCTTCCTGCCGAATTAGCCGGAGTGGAAGCCATCTCGATCCTGGTGGACAAGTGGTTCGCCGAGAACACCTTCCATTCCGGCGAGTTCGAGAACCTGGAGCGCCTTCTCCACCGGAAGGAGGAGCAGGGGATCACCATCAGTCTGGCGCTACCGGCCCTGAACGAGGAGCAAACCGTAGGCAATGTGATATCCACCATCAAGCGCGCTTTGCTCGACGAAGTGCCGCTCCTGGACGAGATGGTGCTCATCGATTCGAACTCCACCGACCGCACGCGTGAGATTGCGCGGGAATGCGGGATCGATGTCTATATCCACCAGGAGATCCTCCCAGAGTATGGCTCTCTGCAGGGCAAGGGCGAGGCTCTGTGGAAAAGTCTCTTCGTCACCCGTGGCGATATCGTGCTCTGGATCGACACCGACATCGTCAACATCCACCCGCGTTTCGTCTACGGCCTGATCGGCCCACTGCTTCACCGCCCCGATTTGATGTTCATCAAGGGTTTCTACCTGCGCCCTTTGCGGGTGGGGAAGGCCATCCAGGCCGGCGGAGGCGGGCGGGTGACCGAGCTGACCGCCCGGCCGCTCCTGAACCTGTTCTACCCGGCGCTCTCAGGCTTCGTTCAGCCACTCTCCGGAGAATACGGCGGGCGTCGCGAGGCGCTTGAGAAGCTGCCCTTCTCGACCGGCTACGGCGTGGAGACCGGCCTGCTCATCGATATGCTGGAGACCTTCGGCTTGGACGCCATCGCCCAGGTCGACCTCATCCGCCGCGTGCATCACAACCAGCCCTTGACAGCCCTCAGCAAGATGTCCTTTGCGATCATCCAAACCGTCATCCGCAAACTCGACCGACGGTATGGCCTGCAATTGCTCCGCGATGTCAATCGCGCCATGAAGGTCATCCGCCAGGAAGCCAGCGGCTTCTTCATCGAGGTGGAGGAAGTGGCGGAGCGCGAGCGCCCGCCCATGATCACGCTCCCAGAATATCGCCTCCTTTTCCATCGCGAAGCCCGGGAACCAGCCCCTCATGACTGAACTCATGCTCATTCGACACGGCCAGACAACCTGGAATCGGGAGGGGCGCTACTCGGGGCAGACCGATATCCCCCTCAGCGAGGAAGGGCTGCGCCAGGCCCAGCAACTGGCCGAGCGCTTGCAGGGGCAGTCATTTCTGGCTATCTATAGCAGCGATTTGCTGCGTGCCAAGCAGACTGCCGAGCCGATTGCCCGCGCCACCGGCGCCCCGCTCTATTTCGATCCCAGACTGCGGGAGATTAATCAGGGCGAATGGGAGGGAACGCTCTTCGAAGATATCCGGCGTAGGTTTCTCGACCTCTGGCAGCATCGCCTTCAGAACCCGCACATTGCAGCCCCTCCGGGAGGCGAGACAGTCGGCCAGGTCCGCGAGCGTGTCCTGGAGGCGCTCGAGGAGATTCTCCAGGCTCATCCGAAAGGGCGCGTGGCCATCGTGGCACACGGCTTGGTTCTCGCCCTCATCCTGATCCACGCCCGGGATGAACCCTTAGAAAGGGTCTGGGATCGGATTCCCGCCAATGCCCAACCCCAAACGCTTCATTTGGAGGCCCCATGAAGATCACACCGAGCCGCATCGGCTTCGTCTCCACCCGCTTCTCCGGCACGGACGGCGTCTCGCTTGAGACCGTGAAATGGGCCCGCATTCTCTCCGAGATGGGGCATGAGTGCTTCTATTTCGCGGGCGAATCCGACCGCCCCGAGGAACGAACGGTGATCGTTCCAGAAGCCCACTTCAAGCACCCCGACATCGAAGACCTTAATCATGACCTCTTCGACAATTACACTCGCTCCTCCAAAACATCCGGCCTCATCCAGGCCTTTCGGTTCCACCTCAAGCAGCACTTGTATCAATTCATCCGCACCTTTGATATCAATCTGCTCATTGTCGAAAATGCCCTCTCGCTCCCGATGAATATCCCCCTTGGCCTGGCGCTCAGCGAGCTCATCGCCGAGACCCAGATCGCCACCATCGGCCATCACCACGACTTTTCCTGGGAACGATCGAGGTTTGCCGTCACTGCGGCGGAAGACTATCTTCGGGCGGCCTTTCCGCCCACCCTCCCCTCAATCCATCACGCGGTGATCAATTCCTTCGCCGCCCGGCAGCTCGCGCTGCGAACTGGCGCCAGCTCCAGCCTCATCCCCAACGTCATGGATTTCGATCATCCGCCCCCGCCCCTGGATGATGTGGCTCGCGGGTTGCGTGCCGACCTCGGTATCCCGGACGGGGCCCATTTGCTGCTGCAGCCCACTCGCATCGTCCCCCGCAAGCGGATTGAGCTGGCCATCGAATTGGCCCGCCGGGTGGAGCGCGAGTGTGTGCTGGTCATCACGCACAAGGCTGGCGATGAGGGCTCAGCCTATCTGGAACGATTGCGCGATTACGCCGAACTCCTGGGCGTGCCGGTGATTTTTGGGTCCGAAATCGTTAATCACCAGCGGGGAGAGCTGCCGGATGGCCGCAAGATCTACGCCCTTGCCGATGCCTATTTGCAGGCCGATCTTGTCACCTACCCCTCCACCGTGGAAGGTTTTGGCAATGCCTTCCTCGAGACCATCTACTACAAACGTCCGATTGTCCTTAGCACCTACGAAATCTTCAAGACCGATATTCAACCTAAGGGCTTCCGGATCATCGGTTTCGAGGATTTCATCCAGGACGAAACCGTCGAGCAAGCCCGGGCAGTCCTCGATAACCCTGCCCTGGGCGAATCCATGGCCGAGCGCAACTATGAAATCGGGCGGCGGCATTACTCCTACAGCATGCTGCGCACCAAGCTCGCCGTTTTGCTGAGCGAATGCCTCGACACCTAGGCTTGCGCAGCCGCCTGCCGGAACGAAGCCGGTTGTCCCTCTGGGGTCCGTCCCCGCAAAGTCTTGAAAGGAGCCATGATGGTTGAGCCTCCGCAGCTGGCATCCTCGCGCAGGCCCTCGATCCTGCGCAGAATCTTCCTCTCCCCGGATGAGCCCCGTCTGCGGGCTGGTTGGCGACTGTTGATCCACACGGCCCTCCTGCTGCTGG
>Ga0190360_1000531_pt1 | contig 21190 bp, 12 predicted proteins | sample 48721834_MG_FD_161271 | JGI IMG/M metagenome (GOLD analysis project Ga0190360, IMG submission 161271) | Hydrothermal vent microbial mat bacterial communities from Southern Trench, Guaymas Basin, Mexico - 4872-18-3-4_MG | ecosystem: Environmental > Aquatic > Marine > Hydrothermal vents >... | reverse complement strand
CCGCATGATGTACATAATGCCTGCAGAAGGCTTCGGTGGGGCGGAAAGACAGGGGGTGTTGCATATCAAAAATCTGCCTAACTATGGGATTAGTGTCATTCCTGTTGTAGGCCCAGGCAGGATTATCATTAAAGTCCTTGAGGAATATGGTGTTACGGACAGCCTTTATTTTTCTCAAATGCCAAGGGAGTATAATATCCCATTTAAAATCTATGCATTTGTGAATTATATTTTAAATACCGTTAATTCGTGGCATTACATGTGTAAAAACCTGAAAAAATTTGCAATTGAAAAGCGTGTTGATCTTATATTCGCCAACCGCGTTGCTGGCTGGTTGATAGCCGGTCCCCTTTCGAAAAGATTGAATATACCCTGTATATGGCGAGGGGGGAGTAGATCAAACAGTGCAGTGAAGAGTCTAGCGCTTCGGATATTGTGTAAATTTTATGCTCCTGATGCTTTTATTTCTAACTGTAAAGCTGTGGAAAAATCGTTAATCCCCTTAGTAAATTCACCAGGTTTCATTGTCTATAACGGCGTAGATCTTGATAAGTTTAATCCCGATAAGGTAAGGCCAAGAATCAGGAGCGAGATGAACCTAAATCATACTAATATTGTCGGTATTGCAGCCAGGCCTGCTCCAGGCAAAGGATTAGATCTACTGGCAAAAATAGTCAAGAAGTTAGCGTTCAGAAACTCGGATATAAAATTTTTAATTGCTGGCGATTATGGCTGGAAGACTCATTATCAAAATTATTTCAGATCTTTTGATCTGGACGGGCGCGTATCTTTTTTGGGGTACGTTCAAGATATCGAAACATTTTATAAAAGCTGTGATGTTGTCATCCTTACTCCTCACGAGCGATCCATTGAGGGACTGCCGAACTCACTTCTTGAGGCCATGGCTATGGAATGCCCTGTAGTTGCTACGAACGTAAGTGGTATAAAGGAAATTATAAAGCAGGGAGAAAACGGGTTTCTTGTACCTGATGGAGATAGCTATAAGCTGGCCAAGTATCTGAACATTCTATTCTCGAATGATAATCTTAGAAGGGAGATGGGTAAAATGGGGCGTAAAACCATAATTGAGAGATTTTCTGAAAATGAATCAATGGAGAAACTCGTCCGAGTGATCAACAAGGTCGTTCATTCAACTCATAAAGGCAGATCAAGAACAAATGAGATTTTTTGAAAGGCATCAGGGAAGAATTATAAAATCTGCATAGTCTGTTATTACTTCGCTCTTTGTCCCATCACCATCAGTCATAATGGCAATGTATTGGAGTGAAGGTACCTCCTTCGTTTTAAAAAGCCTTTTAAAATCTTCCTTGAAATTTACTTCTTCTTTGATCCACTGTCCTTTTTCAGCATTAATCCTTGAATTTATAACCACTACGTACATTTTGCCAAGCAAGGAATGTTCTTTTATTATAGTACTAACCGGCATGGCTGAGCTGTAGACGTATTTAACTGTATAATTGTAAGAGCCTTCTCTGAATATACAATAAACTGCACCCGCCGAGTCTCTTCTGCCCTTTACACGCTCGTCAGCACCCACCGGGAATTTAAGCACACGCCATTTCCAAGAGAGCTTTGAATATGTGCCTGTCGTTGCTGGCAATTCGGTGCGAAGGGTCACGGTTTTCAGGGGAGGCTTATAATATGCCCGAATAAATTTTTTGTCGTCTTCAGTTTGAAGACTATAATAGTTTACATTGCTAGATATAGCCTTTATCTTTTTAAAATTTGTTACAGGAATTTTTAGGGAGGTATAACCTTCTGAGAAAGATGGAGCATTGTGGATTGTAAAAAAAATAATAATAAAAAGAATATAAAACGAATTAAAAAAAAATACTTTTTTCATATTTAATAAATATCCACAATTTATTAAGATTATTTATTTTACGATAATTCTATTTAAATTGCATCAAATCGAATCAAGTCATCCTCATAAAAGCATCCATATTTCAGTGATGTCTAATAATTAGAGAAGTCATCTGTAACAAAGTCGATTGCCGTCCATCCTCGCTAAAGACCACCCCACCCACCACTATGGGCCTTAGATAGACGGCAATTGGCACCACCTTACCTACCTGTTATTAGGCTTCCTTACTAATCACGGAAATATGGATGCTTTTATTAAGCCTGAGCACCTCTTGATATTGTTGTTAAATCTTTCATTAGCAGATTGCTCTCTATCCAGTTCTATCTGGGCTTATTCATATAATTCTACATAATCTTAAGATTTTTTGGAGAATTCTCCGCTCAAATAATACTTGACAATTTAACCTTTGTTTAGGTAATGTGAGTAAGTTATCACTTCAATGAAAAAATCAATTTTAACTCTGGAAAAGGAAACAAGAAAAAAAGAAATCGTTAGCACTGCTTTGAAAATAGTGGATAAATATGGGATTAAGGGATTAACAGTAGCCCGGATTGCCAAAGAGATAGGCTTTGTGGAATCGGCTTTGTACAGGCACTTTCGATATAAAAAAGAGATTCTGTTAATGATTTTAGACAGTGTTTATTTGGATGGTCAGTCTCATTTTAGGGCTGCAGTGCATTCGGCCCAAGATTCGACTGAAGCTTTAAGATTGCTGCTTAGGAAACATCTTAAATACTTAGAATCATATCCAGGGCTATTCAGAGTCATTTATTCAGATGAGATTCACATGGGAGAGAGTTCTCTTTTAGATAAGCTCCATTTTTTTACTAATGCTACTATTAGGTCGGTGAAAAAGATAATATCCCAGGGAGTGAAAGAGGGCATTTTTAGAAAAGACATTAATCTTTCCCTGGCTGCTATTCATTTTTTGGGAATTATTCAGACAGCTTTTTCTTTTTGGACAGTAAAAGACAGAAAAATATCTTTAATTAGAGCTGGAGATAAACTCCTTTCACAGTTTTTTTCAGGCATAAAAGCTTAAATTATTAAAAAAATCAAGAATTAGAGTGAATGTTCACTATTATGAATAATAATTGAATTTGCTGACAATGAGACTGCAATTTATTATATGCCTTCACTTGAGTATAGAATTTTAGATTATGTAATAATTCAGATGGGTACTTTTATAACAACAGGTAAAGAATTGAAAACTAAATTTGGTGTATTTAAGAATGATAAACTCGCCTTTTTTCTTATCAAGATAGATTTCTGAAATAAAAGGAAAGATAAAAAGGGAGGTATTTAAATGAAAGATTTTTTTGAAAGATTAATTTTAATAGGTCTGGGGCTTATGACTGTCACTAAAGAAAAAGTTGAGAAATTCGCAGATGAACTGGTAGAGAAAGGTAAAATAAAAAGAGAAGATGTGCCGCAACTTATCGAAAATATTTTACAGAGTGCAGAAAGAGGAAGAGAAAAAGTGCGAGAGGTTATTCAAGAAGAAATTAAAAACTCCTTAGACGTTTTAAATCTTCCCACCAAAAAAGAGATTGATGAGATAAAAAAGAAACTGGAAGAGATAGACAAAAAGATTGGTTCTGAGCTTAGATGAAAATACAAAGGGTAGGGAAGAGAATAAAAAACCTGAAAAGGGCCCAACAGATTTTTTCTGTTCTCTTAAAATATGGCTTTGATGATATAGTAAGCGCGCTTAGAAAAGATCTTGCCATAAAATTAGGTAAGGGATTAATTAGAAAAACGCCCTCTCTGAAAAGAGAGGAAAGGGTTAGAAAAGTTTTTGAAGAACTTGGGCCGACATTTATTAAATTGGGTCAGATTTTAAGTTTAAGGCCTGATATAGTTCCCCTTAAAATCGCGAATGAATTGAGGAAGCTTCAAGATGAGGTTCCTCCTTTCTCCTCTGAGGAGGCGGTAAAGATAGTTGAAGAGGAAATAGGAAAGAAAGTTAAAGAGATTTTTTCTTATTTTTCTATGGATCCTATGGCTGCTGCCTCTATTGCTCAGGTCCACCGGGCTAAAACCTTTTCTGAGGAAGAAGTGGTGGTAAAAATAAAAAGACCAGATATTGAAAAAATGATAGCCTTGGATCTGGATATTCTTTTTCATTTAGCAAAAATTGCCGAGCAGAGGATTACAGAAGTAAAATTATATAATCCAATTCAGATACTTGAGGAGTTTTCCTCAACCCTTCAAAAAGAGATTAATTTTTACAATGAGGGAAGAAACATTGATAGGTTTAGAAGAAATTTTGAGGCTGATAGTTCTGTCTACATTCCTAAAGTGTACTGGGAGCTTTCTGGAGAAAGAATCCTTACCATGGAGTTTATCGATGGTGTGAAATGCTCTGATCTTAAAAAGATAGAAGAAAAAGGACTGGATAGAAAGAAAATAGCTTATAATGGTGCCCAATTAATTCTAAAGCAGGCCTTCGACCACGGATTTTTCCACGCCGACCCTCATCCTGGAAATCTCTATGTTCTGGAAGGAAATGTTATTGCTCCTTTGGATTTTGGGATTGTTGGCAGACTGAGCGATGAAATGAGAGAAGAACTTGAAGATATTCTTTTAGCTGTAATTAAAAAAGATGTTAATAGGATCTTGAGGGTTTTTTATCAGATGGGAGTTATAAGGGATGAATTTGATTCACAAAGATTGAAAGCAGACACTTTTGAATTTCTTGATAGATATTATAGAGTTCCCCTAAATCAGTTGGATGTTCCTTCTATAATCAATGAAATGTTTGAGCTGGTAAGGAAGCATAAGATTAGGTTTCCTGCTGATTTTACCTTACTCTTGAAATCATTGGCCACGGTTGAAGGTGTAGGGAGGTTGCTGGACCCTGAGTTTAATATGATCGAAATTGCCCTTCCTTATGGCAGGAAAATTATTAAGAAAAGGAGAGGCATAGAAAGACAGGCTAAATTTCTGTCAGCTCTAATAGAAGATTATAGGCAGATGATAAGAAATTTTCCATCTGAGTTTGTCGATATACTTAAGAAAATAAAAAGGGGAGAAGCCAGAGTAAAATTAGAGCATAAGAATTTAGAAAAATTAATTTCATCTCTTGAAAGAACAGCAAAGTTTATTTCAATGGCTCTGATAATTGCTGCTTTGATGATAAGTTCATCCTTGCTTGTCCAGATAAAGAGTAAAATAATTTATCATTTTTTAGGGATTGGAGGATTTATAATAGCTTCAATATCTACCATATTTCTTTTATTTCTTGTTTTGAAAAGAAGTAAGAATAATTATTAGCATCTATTTTAATAAAAAAAGAAAGATTAACTAAGCTAACATAATTTTGATAGATTGTAACCAATCCCCAATAAGAATTGGGTTAGGATGACAACAAACACATTACTTCTTATGACTGCCAAAAATTTAGCCTTATCCTTGAAACTAAGGGTCCCTATTATGGCCTTTATGGCAAGGGGGAAGGATAATAGTGCTAATAACTGAGCAGGGAGAAAACCGCTGCCGCCGCTGAAAGGAGTTTTTTTATTCTCAGATCTATTCCAGTGAAAAATAAAAAGAACAGCGATTGGATATTATTTTTTCTTATTAAGGGGTAGCCTCCTGGGAGTCTTGACTGCCTTAAAGGCTTTTTTGGATTTCCATCGGTCGAAATCAAGCCAGTAAAATATCTTCAGCCTGCTTATTTAATTTGAAGTTTTTAGATTTACTTTGAGCTGACAGCAGCCATTTGCATTTATAGACTCAGCGTGGTATTTTACTGAAAACTCAAATAGAGTGGCCAGAAACGTGAAAAGGAATTCAGCCTTTAAAAAGGGAAATCCTTCTTCAATGCATAAATCTCCTATGAAACTGAGCCGAGAGCTCAGCCTTTTTTCAGTAACCATGATAGGTGTGGGGGCTATGATCGGGGCTGGCATTTTTGTTCTGACGGGGATTGCGGCTGGTGTGGCCGGGCCGGCTATTATTGTGGCCTTCCTCCTCAATGGAGTGGTGGCTCTTTTTACTGCTTCTGCCTATGCGGAGCTGGGTGGTTCGATTCCAGAAGCGGGCGGAGGCTATCTATGGGTTAAAGAAAGTCTTCCCCAGCCTTCAGGTTTTCTCTCAGGCTGGATGAGCTGGATGGCTCATTCGGTGGCCTGTTCCCTCTATGCTGTCGGCTTTGGTGCCTATTTTGGTGAAGTACTCATGGAATTTGGCGCTCACAGTTACATCCCGCCTGAAGCTCTGAAGAAAATACTAGCAGTTGTTATTGTAGTCATTTTTTCGGCTATCAATTATCACGGGGCTAAAGAGACAGGCAAGGCTGGCAATGTGGTTACTGTTCTCAAGATTTTAATTCTTTTCCTGTTTGTTCTGATGGGTGCTAAAATTATTTTTTCAGACCCAAGCAGATTAACTCATTTCACACCATTTTTTGCTAAGGGTTTTTTTGGTATCTTGACCGCTATGGGACTGACCTATATCGCTTTTGAAGGCTACGAGATTATTGCCCAAAGTGGGGAAGAAGTTAAGGATCCTGTCAAAAACATTCCTAAAGCAATCTTTATTTCCCTGCTCATTGTAGTCCCTATTTATATTTTAGTGGCATTTATTGCTCTTGGTGTTGTCAACCCTGGGACAATGACGCCGTGGGCTTTTCTGGCCGCCAAAAAAGAAATAGCTATGGTAGAAGCAGCCCGAAATATAAGTGTCTGGGGCGGAGTTGTCCTCCTTTTGGGTGGGCTGCTATCAACTATTTCTGCTCTTAATGCTACTATCTACAGTTCTTCCAGGGTCTCCTTTGCCATGGGCAGAGACCATAATCTGCCCCCTGTCTTTGCTCAAATTCATGCCCGCTTTAGAACTCCCAGCGGGGCCCTGCTGGTCTCTTCTGCCCTTATTATCCTTATGATCATTCTCTTACCCATAGAAGACATAGCTTCTAGTGCTGATATTATGTTTCTTTTCCTTTTTATTTTTGTCAATGTGGCCCTGATTCATATCCGCCACCAAAGGCCGCATCATCTTAAAGGCTACAAATCGCCTCTTTTCCCCCTGTTTCCTTTGCTGGGTATTATCACTCAGAGTGTTCTAGTCGTTATTATGTTTTCTTATAGTCCCAAGTCATTCTTTATTAGCCTCCTCTGGATAGGAGCCGGCATTTCTATATACTACGGCTATGCCAAACAGAGTGAGAAAGCTGAGATAGGACCAAAAGTCATTATCGAAGAGAAAGAACTGGCCCACAAGGATTTTAGAATAGTCCTGGGAATCGAAAAGAAGAGTGAAATTGTGCCTCTTATGAACTTGGCCTTAGCATTGGCCAAGGAAAAAGACGGTGAGATTTTTGTGACCCATGTCATATCCCTGCCGCCCCAAACGCCTTTAAGTGTTTCCAAACGCTTTATTGAAGAGAGGAGAGGCATTTTAAAGGAGGCAGATGAAATTGGTGAAAAGAGCCAGATTCCGGTCAGCTTTAATATAAGGGCTTCACATATTATTTATCATGGTCTGTTGGATAGTGTTATCGAGAATAAAAGCCATGCTCTTCTTCTGGGCAGCGGCCAGGTTAAAGCCAGGGGTAAGCTTTTAGGCAGCGTCTTGGATCCCTTGATTCAGGAGGCCCCCTGTGATGTAGGCATTATGAAAATAAAAAAAGATGGGCAATTTAAAAGAATACTTATTCCTACTGCTGGTGGTCCCAATGCCAAGCTGGCTTTTGAATGGGGAACCTGGCTAGCCAGACAGAATAAGGGAAAAGTTACTCTCCTTTCAGTAGTTGAGGATAAAAAAGGTAAGAGGAGAGCGAAAGGATGCTTGTTGGACACAAGAAAAGGAGTCTCTTTTGAGCCAGCCGTGGTAGTAGAGAAGGTTGTGTTCGGTAGGGATGTGCTGGAGACAATCCTGGAAGAGGCCAAGAGTTATGATATGATTTTGATTGGAGCCAGTAAAGCCGGAATCTGGAGAAGAGTCCGCTTTGGGACTATTCCAGAGAGACTGACCAGGTCATCACCGATTTCCGTTCTAGTGGTGCGCAAATACGAGGGAGTTATCCGTTCCTGGCTGAGAAGGTTCTTGGCGGGATAATCAACCTAAGGCCAAGGTGACAAGGCTGCCTGTTTTTTCAACCTTTTCCTGGGGGGAACATTCCTAGCGTAAAAAGAGATGAAGCAAGATGGTTATTTTTAATAGAACTCTGGCTGCTGATATATCGATTTTTGTCTAGGGATGCAAGCCAAAGATAATTCTCTCTATATATTTGAAAAAAGACAGAAAGAATAATATTCTAGTAAGAGAATTGAGGTAAAGGCTGTAGATAGTATAAGTAATATGAATGGATTTGGGAATTTCTTCCCAAAAAAAAGAGGACAAAAAGGTGTAGAAAAGCCTTAAAAAGCGAGGGAATCAGAGTCAGCCAAATATTTGGCTATTTTTACTTTAAAAGTAAATGCAGAAATTAGGTAAACTAAGCACCCTCCTCAAAACCGGCCGACGTTTTTTCCACCAAGAACTCCAACAACTAAGAAAAACAGAGCACACCTTTATGGTCTTGGTCGCTGTTATTATCGGTATTTTGGGAGGATTTGGGGCTATCTTGTTTCGCTTTGCCATTCGCTTTTTTCAGGGAGCTTTTTTTGGAACTTGGCACTATACTCTGGATTATGCTCTCCATCTCCCCTGGTATGTTAAACTTATTGTTCCGGCGGCAGGCGGTTTGATTGTCGGACCGATTGTCTTCTATTTTGCCCGGGAGGCCAGAGGACATGGGGTGCCAGAAGTAATGGAGTCTATCGTCCTCAGGGGTGGAGCTATCCGTCCCCGAGTAGTCATCGCCAAGATTGCAGCCTCGGCTGTTTGTATCGGTTCTGGTGGATCAGTTGGTAGGGAGGGGCCTATTGTCCAGATAGGCTCGTCTATTGGCTCAACCCTTGGCCAACTTCTCAAGGTTAGTGGTTCACGCTTGCGAACATTAGTGGCCTGTGGAACCGCGGCTGGGATTGCTGGTACCTTTAACGCCCCTATTGCTGGGGCTCTTTTTGCCATGGAAATCATCCTCAGTGATTTTGGAATTTCTCAATTCAGTCCTGTCGTAATTTCATCAGTGGCTGCTACTGTCATTTCTCGACATTTTTTAGGAGATTTTCCTGCTTTTATCATCCCCCGCTATGAATTAGTCAGCGTTTTTGAATTAATTCCTTATATTATTCTGGGAATACTGGCCGCTTTTGTGGCGTTAGCCTTTATTAATTTGTTGTACAAAACTGAAGATTTATTTAACAGCCTGAGTATCCCTAGCTTTCTTAAGCCTGTGATGGGGGGCTTGATGATCGGGGCTGTAGCTATTTATTTCCCCCACATTTTTGGTGTCGGTTATGAGACTATAGATCTAGCTCTGGAGAGTAAAATAGCCTGGTATTTACTGCTTCTGCTTATTGGCTTAAAACTTATCGCCACCTCCATTACTATCGGCTCTGGCGGTTCAGGGGGGATCTTTGCCCCTTCTTTATTCTTGGGGGCAAGTTTGGGTGGATTGGTAGGAACGATCATCCATAGTCTTGTGCCGGCTCATACAGCTTCTTCTGGTGCCTATGCCTTGGTAGGTATGGGGGCGGTGGCGGCCGGAGCTATGCATGCCCCGATTACTGCCATTTTGATTATCTTTGAACTGACAGATGACTACCGCATCATTCTGCCGTTGATGATAGCCTGCATCATCAGTGTCCTAATCACTACGCGCTTGAAAAAAGATTCGATTTATACACTCAAGCTTTCCCGCCGAGGTATTGATCTCTTTCGGGGCCAAGAGATCAATGTATTGCGTTCGCTAAAAGTTTCCAAAGTGATGAAAACTGATTATGAAACAGTCAAGGCGGATACTCCTTTTCGCCAATTAATGGATTTAACCATAACTAGCCCCCATTCCAATTTCTTTGTCATCGATAAAAATAATTATTTGTCAGGGATAATATCAATCCATGATGTGCGAAAAATCCTTAATCGATCAGAAGACCTGGAGCCCATTTTAGTGGCTTTTGACCTTCTGTCCCCTCTCAGCTATTATTTCACTCCGGATGATACCCTTGATGTAGTCATGAAAGCCTTTGGTGAAATAAATATTGATGAATTGCCGATTGTTAACAGTGAGTCGAAAAAGCAGTTAATCGGCACTATTTCTAGAAATGATATGATCGAAGCCTATAATAAAGAAGTTTTAAAGCGGGACATGGTAACTACTGTCTCCAGCTACATAAGCTCACTCCAGAAATTTAAAAAAGTAGAGATGATGGATGGACAGATTCTTTGTGAAATTGAAGTTCCGGGAGAATTTGTGAATAAAACTCTCCAAGAGTTGGATCTGCGGAAACGTTTCTCTATCGAAGTTGTCCTCATTAGACAGAGCTATCATCCGAAGAAGAAAGAAAAACAGAATCTTATTGCTCCCAAACCAGACTATCGTTTTAAACTGGGTGATACGATTTTAATCATGTGTCCTAAGGAGAGCTTGAAAAACCTGGGATTTATTAAGGGGCAGGCAGAACTCTAGAGAGAAAATTAGATTTTCTATCATATTCTAATATTCTTAAGTAACATTCTAAAAGATTCTAAAATATTCTAAAGGGTCAGACCGATTTATCCTATTAATAAAAAAGAAGATAGCCTTAAATTTGATTTAATTATGGTGCTTAGAGCGCGTTTTTTGAGGTTAAATAAGGTTTGTAAGGAGCTTTAGCCTCATGGAGAATATGTGAATCTCCTCTCCTTTCTATTTTTCGGGCCCTTGACTTTTCTCCACTCTCTTTCCTTATTTTTTCTAGAAAAGAACAGCTTCCCACAGCAACGCTTTCTGTCCATTTCTTATCTCTCTCAAGATAGAGATTTGTTTTAATCGCGTTTTCAACTACCCATTGTCTGTAATCAATTAGGTCTTACGATCTTTGGCGAATTTAAGTAGGAATTCTTTTTTATGGCAACGGTGAGTGATATGCCAGATGAGTCCTGACTGAAAATATCTTCTTGCTCTTGGCATTTTTTTTGCTATTTAGAAAGACGATTTTGGCCCTAAAAAAGCTCATTTAAGGATAGAAATTGATATATTATGGTGAGTTTCTGTTGTTAAATCAATAATTTAAGTCGGTCTGACCCTATTTAAGTATTTAAGTATTTATTTAAGCTTATTTAAGCTATTTAAAAAAATATCAAAATAAGGCATTCTTCACAAATGCAAAAATAGAGGTGAGAAATAATTCTCCAGAAAGGCAAGGTTTAATTTTCCAGAATTTGATAAATATAGATTTTAGCCCCGCGATTTTTATCTATAAGATAGAGTTTATTTTTTTTAAGGCGGATACCATCGACAAAGTGATTAAGTTGAATTTTGCCTAACAGAATGCCTTCATGAGAATAGATTTCCAGTTGGTACATATCTGTCGTTTGAAGATCCGTATTGCCCTTCAGGGAAAAAGACAGGGTTTTTTCTCCACTCTCACTAATCATGGCTCTAACTGCAGTATCTACACGTTCTTTTTGTCTTATTTGTCTTTTAAGGCCTACGACCCATATTCTTCCCTTCCCATCAACTGCAATGCCGTTAGAGCAGCGGTTCATTTGCGGCATTTGAATTAGGCGGTTCCCTCCCTTGGCTTCCATTTTTCCTTTGTTCTTTGGAGGATCGGTGCTATAAGGTAATTTTCGATCAGCTCTCCACAGGAGTTTCCCTTCGGGTGAGTATTGTTCGATGCGATTCTGATGGTGGAAAGCAAGGTAGACATTACCCTCGAGGTCGACATCGAAATTGAAGCTGTTGCCTACCTTATTTAGAAGAATATTTTTATAATCAAAGGCATCTCCAAATCTTTTTAAAACATCGCCTTCAAGGTTAATTATTTTGATTAGCTTGGGGAGTTTATTCTCTTCTTCCCAACTACCGGGCATAAAACTGATGGTGCTGCCGCCGCTGGACATGGCGAGAACGCCCTTTTTTAAGAGTCTAATAGGACCCATAGGCTCTTTGATAAGTCGTATAGTTTTAAATTCTTTACCATCGGGCTTTAGAATTTGAATCCTTTGATTATTAGGATCGGAGATATATAAGAATCCGTCAGGATCAACATCGACAGATGTTGGGAAATAAAATTCGCCAGGCCCTTGGCCTTTATGGCCAATGGAAGCCATAAACTGGCCCTGGGCATTGAATTTTTGGAGGCGGTGATTGCCAGTATCGAGGATATAAATATTACTTTCATTATCGATGGCCACGTCAGAAGGAAGATAAAAGGCCAGGTTTTCTTCCTCGGCCTCAATATCTCCAATAGTTTGAACAAGCTTCACTGAGACTTGGCTCTTTTTCTCCCACTGACCCTTTTGACCGTTGTGAATTATTTGTACTCCGTTGATTTCTTCTACTTTCTGAGCCAGTAGGCTCGGATTAAGAAAAAGCAGGAAGAAGGCTGCTGCCAATAGCAAGCTTGAAATTTTTCTCATTTTAGTACCTCCTTTGTTATATTGAACTTAATTCCAAGGAAAAGAGTTGCCTTGGGTGTTGCCCCTGAGATCATTAAGTTGAAATTATAAGGAAATTATATTATTTGTGCAAAGCTGCTTTCCATTTGTTTCAACCATTTTACCGTTTGACATGATTGACCTTACTGTGATTTATTGGATTGAGAATATTTTTTTAGGATATAGAACATGAGCCAAAAATTACAAAAGTTATTAATCTTAATGTTTTTAATTGGTGTCCTTTGTTTAAATCCTTGTCTTTCCCAAGATGAAATTCCTGATCTAAGTCGAGTTAAAATCATAACCACTCATGTGGCCGGTCCAATCTATATGCTGGAAGCAACAGGCGATGTAGCTGGAAATATAGCCGTTTCAGTCGGTCCAGATGGCATTTTAATGGTTGATACTCAATTTGCCCCTTTGGGGGAATTAATAATAGCCGAGTTAAGAAAAATTTGCCAAGGAGAGGTCAAGTATGTGATTAATACTCACTATCATGAGGATCATACTCATGGTAATCTTTTTTTTGGTAAATCTGCTTTGATTATTGCCCAAGAAAATGCCAGGAAGCGTCTTTTGAATTTGCCTAGGTATGCCCAGCCAACCATAACCTTTGCCCAACAACTATCGCTTTATTTCAACGGCGAAGAGGTAAAAATCATCCATAATCCACCCGGCCATACGGACAATGATGTAGTTGTCTTCTTTACCAAGTCCAATGTTGTCCATTTGGGTGACCTCTGGAATTCTGGCAACTGGAGTTTTCCTACAGTGGACCTTGAAGGTGGGGGTAGTGTGTTGGGTATGCTCCAAAATATTGAAAATCTTATCCGAACGATTCCTGAAGGAGCTAAAATAATTCCCGGTCACTATGAACTTTCTAACCTTAAAGGTCTAAAATCTACAAGAGATATGCTGGTGGAGACTATTGGCTTGGTCAAGAGAAAAAAATCTGCTGGTCTGAGCCTTGAGCAAATAAAGAAAGAAGGCCTACCTTCTAAATATAAGGACTGGGGCAGAGGCTACACCAAGGCGGAAACATGGATTGAAAACATATATTACGGGCTGGAAAAGCTAAAATCATTAGATAAAAATTAAAGGAGGAGTCATCTCCATGAAAATAAAAACAGTTGCTCTTATTGGGATTTTAATAGGAATTTTTGCTTTGTTGCTAACCTGCAGTCAGCCAAGAACTGAAGATGGCCAACAGTCCTCTATTGCTGGAGAAAAGCCGGAGAGAGTAATTGAGGTTCAGCCAAAAGCCAGGAGAGTTTATAAGAACAAGAAGGAATATTGGGAGGCGGAGTTTGATGAAGGGCATATCATGGTTTTGATACCAGCCGGCGAATTTACTATGGGTTCGAATGAAGGCTTGGCCGATGAGAGGCCTGTCCATAAAGTTTATCTTGACGATTATTGGTTGGCTAAGTATCCAGTCACCGTGGCCCAGTTTCGAAGATTTGTTAATGAAACTGGCTATGTAACCGATGCCGAAAAAGGTCTGGGTTCTTGGCAGTTCTGGAAGGGGGAGTGGGTGGTCAGATTAGATGGTAACTGGAAAAATCCATATTTTAAGCAGGGGGACAATCACCCTGTAGTAAGTGTTAGCTGGAATGATGCAGTGGCTTATTGCCAGTGGCTGTCGGAAAAGACAGGCCTTGATTTCAAATTGCCCACCGAAGCTCAATGGGAAAAGGCCGCTCGTGGCCTAGACCAACGCCGATACCCTTGGGGAAATGAAAGACCAGATGGGACTAAGGCTAATTACGCTGATATCAGTTTTTGGAAGAAATACGGAGATGTCAGGCAGCCAGATAAAAGCATTGATGATGGTTACACGGAAACTTCACCTGTGGGAAGCTACCCAGCTGTGGCTTCTCCTTACGGTCTGCTGGATATGGCTGGTAATGTCTGGGAGTGGTGTTATGATGTCTATGATCCCTACTATTATGCCGTTTGTCCTTATAAAAATCCTTTAGGCCCACCAGACAGGGAGAGACCGGATCAGCCACGGGTTAATCGTGGGGGTGGCAGTTGGACTGACAGATCAGGTTTTATCACTCCTGAAGGAGGCCATAATTTGCGCTCAGCGGCTCGTACTGGCGACGAACAAAACAGCAGTGATGATCACATGGGCTTTCGGATCTGTTTGGATTATACAAAGCGGTGATCATAGGTGATCATAATTAATAATATCATAGTAGAAATATATACCTGTAATGAAAAAGCAAGGTGAATTTAATTAGTTCCGTCGATGTTAGACTTCTAATAAGGAAAGTTATAAACCCAAAAAAAATTTTTCTTGAGATCTTCCTTGAGGAGAGTAAAATAGCTTTTATCTAGAGTGAACTGTCTACATTATTTAATATCTTGTATAGTGTTAATTTTAGCCCCAATGGGGAATCTTAATCTCAAATAAGGAGGGAGAGAGTGAATTCTCATTCAAATTCCATCAAGAGAGTCGCAGTCTTTTTAGGTTTAATGGGGATGCTGTTTTTCTGCCTTAATTGGAGTCAATTTTCTTATGCTCAAGAGATAACCCCTGACCTTTATAAAGTGCTTCGCTATCGCCATATCGGTCCTCCCGGCAACAGGACAGCGGCCGTTTGCGGGGAGCCTGGTAATCCCCTGGTCTATTATGTTGGTGCTTCTTCTGGAGGAATCTGGAAGTCAACTGATGGGGGCACTACCTGGTTTCCTATTTTTGATAAGCAGCCGGCTCAATCAATCGGAGCCCTGGCTGTTGCTCCTTCGGATCCTAATATCATCTGGGCTGGAACTGGCGAGGCCTTTGTCCGCAGCAATATCTCCATCGGCAATGGTGTTTATAAATCCACTGATGGAGGTAAGACCTGGCAGCATATGGGCTTAGACAAGACAGGCCGCATCGGTCGGGTGGTCATTGATCCCCGGGATCCTAATATTGTCTTTGTAGCGGCCATGGGGCACTGCTATGGTCCCCAGAAAGAGAGAGGCGTTTTCAGAACTAAAGATGGAGGAAAAACATGGAAACAGGTGTTGTTTGTTGACGAGAATACAGGATGTTTTGAGATCGCTATGGACCCTAATAACCCAAGAATTCTGTTTGCCGGCATGTGGGCGCTGGTTATTCATACCTGGGGCAGATTCAGCGGTGGGCCTAACGGCGGTATCTGGAAATCAACCGATGGAGGTGATACCTGGAAACATCTGACAGGACACGGCCTTCCAGATCCACCGCTGGGCAAGATAGGTCTGGCCATTGCTCCCAGCAACTCTCAGGTGGTTTACGCCCTAATTGAAACCGGCCATCCCAATCGAGGTGTCCTCTGGCGTTCAGATGACGGCGGCGAAAACTGGAAACTGGTCAGCTATAACCGCCTTTTAAACGAAAGACCCCATTATGCTTCACGAATAATGGTTAATCCAGCTGATGAAAATGAGGTCTACTTTGCGGCTAACAGTCAGAGTCGAACTCTGGACGGTGGCTATACTACTGAAACTGTACCCTGGAGCGGTGATTGTCATGATATGTGGGCTGATCCCAAAAATCCGGACAGGATGATGATCTCCAATGATGGAGGGGTAATTATAACTCTTAACCGGGGTAAAACTTGGCAGAGGGTAACCCTGCCCATAGCTCAGATGTATCACGTCTATGTCGATAATCAGGTGCCTTATTATGTTTATGGCGGCCGTCAGGATGGGCCAGCTTATAGAGGACCAAGTACAGGCTCACCTGAAGGTTTTGGCCGCACCCGCAACCTCTGGGAGACAACCGCTGGAGGAGAATGTGGCTATATCGTTCCCGATCCAGTTGATTCTAATATTGTCTGGGGAGGAAGCTATAATGCTCAACTGGAAAGAGCGAACTATAAAACAGGACACATCCGAACCGCCCATGTCTGGCCAGAATCCATCTATGGCTCTCATGCTGCCGCAGTCAAATACCGTTTTAACTGGACTTTCCCTATCCATATTTCCCCTCATGATCATAATAAGGTCTATGTTGGCAGCCAATATATCCACATGACCACTGATGGCGGACGCAGCTGGACTATTATCAGCCCGGACCTGACCACCAATGATAAAAGCAAGCTGGGGCCTTCAGGCGGTTTAACCCGGGATAACCTGGCTGTTGAGTATGGCTGTGTGGTCTTTGCCATTGCTGAGTCACCCCTGGAAGAAGGCTGTATCTGGGCCGGGACAAATGATGGTTTAGTTCAAATCACCAGAGATGGAGGTAAAACATGGACCAATGTTACCAAAAATATTCCTAATCTGCCTCCCTGGGGAACAGTCAGCAATATCGAGCCTTCCCGTTATGAGGCTGGAACAGCTTATATTACTGTTGATTTTCATCAGATGAATAATCGAGACCCTTATGTCTACAAGACTACTGATTATGGTCAAACCTGGAAATCTCTCAGCGCTGATATTCCTAAGAGTGTTTTCAGTTACTGCCATTGGATTCATGAGGACCCGGTAAGAAAAGGGCTTCTTTATCTGGGGACAGAAAATGCTATTTATGTCTCCTTCAATGATGGTCAAAACTGGCTGCCTCTTCAGAACAATCTGCCTCATGCCCCTGTGTCTCACATGGTTGTCCAGGAAGAGTTTGATGATCTAGTGGTAGCCACTTACGGGCGGGGTTTCTGGATTATGAATGATATCAGTCCGCTGCAGCAGCTTACTCCAGAGGTGTTGAAGTCTGATGTTTACCTCTTTAAACCGCATCATTCCTACCGCCTCCATAGTATTGTTGGTGGTCCCACAGTTTTCCCCCGTGCTTATATCAATTATTATTTAAAAAAAGAAGCAAAGGGTCCGGTGACAATAACTATCCTTGATGGTCAAGGACAAGTAGTCAACACCCTTAAGGGGACAAACCATCACGGAATCAATCGGGTGAGCTGGAATTTAAGATACCCAGGAGCAAGACCGACAAAACTGAGGACCAAGCCACCTGGCAATCCTCATGTGGTCGAGGAGAAAAGATTTGTCAAGACCTGGATTCGAGAAGGCTGGTACCCTCTCCTAAGTTGGGGTAGCTTTGGTGGCTTCAGAGGCTTTTTGGTTGCTCCAGGCACTTATACAGTTAAACTCAGGGTTGATGGTCAAGAATTCAGCCAATCGTTGCTTATTAAGAAAGATCCTCATTCTGAAGGATCAGTTGAAGATATAAAAAAACAGATTCGATTACAGATGGCCATTCGCCAGGACTTGAACACAGTCTCGGATATGATCATCCAGATTGAATGGATGAGAAGGCAGTGTTATGACCTCAAAGATGTACTGAAGGCAGGTCAGAGAGAAAAGGATGTCCTGGAGGCCATCGATGATTTCGATAAAAAGCTCTGCTCTATCGAGAATGAACTCTTTCAGCCTATTATTGCCGAAGGAGATACCAAATCTTTCCGCTATCCCCAAAAGCTCTATTTCAAACTGTCTGTGCTGGCTGAAGATGTAGCCAAAGATGTCGATTTGGCCCCTAACAAGCAACAGGGTGAGGTCTACGCTGTCCTCAACAAACGGTTGGCTGTTCAGAAGGAACGTTATCAGAAATTATTGGCCGAAGATCTGCCCGCTTTCAACAGTTTTCTTCAAGAAAAGAGGCTAGCCGGGATTGTTGTTCCCGAAATTAAATGAAAGAGCTCCTCTGGCAGAGGAAGGCTACTATGTTCAAAAGGATGAGGTTGTTGGCTATGTGACTGATTTTTTTGGCCATAAGCTTGAGGAGGTCAGAGCTCCTTATGATGGGATAATCCTTTATATTATCTCCACTCCTCCTATCAACGAGGGAGAGCCATTGGTCTCTGTTGGTGGCTTTGAGTAATGGCCGCTAAAAACAATAATTCAAGGCTGTAGGCTCCTTGAGAGGCTTTAAGATCGCTGGCGGCTTCCTTATCCAGCACTAACTCTACTTTTTTTGCCAGTGTTTAGTTGCCGGTGCCGCTCCTGTTCTGATACCAGCAGTAAAATTGCAATATTAGTCGAAGGTTGCATTTGCCAGCAATATTAGAGAAGATTATAGGAGGTTATTTTAAAGGAGAGCCAAATGGAGGTAATCATTGCGTCAGATCATGCAGGCTTTCGTTTAAAGGAGAGAATAAAAAAATATTTGGCTAGAAAAGAGATAGAATATAAAGACTTTGGTACTCATTCTTTAAAATCAGTTGATTACCTTGATTATTCCTTGAAAGTAGCTTAAGAAGTGACCAAGGATAAAGACAAGCGAGGGATTCTAATCTGCGGCACCGCTTTAGCCCAAGAAAAAATAAAAGAGTATTTATTAAAAATTTAAATCTGAAAATGAAAGAAAGAGCAAGATGAATTCCTTTAAGACATTAAAAAGATATGATCAATCTATTTGGTTGGATTATGGGCGTCGCAGCTTAATTACTGAAGGTGAGCTTGAGCGCTTAATTAAAGAAGAAGGAGTTAGGGGTTTAATTGGCAATTTAAGTGTTTTTCAAAAAGTAATCGCCGGCAGTAGTGACTATGACGACAGTTTAAAGGAAGCTATTGGCCTTGAGCCTCAAATAGAAACTCAAAGGCTTTATGAAGAATTGATAGTTCCAGATATGCAGATGGCCGCTGATATTCTGCGAGGAGTTTATGAAGAGAGTAAAGGAAGGGAAGGATTTGTTTCTTTAGAAATAAATCCTAATCTAGCTCCACTTACTGAAGGCATTCTTGAGGAAGCGCGCTATCTATGGCGCAGAGTTGACCGACCTAACTTTATGGTTAAAGTTCCAGCTACACCTCAAGGAATCCCGATTATTGAGAATCTGGTGGCAGAGGGTATTAATGTCAACGCCACTTTAATTCTTTCTTTATCTAATTATCAAGCGGTGGCTCAAGCCTACCTAAAGGGATTGGAACGTTGTCAGCACCCTCAAAGAGTTTTTTCAGTGGCTTCTTTTTTTGTCCGACGGGTAGATAAAGCTGTGGACAAGATTTTAAGAGAGACAGGAGAACCCGTATCTGGCCACCTTCAGGGCAAGATAGCAGTGGCCGAAGCTAAGATGATTTACCAGCACTTCAAGAAAGTTTTTAAGGGACAGCAATGGCAGCTATTGAAGAAGAAAGGAGCCCGGGTACAGCCACTCTTATGGGCTGAGGCCGGCCCTAAAAATCCCTGCTATTTTGAAGTTCTGTATGCAGAGGAACTGATGGGGCCGGGGACAATTGTCAGCCTTACTCCAGCCAGTCTTAATGCTTTTAGCCGTTCCAGCTCCCGTCGGCCAACTATTGAAGAAGGATTAAAAGAGGCCGAATCTCTTCTCAGTCAGCTGGCATCTTTAGGTATTAATTTAGATTCTGTGGCTGAGAAACTTCAGTCTGAAAGTTTAGTTTTATTGGCTGAGTCTTTTAATTCTTTGCTGGCCACTCTGAAGGAAAAGGGAGAGAAAATAGTTGGAGGTCAGAGAGATAAGCAGATTTTCTTCCTTGATAAATACCATAATGAGGTTGATAAAAGATTAAGAAGCTGGCAACAGGGGCACTATTTACGCCGGTTGTGGTCTCGAGATCCTAGCCTCTGGTTCTCTGAGCCTCGGCCTGAAATTACCGATCGTTTAGGCTGGTTAGAACTACCTGAGTGTATGTTTGATAAATTAGAAGAAATCAGTTCTTTTGCCTCTCGAATTAAAGATGAAGGTATATCTCAGGTTGTTCTTTTGGGTATGGGCGGGTCAAGCCTGGCTCCGGATGTCTGGCAGCGAACTTTCGGCCAGGCTCCTGGCTATCCTGAACTTATTGTCCTCGATAGCACTCATCCTCAAGCAGTGGCTGCTGTTGAGGAGAAGTTAGATTTAAATCATACTCTTTTTCTTGTATCCAGTAAATCAGGGACCACTTTAGAAACTCTATCTCTGTTTAAATATTTTTGGGACAAGATGAACAAGAGAGTAACTTCTAAGGCCGGCCATCACTTTGTGTCTATTACAGATCCCGGGTCTCCATTAATGAAAGTGGCCGAAGAGAGGAATTTTCGTCGTGTTTTTCAGGCCAAACCTGATGTTGGAGGTCGCTATTCTGCTTTTACTGATTTTGGACTTGTCCCGGCAGCCTTAATCGGCCTTGACATCTATCGGCTGCTTGACAGAGCCAGGGTAGCCGCAGAGAATTGTTCTTTTTGTGTGGCTGCGGATAAAGCTCCAGGCTTAATCTTAGGAGCTGCTCTAGGACAACTGTCACCAATCCGAGATAAGATTACTGTTTTAGCCTCGCCTTCATTAGAAAGCTTTCCTGATTGGCTTGAGCAGCTCATAGCCGAAAGCACTGGCAAAGAAGGAAAGGGTTTAGTCCCAGTGGTCAATGAGCCTTTAGCCTCGCTAGAGGACTACGGGCAAGACCGTTTTTTTGTTTTTCTCCTCCTGGAAGGAGAGCATAATCAACAATTTGAGCGTTTTTTAACAGCTCTTAGAAAAACTGGCCACCCCGTAGTTAAACATACTCTTAACGAAAAATTTGATATTGGCCGGGAAATCTTCTGGTGGGAAGTGGCCGTGGCTTCAGTTGGTTCCGTCCTGGGCATTCATCCCTTTAATCAACCAGATGTCCAGCTGGCCAAAGATTTTGCCCGAAAGGCGATGAAAAAAGCGGTCGAAAAAAGCAGACTAAGACAGGTTGAAGAGGAAACCTTAGCTATTGATAGGATAGAAAAGACGGCCGAGGCTCTAAAAAGATGGTTAAGCCAAGCCCGGAGCAAGGATTATATTGTTCTCCAAGCTTACCTTCCACCTAAGAGGAGGATAACTAAATATCTTCAGAATATTAGGCTTAAACTTCTGAAGCGGACACATTTGGCCACTACTATGGGCTATGGCCCTCGTTTTCTCCACT
>Ga0190360_1000530_pt1 | contig 21235 bp, 16 predicted proteins | sample 48721834_MG_FD_161271 | JGI IMG/M metagenome (GOLD analysis project Ga0190360, IMG submission 161271) | Hydrothermal vent microbial mat bacterial communities from Southern Trench, Guaymas Basin, Mexico - 4872-18-3-4_MG | ecosystem: Environmental > Aquatic > Marine > Hydrothermal vents >... | reverse complement strand
GGGGAATGTCGGTCCAGAGGCTGCAATGCCCGTTATGGAGGGCAAGTCTCTTCTTTTCAAGTATCTGGGAGGGGTGGACGCCTTTCCACTTTGCCTTGCCACCCAGGATACGGAGGAGATCATAAAGACCGTCAAAATCCTTGAACCCTCTCTGGGCGGGATAAACTTGGAGGACATTGAAACTCCAAAATGCTTTGAGATTTTAGAAAGGCTGAGAGCTGAGATGAACATTCCCGTCTGGCACGACGATCAGCAGGGCACCGCTACAATCACCGTGGCGGGGGTCATGAACGCCCTTAAGATTGTGGGGAAGAGGATGGACGAGGCGAAGTTTCTCCTTTTCGGCGCAGGAGCTGCCAACCTGGCCATAGCCCGCCTTCTTATAATGGCGGGTGTGAGGCCAGGAAATATGGTGATCCTGGATTCAAAAGGAACCCTTGGCCTGCACAGGGAGGAGTTAAAGGAGATCAACCCGGAGAAGTGGAAGTACGCACAGATAACGAACGCGGAGGGGATCGTTGGTGGACCTGAGGAGGCCTTCCCCGGCTCAGATGTACTTATCGCCGCATCAAAACCGGGACCGGGGACAATCAAGAAGGAGTGGGTGGCAAAGATGGCCGACGATTCAATTGTTTTCGCCTCAGCAAACCCCGTCCCCGAAATATGGCCGTGGGAGGCGAAAGAGGCGGGAGCTAGGATAATAGCAACAGGCAGATCCGACTTCCCCAATCAGATCAACAACTCCCTCGGGTTCCCGGGGATCTTCCGTGGAACCCTGGATGTCCGGGCAAAGACTATAACAGACACCATGTGCATAGCCGCCGCCAGAGAGCTTGCGGCTCTGGCGGAGGAGAGGGGTCTCAATGATGAGTATATCGTGCCCACCATGGACGACTGGGAGGTGTTCCCAAGAGAGGCCGCCGCTGTAGGCGTTCAGGCGATAAAGGACGGAGTGGCCCGCTTAAAGCTCTCCCACCAGGAGTTATTAGACAGGGCATTTGATATTATAAAAAGGGCGAGGGAGCAGACGAGGGTTATGATGAGGGAGGGATTTATTCCCCCCGCTCCACCCGGCACAGAGCCTCCATCCGATTAGATCGTCAACTCCACATAGAATACACCAATTAAAAGAGGATTAAAAAAGTGAGGTGGAGAGGGGGAGATTCGAACTCCCGTAAACGCGATCTGCAGTCGCGCACATGGCCGCTCTGTCACCTCTCCGCCGCCGAAGGAGGTAAAATAGGCAGGGGTATTTTACTTTTGTTGAATCCCCATGATGTGCCGCTCAGCTCGCCCATCATACATCACCGGTCAGTCAGAGAGGTTCATCACAGCGGCGAGGGGATAAAGCAACAGAAAGTTATAAAACTTAAAGTTGAATGGGGGTTCAAAGTAGCGGCTTTTGGTGTTTAAATGGGTAGGGTATATGAGTATATCATGAGAAGGCTCAAAGAGAAAAGGGCCCTGCACTTCACTCTTATAGACCCGGAGAAGCAGCTTAAGAAGACCCCCGGGGAGCTCGCTGAGGAGGCCGCTGATGGGGGTACCTCAGCCTTTATGGTAGGGGGCTCAACCATAGCTTCTTCGGGTGATATGGACGAGACCATTTTATCCATCAAAGAGAGAACAGACCTTCCGGTTATCATATTTCCTCCCGGGGCTACTTTCCTCTCTCCAAAAGCAGATGCGCTCTTCTTCATGTCCCTGATGAACTCCCGGAACCTAGGGTTCGTGATCCGGGAGCACCTCAAGGGGGCGCTTTTCTGCAGAAAGACGGGTGTGGAACCCCTCTCCATGGGGTATGTTGTGGTGGAACCCGGAATGAGGGTAGGAGAGGTGGGGGAGGTTGACCTGATTCCCCGGGAAGATATGGAAGGTGCCATAAGTTACGCTCTCGCCGCCCAGTACTTCGGGATGAAATTCTTCTATCTTGAGGCGGGCTCCGGCGCCCCTCTCCCAGTGCCGGAGAGGATGATAAACGCCGTAGCGCGGGAGGTGGAAATCCCCGTTATAGTGGGTGGGGGGATAAGGGGGGCCGAGACCGCCCGGAGGATTGTGGAGGCGGGGGCTAGAATAGTGGTTACTGGAACCCTTATTGAGACGACCCAGGATGTGAAGGGCAAGGTCCGGGAAATTGTGAAGGCCATAGAGGGTTGAGATGTTTCTTCGTGGGCAGTACTCCACTCCGGTAGGAACGCTGCACTACAGGATAGATGAGGGGGGTCTTCGGAGGCTCTCCTTTAAAAGGGACGAGATAAGATCAGAGGCGGAGGAATTAAGAGAGAGGGATGGGGGAGAGCAGGGTGAGAGGCTCTACAGGATAGAGGAGGAGCTTTTGAAGGGGCTTGACGCCTACTTCCACCGAAAGGTCTGGGACTTCCGCCTATCCCTAAACTATGAGGGGATAACACCTGTCTACAGGAGGATATATGTGACCCTAAGGGGCGTGGGTTGGGGGGAAGTGGTGAGTTACTCCGAACTGGCTGAGATGGCGGGGGTCAGGAGAGGCGCGAGGGCAGTGGGCGGTGCAATGTCCCGCAACCCTTTCGTAATCATTGTGCCGTGTCACCGGGTTGTCGGAAGGAACTCTTTGGGTGGATTCTCCGCCGGGCTTGAAAGGAAGATATGGCTTCTCCGGCACGAGGGTGTTGAGAGCTTAGAGTTTTTCAGAGGAACTCGTAGGATATAGCCCTGTGCTCTGCAAGGGCGATTATGGCTCCGTCGGGTGAAGAGGTTCTGTGAACAACACCCTTGCGCACAACTGCGCACTGCCCTTCCTTCAGAACCCTCTTCTCTGGGCCCCCTTCCAGCTCCATCTCTATCTCAAGGGTACCCTTAAGAACGTAGAAGAATTCATCCCTATTGTGTCGGTGTCTCCTGTAGGAGCCTTCAAATCTGACTACGATGATGTGATAGTCGTCAAGGGTGCAGACCTCAAAGGGGGAAAAGGGCTCTTTGAGACCTTCTCCTATCTCAAGCATACTCTTCGGTTCCATAAATAACACCGGCTAAACATATGGGGGTCGCCGCTATATATAGTTTCTTATGCCCCCTATATCCTGCCGCTTCTCTTCAGGTAGGACTCCACCCTCTCGAAGCCCTCCGTTATCTTCTCCTTGGAATCCACTAGAGGTCCGTAGGAGATTCTCACCGCCTCCTTCAGCGTCTCGCCGAAGCCCCTCCCGGGTATGAACAGGACACCTGTGGATCTTAACACCTCCTCGACGAACCTGTCAGCATCCATGCCGACGTTCATACAGGTGTAGAGCCCCCCTTGGGGTATGAAGTGGGGGAAGCCCAGTCTCTTTCTGATCTCATCAACAGTAACCTTAGCAGCACTTTCGTAGTCCCCTCTGACCCTGTCTATGTACTCCCTGAGGCTTCCATCTTCAAGGGCTCTTTCAAGGTACTCCCGCATGGCCAATTGGTGCAGACTGTCCGGACAGAGGATTGTGCACTGCTGGGTCCTCTCCATGGCTGAGATCACCTCTTCGGAAGCCTCCACCCACCCCAGTCTCCTCCCGAGCCCTCTGCACCACTTGGAATTCGAATGTATCGCCACCATATTGGGGTGGTCCGCTGGGCTGAAGGAAAAGTAGTCAGGGTAGGAGTCCCCGAAGTACTGCGTCTTGTAGGCGAAGTCCAGAAGGAGGTAGCCGCCCCATTCCGAAAGGGTTTCAAGGGCCGCTTTTACGAACCCTTCTGGGGGTATCTGGGAGGTGGGGTTGTCTGGAGAGGGGAGGATAGCCACCTTGGGCTTGTACCTTCTCATCAGCTCCACCATGCTCTCCACTGCCTCATCCACCGAAGGCATCCAGCTCCAGCTCTCAAGATCAATCACCGGCTGATATATCACCTTGGCCTCCCTGAGGGCGAACTGGATCTGGCCCGGATAGTTAGCGTAGGTGGGGTCAAGCATGTATATAGCGTCCCCGGGGTTAGCGAGGGTGAGCAGAAGGTCATGTGTGAGCTGGGTGGACCCCATGCCTATGATCACGTTCTCCGGCCCCAGCCCCTTCATCCCGAAGAGCTCTTCTTCCATCTTGCATACGGTCTCTCTTAAGGAGAGCTCCCCCAGAGTAGCACTATAGGCACCACTTCTGTGAAACTTCTCCACGTCAGATACGATCTCAAGGTAGCTCTCTCTGAAACCCTCGGGGGCCCTGTGGTTGACCCAACCCCCGCCGAAGGATATAACGTCGTCAGGGTTGAGTCCCATGTTTATTATGTTGGCTCTCTCGGCCATTTTCATTATTTGGCGTATGGGTGAGGGGGAGGAGAGCATCCTCTCAACTATTCCAGAGAAGCTGTGTTGAAATTCCTTCATGGCACATCACCTGAGCGAGAGGGTAATTCCATAAAGATATCTAAAGATTTGTACCATATTCTCGGAAAAGGAGATGTAGCATTCATCGTAATGTTTTCTCTCACGGCTTAAGAAATCTACGGTTAAATTTAATAACGTTTTAAAGAATAGTCCGCCGATGAGGTTCAGGAAAAGGAAGGCATCACTGCAGAACAGAATTGTACTCTTCGTTACAGTCTCAATATTCGTCTACTTTCTCGTCTCAACGGGTGCCATCTACCTCTTTGTGGTGAGGGGTGTGGAGAGAAGCCTTGAAGAGATCCAGGAGGAGAGGAGGGGAAGGGAAGAAGAACAGATACAGGATAGTCTCTTAAGATTCTCCACCCAGTTCATGGATGGGATAAGAGAGGCCTCTTCTTTTATCGAGAACACCACCAGTCACGTCTCTTCATTGTCTGAGCTGGAGCTTCCTATGAATCCCCTTTTTCAGCCGTACATCTTCGTTCCGCCGTTAGGCAGGGAGGAGGATATATGGAACCTTCCCCCCAGCGTGATGAACCTCTCATCCTTTATCCAGAGCGACCTCTACCTCCTTTCTCGTCAGCCTCTCACTCTGAATGCCTATTTTACTTTCCAAAGCGGTGTGACAGTTTTCGTGGATTATGAAGTCCTTGAGGCTGTAAGGGGGCATGTCCCGCTAAATCCAATCACTAGACCGTGGTATGTGAGGGCAGTTGAGGAGGGATCATTGGCTTTGAGCCCCATGTACATGGACCTTATTACTGGTAACTATCTGGTGACACTCTCCGCCCCTATTTACAATTCATCTGGGCTCGTTGGTGTTATTGGAGTTGACCTGAACATTACATACTTCATAAACATTATGCAGAGAATCTGTTCTCCTGGACTGGAATGCATCTTTCTCCTGGACACCAAAGGAAATATTCTGGCCTCCACAGAACCTGAGTTTGACCTCTCTACCCATTACACCATATCGTATGTTTCACGTCAAAGGGGGTTGTATGAGGCCTATTCTGAACTGATGGAGAGAAATTCCACCGGCATTTTAAGATGCGATGATACGAGCTTGATAGCGGTCAAGATAACCGGAACGGAATGGCTCCTGATAGGGGAGCTCGACGCTCGTGAGGCACTTGCACCCTTTGTGGAGCAATCCAAAAGAGCTGCTAGCAGCGTTCTTTCCTACATCGTAGTGGCTGTGGTAATCCTTGTTGCCATTTTGGCCTTGATATACCTCTCTTTTCCACTATTTTTAAAAGAGGTGTTTGAAAAGCCCCTTCAGAAGCTTCAGAGCGCCGCTGAGGAAATAGGGAAGGGGAACTACGGGGTACAGATACCAGACCCCCTCTACCGGGAGTTCGAGCCCATAACGGTGGCCTTCAACAGAATGTCAGGGAAGATAAAGAGGGACAAAGAGAGGATGAGGATGGATCGTTTGGAGATAGAGAGGGCGAAGAGGGCAGGGGAGCTCTTCCTTGAGATAGCAGCGCACGATGTTAAGAACCTCCTGACGGGTATCAGATTGAACACAGAATACATAAAGCTGAAAAAGAATGTGGGGGAGGACGTTTCGCCCGAAGCTGTGGACAAGATCCTCTCCATTGTTGACAGCGCCACGGATACCTTGGACAAGATAAGGGACCTCTACAGGATAAAGATGTACCGCTCTGAGATGAGGCGGGTTGACCTGAAGGAGTTCATCCAAATGGCTGAAGAGCTCACTACCCGGACCCATCCCTCAAAGATAATAGAGTTCGAATATCGCCTTCCGGAGGAGGGCATGTACACCCTGGGGGACACCTTCCTAGTCAACCTCTTCCTCAACCTTTTCCAGAATGCCGTGAGATATACCGAAGGGGATGTGGTGAAAATAGAGGTCAAGGGCAGGAGGGTTAAGGAGAATGGGAAATGTTTCTGGGAGGTCTCTGTGGCGGACAGGGGAAGGGGTATACCACATGAGAGGAAGAAGGAGATTTTCAAGAGATTCTCCACATGGGATTCGGTCTCTGGGTCCGGTCTTGGGCTTGCTATAGTGAGGGAACTGGTTGAGAGGGCAGGCGGCAGGATACGGGTTGAGGACCGAGTAGCTGGCGATTACAGAAAGGGAACGAGGTTTGTCATCCTCCTACCCTGTTATGAGGGCAAGGGGGGCAGGAGATACACGAACCTCTAAAGGAGCTTAATGCCACTGTTCTTCAGCCTGTGCATGACCTCCTGGGAGTGATTGCATCCTTTTGTTTCTACCGTCAGCTCAAGAACGGCCTGATTTAAGGGGGCCTGGGGGGAGAGGCGGCTGACGCTTATCTCCCTTACGTTCCCTTCAAGGTCCGAGACCATCCTAAGCACATCGGAGAGCTCCCCGGGGCGGTCGGGGAGAAGGCATCTTATAAAGAGAATTCTGCCGGCTTTGAGAAGGCCCTTCTCAATTATTCTAGCTACCACCATTGGATCTATGTTTCCCCCTGAAAGGAGGAAGATCGAAGTTGTCCCTTGAACGTCTATCTTTCCGTAGAGAGAAGCGGCAAGAGAGGCGGCTCCTGCCCCTTCAACCATCAGCTTCGCCCGCTCCATAAGCATGAGAATGGCACCGGAGATCTCCTCGTCGTCCACCGTTGTCACCTGGTCCACGTACCTGCTGGAGAGCTCAAGGGTGAGCCTGCCAGGGGTCTTCACAGCGATTCCGTCAGCTATGGTGTGAACGGAAGGGGTCTCCATGAGCCTCCCTGCCTTTCGCGAGATGTAGAAGGCACAGGCCCCTTTGGCCTGCACACCTGTGACCTTGACGTCCTCTTTCACGGACTTTGCAGCTATGGCTATGCCGGTTATCAACCCCCCACCCCCTACGGGGACCACTATATGCTCCCCCTCAGGGACATCCTCCATGATCTCAAGCCCTATTGTGCCCTGCCCAGCGATTATGTAGGGGTCATCATAGGGGTGTATGAGCGTCATCCCCTCCTTTTCAACAATCTTTTGGGCGTGCTCGTAGGCCTCTGTCAGATTATTCCCGGCGAGAACAACCTTCGCACCGTATCCCCTTGTAGCTTCTATTTTGGGGATGGCAGTGTTCCGGGGCATGACGATGGTGGCTGGGATGTCAAAGAGAGACGCAGCATAGGCCACTCCCTGGGCGTGGTTCCCCGTGGAGGAGGCGACCACTCCCCTCCTCCTCACGCTGTCCGGAAGGTGATATATCTTGTTATAGGCCCCCCTGATCTTGAAGGAGCCAGTGCTCTGCAGGACCTCCATCTTAAGGTAAACATTCCCCTTTAGAATTCTTGAGAATGTTCTAGACCTCTCCGTGGGGGTTCTCCTCACCACTCCATTTAGAATCCCCCGGGCCTCTTCGATGAAGGGAAGGGGGTCTTTCAAGAACTTCTTCTCAACCTCTGCGTCACTCTTCATAGAGATCACTTCTTTATAACAGAGCTATAAAATCAATGAAGATAAAAACTTAACCTAAGGCATCATCTTCCAAAAAGCCTGTCCAGTTTTCTCTTTTCTATTCTCAGCATGGTGGGCCTGCCGTGGGCGCAGTGGAGGGGGTCTTCAGCCTTAAGAAGGTCCCCTATAAGCTCCCTGATCTGGGGAGGTGTCAGAGTCTCCCCGCTCTTGAGGCCCCCTTTACAGGCGTACCTGTCAATCAGCCTCTCCCTCTCCTCCTGAAGGACCCTTCCGCCGTAGCCCTCAAGGAAATCCCTCAGGACCTCCCCTGCCTCCTTCGGTTTTATAAAAGCGGGTATCCCCCTCACCACCACCCTATCCTCACCGAAGGGCTCCACATCCAGACCCAGCTCTTTGAGCTCATCCCTCCTCTCAGCCACCTCATCAACCCTCCCGGGGGGCAGCTCAATGTAGACGGGCTCAATTAGCCTGAGCATCCTTCCGCCCACTTTGAAGAACCTCTCGGCCTCCTCCACCCTTACCCTCTCACTGGCGGCATGTTGGTCCACCACGATGAGGTCCTCTTCAGCCTCCAGAAGTATATATCTCTCCCCGAACTGACCTATAATTCTTATCTCCCCTGCAGGGGGCCTTTCAAGAGGCTTCAAGCTCCCGGGAGGGAGGAGGGGTGATGGGGAGAGGTCACCCCGCAGCCTCCTCACACTTCCACCCGGAGCGAGATAGGTCTGCCCTCCCGCACTGACGGATGGCTTCCTTCCGTTCTCGGCCCTGACGGAGAGGGGGTGGTTTACGCTCTCTTCTTGGGGGAAGAGGGGGAGGATGCTCTCCCCCTTCAGCTCAAGGCTCTCCGGAGGAGGAAGAGCCTCACTGAGCCCCTTCCCCACCGCTTCCGATAGGGCGGTGATTACCTCCCCCACCCCATCTATCTTCACCCGAAGCTTCTGCGGGTGCACGTTCACATCAACTTTTCTAGGGTCCAGCTTCAGCATTACTAGGCCCCATGGGTGCCTGCCCTTCATAAGCGCCCTTCCGTAGCCCGCTCTTATGGCGTCTTTCAGCTCCTCGTTAAGAACCCATCTGCCGTTCACTATGATGATGAGGTCCCTGCTGCTCCTCTTTGAGTTCTCAGGAAGGCTGAGATACCCCTCCAGCTCCCCCCAGGAGAAGGAGTGTCTGGGAAGGTAGAAGAGCTCTTTCCTCACAGCGGTGCCGAAGACCCCGGCGAGCCTCTGAAGAAGCGGCTCGCCGCCCATTGAGGTGAGCACATCCCGGCCGTCTGTGGTCACCCTGAAGGAGACCTCGGGATGTGCCAGCACCACGGGCCGGAGGACATCCATGACCCTTCCCGTCTCCGTGGCCGCACTCTTCAGTCCCCTTCTTCTAACCGGCAGGTTGAAGAAGATGTCCCTGACGTGGATTGTAGTCCCTGGCGGGTGGCCTGCCCCCTCCACCTTCAGTATTCTGCCCTCCTCCAAGAGTACCCGCGTACCCTCCTCCTCGGCATCCTTGAAGAAGCGGGGATTCTCCCGGGAGATGGCTTCAACTCTGCTTACCGCCGCCACGGACGCTAGTGCCTCCCCCCTGAAGCCGAAGGTCATCACCTGAAGGAGGTCTCGGGAGTCTTTTATCTTGGAGGTGGTGTGGCTCTGGAAGGCCAGCATCAGGTCCTCCCTGCCCATGCCACAGCCGTTGTCCCTGACAGTTATCCTCCTCCTGCCCCCCTCCTCCAGCTCCACTGTTATCTCGTCAGCGCCGGCATCTAAACTGTTCTCGACAAGCTCCTTCACCACTGAGTGAGGTCCATCTATGACCTCCCCGGCGGCTATCTTTTTGACGACCTCCCCGGGGAGAACGCGTATTCTCCTCATTATATCCTCAACTCCCCCGAGTCCATCAGTGTCCTCTCTTCACCACCCTCCAGGAAGAGCACTAAAGTAGGCTCTTTTATGAGCCCGTCAAGGTGGATCAGTGCAGGGGCGTCGTTGTCGTAGTTGCTCCCTATGGCAATGTGGCATGTCCTGAAGGCCTTCTCATCTTCAAGCATGTTCCCCACAATTTCCGCCTTGGGGTTGAGGCCTATCCCCAGCTCGCCTAGGTGTCTTGCGTTCCTTCTGTACTCTTGCATGGTCTCCTTCGGGAGCCTGCCCTCCATGAAGAGCTCCTCGGCCATCTCCTCACCCCTCCGCAGGGAGCCTTCAAGGACCTTGGCCCCATCTCCCCCTTCTATGCTCTTGACGAAACCCCCCTCAACCCTGCACTTTACGGGCTCCTCTAGCACTATGACCCCCCCTACGGTGGAGAGGGAGCCGTCGAAGACAAGGCTCCCCTCTCCCCCTCCCAGCTCTGGGGAGATGAAGACCTCACCGCACGGCAGGTTTCCTCCAGACCCTGGCGCGCTGAAGTCCCCGTCGTCCTTTTTTGCCACTCTGCCTTTAAGGCCAATCCTCAGATCCGTCCCCCCTGGAGAGGTTATGTGAACCTCCTCCGCCTCATCAAGCAGCTCCTTTATCTTAGCTGCCCTCTTCCTGAGAAGGTGGTAATCTATCGGGACGGTCTTTTTGAACATCTCGGCCGTCACCGATGGTGACCAGAACCCCCTGGATCTCTTGGCTTCAAGAAGGTATGTGTAGATGTGGTCGACCCTCTTACCTTTCACATCATAGGGGCTGGAGAGGGCCTCCCTATCTTTCCCCAGCTTCTCCTCAGAGATTGAGAGAATGATCTCCGGGGTGCTCTTTAGTGCTTCTATGACGGCTGGATCCGCGAAATCCATCTGGGTCCTCCTGCTCTGGATGACCACCACAGGTTCACATCCCGCTTCCCGCAGGGCGTCGTGAAGGGCGAGGGATATCAGGGAGACATGCCGCGACGGGTTTGTTATTATAAGCGCCCTCTCACCCTCCCTGGCTGAGAGTACCTCCCTCACGGCAATCCTTGCGGGCTCAAGCAATTCGTCAACATCTTTAAGATGGCTGCTGAATAGCTGCGGCAGGGAATCTTCAGGCATATCTCCACCTCCCAAGAGTTTTATCCCGAGCAATCATTATGTACGGTATATATAAAGAGTTACTCTCTGCGATAGTATTCTTCACGAATCATCGACTTATCACCCCCGGAAATTGGCTGAGTTCAGAAGGAGGGTAACGCAAAAGGTTTAAAATAAATCTTTATATTCGCCCCTCCTGGGGAATATATAGCCCCGTGGTGTAGCGGTCAATCATCCGGGACTCTGGATCCCGGGACGGCAGTTCGAATCTGCCCGGGGCTACCACTTTGCTCCCGTAGTGTAGCGGCCAATCATGCGGGCCTCTCGAGCCCGCGACCCGGGTTCAAATCCCGGCGGGAGCACCAAATTACTTACGTCAATTATTTTCTGTTCCCGTAATTTGGCGCTCCAGGACCTCTCTCATAAGACGGTGAAAGACTGAATGTGTGCCTATAGCTTTCACCTGGCGCGTGAGGGAGAATTACCGTCAATGAGCGTCTCCCTCACGCATCCCGGCGGGAGCACTAAATTACTCACGTCGCTTTTACAACGCTCCCGTAATTTAGTGCTCAACATTACTTATAAGACGGTGAAAGGTTGAGAGTATGCTTAGAGCTTTCACCTGACTTGTGAGGAGGAATTGTCGTCAATGAGAGTCCTCCTCACAAATTCTGGCACCCGCACTAAATTACTCACGTCGCTTTTACAACGCTCCCGTAATTTAGTGCTCAACATTACTTATAAGACGGTGAAAGGCTGGTAGACTGCTTGGAGCTTTCACCTGACTTGTGAGGAGGAATTGTCGTCAATGAGAGTCCTCCTCACAAGTCCCGGCGGGAGCACCTCTCATTATTGTTCCAGAAGCTGTTAAATAAGGTCCTGGGAGGTATAGAGGGTTCCACCGCCCCCCAGGGCTCATAATTAAGGGTATTTGCGGTGTACTCTCTCCCGGGAGATGGGATAAGATTAAAATAGAGACAGGACAGTTAGCGTTAAACAGGTGATCAAAATGGAGAGAAAAGTGGCTGAGAGGAGGCTTCTCGAGAGTGCCTACGCCGGAGAGATCGTGGGAAGCACAGTTCTTAAGGACTACAATAAGGTAGCCGTCATAACGGAATCCGGGAGGGGACCTGCCGCCCTGGCCTCTTCCGTCATGGCATCTTTCCTTGCTACAAACCCTAGGGGAAATATCCGTGTGTACCTCCACAAGGAAGAGGAGGTGGAGAAAATAATTGAGGAGGTTATCGAATACGAGCCATCCGCCATTCTTCTTCTGTTCCAATGCGACGATGAAGACTCCATAGGGGCCTTCATGGAGATGCTGAGAAGGCTTGCTGAGAATATGGTGGAGGTAGATCTTATCCTTCACTCCACATGCGTTGAATCCGGGGCGCTTAAGGAAGCCACAGAGGAGGAGAAGGTAGGTGAATACCTCTCTCAGATGCCTGCCTTCACATATAGCCTGGAAGAGAAGAAGGGTTACATGTTGCTGAAGGAGATATATTTCGAAGAGAGTGTCCTGGAGCTGGAAGGGCTGGAGGAGTATCCTCTGAAATATCCCTTTGTTGAGCTCTTAAAAGAGCAGGGGGAGTCTTGAGACCTCTCTCTATAGGGAAAAAAGTTAAATCTCCCCTCCATTTCACAAACTGTTACTATTAGATACAGCAGAAGGTGAAATGATGAAAAGGAGCTCTGAAGTGTCTGGGTTCTACAAACTCTCCCCAGAGGAGAGGCTCAAGTACGTTGCTGAGTTTGCGGGCCTGACGGAGGAGGAGGTCAAGGCGATCGCTGCCACAGGATCCATGAAGATCGAAGATGTGAACCGGATGATAGAGAACGTCATAGGCACCTTTGAACTCCCCTTCGGGATTGCCACCCATTTCCGCATAAACGGTGAGGACCGTCTGATCCCCATGGCCATTGAGGAACCCTCGGTGGTTGCTGCGGCATCCAAAGCAGCCAAAATAGCCAGAGCTGGTGGGGGTTTTCATACGACATCCACTGAGCCCATCATGATAGGGCAGGTTCAGATCGTTGATGTTCCGGACCCACATGGGGCGAGGCTTAAAATTCTTGAGAAGAAGGAGGAGATCCTCGCCATGGCCAACGAACAGGACCCCGTCCTAATGAAGTTCGGAGGCGGAGCAAAGGATGTGGAGGTCAGGGTTATAGACTCCCCCCGGGGGAAGATGGTCATAGTCCACCTGCTGGTTGACTGCCGCGACGCAATGGGTGCTAATGCCGTCAACACAATGGCCGAAGCGGTGGGTCCCTATCTGGAGAGGATCACAGGGGGCAGGGTTTATCTGAGGATAATCTCAAATCTGGCGATCTACAGGCTCGCCCGTGCCAGAGCTGTTTTCCCTAAAGAAGAGCTGGGAGGGGAGGATGTGGTGGATGCCGTCATAGAGGCGTGGGCCTTTGCAGCGGCAGACCCCTTCCGGTGCGCCACTCACAACAAGGGAATCATGAACGGTGTCTCGGCGGTCGTTAGGGCAACCGGCAACGACACCAGGGCTGTTGAGGCGGGAGCCCACTCCTACGCTTACTTCAAACACGGACATTACGGTCCTCTCACCTACTATGAGAAAGACTCCGATGGAAACCTCGTTGGAACAATAGAGCTTCCGGTGGCCGTGGGAATCATTGGAGGCGCCACGAAGGTCCATCCAGTGGCAAGGGCTGCTATCAAGATTCTGGGTGTTAAGAGTGCAAGAGAGCTCGGGGAGGTTCTGGCGGCGGTCGGCCTTGCCCAGAACTTCGCCGCTCTTAGGGCCCTGGCTACTGAGGGAATCCAGAGGGGTCACATGGCCCTGCACGCCCGCAATATCGCTGCTATGGTGGGTGCAGTGGGAGAGGAGATAGATATTCTCGTTCAGAAGATGGTGGAAATGAAGAAGGTCAGGATGGATATCGCTGAAGAACTGTTAAAGGAGCTGCGCAGCGGGAAGTGAGGAGGTGATGAAGTGGAACTGAAAGTAGTTGATATAGAGAAGCCAGAGGAGATAAACTTCATCCTGGGACAGAGCCACTTCATAAAGACCGTGGAGGACCTCCATGAGGCACTCGTCACATCGGTGCCGGGAATAAAGTTTGGACTGGCCTTCTGCGAGGCCTCCGGTGCCAGGAAAATCAGGAAGACGGGTACCGACCCTGAGATGATCGAGCTAGCGGTGAAGAACGCCCGGAGGATTGCGGCGGGACACACTTTCATAATATTTCTCAAAGGGGCCTATCCCATTAACGTCCTGAATGCCGTGAAGAGGGTCCCGGAGGTGGCGAGCATATTCTGCGCCACCGCCAACCCCACCCAGGTTGTAATCGTCGAGACGGAGAAGGGAAGGGGGATACTGGGTGTGATAGACGGCCAGACGCCGGTGGACGTGGAGAATGAGGAGGATGAGAGGTGGAGGGTGGATTTCTTAAGGAAGATAGGCTATAAACTGGGCTGAGCATCCATGAGCGATAAGAGCAAAGGGGAGGGGGCGGGCCCCTTTCCCCTCTACAGCCTCCTTTCAATGGTGGGGGTCTATTTTTTAATCATACTACTGGCTCTTTTCCTCTCCCCCCTTTTTCTTAGGTCGGGATTTCAGGCCTTCGGAGAGGAAGGTGCCTTTGAGGTGAGGTGGGCCATCTGTTACGTGGTCGCATTTCTTCTTCTCTCCCTCTTGCTTCTCTATATAGTGAGAAAGAGGCGAAAAAGGCCCGTGAAATATGTTCTTATTCTCTCCCTGTGGCTGGGCCTTTTCTACACATTCATACCACTTTATTCTGCCGTATTAAGCTCTGGCCAGTGGGAACCCCTCCGGGTCCCAGAGGTTGCCCACTCCATGTATCTTTCGGAAGAGGACGTTCTTTTACTCACTGAGGAAGGACCCCTGGAGATGAGGGCTCACGGAGGGGTGGTGGAAATCATAAGGTGGCCTTACGTCTATCCGGTGGAGAAGGGTGACGAGGTAGTTCAGATACCAGTTATATACGGTTGCGAAGAGAGCAGGGCCGTATACACTCCATCCGACGGAAGACTCCGTGTCTATGACCCCCGGGAGGGCCACTCAACCCTGTTTCACCTTACCCCAGAGCAACTGCCTGTGGCCGCCATATCCACTCCCCCCGGAATGGACACAGGGGGAGAGGGTGTCACCCTGATATTTTTCACTTATCAGGAGTATGACGGGCGATACTATGGTTTCTTTGATATAACGCCCCCGGGGTTCTTCAGCTGGTCTCTCTATGGGAATCTCCCCCATGTTGTTAACCTATCCGGACCATTGGAGAGATCTCTCTCCACAGCCTATTTCAGCGGGGGGGAGTGGTTCATTGAAGTTTATGCGGGAGAGGACCTCTTCCTCCTCAACGTCTCGTCCCATACCCCTCTTCAGGTGACCAAACTAAAAGCGGGGCTATCCTTGGAAGGGTGCCCGACGGCCATAGCCCACCAGGGAAACATCACAGTTCTGGGAACAGATAAGGGGAGGATTTATGCCCTGGAGAGGGGCATTATAAAGAAGAAGATACGTCTGGCCGGAGAGGTGAAAGAGATCGTTCCTACCCGTAAATTTGAAGGGTACTCCCAAAGCTTTCTGGTACTCACTGCGAGAGGCTCCCTCACCCTTCTAGCAGGCGAGAGAGACCTTGAGGTGGTCTACCCAATGAACACACTTCTTCAGGGATTGAGAGGGGACATAGAGCGGGTGTACCTGCTGGGAGAGAAGGAGGATGACCTCAAAGAGATGGTGGTGGTGGCGGTGAAGGGGGGAGAAGTGTTCTATTCCTCTCCCGTCACAGTCACCCTTGGATATTACCCGCAGATGTTCTCACTCCTTTCGGCATCCATTCTCATTGTTCTTTTAAGGTCCTGGCCGCGATGGTGGACTCTGGACCTCGTGGGAGTTCTAGCAGGTGCAGGTTTGATATCCATTCTAGGCATATCCCTAGCCCCCCTCCCGCTAGTTGTTCTGCTTCTTGCCCTGGCCGTGTATGATGCGGTTGCAGTCTATAAAACAAAACACATGCTTGAGCTTGCGGAAAGTGCGGTGGAGTCCAGAATGCCGGTTATGCTGGTCTTCCCAAAAAGAAGAAGGTTCAAAATGCCTAAAGGATTGGGGTTCAGGAAGGGAGAGGGAAGGAGGAGGGAAGCATTCTTCATGGGCCTCGGCGATGTGGTCATCCCCGGGACCCTTGTGGTGTCTTCCTATGTTTACCTGCCCCAGAATCAGATGACTGCAGGGGTTCCCTTCAACCTCTTCGCGTCACTTCTCATAATTACAGGGCTTGCCCTAGCCCATGCAATTCTTATAATAGTTCTTCTGAGGGGAAAACCCCAAGCAGGACTCCCTTACCTTAATGGAGGAGCTCTAGCCGGACTTGCAGCTGCTTACATCATCCACATTCTTTGAGAACAATCCTTACTGCACTTTACCGCTGGTCACAGCTCTCCGGTTGCGGCATTCACTTTAAATCAGCCGCATTGTCTCAAGGTTCATGGGCACCTGTGTTTTAATATTGTAACGTCTCTGAAGGGATATAGCCAGGTCCTCACTCTTCTGTTCATCTCCGTGGGAGAGGATTATCCTTTCAGGTTTGGGTTCCATAGTGGCGACGTAATTCACAAGCTGTCTTCTATCTGCGTGACCGGAGAAGCCGTCTATGGTGACAACTTCAAGCTTAAGAGATATTGCTCTGGGCTTTCCTATGTCCCCACTGGGAACAAGGAGCTCGGTAAGCCCCTTCTGGATCTTTCTTCCTAGCGTGCCCTCTGCCTGATACCCTACGAATATGAGAGTGTTCTCTGGCTCGGGCCCCCATGCCTTGAGGTATTCCATCACCGGGCCCCCGTTCAGCATACCGGATGTGGCAAGGACAATCATGGGGTCCGGTGAGGCAAGGATATTCTCCCTCATATCTCTGCTGTCAACTCTGTGGAAAACCTCCGAGAGGAAGGGGTTCTCATTACGCTGAAAGATCTGTGTTCTGAGCTGGTTGTTGAGATACTCCGGATAGGCGGTGTGTATGGCGGTTGCCTCCCAAATCATACCATCCAGATAGATGGGTGTTGTGGGGAGGGTATTGTTCTTCATCATCCTCTCAAGGACTATCATGACCTCCTGAGACCTTCCCACGGCGAAGACAGGGATGATCACCTTGCCCCCTCTTTGAATAGTCCTTTTGACTACGTTCTTGAGCTGGGCGGAAGCCTCCTTTCTGGTGGGCTGGAAGTCTTTTCTACCGCCGTAGGTGGACTCCATAACAAGCCCTTCTACTCTGGGGAACTTGTTTCTTGCAGCGTTGAATAGCCATGTTCTTTCGAATTTGATATCTCCGGTGAAAACTATGTTGTAGAGCCCCCCGCCAATGTGGAAATGAGCGACGGCGGAGCCTAAAATATGGCCAGCGTTGTGGAGTGTCAATTTAACGTCGGGGGCTATATCTGTGGTCTCGTTATATTTGATAGGTATTGTGTGGATGAGCATATCTCTTATGTGAGATGAGTCATAGGGGGGCCTGCCGCTCTCCCCTGCGGCCACCTTGAGATAGTCTATCTGCAGGAGGGCCATGAGGTCCCTTGTGGGATGCGTGCAGTAGACCGGGCCGTCATAGCCATATTTGAAAAGGAGAGGAACCAGTCCAGAGTGGTCAAGATGGGCATGGGTTACAACCACAGCGTCTATGGAGGAGCTTAAAGGGGTGACCTCCGGGGCATTTAAATATGGGGAGGGGGAGGCGTTTGAAGAGACATTAATGCCGCAGTCAATCATTATGCGGGTATACCTTGTTGAAAGAAGATGACAGCTCCTTCCAACCTCTCTGTACCCTCCAAGGGAGGTGAGTCTGACCCACTGCTCTTCGTTTTTTGGAATCTCCTGAAAGATTTTTCTCCCTACACTTTTTAAGAATTTTCTTCTTTTCTCTGCCACCTCCGGATCCATGAGCAGCCTGCGGATGTCCTTGAGAGTTTTTGACGGTATGGGTGGGCTTCTCACGATGGTGGGCGTCCACCCCGTTCTGAGCTTTATCTCATTGAGGTTCATCCCGTGTTTCCCTATTGCAAGCCCGGGGGAGCGAGCTTCTATAAGTACCTCGTTGAAGTCCATGTTGAAGTGGACGTCTGTGACCTCAGCCTCCGGGGGGATAATTTCGTTGATGATGGCCTTCGCCTCATCAACGCCTTTTACGAGGGAGGGGTCAGGTCTTATGGATACTCTTCTTTTAAGGCCTTGGGCAAGTTTTTTCACCAGATTGGAGTCCATGGAGAAATCTTCAATATCCTTTGTTCTTATTACAACAACGGGGCCTTCAACCTCAATATTGCTGATCTCCACTCTCTTTGGCACAAGTGCCATGATCTCTTTACGCAGTTTTGCAATAATGTCCTCGTAGCTCATCTTTCTCTCCCCTTTCTAGCTCGCTCCCGTAACCACCCGGATTTGAGATATGTTCAAAGCGTCTTTGAGAAGTGTTAAATTCTGCTTAAACGGTTAAAAGTGGTTAAAAACCTTTTACGATGTCCCTAATCGGTTATTTGATATTTAAGCTTTTCTTTCTCCTCTCTATCTCCTTCTCGTCAACGGTCATCCACCCTTTTTTCGTGATGGTTACAATCTCAATGCCGTCTCCAGAAGCAGAGTCTCTCTTCATAGCAGCGTTTAGAGCTTTTATCGCCAGGTTTATTCCTTCATCCACGGTTATGTTGTCTTTGTAATGGTCCTCCAGCACCCCATATGCATAGGGGGAACCGGAGCCTGTTGAAACGTATTTGTCTGGAATGGAACCGCCAGCTGGGTCTAGGGAATAGACGTGGGCACCTTCGTGGTCTACTCCGCCAATAAGGAGCTGGACCCAGTAAGGGAAATATCTGCTGGAAGAGAGGATGTTTGCTGTGAGGGTTGCAGCGGCCTTCACACTCATGGGCATCTCTCTTTTCAAGCGGTACAGCTCTGCCTCAGCCTTCAGATATCTAGCCAGGAGCTGGGCGTCGCCTACAAGACCTGCGGTTGTGAGAGCAAGGTGCTCATCTATTTTGAAGAGTTTTTGGGTGGTTTTGTGGGCTATCATGGTGCCCATCGTAGCTCTCTTCTCTGTGGCCATGACCACTCCGTCTTTACACACAATGCCGATAGTAGTGGTTCCAGTCTCCTTTTTCTCCACCATACAAAAACACCTTCGTAAAAATGCTGTGGCGGTGATTTATGTAACCCTACTTAAACTTTGTTGTAAAATCCTAAAAAGTAACAGCCAGTCTCCCGTTGCGTGAAAAATAAAAAAAATGCAGTACTGCTGAACCATAGCGTTCCTCCCACAGAGATAGTTATTTGAGTCCTGTGATAGCTGGAATCCCTCTTAGGTAGGAATGGAGCCAGTCCATCATCAGATGGATAGAGTAGCCGAGAGTCGCACCTGCCAGAGGAAGGAGCATCTCAACGGGTCTCATGGGCCAGAACAATAGGTGGAAGAGCATCCAAAGAATACCATATACGGGAGCTGCCACGGGTCTGTGCATGAAGCCTCTATGCTTTTTGGGAATGAAAAGCAGCCCGTAGGATATCACGGTGAAAGTGGTGAAGGTTAGAAGGTATCCCGTCAAGTTGGTATAGAAAAGTGGAGTTCGGGCCGATTTACTATAAAGCGATGCAGTTGAGAGGAGAAAGAGGGAGTAGGCCCCTAGGAAAGGGGATAGGTAGAGGGAGACCTTCCCTCCCCCGTCCATATCGGGTAGAAGACTGCCCATAAGGATGCCCAGAGCCATTGAAGTGAACAGGAGAAACCCTCTTAAATCGGTTAGCCTCACCCCTGGAACTACCATCAGCTCCCGGGGAGAGAGAAGAGCTGAAAAGATGGAAACGGCTAGGACCGCAAAAAGTGTTATCAAGCCGCCCATGATGTGTTCTCTCCAGCCTGGCATCCCATCCGGGAAGATGATGAGGTGCCCTCCTATTTAAATAAGGCCCTAAGATGGCTGAATGTACTCACCACGGTTCCTTTTTAACTCCCAATTTGTATCCCAATATGTTGACAGCCCTGTGGATGGCAGGGGTCAGGATAAGAAGGAGCATAAGGCCTGCAATGGAATAAGAGTCATAGAAGTTCGTTCTGAGGAATGAGGGGAAGGGAAGAAGAAGAATGAAAGCCCCTATTATGAAGTCCCACTGGTCCAGACCTGGAGCCTTCTCCCCCCTTTTTAGCCCTCGTCTTCTTTTTATAAAGCTGCCCAGCATGTCTCCGAACATCCCACCAAAAGCTATCCAGAACGACATGAAAATGAACTCTGGCCATCCACCGTATGCCACCCTGATTGTGAAGGAGGGGGAGAAGTACGAATATATGGTGATCATAATGAGCCCGATAAGTCCTCCAGAGAGTGTTCCACCGAAGAGTCCCCTCCACGTCTTTCCATCGCCGAGAATCCTTTTTCCGTCCCTCCAACACTTCCCAAAATCTATCGGTGTTGAGCCCCCGAAAACAACGGCGGTGGGATTGGCCACATATGCTGGTAGAAGGATTAAGAAGGTCTCCAGGAGTTCCCCGCCGATATGATAGAAGGATATGGCTACCATGACGGGAGGTCTATAGGGGCAAATAAAATAAACCTTCCCTTCTGTTGTTGCCGTTCAGAGGGGTTCTCAGAGGCACTGGAGATGTCCAGCCACTCTTTCAGGGGTCAGGTGTCCCCTCAACAACCCATAAATACAAGGAAAAATACAGTCCAAAACCTTTTAATAAAAACCAGGGCGTTTTTCCCATTGCGTTTAGACGAAATGGTTTCTCTTCAGAGGTGAAACTTATGAAGCATTTTAAAGTTGCAAGCCGTGTTATAGTATTCATTGTTATAGCGGCCATGATGCTCTCTGGTCTGGGACTGGTTGTGTGGAACCCCTCTTCTGGACAGGAGGAGGACTCTCTGCCGACCCTGAATGAAAACGGCGGGAGCCCCTCTGGCTTCTATGGAAGCATGGAGCTCGGCGTAAGTTATCCTGAGCAACTTGTTATGGGAGAGGCTTATACACAGTACCTCGGAACTGAGGTTGAGTCGGCAGACTTTAACGGTGATGGCGTAGATGACATAGCTACAAATCTGGCGGTATATGATTCCGGGCTTAACGCGGTGGCTCTGTTCTACGGTGGAAGTTACGAGAGGTATTACAAACCCTCCACGGCTGATGTGGTCTTCACAGGGCCCTCTGTTGATGATTATGCCGCCTATTTCACCACAGGGGATTTCAACGGGGATGGGCTGGCAGATGTGGCGGTCACCTCCTTCGGCACACCCTCTGCCATATACGTTTACTTAAACGATGGAAACTGGGAGGGCGAGATAAACACCTCAAGTGCTGACCTTGTGATTTACGGTGCTGACTGGGGCGATATAGGCTACCCGCTCCTCTCAGGGGATATCAACGGAGATGGAATGGACGATCTCATAATAGGAGAGGAACAGGCTGATTTTAGCCAGATGTACATTTTCTACGGAAGGTCCGTTTATTCAAACGACACTCTTCTCATAAACGCATCCCAATATG
>Ga0190360_1000529_pt1 | contig 21246 bp, 17 predicted proteins | sample 48721834_MG_FD_161271 | JGI IMG/M metagenome (GOLD analysis project Ga0190360, IMG submission 161271) | Hydrothermal vent microbial mat bacterial communities from Southern Trench, Guaymas Basin, Mexico - 4872-18-3-4_MG | ecosystem: Environmental > Aquatic > Marine > Hydrothermal vents >... | reverse complement strand
ATTTAATTTTTCTTTCTTTTATTTTTTCAGCTAAACTTTTTAGAATTTTAGCCCCAATTTCTTTTTGGGCTCCCGCCCCCCCAACTGCAAAAGTTAAAGTCAAGGGATGATTGGATTTTTGAGGCAAAGAACCTACATATTCTTTAATTAGCGAGCCATACCGATAGCGATAGCGACTTTTAGGATCAAGATTCAAAATTCGATGAGCGACATCATTTTTTAAAAGTTCTAATTTTTCTGTCCCTAGGTTCTCTTTAGGTAGAGGATAACCAGTAAAAAATATATTTTCTTTTTTTACTCCGTAAAGTTTCAATCTATCGACTACTCGTTGGTTAGGAGCGAAATATTTTATTTTGCTTTGTTGAGGATTTAGAGAAGCCCAGGTCCTTGAGATATCAGCATCACAGATGACACAAAAAATCTCCCCTTCATAACCATGAACTTCTGCCATAAAAGCAGGAATAAAGAAGGTGGTAATTAAAGGCAGAGGTTTTCTTTTTAGTTTTTTAACTAAGTGTCTACCCCAACCTCTTCGCACCAGAAAGTAGATCCATCTTAAAGAGATATTAGGTTCAGAAAGATCTCTTCTTGGATAAAACTTGGCAATTTTTTGAAACTCGTTGTAAATCCCAAAAATAAACCCTCCGACTAGAGGGATTCTTTTAATCCGAGAAACAAACTCATAAAATACTCTTGAATTTTCCCAGGTTTTTCTATCTTTTTTAAAGATTCCTTGGTAGCTGTTAGCATTAATAACTTTTCCTCCTGGTGCCAGAGTTCGCAGGGGATAAGCTGTCCGCTGGTGTCCATACCCCATATCTACCCCGATTACCCAAGCTTTCCCTTTTTTTTCTCGATAAGCCATTACTTCATTATAAATTAATTATTTTCCTAAAGAATTTATATTTTAGAGAATATTCCACACTCATGACTTGTTGTTTCTAATTGTTTCTATTTATTAAATTCTGTCATTGCTTTTTGGAGGCCTTGGGTTAAAGTAGTTTTTAATGCTTGGCAGGTCGTTTTAATAATTTTTTTGACGATTTTTTCTTCCTCTTTGCTAAATTTTTGGATGACAAACTTTTCAGGGTTTTTAGGTTTACCAGTTTTGGGTTGGATACCGACTCTTATTCTGACAAATTTCTTAGTTCCCAGCTCTTTTATTATTGACTCAACTCCTTTGTGACCAGCTGATCCTCGACCTTTGGAAATCCGAATTTTTCCCAGAGGTAAATCAATATCATCGTGAACAACCCAGAGATTCTCAATACGTGTTAATTTAGCCATGGCTTTTTTATTACGTATTAGAAGTTTTAGGGCTTTTCCTGAGTTGTTCATGTAGGTTTGAGGCTTTACCAGTAAAATTTTTTTCTTAGCTATTTCTCCCTCAGAAGTTAACGAATTAAATATTTTTTTTAGCTTAAATTTAGGAAATTTGTTTTTCTCTCGAAATTTGTCTACTAATAAAAAGCCAATATTGTGTCGAGTATTTTTATACTTTTTACCTGGATTTCCTAACCCCACAATAATAACCATAGTTTGAAAATTATTTAATTATAGCCTTTCTTGCAAAAAGAAACAATTTTGGTATAATCAATTATAAATTCTATGAAGCAAACTCTACTATTTTTCTGGGAAGTGACAAAAATTGTCCTTTTAGCTCTCTTGATAGTTATTCCTATCCGTTATTTTGTCTTTCAGCCATTCATTGTTAAAGGGGTTTCCATGGAGCCAAATTTTCGTGATGGGGACTATTTAATTATTGATGAATTCACTTATCATTTCCGAGAGCCTCAGCGAGGAGAGGTGGTTGTTTTTCGCTATCCTCAAGATCCTTCTCAGAGATTTATCAAAAGAGTAATTGGACTTCCTCATGAAACAATTACTTTAGATAAAGATAAGATAATAATTACTGATAAATTTGGTCAGACAAAAACATTGAATGAATCAAGCTATTTGGCTCGTCATTATTGGGAAGGGGAAATGACGATTACCTTAGGGGAGGATCAATATTTTGTTTTAGGTGATAATAGACCTCATTCTTTTGATTCTCGAAGGTGGGGAGTTCTTCCGGAAAAATATATCGTAGGCAGAGTAATTGTGCGAGCTTGGCCGCCTCGAGCAATGGCCATGATTTCAGCCCCTAGCTACTAATATTAATATGAAGTTTCAAACACCAACTGGGATGCACGATCTTTTTGAAGAAGAGTTAGCGTATTTCCAAAAGATTGAAAAGGTCTGTCAAGAATTAGCCGATTTTTATGGCTACAAGAGGATTGAAACCCCTATTTTAGAACAAACAGAGCTTTTTGAAAGAGGCACGGGAATATCCACCGATATTGTTGAGAAACAAATGTATAGCTTTCGGACCAAAGGAGGTGATCGCCTAACATTAAGGCCAGAAGGCACACCTGGAATTGTAAGGGCTTACATTCAACATGGTATGCAGAGCTTACCAAAGCCAGTTAGGCTTTGGTATTTTGGCCCTTTTTTTCGACATGAGAGGCCTCAAGCAGGAAGGTATCGTCAATTCTATCAGTTTGGCTTTGAGAGTTTAGGAATTGGCGATCCAGTTATTGATGCAGAGATTATCCAAATTTTTTACATTATTTTAAAAAATTTAGGATTTCGCGATTTAATTATTGAAGTGAATTCAATTGGTGATTCTCAGTGCCGCCCTTATTTTAAAAAAAGCTTAACGAGTTACTTAAGGGCACATCAATCTTCTCTTTGTGGTGATTGTCGGCGAAGATTACGGAAGAACCCACTGAGAGTTCTGGATTGTAAAGAAGAAAAATGTCAGCGAATAATTAGAAATGCTCCCCAGATAGTTGATCATCTCTGCAAAGAATGTCATGACCATTTCAAAAGTTTACTAGAGTTTTTAGATGAGTTACAATTGCCTTACATTTTAAATCCGTATCTAGTTAGAGGGATTGATTATTACACAAGGACCGTCTTTGAAATCTTTGAGCAATCAGAAGAAGGGAAAACTCAAGGAGCATTAGCCGGAGGTGGTAGATATGATGATTTAGTGAAATTATTGGGTGGTAAAGAAACGCCAGCTTCTGGGGGAGCCGGAGGGGTAGAGAGAATAGCGAATTTAATTAAATTAAGAACTAAAAAGCCCCCGGTGAAGGAAAAAGTACCCCAAGTTTTCTTAGCTCAAGTTGGAGAACTTGCCAAGAGAAAAGGATTGAGATTATTAGAGGAGTTTCGAAAGGAAAAAATTAAGGTTGTTCAAACTTTCTATAAAGATTCTCTAACTAGCCAGCTGAAATTAGCCGATAAACTTAATGTGAAATATGTTTTGATTCTAGGACAAAGAGAAGCCTTAGAAGGAAAAATTATTGTAAGAGAGATGAAAACCGGCAGACAGAAAATTATTTCAATGAACAAAGTGGTTAAAGAGATGAAGAAAAAAGTTAAAAAATGAATAAATGTATTTTTTGTAAAATTATCAAAAAGGAAATACCTTCGAAAATGATCTATGAAGACGAAAGGGTTGTAGTATTCCAGGACATTAATCCGAAAGCTCCGGTTCATTTTTTGATTGTTCCAAAAAATCACATTGAATCGATAAATTCGCAGGGGGCAGAGAAAATTTGTGAAGATCTAATTGGTACTGCTAAGAAAATTGCCGCTGATAAAAAAATTAAAGGTTACAAGCTGGTGTTCAATGTTGGTCGAGAAGGCGGGCAGTTGATAGATCATCTCCATCTCCATTTTTTATCAGGAAAACCAATGAAGTTACCATAAACCATAAACCTTTAACTTTAAACTAAAAACTATGCCATTAGAAGTTAAAAAACAACCGAGAGAATCTTCTCAGAATTTGGTTCGGCGCTTCTCCCAAAAAATTAGACAAAGCGGGATTTTGCTCGAGGCAAGGAAAAAACTTTTTCGCGAAAGAAAAAAGAGTTGGCAGCTGAAGAAAAGATCGGCTTTGAGAAGAGAAGCAAAAAAAAGGGAGTATGAGAAGCTTAAAAAATTAGGTAAAATATAAATAATAAAATATTTTTAAGAATGGTGGAAATAAACAATCTAACCTCAGTTGAAATTGATCAGAATTTTATAAAAGAAATTGCTCAGACCATTCTTCAAAAAGAGAAGAAGGATGGAATACTATCAATTGCTTTTATCGGTCCGGGGAGAATGAGAAAGTTGAATAAAAAATATCGAGGAAAAAATCGAGTAACTGATGTTCTGGCTTTTGAAGAGAAAGGATTAGAACCGATGCCTTGGTCGCAAGAACTTCGTAAAATTCAAGGGCTGGGAGAAGTAGTTATTTGTTTAAGAGAGGTCAAAAAAAATGCCAAAAAATTTAATGAGGATTTCAAAAAAGAGTTAGCTCGGGTACTCATTCATGGAATTTTACACCTTTTGGGGTATGATCATGAGAAATCAGAGAAGGAAGCAAAAAAGATGAAAGAGAAGGAGGAAGAATACCTTAAGAAAATTATAAAATTGTAAAATTATTATTATGGCGAAATCTATTACTCTCACTGCTTTAGACATAGGGACCTATTCTATTAAAGGAATGGTAGGGAGGAAAAATTTAGATACTGATGAAATTGAAATATTAGCCCAATCAGAGAAGCCCTGTTTTGGGGTGAGAAATGGAGAGGTTATTAAACCAGAGAAAGTCTCTCAAATAATTGCTGAACTAAGAGAAGAGCTTACCAGAGAGGCAGGAGTTAAAATTAGAGAGGTGTTAGTAAATGTCGGAGGGAGTCATCTTTTTTCAATTTCCAGTGAAGGAGTAATCTCTGTTTCTCGAGCAGATCAGAAAATCTCCGAAGAGGATGTGAGAAGAGTCCTTCGACAAGCTCAAGCAGTTAATTTGCCATCAAATAAAGAAATATTAGAGGTTTTTCCTCGAGAATATATAATTGATGGAGAGGGAGGTATAAAAGATCCTTTAGGTTTGAAAGGGATGCGGCTTCAAGCAAAGGTCCTTCTTTGTTGTCTCTTCTCTCCTATTTTAGAGAATTTAGAAAAAGCAGTTTTCGAAAGTGGACTCCAAATCTTAGATGTTATTCCCTCTCCTTTGGCTGCTGCTCGATCTCAATTAACTCCTCAACAAAAAGAACTGGGAGTTTTGTTAGTTGATATTGGTGCTGGTACCACCTCGCTCTCTGTTTATGAGAAAGGAGATTTAGTTGATTTTGCAATTTTTCCAATCGGTTCAGCTAATATCACCAATGACATCGCAATCTGTCTTCGGACAGAAATTTCAACTGCCGAGAAAATAAAAAGAGAATTTGGCAGTTTAAAATCCGAAGGTAAAAAGCAGAAAAAAGAAAAAGCAAAAGTCCCTGAGAAATCCTTGTCTTTTAACAAGAAATTTTTAAAAAATATTATCGAAGCTCGAGTTTCAGAGATATTTTCTCAAGTTCAAAAAGCTCTGAAAAGAATTACTAGAGAAAATCCCTTACCAGCTGGAGTAGTTTTGTCGGGTGGGGGAGCTCAGTTGCCGGGAATGGTAGAATTTGCGAAACAGAAGCTTAGACTTCCTTCTCGATTGGGAAGTTTTAAAGAATTCTCCCAACCACTCGCTCTTCAATTTTCTACCTGCGCTGGACTTTTACTTTCTGGCTTTGATGAGCAAAGGCCTGGAAGAAAGAAAGCTTTGGGTATTAGTAAAGGTTTAGGAGAGAGGTTAAAAAAAATATTTAAAATATTCTTACCCTAAACCCGCTTTTAGCAGAGAAGCTTTTCTCGCTGGAGTGGGAATAAACCCAAACATAAAGTATGAGTTTAGCTAAGATAAAAGTGGTTGGGATCGGCGGCTCAGGAGTTAATGCTATCTCCCGAATGGTGAGAGAGGGAATTGAAGGAGTGGAACTAATTGCTGTTAACACCGATGCTCAAGTTCTCCAAGCATCTCCCGCCCCAAAGAAAATTTTAATTGGCCAAAAAGTGACTGAGGGGTTAGGCACCGGGATGGATATCAAATTGGGAGAAAAAGCAGCTAAAGAAAGTTATGAAGAATTAAAGAAAGCTCTTTCTGGAGCGGAAATGATATTTTTAACTGGAGGTTTAGGTGGAGGAACTTGTACTCCTGGGATTTCGGTTTTAGGAGAGATAGCTAAAAATTCAGAAGCTTTAACAATAGCAATAGTAACTCTGCCTTTTTCATTTGAGGGAGTACAGCGAAGGAGGATAGCAAATTGGGGACTTCAGAATTTGCAGAAAAAAGTAGATACAGTCTTGTGTATTCCTAATGACAAGCTCTTAAAATTAATCGAACCAAACACTACTTTAGAAGATGCCTTTTGGTTTTGTGATGGGGTTCTTAGGGAGGCAGTCAAGGGAATTTCTGACCTGGTTTCAATGCCAGGTATTATTAATGTTGATTTTGCCGATTTGCGATCGATTTTAGAAAATTCTGGGAGAGCTTTTTTAGGTTTAGGTCGTTCTCGAGGAGAGAAGAGAGCAATAGTAGCAGCTAATATGGCTTTACATTCTCCCTTGCTTGATTTTTCTATTGAGAAATCTCAAGGTATTTTGCTTAATGTTGCCGGAAGAAACGATTTATCGATTTCTGAAGTTCAAACTATCGCTGGTTTTATAAAAAATATTGTTAAAACAGGTACCAAAATAATCCTTGGGGTTTCCGATGATCTTGCTTTGGAAAAAGGCGAGATAAAAGTGACCTTGATTGCCACTTCCAAAACCTAACAATTTAGCTGTGGAAAATTTTCCGAGTTTTCCCGAAAAAATAAGAAAAAGAGGGATTTGAACTCTTTTTTTGATTTGGTAGAATAGAGTAATCTGAACTTCCGATTTGAAATTGTGGAATAAAAGATTAAAAAAGTTAGAAAAAGAGATGGGACTAATACCCCAATTCCACTTCCAACGGAATTGGAGACCCCAACAACAGCGACTCGTTCCACTTTCAACAGGACTCGTGCTCGCTGTTGCTATTATATTAACTTTATTTAAAAGAATATATATCTATGGCCATAACCAAAGTTAGAAAAAGAGATGGGACTTTGGTGGAGTTTGACCAGAATCGAATTACTCAGGCAATTTTTAAAGCTATTACGGCCACTGACCAAGGAGATGGCAAAAGAGCCCAGAAACTTTCTGATAAAGTAGTTAAACTTTTAAACCGAAGATTCAAAACCGAGGAAATTCCAACGGTTGAGCAAATTCAAGATATAGTTGAAGAAGTTTTAATTTTAGAGGGTCTGGTCAAAGCCGCCAAGGCCTATATTTTATATCGAGAGCAAAGGAGAAGGATAAGAGAGGCAGTAAAATATTCTGAAGAAGCCGTAGAAAGGTTAGATCAATACTTAGGGAAATTAGATTGGGAAGTTCAAGAAAATGCTAATATGGCTTTCTCTTTACAAGGATTGAATCATTATGGAGTGAGCTATATTATTAAACGCTATTGGCTAAATAAAATTTATCCTCCCGAAATTAGGGAGGCGAACGAATCGGGCGATTTTCATTTGCACAATTTGGATACTCTCGGCTGCTATTGTATGGGCTGGGATCTTTATGACCTTTTACTGAAGGGTTTTAAGGGAGTGCCAGGAAAAGTAGAAACAAAACCAGCCAAGCATTTCCGGGCAGCTTTAGGGCAGGTGGTTAATTTTATGTACACTTTACAAGGGGAAGCGGCGGGAGCCATTGCTTTTTCAAATTTTGATACTCTCTTGGCTCCTTTTATTAGATATGACAATTTAGATTACCCTCAAGTAAAGCAAGCTCTCCAAGAATTTTTATTCAATATGGCTGTCCCCACTAGAGTTGGGTTTCAGTCTCCTTTTACTAATATCACTTTAGATCTCAAACCCTCACCAGCTTTTGCAACTCAACCCGTTATTATTGGGGGCAAACCCCAAAAAGAAACGTATGCTGAGTTTGAAAAAGAGATGAAAATGTTTGATAAAGCCCTTTATGAGGTGATGCTAGAGGGAGATAGAGAGGGAAGGCCTTTTCATTTTCCAATTCCTACTATAAATATTACCAAGGATTTTCCTTGGCAAGAGCCGGCTTTTGATGGCATTTTTCAGGCCTCGGCAAAATATGGAACAAATTACTTTGCCAACTATATTAACTCAGAAATGAAACCAGAAGACGTTAGAAGTATGTGTTGTCGATTACGTCTCGACTTGACCGAGCTTTACAATCGTGGTGGGGGAGGATTGTTTGGGTCAGGAGCATTGACCGGATCAGTGGGAGTGGTAACCATTAATCTTCCCCGAATCGGTTATTTATCTAAAACTAAAAAAGAATTTTTTGAGAGATTGGGAAAAATGATGGATTTGGCTCGGGACTCACTGGAAATTAAAAGGAAAACCATAGAAAATTTTATCGAAAAAGGATTATATCCTTATTCAAAGTTCTATCTAGCTGGAATTAAGAAAGCCAGAGGAGGCTATTATGCTAATCACTTCTCAACCATCGGGTTGGTTGGGATGAACGAATGCCTCTTGAATTTCTTGGGTGAGAATATTGCTTCAGAGAAAGGAAGAAAATTTGCTTTAGAAGTGATGGACTTTATGAGGGAAAGATTGGTCAAATACCAAGAAGAAACCGGCAATATTTACAATTTAGAAGCAACGCCTGCCGAAAGCACTGCCTATCGCTTAGCTTTGAAAGATAGAGAAAGGTACCCCGACATTATTACCGCTGGCACAAAAGAAGTACCTTATTACACCAACAGTTCCCAACTCCCAGTTAACTATACCGATGACATTTTTGAAGCCTTAAAACTCCAAGATGAATTACAATGCAAATACACTGGTGGCACGGTCTTACACCTCTTTTTAGGAGAGCGAATCCAAGATATTGAAACCGTTAAAAAACTAATCAAAAAAATCTTTGAGAAATTTCACTTACCTTACATTACCTTAACTCCAACTTTCTCAATCTGTCCGGTTCATGGCTATTTGGCTGGGGAACACTGGACTTGTCCCAAATGTACGGTTGAGCAACCTTGTGAAGTTTACTCAAGAGTCGTTGGCTACCTTCGGCCAGTTCAGCAATGGAATAAGGGGAAAGCTCAAGAATTCCGCGAGAGAAGAGAGTTTGAGGTCAAATTATGAAAATTGCCGGAATTCAAAAATTGACTTTGATTGATTACCCTGGTAAGTTAGCTTGCACGGTGTTTTTAACTGGTTGTAATTTTCGCTGCCCTTTTTGTTATAATCCTCAGCTGGTTTTGCCAGAAAAAATAAGCGAATTTCCCTTTCTTTCAGAGAAAGATTTTTTTAATTTTTTGAAAGAAAGAAAAGATTATTTAGAAGGAGTTTGTATTGGGGGAGGTGAACCAACTATGAGTGAAGATTTACCTCAATTCTGCCAGAAAATAAAAAAAATTGGCTATCAAATAAAACTTGATACCAATGGCTCAAACCCTCAGATGCTTCAGGATTTAATAAAAAGAAATTTGGTAGATTATGTTGCTATGGACATTAAAGCTCCCTCTGAGAAATACCCAAAACTTATAGGCCTGGAAGATGTTTCTCCCTTTTCGCTTTTGGGCAAAATTGAACAGAGTATAGAAATTTTAAAGACGAGTAACATCGATTATGAGTTTCGTACCACCGTAGTACCAGGACTTTTAAATAGAGAGGACATTCTAAAGATTAGACGGTGGATTTCTCCAGCAAAAAAATATGTCTTACAGAACTTCCGACCAGAAAAAACCCTTGATCCAAATTTTCAAAACATTCAATCTTATCCTCCCTCATATCTTTTCCGAATCCAAAAAGCTATTTCACCATTCTTTGAGGTTTGCGAGGTAAGAGAATAAGGTGTTTCCTCTTTACGATCAATTTAAACTTCCTGGCCGTAGACCTTACATCACTCTTTTTCTAATAGCCATTAATGTGGCTTTGTTTTTTATTTCCTTGTCGAATCTTGATTTTTTTATTTTTAAATACGGATTGATCCCCTTTCGCATTTTTCAAGGAAAATCTCTTTTTACTTTATTTAGCTCAATGTTCTTTCATGGGGGAGTGGGGCATCTTTTCGGGAATATGTGGTTTTTGTGGGTCTTTGGGGATAATTTAGAAAGAAGATTGGGAAAATTAAGATTTTTAACTTTTTATATCTTATGCGGTCTTTTTTCGGCTTTAGTTTATTTACTTTTAGCTCCCGAGCGATCAATTCCAGCAATTGGAGCTTCGGGAGCAATTTCGGGAGTTTTGGGTGGTTATTTGATTCTTTTCCCAAGGCATAAAATTGTAAGCTTGGTGCCAATTTTCTTTTTTATTGAGCTCGTTGCGATACCGGCTGTGATTTTCATTGGTATTTGGTTTCTATACCAGCTTTTCTATATTGGCTCTCAAACAATGGTTGCTTATTGGGCTCATATTGGCGGTTTTTTAGCTGGAATATTTCTAATAAAATTTTTTGCTAAACCTCAAAAATCTTATTACTCTTTTCCTTATTGACAAAAAACTTTTCTTTTTTAAAGGGTAGCTTAGCCACCCTTTTATTTTTTGCCAGTTTTGGAGAATTGGCTAAAATATAAAAAATGACACCCTCAAAAATTTTTTTATATTTTCTACTCTCTTTTATTGGAGGGGTTTTTCTTTCTTCTTTTTTTAATGTTCCCAAGCTCATAATTTATGAACTTTTTATCTTAGGAGTTTTTTATAGCTTGATTTTTTTCAAGCAAAAAGCGATTGTTATTTTCGCAATTTGTTTAATAATTTTAGGCCTTGGTATTTTAAGAACAGAAATTTCGAAAGTATCAGAGACCGGGTCTCTGTCAGTTCTTAAAGGGGAAGGATATTTCTCAGCGCTTAAACAAAAATTTAGGGAAGTTATTTATCAAAATTTCTCTCCGCCTCAATCTTCAATTTTAGCAGCTATCTTAATAGGTGATAAAGAAAAAATTGCTCAAGAATGGAAAGAGAAGTTAAATATTGCAGGAGTCCGCCACATCACAGCGATTTCTGGGATGCACATTGTAATTTTATCGCAAATTCTTCTTTGGTTAGGAATATTTTTGGGGCTTTATCGAGGACAGGCATTTTATTTTGCTTTAGGGGTTTTATGGGGTTACATTTTATTGATCGGTTTTCAACCCTCAGCTATTCGGGCAGGAATTATGGGTTCAGCTTTTTTGTTTTGCCAGAAAATTGGTAGACAAAAAGCAGCTTTTAACACTTTAGTTTTGGCTGCTGCCATAATGCTACTTTTCAGCCCCTTACTTTTAAGACAGAGTGTTGGTTTCCAACTTTCTTTCTTGGCTACTTTGGGGATAATTTATCTGACCCCTTTCTTTGCTAACCTGCTTCAAAAAATCAAAATTCTTAAAGACCTCAACCTTTCTTCCCTTTTAGGAATGACTTTTGGAGCTTTGACTTCCACTTTACCTGTTTTAATTTATAACTTTGGTTACCTCTCTTTGGTTACTCCCTTAACAAATATCTTAATTATTCCTTTCTTACCTTGCCTTATGGGATTGGGCTTTTGCTTTCTTCTTTTAGGAGCAATCTGGGAACCAATTGGTTGGATTTTATCTCTACCAGTTTGGTTATTACTTAGCTATTTAACTTCAATAATTAACTTCTTTTCTCAAATTTCTTGGGCCTCAATGACCTTTCGAATTCCTTGGTTTTGGCTGCCAATTTGTTATTTTAGCTTTGGTTATTTCCTTTGGCATTTAAAGAAAAAAGAAAAATTGAAATTATTAAATTACTGAGTTATAATATTTTATACTTATGCTTTCAATTGTTATCCCAACCTTAAATGAAGAAGACTATTTGCCTCGGCTTCTTGAGTGTTTACGGAGGCAAAGTTTTCGAAATTTCGAAGTTATTGTTGCTGATGCTGGCTCAACTGATGAAACTCGAGAAATTGCTAATGCTTTTGGCTGTAAAATTGTTGAGGGAGGATTGCCAGCCAAAGGGAGAAATCAAGGAGCAAGACAGGCTAAAGGAGATTTAATTCTATTTTTAGACGCAGATGTAGTTCTCCCCAAAGATTTTTTAGAAAAAACTCTGAAAGAGTTTAAGGGGAGAGATTTAGACATTGCCACTTTTTCTTTAATTCCTTTATCGAAGAAGAAGGGAGCAAAAGTTATATTTAATTTTTTCTACAATTATCCTTTAAGAATTCTCCAAGACAAATGGGCCCACGGAGCGATGGGGATTTTAGTGAAGAAATGGCTTCATCAGAAGATAGGGGGATTTGATGAGAAGATAAAAATAGCTGAGGATCATCACTATGTCCAGCAGGCCTCAAAATTAGGAAAATTTGGAGTAATAAGAGGAACAAAACTTTTTGTTTCTCTGAGAAGGATTAAAAAAGAAGGTTGGGTGAGAACTGGACTTAAATATTCTTTCGCTGAACTCTATATGAAATTCAAAGGTCCTATCAGAAAAGAACTTTTTCAATATAAGTTTAATCATTACAAAGAGGAAGATTAATTTCTTAATTTAGATATGCAGCTTAAAGAGAAAACAATAAAAACAATATTGATCCTCTGTTTGATTATCTTTTGTTTAGGAGGAGTAGCTGGAGGTATTTACGGCCAAGATATTTGGCAAGGATTGAAATATGGGCTGATTAAAATTAATAATTATTTTAAGATTTTTCCTGAGATAGAACTTCCCCCCAAAGAGGTTGTTCAGCCTTCGCCAGAAAAAGAGCCACAACCTCCTCAATATATTCCCCAAACTACTCAAGAGAAAGCAGTTATTGAAGCAGTAAAGAAGGTCTCTCCAGCAGTGGTGAGTATTATTATCACTAAAGAATTCCCAGTTTATGAGCAATACTATGAAAATCCCTTTGAGGAATTTTTTGGTCCGGAGGTTCCGTTTGAATTCAAGATTCCTCAGTATCGCCAAAAAGGCACCCAAAAGCAAAAAATTGGTGGAGGGACAGGATTTATTATTTCTGAGGATGGAATGATTCTCACTAACAAACATGTAGTTGAAGATACTCAAGCCGATTATACAGTGATTACTAACGATGGTAGAAAATACCCAGCTCAAGTTTTGGCTCGTGATCCTTTCCAAGATTTAGCTATTTTGAAAATTGAGAGAGATAAAGTGATTACCCAGGAAGGTGATTTTCAAGAAACTCCATTTACTGTGGTTCGGCTTGGTGATTCTGATACCCTTCAAATCGGTCAGACAGTTATTGCCATTGGTAATGCCTTGGGAGAATTTCGGAATACCGTTTCAGTGGGAGTAATTTCAGGTTTAGGAAGAACGATTACGGCTTCGGGAGGAGGGATAATTGAAACCTTAGAAGATGTTATCCAAACTGACGCTGCCATTAACAAAGGAAATTCAGGAGGGCCACTTTTAAATCTGAAAGGTGAGGTTATTGGAGTGAATGTAGCTATGGCTCAAGCAGCTCAAAATATTGGTTTTGCTATCCCAATTAATCACGCTAAGAAAGCAATCGAACAGGTTAAAGCGACCGGGAAAATTGTTTATCCTTTTTTGGGAATAAGATATGTTTTAATAACTAAAGAATTGCAAGAGGAGAAAGATTTACCAGTTGATTACGGAGCTTTGATAGTGGGAGGAGAAACTCCTCAAGAGCCTGCCATTGTCCCTGGTTCAGGGGCTGATAAGGCGGGGCTCAGAGAAGGGGATATAATCTTAGAAGTTGATGGGAAAAAAGTTACTTTAAGAAATTCTTTAGCCAAAATTATCCGTAGTCACAGCCCCGGTGATAAAATAGTGCTAAAAGTTTTAAGAGGAGATAAAACTCTTATCCTTGAAGCTACTTTAGGCGAAAAAACCAGCTAAATTGACATTTCATTTAAATTTAATTAAAATAAAAATATAGGTTTAATAATACCACTATGCCATTTATTCAAGGAGGTGATTTTACCCACAAATCCCAAGAGGCAATGCTCCAGGCCCAAAATGTTGCCAGAGAGAGAGGCCAACAACAGATTGACGCTCTCCATCTCTTATACGCTTTATTGGGCCAAGAAGAGAGCATTGTTTTGACGTTGCTCAGAAATTGTGGAGTGGATATCGAAGATTTGAAGAGAAGAACCGACCAAGCAATTAGTGAAATTCCATTTTTAGGAAAGTCACCTGGAATAGGTCAACTATATCTGACTCAAGATTTGGCTCGGGTTCTAGAACGAGCCAAGGAAGAGGCGATGAGAATGGGTGATGAATTTATTTCAGTAGAGCACCTATTTTTAGCTCTTATCGAAGTTAGGAGTAGAGCTCAAGAGATTTTGAAAAGTGTGCGATATCTTCCCTCGGGCCTTCAAGTTCCTTTAGACCGTGAGATTGTTTTAAAGAAATTAAGGGAGATTCGAGGTGAGGAGAAAATTTTAGACCCCAACCCGGAATCAAAATATGAGGTGATTAAAAAATATGCCAGAAATTTAACTGCCTTAGCCCGGGAAGGTAAGTTAGACCCGGTGATTGGCAGGGAGGCAGAGATTAGAAGGTTGATGCAGATTTTATGCCGGCGAACAAAAAACAATCCCGTGTTGATTGGAGAAGCTGGAGTAGGAAAAACTGCTATTGTGGAGGGTTTGGCAAAAAGAATAGCCCAGCGTGAGGTGCCAGAAAGTTTGAAAGATAAAGAAATTATTGCTTTGGATTTAGGAGCTTTGGTGGCTGGCACTAAGTATCGAGGAGAATTTGAAGCTAGAATTAAAGCCCTTCTGAGAGAAGTTCGCCGAGCCCGAGACCGCTATATTTTATTCATTGATGAGCTTCACACTTTAGTTGGAGCGGGAGCGGCTGAAGGAGCAATTGATGCTTCGAATCTATTAAAACCGGCCTTAGCTCGAGGAGAATTGAGGGCAATTGGAGCTACTACCTTGAAGGAATATCAAAAATACATTGAGAAAGACCCAGCTTTAGAAAGACGATTCCAACCAGTGTATGTGCAAGAACCTTCGGTCGAAGATACAATTGCAATTTTGCGAGGGCTAAAAGAGAAATATGAACTCCATCACGGTGTTAAAATTAAAGATTCAGCTCTGAGAGCAGCTGCTGAACTTAGTAATCGCTATATCACTGACCGATTCTTGCCTGATAAAGCGGTTGATTTAATGGATGAAGCAGCTTCTGCTTTGAGATTGGAGATTGAGTCAGAGCCTGCTCAACTTGAAGAATTAAAAGAAGAAATTACAAAATTAGAAATTGAGAAGCAAGCATTGAGGAAAGAAAAAGGGGTAGAGAAAAGGTTAAGAGTGGTTGAAAGAACTTTAGCTGATCTAAAAGAGAAAGCCAATGCTTTACAGGCAAGATGGAATGCTGAGAAAAAGATAATTTCCGATATTAAGAATTTGAAAAAAGAAATTGAGAATGTCTCTCTTCAGATTGAAATCGCTCAAAGAGAAGCTGACTTACAGAAAGTAGCTGAATTAAAATATGGTAAAATTCCAGAACTGAGGAAAGCTTTAAATCTTGCTGAAAAGAGATTGCGACAGCTTCAGAAAAAAAACCACCTCTTAAAACAGGAAGTTACCGAAGAAGATGTAGCGAAAGTTGTTAGTCGTTGGACTGGAATTCCTGTAACTAGGTTAATGGAAGATGAAGCAAAGAAATTAGAAAAAATCGAAGAAATTTTACAAAAAAGAGTAATCGGACAAGAAGAGGCGATCCGAGCAGTGGCAAACGCCATTCGGAGAGGAAGAGCTGGCATTTCAGAAGAATCAAGACCAATGGGAGTATTTCTCTTTTTGGGGCCTACCGGAGTGGGAAAGACCGAAACCGCTAGGGCTTTAGCTGAGTTTTTATTCAATACTGAAAAAGCCTTAGTGAGATTAGATATGTCAGAGTATATGGAGAAACATAGTGTTTCCAAAATTATAGGTTCTCCTCCTGGTTATGTTGGTTATGAAGAAGGAGGTCAGTTGACAGAAAAAATTCGAAGACGCCCTTATGCTGTAATTTTACTTGATGAGATTGAAAAAGCTCATCCCGAAGTTTTTAATATTTTATTACAAATTTTCGAAGATGGTAGATTAACTGATGCCAAGGGTAGAATGGTTTCTTTTAAAAACGCTATTATAATTATGACCTCAAATATCGGGTCAGAATATATAGCTCAAATGCAACCAGTAGGTTTTGAAGCTAAGAAAGAAGTACCCAGAAAAGAAAATCTTAAAAAGAAAGTATTGGAAGTTTTAAAAGAAACCTTTCGGCCCGAATTTTTAAACCGAATTGATGAGATTGTTATTTTTAACTATCTTGGTAAAAAAGAAATAAGAAAAATTGTTGATTTAGAATTAAAGAAAGTTGCTGATCGTCTGAAAGGAATGAAAAATATAAAAGTTAGGTTTTCTAAAGCAATAAAAGAAGCTCTGGCAAGAAAAGGATTTGACCCAAACTTGGGAGCCCGACCACTGAAGAGAGTGATTCAAAAATTAATTCTTGATCCTCTATCTTTAAAGATTATTACTTCAGAAATTAGAGAAGGGGACCGGGTTTTAGTCGATTTCCAAAAAGGAAATGTGATTTTTCAAACTCCTCAAAAATTAAGAGAAAAGAAAAAGGAGAAAGAGGAAGTTTTAGCCAAATAAAAAGAGGACTGTAAATGAGAAAAGTTTTTAAAATTGTTGGTTTTTTAATTTTAGCAATAATCGGAGGGGGCATCTTTCAGCTTTTTTTAGTGCCTTATCTGATTTCTCAACCATATTTTCAGAACTTCGGATTTATCAAGAATTTGAAGAGGGAAGTGATTATTAATCCAGTCGAACAATTTATTATCAGAGAAGGTGAGGGATTCGTAAAAGTAATTGATAGGGTTAGAGCTTCAGTGCTAACAGTGAGTCCAGATAAAAAAGTTGAGGGTTGTGGGTTTGTCCTTACTTCAGATGGTTTAATTATTACTTCATCTTCGTTAATTCCCGAGAACCAGAACTTTATTTTTATCAATAATGAAAAAACCGAATTCATAATCTCTGATCAAGATAAAAAAGACAATTTAGCTTTAATAAAAATTGAGAGCGAGAACTTAAAAACAGTAAGCTTTGCTGATTCAGAGAAGATAAAACCAGGAGAAGAGCTTTTTTTAATTGCTCGGAAATCCTCAGAGCTCGAGCCCCCAAAAATTGTCGTCAATGAGGGAGTTATTAAAAGTTTAAGTGAGGATTTAATTGAAACTAATATTTTAGAAAAAGAATCGGTTGAAAGTTGTCCTTTATTTAATCTTGAGGGGCAGTTTATGGGTTTGGCTAAAGTAGAGGATTTCAGACACCCTGATCTACCCGGTCAAGTTTTCTTTATTCCCGCCCCTGTAATTAGAGAGTTTGCCGGCCTTTAATTTATCTCAAAGTAAAAACCGTTGCTAGCTAAAGCTAGCAACGGTTTTTTTATTTTTATTTTTTCTCTTTCTCTTTTCTTTCGGGAGAAATTCTTTCTGAAGTGAAAGCCTTTTTGTGTAACCAGACAAGAAATCGGAAGACCGTCACTATCACCACTCCAGCAGCTACTCCAATTACTGTGCCACCAATTCCACCCAGAAGGATTAAATATGCATTAGCCATACCAGAGATAACTCCTACACAAATCCCTAACATCAAACTGCTGCCCAAACCAGCGGCAAAACCCAGTCCCTTTTCTTCTACTAAAGTAATTACAAGAGCAATTATACCAGTGGCGATTATAGCATTTCTGACTCCTATATTTAGTTCCGCCTGAGAAAGTATAGCCATGATAACTATCCCCAGAGTCCCAATCGCTGGCAGCCAGAACCAAACGAAGAACTTTCTTCTCTTCTTTTTCTCCTCGTGAAACTCTCTTTCATAATGACTTATCAAGGACAAGTAGCACTCTACAAAAATAATCAGATAGGCTGGAAATAATAAAAGATCAAACCAACGCGAGAGGACAATTAATCTTTCGTCGATTCTCACTCCATAAAGGGGAGATAGTCCACGATAAAAACCAACCAACAAAAAAATAAAATAACCAAGCGCTCCCCAAAAACTGATTACTCCTGCCTTATAAGCGAATCTTTTCATTTACTACCCTCCTTTAATTTTTAATTTTCTGTTATTACTAGTTACTAAAAGCGATTTTTACTTTACCAAAATTTCTTATTTTTGTCAAATTCTTCTAGGGCTTTATTTTTGAAAATAAAAAGAACCCCGGTGCACGCATAAGCTAAAGCTCATTAAAGGTGAGCTTGTTTGATTGGTAACCGGGGTCCTTTAAGTTAGGGTTTCAGGCTATTTTTCTTTCTTTTTGGTTAAGTAATTTTATTATTAATCCAGGTATCTTTTCAGGAGAAGCTGGACAATCAGCTCCAACCTCGATGATTTCAGAAGTTGTCCCGGACAATTTGTAAGCAAAGTGAACCCTCTTTGCCAGTAGGGGTTGTTTCTCCTAAAGAATAAGTTCCATTTCCAGCAGCCCAATAATTTTCTCCAGAGAGGGAATCTTGAGTTGAGGACCAATAATAACAATTGGTAGTCTTTAGAATTGCATTACAACCTACTACTCCAAGAATCTCTAAAATATTTGGCAATCGCCAATTATCATATTTGATTCCCTGATGTTCAGAACAATCACCCGGTTCTGAAATGTTTCCTTGGAAAGTGCCATCTTGGCACAAAACTCGGTTACCAGCAAAACGGATAGCTTGCTTCCACCTTTTACGAAAATCATAGATATACTCACCGATGCCAGCTGCGTAATCCTGAGTAAAATTATAATTAGGCCAAACTAAATTTGTTCTTAGATCAGTTTTAGTGCCATCAGCGTTATCTTTTAAATTAAAGTTTTCTTGATTGGAACCATCAGGAATTTCTGGACCCCGAACTGCTAAAAGATAATAACCAGGTGATCGGCCCGCGTCATACCAGACAGGTTTTAATTCCCCATTGTTGAAATTAAGATAAAAAGCTTTGTATCTCCTTGGTCCAGCAAAGGCTCCTCCAGCTACCTGTCTGAAAGTAGAACTCCAGTATTTATCAGGTTTAATATTGATAAAATAGTTTTCATCAATAGCTGGATTAGATTTTTCATAATTAACGATAGTTGCCAATTCTTTGAAATTAGGCAATCGCCAATCGTCATAGCCAGCAAAACTTAATTGCTTAGCAAATAAAATCGCATTACCTTGAGTGGTGGTTGCTCCGTTAAAAGAAGAAGTGCTTTCGCCATCTTTAATCCACATTAAACCAGTGTATAAATCAGTAATTGTGCCATCACCATTGTCTCGGAAACCGGGAATTGGTTTTGTTTTGGCAATATTTGAAATTTTAGAGATTGTTCCATTTTTACCAATTGATTTGATAGCAAAATAATAAAGTTTTTCTGGATCTAAATGCCGGACCACAAAATGCTCAATTTCCTCCTGTCCCCTTGGGACTATTGAATTCTCAACTGAGACCGCGTTTTGCCAATTGTCTTCGGTGATTGGTTCAAATGAATATCTAATCTCATAACTAGTCGCTGTGGCAATTTGCCATCCTTTTTTGGGAATAAACCATTGTTGAGCCGATGAGGTCCAAAAAAGATCAATCGCTTCTCTAATCGCTGAGGGACCAGCGTTTAAATCAGTGATTTTCGGTAGGGGAATGACATAGGGACTGGTAGTGGTAAGTTCTGAATACCACAACCCATCAAAAGCCCGAATACCAAAATAATAGGTTGAATCATAATAGAGGTTAGTCAAAGTAAGGGTGGTTGTAGCTAAAGTAGTGGTGGTTATTTGGGTGCTGGGGGCAGTTAAAGTGCTGGTGGTAATTCCTGCTGTTTTTGACCAATAGACAATGTAAGAGATGCTTGAAGTTGGAGTGTCAGGATCAGTGGCGATTGACCAAGTTAAAGTGATGGTATTGTTTGTTGAACTTGCCACTTGAAAATCTTCTATCCTGGCTGGAGGTAAAATGTTGCCAGTTTCGCCTTTGGAATTGGTTGGGGTTGGGTATTTTATTTCAAAATCAACAAAGTTGTCATCGTTATCAATATAATAGCCATCTTTATTTTTCCTTCTGGTTAAAGATTTGTTTTCTCCTTCCGAAGCGCTGGCTGGATTACCTTCTTTAACTTTAAGATTTCCCCAGCCGACTAAATCAATTTTACAAGCTTGGGCTTGGGCTATGGCTTCTTCCAAGGTAGTGGTGCTGGTGGTGGCGATTTTTGGTAAGCAGCTGAAGATTCCAATTGCGCCGTTGGTGTTGCTCAACTGCCCAGTTGAGTAAGCTTTTCCAGTGGTTTTACCCAATATTGTCCAATCGGCTTCAGGATAACCGCTCTCAGTAGAGGTAGGATAATTAGAAATTCCAATTAGATAATATTTATTTGCTTCGATTAAAGTACTTGTTGGAAACTCCCAGCAAGTTTTGGGCTCTGACCACTGCTTATTTTGAGAAAAATAGCACAAGTACCAACCGAGGGTAGAAGTTACTTCAATTTTTGGGTTGTATAATTCCAAAAATTCCTCGTCCCTAGTTTTGACCTCAGAAATAATGACACTTTTTGCTAATTCGCTTGGTTGGGGCGGGGATTCTGCTGGCTCGGGGAGGGTTGGAGGAGCTTGGTAGGTCTGATTTTTCTCTTTCGGGGTAGGAAATTGAAGCTCAAAGTCTTGAGAATTATCGTCAGTATCTAAGTAATTGTTGTCCTGATTATCAAATTTCCGGCCCAAGGTTTGCGTTTCTTCCGGATTTTCAGGAAAAGGAGCCGTCTCAACAAATGGGTTAGTGCTTGAGCCCCAAGCAACTTGATCAATAACATTGCCTTCTCTGTCAAAAAGGCCAAGACTGTTGTTTCCAGCCAAAGTTTGAGTTGAGGTAACATCAGCTGGAATCTGGGTTGAAGAGGCGTATTCAGAGTTTGCCCAAAGAAAGTAATCTTCTGGAGAAATACTGCTTCCACTTGGAAAAACCCTCACTGAATATTCTTTACCACCAGAGGTTCTTTTTTTCAGTTGGAATCCAGAAATATCTAAACTGCTGGTAATGGGATTGTAAAGTTCAACAAAATCATAGTTTGAAGAGGTTGCTGTTTTAATTTGGATTTCAGTAATTAAAATTTTTGGCGGGGGAGAAGATTGCTCTGAAGTCTCCTCTGTTGGAGTAGTGGCGCCACCGCCTCCCCCGTAGCTTACATAACCAAAGTAAGCCCCTTCAACATAAGCACAGCCTTGGGCGACAATTTTTTCCAAAGTGACTGAACCAATTCCTTTTACTCTGATTAAATCAGAAAGGGAATAAAATGGCCTCTCCTCAATTATTCTTTGGGCTATCACTGGTCCAACGCCGGTTATTTTTTGGAGTTCTTTTAGAGAAGCAGTGTTGATATTTACCCGACAAACATCTCTTTCTGA